>Ga0209442_1001077_pt1 | contig 15639 bp, 22 predicted proteins | sample LauGreSBDMM110DD_2_FD_187565 | JGI IMG/M metagenome (GOLD analysis project Ga0209442, IMG submission 187565) | Freshwater lake microbial communities from Lake Michigan, USA - Sp13.BD.MM110.DD (SPAdes) (version 2) | ecosystem: Environmental > Aquatic > Freshwater > Lake | place: Lake Michigan...
CAAAATGTTGACTTAGGGAAAGCACCTAGACAAATAGTCTGTTTACTTTGCTATACTGCACTCAGCCCACAACAATTCGTAAGTGGGTATTTTTAAGGAAAAGCAAATGATAAGCAAAATAATTACATTTTTTATTGAGGGCATTTTAGCCATCGTCATCTTTGGCGGTATCGGTGTACTACTAGCTTGGAGAGGCTAATGACACGCCAAGACGCAATCAAAGACTTGTCGCATGGCGACTACTGCTGCTACTGTACTGAGCCTAAAACAACTGGCTCATGCTGTGGAGAAAATCACTTCGTACCTTTCGAGGATTTATACGATGATGACAAAGAAGCAATGATTGAAGAATATTTAAGTAAAGGAAAATAAAATGGTACACAAGAAGTTAATGCAAGCACGAGTGGAATTACAAGCAATGCCACTCAAGAAGTCTGGTCACAACAAGTTTGCTGGCTACAACTACTTTGAGTTAGGAGACTTTCTCCCTCAAGTAAACTCAATCTTTAATCGCCTTGGTTTGTGCAGCGTAGTGTCGTTTGACGCTGAATATGCAAGCCTGACAATCACAGACGTAGATGATGGAACTTGTATTGTGATTACAAGCCCAATGGTTGAGGCAAACATGAAAGGCGCATCACCCATTCAGTCCCTTGGCGGTTGCCAGACGTATCAACGGAGATATTTATATTTATGCGCTACTGACCTCGTAGAGGGGGACAGCTTTGATGCTTCCGCACCAATCAAGGAAGAAAAGATAATCATCACGCCTACTCAGGGTGCAATGGATACCATCCCAGAGGATGAGCAGAATTATCTCAAAGAGTTAGCAATGGAGTTAATTGCTCTCTGTGAGAAAGAAGAACCTAAGAGTGCTTGGGTAAAGTTGGAAGCAGAGAACTTAGACAGCGAACAGAAAGTTGCTCTATGGACATTGCTTCCTAGTAAAGTAAGAAGTGCGTTAAAGAACGCTAAAGGATAAATATGGAATATGATAACAACAACAGAGGCTCACTCTTTAAGAATGACCGCAAAGACGATGCCAAGTTTCCTGATTACAAAGGCAGCTTAAATGTAGATGGCGTAGAATATTGGCTATCTGCTTGGCTAAAGGTCAGCAAGGATGGGGCTAAGTTTATGTCCTTGTCTATCAAGAATAAGAACGCTGACGCTTCATTGCAGCCTAAGAAAAAGGTTGTATATGAGGATGACGCACCCTTTTAAGTTTTGGGGGAACGCTGTGCAAAGGTCTTTTTTGGCTTGCGGACGAGCAGTTAGTACCCCACCTTTTAGGAGACTTAAATGAAAAAATGTTCTAGCTGCCAAAAAGAAAAACCATTTGATTTTTTCCACAAAGATAAAACTAGATTGTTTGGTTATTCCAATTATTGCAAATTGTGCAAAAAAGAAAAGGATGCAAAAAGTTATTCGTATTCAGAACAAGAAAAAAATAGAAAAGATGAATGGAGACTTAAATTTCCAGAAAGAAAAAATGCTCAAGGAAAAGTCTATACAGCAGTTAAATCTGGAAGATTAGTAAGACTACCCTGTTTTGTATGTGGAGATAATGCAGAAGCACATCATCCAGACTATTCAAGACCACTTGATGTAGTTTGGTTATGTTCACCACACCATCGTCAGGCTCATGCAATTGTCTAATCAGATGAGAAATCAGTATGCAACCCATACTGACTTCCGTGATTTCCAAGGTTTGATTCCCGAAAATACGCATTTCTTGCCTAGCAATATAGACATGATTTGCGAGAGAAAGGGACACTTCCTAATCGGAGAGTGGAAGAAACCTAACGAGAACATGGCTACTGGTCAGCAATTGCTACTCAAGGCTTTTGCTCAAGTTCCTAAATTTACTGTGTTAGTCATCATTGGTAACACAGACAACGAACAAACAGAAGTTGGAGATGTGTTCCAAGTTGTTCTAGGTAAGTGCGTAAAAATAGGCGAGGGTCTTGATTACTTAAAAGACTTTTATGTTATGTGGTACGAATTTGCAAACTCGAAAGGATAGTTATGTCATACGCAAATATAGAGATGAAAATCATACAATGGTCAGAAGCTAGGAAAATTATTCCTAACAGCACACCAGAAGTTCAGCTTCTAAAAGCAATGTCAGAGATGGGAGAACTAGCAGATGCCACGATTAAACATGACAAAGAAGCTGTTATTGACGCTGTTGGTGATGTCATGGTCTGCCTTATTAACTACTGCGCTTTACAAGATATTCAGCTAGTAGATTGCATGGAAGTTGCCTATGACCAGATTAAGAATCGCAAGGGAATTCTTTTACCGAATGGAGTTTTCCAGAAAGACACTACTTAGCCAATAAGTACAAACCCACGTTTGAAAAGGCGTACCCTGCGTAAACGACAGCCATGCTTGGGTTGCCTTTGAACAGTTGTTCAGCAGCGATATAGGCGTAGATAGCACCTGTCAGAATGATGAGCCATGCACTCAAAATGCACCTACATCAATTACTTCGCCCCTAAATTGAATTTGGTTTTCGTCAAACTTCTGGACTAACTCAGGTGTCAATAACTGTCCATTAAAGAAGTTAAGAACTGCAAAGCCTGACCTGTGATTGCTAGGGTTTATCTCAGCATAGGTAAATTGTGGGCCATCAGTCTCAGCAAGCGTCCCTGTATCTACTCCGTATCTACATCCGTTGTAGTCAGAAAATGGAGTGACTTTTAAAGAGTGCAAGTGTCCAGTAACTATTGAAACACCAGCGTTAACTGTATTGTTGTGAGTAGCGTGAACACCGCCTTTATATCGGTGCTTGATAATACATTGCTCGGTAGGCCACACCGCCCAACAGAAGTCCCAATCTGGGATATGGTCTGTCAACTTAAACCCGACAACATCTTTAAATTGTGGTGCATGTTGCGCTAAACGATTGCCAAACCTAATGTCATGGTTTCCCCATGTAAACACTAGCTTTACATTGTGCCTCGCTGCTTTAGCTACTTCTTCAATCTCACCCAATGCACCCTGACAGGCTTTTAGTTCTTGAATGACAGAAGTCTGTGGTTGGTCAGTTACATCATGCCTTGAGATAGAAGCACCATCAAACGCATCTCCGTTACATATGACAACCTTTGGGGAAAACTCTTGGATAGCCCATAGAAGCCCTTTAAAGGCTGTTGTACGCTGTGCAGGGATAAAGTGGGCATCTGAGAACACAATAACTGTTCCGTCCAGCATGCCTAGTTCTATCTGTTTAAGTGGACTAAATGACTTGGGTCTGTTTTTATCGTATTTAACACCACGATGGTCACTTGCATTAAGTACCATGTTGTAGAACTTTTCGATATTTCTTCTACGCAAATGAACTGCTCTGGTTGCAATGCCAAGGTGTTCAGCTATTTTTGCAGCAGACTGAAGTTGACCCCATAACTGTATAAACTCAGTATCTGTGCAAGTCTGGTTATGTGAACCCATTGGAATCCTTAGAGAGTAAGTTTTCTAGCAAGTTAATAACCCTATGCTCTTGCATCTCTATTTCCTCATCAGAGGATTTAGGGTCTGTGGCTACACACATTAAGTCATGCAAGAAAACATGAAGCAACTCATGTAATGCAGTCTTGTCTAGGCTCTCTGGTGAAATTCGTTCAGCACCAAAATCACCAAGTCGATAGGTAGCCAATCTAGCTGTCTGGTTAAACTCCACAGATGCCATTGCTGCTTTAGCTGGTTTCTGTCCTTTTTCAATTCTCCAATCACCCAAACTCAGCACTTGTTGCCACTTTTTGACACTTTGTGCAAACAGTTCTGCTTGTTCTGGCGTAGGAATGTTAGGCATTTCAACACCTTATACAAGATTTATGACAATTTAATTTAAGATAAGAACAAAGCCACTTCTGCTTTGCGTCTTTTGACAAGACCTGAGACTTCCTTACCACCTGCTTTAGTCCACGACATAAAGGCTTCAGCAGCCCCATCCCAATCACCACGATTGACCTTCATGCGAATGGTTGACCTTTGGTAATTCCCTAAACCTGCGTTGTACGCAAAAGAGACAACAGCGTCGAATTTGCTTTGATGACTAGCAAGAGTAGGAGAAAGTCGAAGAACACCACGTTCAAAAGTATCGATGTCAACCTTGAACAGATTGACCAGTTCATCTTTAGACCAGACACGATTGTCTTCCCCTTTTAGTTGGTAATCAGACCTGATAAGCCCTGTGTAGCCCTCTTTACGGACGTTTGGTAGGCTTAATTGGTCTGCATACATAGCGTGACCCCACCCAACAGTCCAAATTGCAGCAGAACACCGATAAGGCTTGTTTCTGTAGCCTTCAAAGAAGTGCATCAGATGTTCGCCTTTTTCGCTGACTTTCATTTCTTAGCCCATGAACGTGAGCCAAACCAAAAACCAATAATTCCTCCAAGCATTGCCATTTCATCGCTAGAGAAAATAACGTCAGTAACTCGGATTAAATCATCCATGTTGTTGACTAAACTAGGACGAGAGTAAACGTAGTAAGCAATCCATGCGTTGATTGCACAAAGTTCAAAGATAAAGATGTAAGTCACGATAGGTCTTACAGTACCGACAAAGTTCACTACCCAAGTGCTTGCTCTTTCCATGATTTTCTCATCATGCTTTAAAGCAGCTTCTGTCATCTGGGCATCTGTCTGCATGGCAATCTGGTCTGTGCGAATCTCCTCCATGCGCTCTTGAGCCTTAAACCCTTGAGCCATCATCTGTAATTGAAGTTCTACTTGAACCCTAGCTAAAGCTAACTCATGCCTTTGGTCATCTTTGTTCTGAAAGAAGTCTAGGAGTTTTGGTAAGCCAGAAATTAGCAAACCACCAAGTGTAGAAAATAGAGATAACATTATCCGAGTCCTATAAGTGAAAGTAATTTATCCATGATTTTGTTTGACAAAGAGTCTGGTAGGAACTGTAAAAACCCTAGCACATACCACGCCACCGCCCCACGAATCCACCATTTGAGCAGTTCATCAAAGGTTTTTTGATACTCATTCATCGCCCACATCTGCGAGTTGTATCGCAGAATTCTTTTAATTCAATCAGACCTATAACAATCAGAAACAGCACAAAGATAACACCACCAACAGCTACACCAATCTCAAAGTCTCGCTGCTCTTTTTCTTTGCGCCTCTTTTCTTCTAACTTTTCATCCCTTGCAGCTATGGCATCATCCCTGTCCATCTCTGCTGCTCTAGCCTTGATTTTATTCCATACGTCCACGTTGCCTGTCTGCATATAGAGCATTTGAAGCTGGGATTCCAACTTAGCCGTATTCATCAAAGCATTTTCTATTTGCATTGCTATGGCGAAGTTACTCTTGTTGCCTGACCGCTTGGCTTGAACCATCGCCTTTGTAGCTTGGCTCTTGGCATCAAAGAGTCGCCCAACCATTACTCCAAGACCACCTAAATCCTTGGCAACGGCTTGCGCTTTCTTTACAAGATTGATGGCATTTTGTAAGCCATCCAATGCGTCTTCGGGGCTAAGTATCATTTTTTCTCAACCTTTTGCCACTCAAGACACACTACCTTTCGGTTGTAAACATCACCTGTCCATGCCCATCTGACACAACGATATTCAGTTTTTTCTTTACTAGATGCCACCAATGTAAAAAGCATTGAAAGCATCAGAAGCCATTTCACGTCATAGCCCAAACGATGATGTAAAAACACCAGACCACAGTAATGCAAAAAAGGACTGCGGTAGTAAAAGCCACAGCCCAATCGTTCATTTTTTAATCCAAGTCTGCCAAACAGCACCAGCAGCCATGATTAACGCACCCACCCACAGAATAGGCTTGGCTGCTGAAGCAACCCACCCCAAGACCTTAAAAGCCCCATCAAGAGCCTTTATAGCCTCTACCAGACCTTTAGTGTTCTGGTCTATGCTATCCACCTTAGATTCGACTTCAACGAGTCTGTCGTAGATTTGCTTATGGGTGACTTCGTTTTCCATAACTCACTCCGTTGGTGCGTCTTTAGGAACTTGCGCTTCAGCCTGTTCTTTAATCTTTACGATAAGAGGCCAAACTCCGCTAGACGATGGGAGGTTTCCCAATGTCTGCAAAACAAAGTTGATTTCGTTAATGTCTAACTCTAGCTTCATGCTGATGCCGCCTGTAGTGGTGCAAGGTCTTCTGTTGTCCAGTGATATTGTTTCATTTTTCTCATCCTATTTACAAGTGTTGTGTAAGGTAATTTCAGAAATTCAGCCATATCTTTTATACAACCAAACTCTTGTCCATTAAAAGAAACTTTAACTGCTTTTGGATTTAATCCTCTTGGCAATGAACTTTTAATCCGTCTTTCAAGGCTTAACTTTCTTCCAGTTAATGCTTTTGATATTTTATCGCCAACGCCTAATTTTTTTGCGCTATTGTTTTCACCTAATTGTCTCTCTCTAACAATATGCTTATATGTTTCCATTGTACGAGTCATTGTTTTACTAAACTTTATTCTTGCCTCGTCAGTATGCTGATAACCAGAAGTACCTTCTCCACCATTTGTAATATTGGTAAGAGTTAATCCTTGTAGTTTAAGTTTTGCAATCAATTCTTCTTCAGCCAAAAAAGCAAGTTCCTCATCAATTTTGTCAACAACAATGCGAACATCAAAACCACCAGCCTTTGAAACAATTCGCTTCCAATGCTGATTCCTACGTCTTTCCTCAAAACACCTACGCCCCTTACCTTTGCCGACATAAAAGACGGCATTGGTATCGAGTCGGATGTGTTCGTAAACGTAGAACATTACTGACTTACGGCAATAGCGGCATTTAATGGAGCCAAATCTTCATTTGTCCAATACGTCTTTGCAACCATAATGACTAGATGTTCTTTATTGCGTGACAGGCAGTCTGCCCAATCTTCAGCAGTCATTTCTGTTGGTTTACCTGCATTAATCAGGTTAACCGAGTCCATAGCCGCAGAGTAGTGCTTGGCAATTTGTGCGGGTGTTAGTGTTTCGTTCATTTTTAAACTCCTTGATTAGCTTGAGCCGCTTGATAAGCCGCAATCACCGCTTCTGTCCACACTGTATTGCAGATTGCAACAACATTAGCAGGAACGCCTGTCAGGTCTTGTGCGGGTGTGAGGCTTGAACGATGGTAAGTTTGGCTGATTTGATTGCCATCTTCCATGATGCGTGTTGCTTCACGATACATGACAATGCCGTTTTCGGTTACTGTAACTTGGTCAACAGTTGTGGTTTTGGTAAGTGACATGATTTTCCTTTTAAGTTAAGTGTCCGACTTGGTAATCCAACCAAGTTAATCTGTAAAGTAAGTTAAAGTAAATTGAGCAAGCCCATCATTTGACCACTCTGTAGCAGTCATTTGTGAACCGCCACCAGTGGTATTGCTAATATAAATTTCAAATTTTGTTGAAAGTGCGGGATACAACCAAAGACTTAATTTTTGACCTGAAGTAATATTTAATTGTTGTTCGCCAGTGGTTGCGCCAGCAGGTCTAAATTGATTACTATTTCCAAGCGCAAATGGTAAACCTGACACTCTAATACCACCGCTTAAACCTGCTACAGAAGATGTATAAATTGCACCACAAACAGTTACTTGCCTTCCAATTTTTACATAACTTGCAGTTGTAAAAGCCGCTTCCATTGTTGCATTGTTATTGCTGTTATCTTGAAGTTGAACACTCCAAGTCCCCTCCTCATAATCATCTAGCGTATTAGCGTTTGATGATGCTGATTGAGTTGCGGGGAATGTGATGCCAGCACCGCTTGTTGATGGAGTTGCATCTCCAACAGAAATTATTGTTTTTATTTTTAACCCTGTTGTGGAGAATGTGCCTATAGTGGTTATAGAGCCGCTTGATAAAACTCTTGCCTCTAATGTTCCTTCTTGACTTGATTGTGCAAGTGCGCGAAGTGCACCAAGTGAATTATTTGTTGATGTTGAATCTAATCCAAAAAAGCCTAACTGCGGGCCAGTAACACCCGCACTAAACGCCCTAGTGTCTTTGCTTATGATTGGGTATGTCCCATCACCAGTAGATGCTGTAAGTTGTGCTGAAAGAGTAGTTGCGCCCGTCGCACTCAACGTAGTAAACGCACCAGTAGATGCAGTAGTAGCACCCACAGTCCCATTGATATTTATGGAGGCCGTACCTGTGAGGTTAGTTACAGTACCGCTAGAGGGTGTACCCAACTGAGGGGTTGTTAATATTGGGCTTGTAAGAGTTTTGTTTGTCAGGGTTTCTGTGCCTGTCAAAGTAGCAAAAGAACCTGCTGTAAACGCTGCGCTAGTCCATGTAGAACCTGTCCACACGAACAAATTATTAGTCGCTGTGTTCCAGTACAAAGCACCTGTGAGCAATGTATTACCATCGTTGTCTACAGTAGGTGCGGTTGCTTTTGCGCCTAAGTATCTGTCATCAAAATCATCGTATGACGCAGCAGAGGCAGTAGCACTAGCAGCAGATGCTGTTGCGCTTGTAGACGCATTTCCTGCGCTTGTAGAGGCATTGGATGCACTCGTTGAAGCGTTAGAAGCAGAGGTAGCAGCAGCAGCCGCACTTGTCGCAGCAGAAGTTGCACTTCCTAAGATGCCATCAACATAAGTCTTAGTGGCAGCGTCTTGGTTATTGGTAGGGTCACCCAATCCAGTAATCTTAGACGTACCCATCGCAATAGCACCCGACATCGTGCCACCAGTAGTAGATAACTTACCACTTAAAGAAGTATCTATTTCAGTCTTTGTGTAAGCATCTGTGATACCGAAACCTGAGATGGTAGTGGGATTCGTACCAGAAGTGATACGTCCATAAGTGTCAACAGTTACAGATTTATATGTACTAGCAGTAACACCAGAAACCGCCAAATCAATGTTGTCCGAATTGACAACAATACGGCTTGAGGACGCTGTGCCTACATCTAGTGTGTTACCTGTCTTTGTCAGACCTGCACCCGCAGTAATCTGACCTGCACCTGAGAACTGAGCAAACGTAATTGATGTACTACCTAAAGTACCGCTTGTGGGAATAGTACAAATAAAGCCATTATTTGCGTTTACTGTACCGCCTTCAACAAAGGTGTAAGCAGCTACCAACTCAGCATAAGTATCAGCGTCTGTTGTTCTAGTCCATGAACCAGAGGCGCACAAGTAAATACCATTGTTAGCAGTTGTAGTCTGGTCTTTAACCAATACTCGGTCACCTGCAATAACAGAAACTCCGTCTATGGTTTGTGCAGCAGATAAAGTAATGTTAGCTGTCGTAGCCGCAACCACAGACGCTTTAGCATCAATACCTTGGGCAATAGCATCTACATAAGACTTGGTTACTGCATCAGCATCAGCCGTAGGAGTACCAAGACCTGTAATCTTGTTTGTACCCATAGCCAAAGCACCAGACAGAGTGCCACCAGTTAGATTCAGCTTTAAAGCGTCAGCAGTATCTACATAACCTTTGGTAGCAGCGTCTGAGGAATTGGTAGGTGTAGCAAGACCAGTAATAGTAGCAGATGTACCACTATCCATATCCAATGCACCAGAGATGGTTACATTGTTGAACGTAGAAGTCCCAGAGGCAGCAGTTACGTTACCCGTGACATTGCCTGTCAAGTTACCAGTTACGTTACCTGTAACAGCACCCGTGTGAACCCCTGCTGTGTTACCAGTTACTGCACCAGTTAAACCACCAACAAAACCTGTAGAGGCAGTTACTGTAGTTCCTGTGATAGCTTGGGCAGATGAGCCACCAATCACAGCACCATTAATTGTTCCACCAGTAATAGTGGCAGATGCTGATGTGAGTGGGCCTGAGAATCCCGCAGTACCCGTCACAGTACCTGTCATGGTAGACGTACCAGTAACCGCTAAGTTACCACCTACAGTTACGTTGTCAGCAGCAGAGCCATCTTGAAAGTTCTTTAACTGAGCCATCAATTGACGGATAGCGTTGTTAACTAAACTCGGGGCCATACCCTCCGCTAAGTTAATACTGTTAATGTCAGTATTGTTACCTGCGGTACTGCTGTATTCTGAAATCTTTGTCTTTGCCATTATCTATTCCTCAGTCGGGGTTAGCCATACCAGTTAAATCTACACGATATGGTTTTTCAGTATTTAACAATCCTGTCATTGTCGATGCGCCTGCTAATCCAGCAGCTTTCTTGGCTTCTAGTTCAAGCAAGTATTTCTCATAAGCACTCAAGGCTTGTAAGGTTTGAAGGTTTGCTCTTGGGTCACCAAGTTTAAATAGCATTGGGCCAAGTTCCTCTGCTGTTTGACCAGCTACGCCTTGACCTTGTGCTTTCAAATAACCTAGCGTTCCCCTGAGTGGCCCTTGCTCAATCATTTGACCTATAAAACTAGGCTCTGCTTCTAAAGCCTGACCTGCAATTTGTCTTTCAAATGTTGCAGAATTACCCAAGATTTTTTCTTGAGTCTTACGCATCATTGATTCAGTCATCATGTCTTTTTCAAACTGCTTGAAAGTAGCGTCATCAGGGAACAATGAAGAAACTCTTGAACGCTCTGCTGGCGAACCAAATATGCGTTTACGAATGTCAGCAGTGTCTTTAGCGGTTATGATTTTTTCTTTTACAGCATCTAAAGCACCAACTTTGTAAGCCTCTTGCTCAGATGCAGATAACTTTGCAAATGTTCTGTTTGCTTCTGCTGCTGTCTGCTTGTAGAAGTCTTGACCTAACTTAGTAGCATCAAGAAGTTCTGCTTCACCTGCATAAGCAGCCCTAGCCCTACCAAAGTCAGGAACAGCAGTATCTAACTCGGACAAGAATTGATTTTTTGTGGTTTTAATTATTCCACCACGTTTAGAAACTTTACCAAATGCGTCTGTTTCTTTTTCAATTAAAGCATCAAGACCACGTTTGATGTTATCAAGAGTCTCAACAGTAGGACGAGACATATCAACTGTCTTACCTTCAAGTGCTAATAAATCTTGTGCTTCTTTTGTCGCTGTTTTAAATTGCGGTAGTTCTAAAAACTTCAATACTTTAGGGTCTGTAACTTCACCAAAAGAATAAGCCTTTTGATAAAGTGGAGATGAAACTTCTTTTTGTCTTTGAGCAATTACTGTTGTGTAATCAAAGGGGTCTGTAAACCCACCCAAGTATTTAGAAATATCAGCTTGGATTCGTTCACCCTGACCTGCTGCTCGTTCTTCAAGAGCAGCTTTGGCTGTTTGTCTTGCTGTACTTGGATACTTCTGAGCAACGTCAGCAAGTGACCTTACATTTTCACCTGCAATATCAGCTATTCCAACTGGTTTAGTAGTGCGAGTAATTGTCTTTTCTAAGTCAGCAGAAGCAAGAATCATCTTTTCTAAGTCAGCAGGGCTTACCTTATCACGATACAAAGCCTCTAATAGTTTAGCTTTTGCACGATTTGCATAGTCAACACTTTGACCAGTAGCCAATCCAACAGCCCTACCAACTTGCTGAACAACAGGGATACCACTTGTTACATCAACAACTTTACTACCTGCCATTCCAATACCTTTGGTAACAGCAGGTGCAGCACCACCTACAAGACCCCCAAGAGCACCACCAGCTTGTGCGCCAGCCATACGCTCACCAACCCCTGCGCCACCAGCACCACCGAGTGCGCCAGTAAGTGCGCCTGTGACAGCAGATGCGCCAGCCGTAACTCCTGCACGAACCAATGGTGCAGCGTCTTTAGCCATTTGTGCATATCGAGCCGTTCCCAAGAATGGTAATAATGCGTATGGCAATCCACCAGCAATCTCAGTAGCTAATGCAGTTTTAGGATTTTGTTGACCATAACTTTGTTTAGCAAGTTCAAGTGCTGCTAAGTTTTGCTCGTAAGTACCTTGACCAGATAATGATTTCATCAATGATTCAAGTTCATCAGCAAAACCAAATGTTGCACCTTGTGCCAATGAACGCCCTGCGCCATACTCAGAAGTCTTACCACCAGATTTTTTAACAAGGTCTAGTGCCTTGGTAAAAGTTTCTTGAGTGAATCCTTCTTCTTTTAGGTACTTGTTAATATCATCAACAGGTGCGTTTTTATCAACCATCGTGATAAGGTTTTGTCGAACTCGATTGACATTCTCATAAGCCATTACTGACCTCCACGCAAAGAATCACGCAATCTAGGATTTAATCCGTATGCGCTAGTCATTGACTCAGGTGCTGTCATAGTTGGTACTTTGTATGATTTACCACCAGCAGCAATCATGTTTTGAGTCAAAATATTACGGAATATTTCTTTATTCTTAATTGTTTGTGCATCATCATTGTATTGAGGGAAGTAGTTAATAAACTCTTGTTTCCACTCGTCTACACCAATTGCTGCGCCTGATTCTTTGCGCAAATTACCACGAATAAAGTTATTAGCCGCTTGCAAGTATTGCCTACGCTCTGGAGACAATCCACCAACAGTTTGAGGAATAACCTCTGGGATTTTTTCGCCAATTAAAGGAATAGCACCCAATATAGCTTCACCAAACTGAGGCGCAGCCCCTGTAGCTAATTTTGATGTAATTGCATTTGCAAAAACCATACGAGATGCAAAACCAGCCGCATTAGTTTCATCTACAGTTGGCTTACCAGTTTTTGTAATTGGCTTACCATCAGCACCCATAATAGGTGTCATTTGCATTGTTCTTGGATTAAAAGCCATCAATCCTTGGTCTGTTTCAACACTTTGAAAACTTACAGGGCCTTCTGGCGCACGACCTTTAGGAATACGAGAAACCTCTTTGCCACTTGAATCCAACTGAATAATTGCGTTTCCAACATCTTGATATGTAAATCCCTTTTTAGATTTTTCATAATCTAAGAAAGTACCTGCAAATCCTTGGTCTTTAGCTAAATTATATTGAGCAATTTCACTAGGTATTGGTTCACGCTTTGGTGCGCCTTCAGCAACAGTTTCAACTTTTCCAGTAATAGGATTAACTCGAATAAGTTTTGCGCCTTCAGCCAATGAAGTAGTTTCACCACCCATTGCTTTTGTTGCAGCAATCAACTCTGATAAAGTCTTACGACCTTCAACAGAACCCATCAATTGAGGCGCAATACGAGCCAAGTCAAAGCCAGCAGGTCTAGCTTCTACAGCAGGTGTCTCACCTAAGTAGCGACCATCTTCCTCAACTGGTTGAGCAGGCATACCCATAACTTCTGGCGTAACACCTCTACCAAGTACACCTTGAATTCGTTGTTGTTCAGCTAAAGATTGTTGCTCTAGCTTACGCTTACGAACCATGTCTTGCAATTGAAAATTCTGTAACTGGCTTTGCAATGTGTCTTGCATACCACCTTTATAGGCTTTCTGACCAAGTTGCAAACCTTCAGCAATAGACTGACCTGTGTTGCCACCTGCAAACAATCTACCAGCTAATGCGTAGAGTGCTTGTGCTTGGGCATCGTCACGATTACGAGCAATGTCAGCTTGTGACATACCCAACAGACCCATTGTGTCTGCACCGCCTGTACCGAAAATGTCTAATAGTCCAGCCATGTTAGATTCCTAATTGTGCCAAAGTAGCATTAGATGCAGCACCTAAACCACCAACATCAACAAAGTTGCTAGGAGTAGAACCAAAACTAGATAACCAATTTCCTATATTTGGAGAACCTAGATTCTTATACAAGCCACCACCAACAGCCGCAATGCCTAATAGGTTTTGCAATGTAGATGTATCAGCAGAACCACTAGCAGTAGACTGACCTACTCGTCCTAATGGGTTTCCATAGACAAGTGATAGATAGTTCTGTAAGTTCTGTTGGGGTTGGTTTTGTAAGAAGTTAAAACGCTGAATATCAGCACCCAACTGTTGACCTTGGTAACCTTCACGAATCTGACCTGCTTGCAACATTTGGTTAATGTCTTGATAGTCAGCACCAGCCATTTGAGGCGCAGCCATCGTAGCTTGTTGCTGACGATTACGCTCATCAGCGTAGTTCTGATAAGCCAACTGTCCAGCAGTATTAGCTAATTGTTGACCAAATGCACCAGTTGCTCTGTCTTGTAAAGAACCCATAGCACCAGAACCATAACGACCTGCAAGACTAGCCTTGGATGCAATATCACCTAAAGTAGTTTGAAACTGAGTCTGCGCTGCTTGTGCAGCAGGTTGGAAAGCACCTTGAAAGAAAGGGTTTCCACCTAGAAAGCCACCAGAAACTGTGTTCTGTAGCTGATTCTGTGCAGACTGAAGTAAGGGATTACCCAAAGAAGCACGAGCCTCAAGAGCCTGTAGACCAGTTTGAGTGGTAGTGCTAGGGCTTACATAAGTCTGACCACCATAGTACTGAGGCCCACCGCCCTGATAGGCTTGCTGTGCTTGCTGTAAGCCATACGAAAGGTAGGGCTGAATTGTTGGGTCAATTGACGATGTGGTAGTAGTAGCCATCTTTTACTCCTAGAGTTTCGGATTCCAAGATGGGTCATCCACGGAATCCATTATACATAAATTATTAAAATCAACCAATAATTGCATATTTATACGTCTTATTAGCCGTTGAATTTGCAAAGTGGGTAATCGTAGCCGTACCTTGTCCTTGGGAACTAGCATAGATATTCGTTGAGGCAGCAAGTGACACTAAGTTAACAGTCGCTATCACAGAGGGCGTAGATGGTCTAGTAGGGCTTGTTCCAGCAACATAATGCTCAATAATTACACCAGTATCTGACGCTCTCCACATCAACTGGATGTAGTCATTAGCTACCAAATTTACATAAAAGTTCATTGCACCAATCAAGTGATATGGGTCACCAGATGCTTTTCTCTGGGCTAAACCAAACCTACTATTTGAGCCAGTTATATCTGTGCCATTCTTTCTAAACCAAATATCAGCATCTTGTGAGTCGTTTGTTGTGTTTTTCAGTTGGATAGAAAACTGTATGTTATACAAACCTGCTGCTTTTACATTTAACCTAGAACTATTTGATAAAGTAACCCCATTGGAGAAGTCTGTTGTGTCAAAAGTAATGGGATAGGCAGTCGTTGTATTAGCTACAGTCTGGTCTGTTCCGTCTTGAAAAGCACCATAAGGCGCAGAATCAGCAAAAGCAGCAGCAGAGGCAGGGACAAAAATAATAACGCTGTCTGGGCCTATCCTTCTGTCTGTCAAAGTGGTAGTTAAAGCACCACCAGTTGCTAACGTCAAAGTCCCTGTGTTATTGGTCTTGCCATCCATGATTCCACGGACAACCTCTGCCACAGCCCTCTGGTCACCACCAAAAGCAGGGAGACTTCTAAACATTAGCGAACCCCTTGACCAACAACGTCAACGTCCACAGCCACAGCGTTTTTCCAATCTGCGCCAGTAGGCACAACTTGAATACGATGGTAACGCCCTGCACTACGCAAAGAAACTCTGTTCTCTGAGTCAGCAGCCACAGCAGTACCAAAGGTAACGTCTTGGCTTAACAATGTGCGAGAGGCTACGGCTATCGTTGCTGAACCATTGTCTACCTGTGGACGAGCCAAAGTGACCACGGATGGCCCACCCAAATCAATGTCTCCAGTAGCAATCTGCCCCGTAAGAGGCTGACCTGTATATGTGTAAACCTTTGCGCCTAGCGTACCACCAAGGAAATACTTACCACCTACATAAAGGCGTGAGTCAAGACTTGTTGTCAATGCGTCAATAGATGCGTTAATGCTATCTAATT
>Ga0209442_1001078_pt1 | contig 15632 bp, 18 predicted proteins | sample LauGreSBDMM110DD_2_FD_187565 | JGI IMG/M metagenome (GOLD analysis project Ga0209442, IMG submission 187565) | Freshwater lake microbial communities from Lake Michigan, USA - Sp13.BD.MM110.DD (SPAdes) (version 2) | ecosystem: Environmental > Aquatic > Freshwater > Lake | place: Lake Michigan...
CCGCTGGTAAGTTGCAGGATGCCGCCGTTGGCATTTGCACTAGACGTGCCAACTAACACTTTCCCAGTAAATACTGAAGCTCCATCACCTCTTATTAGTAAAGCAGATAAATTGGAACCAGTTCTAAAGTCAGCAATTGGATAGGCGCTTGTTGTTCCACCTGTTTGCACCCATAAACCAGGAGCAGACGTAGAACTGGTTTGTATCTCCAACTTGTCAGTATTTGTTGGGGTAGTAGTGCCAATCCCTACAAGTCCTCCCGCTGTTATGCGAAGTCTTTCAGGATATGTTGCCCCGCCGTTATATCCATTAAAGACTAAATCACCATTATTTGCACTTGCTGTAACAGCAGAAATTCTCCAAAAGGTTTCTTTAGCGCCTGAAACGTTAGAAAGTGCAATGCTTGGGCCATAACCAACAGTTGTTGTATCTCCCCTTACTTGCACAAAGCTAGTTGAGCCAGGAGCTCCAGTTGTTGGATCTTCAACAGATACAACCACATGAAGTTTCGTGGTTGGGTTACTAGTCCCCAGACCTACCAGTCCTCCGGAGGTGATAGTAACCCTCGGTGTATTAGTTGTACTAAATTCAATTGCACTTGCTTCTTGCGTTGTGATATTAAAATTACCAGTGCCGCGATGTTTTATCTCTGATGTAGCATTAGCTCCTGTATTATTACGAATAAACCTTACGCCATAATCGGTATAAGTTGTATCACCTACCAAATCAATAAACGCATTACGGTTACCAGTTGCACCAGCGCCGATTTCTACTGTCGCATCTGTTGCATCATCTGCGCCTATTCTTGCAACGCCCGCTACATGCAAAGGTGCATTAGGGTTTGCTGTTTGTATGCCGACAGCCTGCGTAGACGTAATTGTGATAGACCGCGTCCCACCTGAAACAATTGCTAGTGAATCATTTCCAGGGCGGAAAATACCAGTATTGAGGTCATTCGTAAAAGTTAAACTTGGCGTTGCTTGCAGCCCGTCTTCTACTGCAACAATACTGAAATCACCATCTAATTGCCTTAATGTAATCCATGCACTGTTTGCGCTATTGCGTATTTTCAGTAACCCATTTGTTGTGTCTGCCCATAGCTGGTAGGCATACATTGTCGCCGGTTCGCTTGCGCTGCTGTTCAAAGATACAATCGCGCTTAATGCGCTGTTTATATCTGCTCTGACTGCTGCGCCGGTGCCATTGGAGATGATATAATCGTGGGTAGGCATGTCTTGTAGTGGTTGGTGGCTTAATTCTAGCCTAGCTTACCAAACCCATTAGCAATCCAATTAAAATTACGACTTACGATCGTATTGGATGAATTTCTGAACGTCACCGTAAACCCAGTGCCGCTAATGGCGGTGACCGTAAAGAAATCACCGCTAGCCATATTTTGAGCCGTAATGCCAATGCTAGGCAAATAAGCATCAGACGTATAAACGGGTGGACCTGTGAAAAATCTATTGTCAAATGTGACAGTGTAAGCAGTTGCGCCACTAGTGATAGTGCCGTTGCTTTGTTGCGTAGTAGCTATAAATACAGCATCATATCCAGCTTCTAAAACTTGAATACTTTGATCTGTTGAATCAGTTGATAGTTTTAATTGGAACTGGAATGCACGCCCCCTAAAAATGCCAGCACGAAATACTTGGTAGTTTGTCCATGTTGGTGATGCGTTAGGATTATCATTAGTTGATCTAAATAACATTTGAGCGTCTGATTTGTCTGCATTTAGTGCGTCCCAATCTGACCATAAATCAACTAACGTCAGCCTAGTATCTATAGAATCAAGCGGATAATAACCTTTAGTCTTTAAATGACGCCTTAAATTAATTGCATAGGTATTACCTAAATCTAAAATGGTTGGCAATTGGTAGGTGCCAGAGCTTTGCACTGTACCGTTTATTACATCAAATGTAGGCATTAAGTCAACACTAGGCTCTGGGTCAAAAAGGTTAATGCCACTCAATACCACGGCGCTATATTCATCACTATAGAAAGTATTTGTAAAAGTACCTTGAAATGGTGGTGTTTCTAAATCTTCACGTTGTTCTTTTATTATAATATTTCCTATGTTGTCTGGCAGGTCAACTATTACACTTGTTTCATTTACGCTTTTGCGCCCGCCATCATCAACAAATTTAACAAATATCTCACCTTCTATTAACGGTACAATTGCTTCAGTTGATGACCCTGATTTTGCTTCAATTAAGTCAACACTATCAAACCATGACGCGTTGCCGCTATTGTCATTGCTGTGTCTTATATAAATTTGTCCCCCAACTTTAACATCTACATCAACCGACTGATCCCAACGTAATCTTGCTGTATTATCGCTTATCGCTTCTAAAGTTAAATTTTGTACATCCCCAGGCGGTGCCGTTTTACCAACAGCAGTAAAGTTAAGAATTGACGGATCTGATGGTACTTTTAGTGGATTCAAGCTAAATAATTTAATTTCATACAATCCATCGGATGAATCAAATATTTCATAATTCGGCCCAAAAGCTTCTGCTGTGTTCCAATTCCCGTTATTTATTCTATATTGAACTAAGTATTCATTCACACCAACTACAGGTATCCATGTTAGCACTACCTTTACAGTTGCTCTATTTAACGATTCAAATATGACTTCACTTGCTTGTAAGCCCACTGGTGACTGCGGCGTAAACGAAATCGCTGACGTATTAGATTTTGATAATGGCGTGCCAGACTCCACATTTGCGTATTTACCTGAATTGTGCATTAATGCTGTAACAGTATAAGAAACGGCATCGACTTCGCTTACTGATAATACGCGCCATGTAGTTGCTTCTATGGTTGTGTTTTGCAGCATCCAAATGCTATTAACATTTGGCGCTACACTTAAGTTGCTGGCTAATGTTATTACGTCCCCAGATATAGATGCTATGGATTTAGTTTCTATGCTTCCGCTCGGCATTACGACCGATAAAGTTGCACTATTGGCGCTTGTGAGATCTGTGTCGTCATCATCATCTACAGTAACAGTTGAAGTCGTTGCAGATTTAATCCTGCCTGCTCGTCTATAAATTGCTTTCAATGGATCAGCAATTTTAATTATTTGTCCAGGTCTTACAATTACGCCTTCCGCAACGCTTGTGGTAAATGAAACTACGTCTGTTTCATTTGTCTCGGTGAAAATAAGCCATCTCCCCATACGGGCTGCTTGGCCACGACTAGTGCAAGCAAAAGCTTGGATTTGAGCAGGTTCCCATCCGTATTTATTGATCCCAGCGGTATCTTCTACTACTTCATAATTTATGCTTTGAGTTGTAAGATCTAAATAACTTACGATAGCAGCAGTATGTCTATTAACTAAACTACTGCCGGCATAACTGAAGCCTTCTTCTGTTACATTAGCTAATGTAAATAAGCAACTCGCATCTGCTGGCGCATCTTGACTTATTACAAGCGAACCAGTAGACCAATACGGCATTACACGCATTACGCTACAAAGATCACTAATTAATTGATAAGCGCTATCTTGGTTTTGGATTAACGCATTACAGCTAAATCTTGGTTCCTGGCCGCCAAACCCATCATCAACTAATGCCGATGCGTATTTTGAAGCTGTATAAAATGAATATGAATCTAACTGGCTGGCAGTTATATGAGCCCCAAGCCCGTATCTAGTATTCGTAAGCAAATCATATAATATCCATGCTGGGTCAGATGTCCATACCTTTGTTGCTGCAAATGTACCATTGAATACATAAGGGCTAGGATAAATTATGCGCCCATTGGTTTGATCAACGGTTACACCAGTAGGAACTTTTACTTTTACTCCACGGATTTTATATGATCGCGATGGTAATGAACTAAAGTTCTCCGCATCGAATCTAATTGTTGCTAAAGCACTGTTTGGGTATCTTAATTTTTGATAGGTTATCTTTTGTAGAAAAGCAAAATAAAATTCATTTATGATAGTTGACGGATTAGTGCTATCTGCGGTGGTTCTACTGATTCTAATATTAATTGGAAATCCTTGACTTGCATCAAAATTAATCCGGTAGTCCCTTTGATATGGATCTGCTGTTCTGCCTGTGATAGTATCAGAAATAAGTTCAACATAATTCGCGCTTGGGTATTGAATTTCAATTTTAAAGCCAAAACTAGAACCTAAAATATCGCCTTGGGTTGTAAACTCCTCAAGCCTTGGCACTGAAATTGTAACAATTACACCATCAGCAGGTCCTGTAATTGTTTGGACTCTAGCAGTAAGAAAATCAACTTTTTGATTTACTTGTACTGGTGTGGATATTTCGCCATAACCAGGGAAATAGGCTTGCGATTGCGTTCCATAGCGGAAATCTACTTTTACATTCTTAAAGTTATAGTCTGTTTCTTGTATCGATGCGATATTGGCATTTGAGTTTAATACTGAAACGTTGTTAAGGTAAATATCCTTTAAAGCCGCAATATTATATGCGTCTGTGCCCTTGGTTAACCCTGCTGCAGATGGAAACCCTTCAATTTCGCCTTCACTAAGCAGATCAATAAATGTAGCGTATTGAGTGCTAGATAATGTGTCGGCTGTCCTAACTGGCACCCTTGGAGTAGATGCTTCTGTTTGTTGTATTTGCTGGATATAGTTAAGATATACAGCTTGATCTTTTGGTTTTAATGTATAAGCAAAAAAGACCTCTTCAGGGGTAATAGGCATTAAATTAACTCCAAGGTGTTAAAGTTAGCAGAAATCACAACTGATCCAACTATGGTCTCTCCATATACTATCGGCACTGCTGATCCTACCCTTGATGTGTTTTGTATCCCGCTAAAAGAATATGACTTCTGAGGGTCTAATTCTGTTTCTTTTGTTGATGTTGGGGTGTAATAATTAGATTGGCTAGGCGCTGATATTTTTGGTACTGGTGCTAGCAATTGCGATACACCGCCTAATGCCAGACTTGCGCCAAGGCCGCCAATAGCAGACGCAACACCAGCACCAAAGAAACCAGAACCGCCGCCAATGCCTAAAAAACCACCAACCGCAGGGCCAAGAAATATAGCACCAGCAATTAATGCAACTCCAGCAAGAATCTGCAAAAAGCCTCCTTTCTTACCGCGTGCGCCTGCGACTAATGGAATAATCCTTATTGTCTGTTCGCCTGCCGGATGTTGCAATTCATCTTTATTAATTGCATAAGTACCAACTAATACCCGATAATCGTAACCCATCATATGTTGATCTAACCCAGGAAAATTTGCCAATAGGAATCTAACCGCTTCAGCGGCATTAGATGCAACGGCAGTAAATTCACGTTGCCCAATAAATTTAGCCAATTCCCCATACAGCCGGATTTTACGCATCATGGTTTTAAAGCGTCATGCCTTAGTCTACGCGATGTGGACTGCTGTAACCACCTGCCATAGCTATCGCAACGACTTAGTTGATTTTTGAAATGATGCAAAATATTGCCATCAGCTAGAAAGATTCCTACATGATTTGGTTTGTCATAATGAATATTAAACAGTAAAGCATCACCATCTTGCAATAGTTCATCGTCTCGCAACTCATGGAATCCTGCTAATCGCCAGCATTTATCAAATATAGGATTATCTTCAAACTCTTCTTCCGGTGGTCTATCCCAATCCGGTAATATTAAACCTTTAGTTGCATAATAATCACGAACCAACGTCCAGCAATCAGATTTAATCCATTGCCAGTTGCGTCCAATCAAGGGAAGCATGATCGCCATTCGCCTTTATCTGTGCTTAGTATATACCACGGCAATTTGCTGCGCTTACATGATTTAATATCCATATCACTTGGTTCTGGTGAATTGCTGCCATGGCTGTGGATTACTGCAATAATGACGCCAGTATCTTCTGCTTCTGCCCAGTCCGCTGGATGTATAACAAAACAATCATCAATTTCTGCAATATTACGACATTCCCAATACACTTCAACACCATCGTAATTTACAACTAAACCGCATGATTCATTTGGTGCTATTGCTTTAGCGTGATTTAATGCTGCGTCACGCCAGTTCATCCTGCGACAACTCCAATGCCTGGGAACGATCCAAATGGTAACTCATTATCTTTACCAAATCTAATTGCACAACTATTTAATCGTTTGCCGCATACATCAAGATTTGTATTTGGCACAATTTCATCATTAACATCAAAGAAATTGCTTCCTGCATATGAACATTCCGCCGATTTATATTTCCATTGGCATATAGTAGCAAGGCATTGACGTTTCGGCGCTTTAATTCCAGCAAGATCAAAAGCAGCGGCTAATTCCCATTCAACTAAGTTTAAATTTTCTACTACTTTACGATCTAAGAAATAAATCTCTTGCGGAAATTCAGCAGTAGGGTCTGGCGTGCCATATGGGTTCACGTTACCAGTGAAATTAACCGCATCGATATAACGCGCTAACGTACGAATACGGATGAATTTTGCGCCAATTAAGTCATTACCTGTATTGAAATCATTTACGATTAAAAGTATTGCCGTGACATAACTTAGCGCATTTGATACCTGTAGCTTTGGTCTTGGCAATTGCCCTCCACCACTAAATTCGAATCCTGTCGCTTCGACAGGGAATCTAGTATATGAGTTTGAGTTCCATACTACATTGCCGTTATTGTTGTTATTTGTGCCCGCATGAAATCTATAGATCGTACTGGCACCATGTAAAGTTGCATCAAGGTGTAATTCATATAGCTCAATAATCGCCCCAGGTGCTAATGATTGCAGCGCTGATACTGGTACGGTCATGGCTCAAATACTTGTCTAAAAGTTGCTTGGATATTAGCGCGACCAGTGTAAGGTATAGTCTTGTTCCATTCAGCGCAAACAAACTTATAAGCGCTTGGTTCACCTGGTCCCGTCCAATCAAAGCTAGCGCCATCAGTTGCGCGTGCATCTAAAAATGTTTCAATCGTATCAGCGTTAGCTTCTGTAATATTATCCCAAGATAATGACCATTGTTTTGGATTTTGATTTAATCCAAATGTAAACCGGTTTTCGTAACCATCGCCAAAAGCTACTACTCTTAATTTAGGATTGCTGTTTTTTTGTGCGCCATAGCTTGGCGTAATGTTGGGGAAAGTAGCCATTATGCAAGAATACCTCCAGGACGTTTTTGTTTAATTAGTTCTTTTTGCACTGCTGCTGCCAGCAGTACACCAAGTTGCTTGCTGCTTTGATCGTCGCCTTGCACGTTACTACCGGTTGCATCTACATTAACAACTACGTTAGTGCCACCGCCGAATGATCCTGCTGGCGCTATACCGCCACTACGCCCTGGCATGAACAACTCAGGGCCACGCTCGCCTACGATGTAAGGGCTGCCGCCTGTGACGCTACCGCCTTTAGCACGCTTAAACAATCCGCCAAGCAACCCGCCGCCGGTGCCGGTGCCGCTCATGCTACCGAATAAAGCCATATTTACAGCAACATCTAACAACTTATCACCGATTTTCTTTAATAGATCAGTTGCGACTTGCTGCAAACTTTTAGTCCCGTCGATTGCGCCTTGTATCGCATCAATAACACCAGATTTAATTGACATCCCAATATCGCTATAAAGCCCTTTTAATTCTTGTGCGGCTGTTAACTGTTGCTTAAGCGCATCAATTTTTTTTAATGTATTCGTAACTTCTTGCGCATCTAAGCCAGCAGTGCCAATCATAATATCTCTAAGCTGTTGTTTAAGTATTACTTCTGCTTCGTTACCCCTAAGACGTGCTTGCATAATGTCAAGTTCATCTTGTAGAGGCTGCATTTTTTGCAAATTAAGTTCATTTTGTGATTTTAATTTATCTGTCTTTTCTTTTTCTAAATCATTAATCGTTTTAGTGTAATCAACTTCGGCCTTAAACATTGCGACTTTTTTTGTATTAGCGCCAAGTTGCGAATTTTTAGCTTCATATATTGCAAGCTCTTTCGTCAATAATGCTTGCGCATATTTATCTTCTTGAGCTGTGTAAAGAATAAGTTGCGATTGGAGCGTTGCCTCTTGTTTGCTAATATCAACAATTTCTTTCAACGCTTTTACTTTCTTTTCTGTAGGCTCTTTACCACCGCCGCCTTCTGGCGTGACGCCACCACCGCCTGTAGTGATTGGCACCTCTGGCTTGACAGGTTTAGCTGGTGCAAACGCTGATGGGCTTAATCCTAGTATTGCTTGAGCATTAAGTTGTTTTTCGTTTGCTATTCTAAACGCATCTGTTTTTTGAATTTGCGATTTGCCTCCAACTAAAGGCGCTAATCCGCCCAAGAAAAAACTAATCGGATCAAATTTCTGTGCTTCTTTCTTTTGTTGTGTTGTTTGAACTATTGTTTGTTTTGCTGTTTCCTGTTTTTTGATTACATTTTCGCGTGTTTGAGTTGGGCCGCCAACCAATTGGACACCGCCCCCTTGGCGCAAACCTCTTAATCTATTGATCTCGTTTTGCGCTGCAATAAATTCGCCCAATCCTGTGGTAACTAAATTGATCCCAACAGTGATAATACCGATTACTGCTAGTCCTGTTAGCACACCTCTTAAAATTGCTGCTCTTGATGCCGCTGTATTCATCCCACCAGCAAGAAGTAGCATTTTTGCATTTCCTGTCATAGCAGCCGATGCCGACAGTAATACTTGTGTATTTAACAAAACAAATGCACCTCTTAGCAATGCGGCTGCTCCTGTCGCAATCCCTATTGCTTTGCTAACTAAAGTCACTTGTAATATTAACTTGCCGACTTGGATTGCAGCATCAATTACTGGCTTCGGTATCTGCCCCATGCCTTGCACTAAGTTGCTAATGCCACTTACAATTGGGGTAATTTCTTTTATTAATGCAGTGAGTACAGGCATCAATGTGTTGCCTAAGCTTAATGCTAATATCTCACCTGCATTTGTTAAACTTTTGAATTGCTGGTCAAACGTTTTTAAAGATTTATCAAAGTCAGCTTGGATTGTTCCTGATGCCGCAGTGCCGCCCGCTAATGCTTTTAGTTTCTCATATTCGTCTTTATATTTCATTAATGACATCAAAGCTAATTTAGCTTCTTTATCGCCAAATATTTGAGATAGCTTAAACGGATCATTACCTGTAACACGTATTAATTCTTTTATTGCTGCATCCATTGGGTTAACGCCATTTTTTACAGCATTTTTTAAAACTGCTTCAATATCTACGCCAAACTTTTTAAAGTTTTTAACAGATTCTGGCGCTGTCATTTTAAGCAAGGCGTCTGTTAGCCGTGTTGAGGCTTCAGCAGCGCCTGGCGCATCTTTGCGCACCATTTGCATCATTGACGCAAGCGCAACCGCTCCATCTTTGCCTTGGATGCCTAGGGATGCTGCTGCCGATGCAATCGTTGGCATGAATTGAGCCATGTCTTTTAGCTCAAATGCACCTGCTTTACCTGCAAATGCCAACGCATCAAAAGTTGCTTTTAATTCAGTTGGTTTAATTTTTAATGCGCTTTGTAATTGAAACCCTGTTTTGGTTACATCAGTTAGTTCTGAATTTGTAGCAACAGCAACTTTACCTAATGTCTCTATTGACGCAACAGCATCATCTAATTTTAAACCTTGTGCTACTAAATCTTGTACTCCTTTGGCTAATACTGACGGGGCTAAATTCGTTCTGCTTGGCATTGATAATTGCTTAAGACTATCCGCAAGCTTTGAGATATCTTTTTGGCTTGATCCTGCTGTTTTGCCTATATCGCTTAATGTTGACTCAAATTCAGATGCTGTTCGTATTACTTGCTGTAATGCAAATCCAGCGCCAAGTGCTGCCGCAAGTGATCCGATCGTTGACGTTACTCCTTTAGCCGCTACATTAAGCTGTTGCAGGCTGCGGACAGCACCGCTGCTGTTTACCTGAATATCGACAACCGAAACAGCCATAGCAGCGACTCCCTACGTGTACAGTCTACCGGCGATTTTTTGCTTTTTCCATTTCTTCGCGCTCACGTTTGCCTTTTAGCTCGTAATATGCTGCAAAATGTATAAATTCTGCATCTGTTAATTCCTGCCGCAACTGGCTTATTGTTTTTCCTAGTTCCGTAGCTAAGAAAAATTCAAAATAAAGCCAATTGTCAGCCTCTAATCTTTTTTTGCTTCTTCAATCGTTCCGGCTTCACCTATACCAAACAGGAATAATTCTATATCATTAAGCACAGTTTCTGGCAATTCACGTTGTAGTTTAGCTGCATCTGCCGCAGCAAATGCTTTAGTGCCATCTTCTAATTCAGCCACAAGGCATAGCATTTGAGTGCTAACTTCTAGTGCTTCTTCAGAATTTGCTAAGTTAGTTGCACGTTTACGATCTGCTCTTGTGATTGGTTTAAAAAATAAAGATAGCACTTTTGCGCCATCATTGTTTTTTACATCAAACCGGCGCCGTTGATTTAGATCAAAAGCACCGGTGAGAATATCAACGGTGCGTGGTGTGGATGCCATTGTTATCAGATGCTCAGGGTGATAGATCCATTCATGGTGAAGCTAACGGTCACCACTTCAAGCTCCCCTACGGTAGCACTATATTCAGTAGAAGTAATAACAATTAAACCAACAATTTTTTTACCGCCTGATTCGTCCAGATAAAGCTCTACCGATGCGTTACCTTCATCGGTTGCAGTATTGATATCTTTGATTAGATCAAGCTTGTCGCCGGCGCTAGGCGCGTCATACATTATTTCCATGCTGCCAGTGCCTGCGATTAATCCGCCGACATTAGCCTTATAGGTTGCACCTTGAGATGTAGTTTCAAGTACATCCTTTTCTACAGTCATCGACCATGATCGCACAGCAGCGATTTCAAGCATACCGCCGCTGGAGTCTTTATCAAAAAAGACTGTACCCTGTTCACCGCGAAAAAAGGCCATGATTAAATGCTCAGAGTGATGGCACCACTCGTAACAAAGTTACAAGTGATAACTTCAAGTTCTCCAACTGTAGCTGAATATTCAGCAGAAGTAATCAAACCAACAAAAGTAATCTTTTTAGTGCCGGTTGTATCTAGGAATAATTCAAACGATGCAATGCCTGCATCAGTTGCAGTATTAGCCGCTTCAATGAAAACATTAGTTTCGTCGGAACTGCTCGCGGTATACAGCACTTCAACAGTGCCAGAGCCTGCGATCAAGCCGCCAACATTTGCTTTGTAAGTCGCGCCGAGTGATGTGGTCTCAAGCACGTCTTTTTCTACAGTCATCGACCATGACCGGGTAGAGGTAATTGCAGCAGCAGAAACACCGGCATCGTCAAATTTGACAGATCCCTGTTCACCGCGAAAAAAGGCCATAGCTAAAGATCCTCGAAGGTTTCAAAGGTTAAACGAACCTGTGTTTGAAAATACCCCTCGGGGGATGGCGGTGCCATTACCTCTGGGCCGGTTGGTGCATCGAAAATAACTCCCGATACCGTGCTTCTATTATAGACATCCCTAACACGCTTGCCAATCGTAAAATTAGCGCCAGCGCCAGCGCCTTTTGGCGTGAATATATTTACCAAAATAATGCCGATGATGCTGTTGCTAACGCCGGTAGCGCCTCCCATCGTGAGGTAATTATTGTTGCCAAAATTCAATTGGCATTGAACCCAAGTACTGTTAGGTGTCGGCGCATATGGCACATTATTAAAAACTACTGGATACACAGTTGGCAGTCCTGGGTCGTTGGAATCATCAATGCTTACAATTGCATCAATGCTAGGGATAGAATCAAATAAACTATTAAATTCATTAGCCAGCAATTGCTCAATCGTGGCGCGGATAGTGTTGAGGTTAGCAGCCGCCATTAGTCTTGCCTTCCGATTTGATCTGCCACACGCCTAGCCCATGCTGTCATATTACGAGCTACCAAATCAGGATAACCTTTCACAATTTGATTATTTCTTGATCTCCAAGTGCCGTTCCATGATGGCGGTAAACTTTCGCCATAAAGCACTGGCAAAGCATATTCTATATTTGTATGGATGTGGTAAACATTGCCTGCGCGTTCAGTGCCGTAGTTTAACCTTCGCGGTGGTGTAATGCCTGAAGCGGTAGTTTGCGGGCCAGGGTCATAACCAGGAGCATCGTTTTCGCTAATTGACCATGAAAGGCGTAATCTACCAGTATCTACTGGGCTGCCTTCTTTCAGTTGCTTATCTGTTTCAAATACCACTGCACGTAATAACTTCTCGTATTTATCTCTGGAGTAGTCACCAATCTGAGACAGGGCTATACGTCGTGCCATTATGCCCTCAAGATTAACTCATAGGTTATCGCCGTGTTGTCTTGCTCAGTGGTCGCAACCTTGATTATTTGATGCACTACTGATGCAATTAGCACTTTATCGGCTGTGATTGGTGCATTTGCAACATCTGCTGCGGCAATCGTTAACCGCTTATCACCAGCCTGGATTAGGTCATTCACTTCACGTATGTTTACATCTTCTAATACACCACGCACTGCGGTATCAACAGCAGTTTCGGCTGCACTGCCAGTAGCGGGATCATATGCGCCTACTGTTATGCGGCGGATAGTTGCCACACCGCCAAACTTAGCCATTAACTTGCTAGCGACCTTACGCAGCGGGCTTGAAAGGCTCATATCTTATACGCGATGCAAGCGCCATTTTGCAATTTAATGCTAGTGAATACACCACGGATTTCAGAACCTGCCGGGAATGTCTCACCGTTTAACGTATTGCCAGTCATGTTAGTGCTAATAATTGTATCAATATGAGTGTTTTCAAAAAAATCAATATGGTTAAACCTACCAGTATGAGCGGCAGTATCAGTAATAACCTCACCGCCGAGCGTGTAGTCAACATCGCCGCCTTGGTGGCCTTTGAAGCTCATATCTTGTACGCGATAACGGTGCCGCTGGTGAGCGTGATAGAGGTGAATACGCCACACATCTCACAGGATGCCTTGATTGGAATTGCTGTCAGTGCATTACCGGTGTAATCCAGCGCCGTAACACTTGCAATCACTGAATCTTCTAATGCCACAATCTCGCCAAACCTGCCGGTATGAGCGGCAGTATCATCGATAAACTCAGCGCCTGGATATTCGCTCATGATCGTTTAATTGCAAAGTTGCCTGGTCCGCTTATTCTAAGCCCTGTTAGGTAGCGTTCAACCATTGGCGGTATTTTGTCTGCACCAACTGCACCGCTAAAGTTTGGCGTAACGTTAAGGCTACCGATCTGGACATTCTTAAAATCTTCTAGCCCACTAAGCCCAATGCCGTCGGTGTTGTTGTTTAGGTATGCCGCAAGCAACACCTGTGCATATTGCACCTGCTGCGGGATTTCATTGTCATCAAAATAATCAGTGGTAATACGAAACGGAAAGCCAACGGCATAGGTGTTGATGTACGTGTCAGGTTTACGCACACCAGTACGCGGCCACTGCAACGCCTGCGTATCAGTTGCCCTAGCACCTAGGAACCGCTCACGATCTAATCGTTGTGTTGCGGTGTAAAGTGCACGATTTTTGGCGTCTGTAGTGGCAGAACCCCATGCGGTGATATCTGCGTCTTGCACCAATCCGTCAACTATCAACTGGGCATTCGCCAGCGTTATGTACGAGTTTGCGTCGGCGGCGTTTGGTGTCGCCACTATCACGATTGCCATCAGTAGCCTCATCTGGTATTAGTGTAGGCTCCGCAATAGAAAATGAGGCCACCTCCTGGGAGATAGCCTCACGATCACGCATTCGCCGGAAAGCGAACATGCCCATCAGCCTCTAAATACTGTGAAAGCAGGAGTGCCAACAGCAGTACAAACAAACACATAGCTGGCGCTAGTAGCAGCAGCAACTGTCGCCATACCAGCAACACCACCAAGGGTGATGCCAGAAGCAGCAGCAGTTAATGTGATTGCGTGAGTGGCGGCGGCAACGTTAACAACATTAAGTTGAAAACTGGTGCCGATCTCAAGTGGACCTCCTAGGAGGGTCTTAAGTTCAGCGCCTGTAGGGGTTGTAAGTGCACGTCCCGCAGTTGGGGTCATGGTTACAATCCCGCCAACGCACTCCTCAGCAGTCAAGGTAGTAGCTGCATCTGTAGCAGCTTTCAAAGGTCGCTTAGATGCTGTTACTTCAAGAACAGCAAGGTCAGAAGTTAGCTCAAAAATTGAAGATGGCATGACTAATTACCTCAGAAGTTGGATGTAACAGTGGCGCGTACGATACCAAGGTTTTTGGTTTCATACACTTTTGACCAGTTGCCAATAGTGGCAAGCTGAGCTTGGGTTGGGTTAACGGTACCAGTTGTCCACTTAGCGCCAATCGGGTGATACACATAGTGCAGGTCGATTGACATGGCATCTGACTTAGCCAGAATGTCACGATCAGTCTCGGTATTTAACCCCAATTGCTCACCGCTGCCAATTGCGCCAGCCGTGAAAAAATAAACCGGATAGTTGGTGCTGGTAGGTGCTAAATCATCTGAAACAATTACCCTCATTCCCATATATTGAGCAATTGTTGGGTTCTCATATGCACCGCTGATGCTGCCGGCGATTGCGTTAATGGTGCTAGCGCCAGTAGCGGCAGTGCTTAGACGTGCTTCTGTGTTGGTGATGTAATCAATGGCTTTGCGTTCTACGAGGTCGTAATACACCGCAGAGTGCATTGCCACAGCAGTCAACTTGTCGCCTTGATCACCAAGTAATGCGCGAGCTTTTGCACATTGGCGGGGGCCAAGTGCAGTCATGCCGCTTAGATCAAGCGATAATCCAGCAAATGCAGCGCCGGTGTTGGAAGTCAAGCCGCCAAATACACCTTCAAGGCACTTGATGAGATCTTTTTGACGTTGGTTGGCTACATAGTCAGCCACTTTTGCGCCAATAGCAGCCATCGGGTCAGCGCCAGCAGCAAGAGCTGCAAGATCGCGTGATTCAAAGGCGCGTCCACGGTGCAATACAACACCAACCTGCTTATCAGCAGTGATCTTGCCAGGTGTCAATGAAGAGCTATCAGTAAGCACTTCAAAGTCGCCAGTTAAGTTAGCTTTGAAGAATGGAACATTGATATAGTCGCCACCTTCGGTAGCGTTCAATTCCGCCATTGGTTGTACAACACCAGACGACAAAAATGCGTCGCGCAGGGTTGTTTGCTCAATCACATACGGAGTAAAAATCTCCGGAATGATTAAATCAGAACGTAAAGTTGCCATTAGTCCTCTTAGAAATGGTTTACAGGTTAGGGCGCAGCCCTATTACCAGCGCAGCCGGTTGTCGATACTCTAGCGGTTAGCTTTAAAGCGATCGTACAAATCGCGGTCAGTCTTAAACAATCGCGCCTGTTCCGTCAGGTTGAATGATTCCGGCGCAAATGGATTTTTAACGCCTGTAGGCAAGCTGCTTGGTGTTCCGCCTGATGGTGCACCGCTGCCTTGTGGTTTTGGTGCCTTTTGCATCCATGCCGGTAAAGTTTTTGCCCATTCTGCTACTGGGGTCCGCTGATATCCATTAACTACTACAACAGTGCCATCGGCTTCGCGTTCAATTTGATCGCTGCCTAGTTTGTTTTTTAACACCATATCTGGATCGTGCACGATATCAGCTAATGCTTGAATCGCTGGTGCTACAAGTTCTAGGTCTTTGATTCTGGTTTCAAGTTCAGTAAGGCGCTGGTCCTTTTGCGCCGTCGTCTCACGGTAC
>Ga0209442_1001080_pt1 | contig 15629 bp, 14 predicted proteins | sample LauGreSBDMM110DD_2_FD_187565 | JGI IMG/M metagenome (GOLD analysis project Ga0209442, IMG submission 187565) | Freshwater lake microbial communities from Lake Michigan, USA - Sp13.BD.MM110.DD (SPAdes) (version 2) | ecosystem: Environmental > Aquatic > Freshwater > Lake | place: Lake Michigan...
CCCCCAGCCCCAAAGCCGAAACCACCGACCCCCAAGCCACCCCCAGCGAAAAGTCCTGTACCACCTCAGCCAAGATCGGTGGTCCCCAGCAGGCCTTCACCATTACCAAGCTCCCAGCCTGTACTAAGGCCCACTCACGCGAGTAGTTTTAGCCAAGCTGATTTACATGGCATGCAGCAGCAGGCTCAGGGTGCAGGGCAATCCTATTCGGCACAAAAACCCTTCTAACGACTCGAAACCGTGGATTTATGGCAAGAAATATTGTGTTTTTAAATTTCTTGATCATGGGGATGAGAGGCATAGTAAGAATGGTTGCTCAGCCTTGCCAGTGGCTGTCATAATTTCGTCATGGAAATTTCCATCGACACAATTGATACAACCGCTTTGACTAAGGCAAAGCTCTCTGAGATGCTGTTCGAACAGCTGGGTTTGAACATGCGTGAAGCCAGAGACTTTGTAGATGCTTTCTATGAAGAAATTAGCAAGGGTTTAATTAGTGGGCATGAAGTAAAAATTGCAGGGTTCGGCAATTTTGAAGTTCACAACAAATCAGCCCGCCCAGGGCGCAACCCAAGAACTGGAAAAGAAGTGACCATACCTCCAAGACGGGTGGTCACATTAAAGGCCAGTGGTCAATTGAAAACGCAAGTCAATAAAGCCTGAGATGTAGCACTAAAGCGTAGCTGATTTTTTGATGAATAACTAATGAGGGAGGGTAGTGAATGGTTATGCCAGAGTACGCCCACTATCATGACAGTAACAGTTGCTCAGCGATTCTGAACAAGCATTTAAAAGATCTGGATTTTCGTAGTCATATGTTCCGACATGCGCTCATAGACAGGATGAAGGCCTTTTAATTTCTTTACCTGGCAAGAAAAATAACCGCTAAGGTAGCAGTACCAAATACAACAACTAATTTTTCCTGTTCCTCAGATAAACCACTATGGCTTTACGTGTTTGAAAGTTTCTTTATATTTTAAAAATGAGATTTATAAGTACGTTAATTTTGTTGTTTCTTACAGCATGCGCAACCCCACAAGAAAGAGCAATATCTGCATATTGCGGCGCGGAAGCTTTGAGAACGATTCCACAACAACTGGTCAGTCAGCCCGTTGTGCGGTCTGTTTACATTGGAGATAGGGTATTAGGAAGCAGAAATATTTGCAAAACAATAAACTTAGAATCCAAAGACAAAGACGGAAAAATTACCAAAAAAAAGGAAGTTGTTTGCAGAAACTACCCCATCTTGGAGCCTATGTATCACCAACAATTGGTCAATGAGCTAGTTGATGTAAACAACAGTTACCGCCATCAGCAAATAGAAAGCTGCAAAATAGTTTCTAAAACCAACAATATGTTTTTTGACATCAAGTAAGCCTGCTACCGCGCATTTCTATCTCCACGTCCTTCACCGATTCAATACAAGACCTAGATCAACAACTAATTCAATTGGTTTACCGAAGCCATTCGCTAATTGAGGGCGTTGAATACAACAACTTAATGGCTACGTGTCTGCGCAACAATCCTGCTCGTGGCATCACAGGAGTTCTCATTTCATATTCAGGTTGGTTTCTTCAAGTGATTGAAGGAAGGATGTCCGAATTTTTGTTTAAGTTGTCACCAGCGAAATGCATGCCCTTCAAAAGGACCTTTCCTTTTCTACCTGCTTGAGCGGAATGTAAGATTGCTTCAACTGCGTCACTCAATTCATAAACTTTTTCAACAGCCATTCGAAGTACGTTTTGGTCTGCTAATTCCGTTAAAGAAGGGTAGATAGTCTTTGCCAAATGTCGATTGCTTGGATTGCTGAACCAGTTGGCTAACCAAAAACCTTGGACTTCAATACTTCGAAAAATCAGGTCATGTGGTGAGACGCAAGAGGGTTTACCGCTCAGAAGGCCAAAAAGAACCAAGCGACCTTTCTGGCTCAAGCTGGCGGCCAATGCCTGAGAGGCTCTGCCGCCAATCGCGTCTAGGCCCAGTACGATGGGCTCACCATTTGTAATTTTGCGAACACCTTCCTTGAGTAAATCAGGGTCCTGGCCATCATCGACCAACCAGTGACCGCCTTCTTCAACTGCGACCGCCTCAGATCGGCGCACAACATTGATCAAGTTGATCCCTAAGTGTGAAGCTATCTGCCGAATGCACTGACCCAATGCAGAATTGGCGGCATTTTGAATGACCCAATGCCCGGGCAGGATGGTGACTTGATGCTTAAGGAGCACCCAAGCCGTTGCTGGGTTGGCGGTGAGCATGGCTTGTTGCAGTACGTTGGCATTAGAAGAAACTGAGATTAGAGATCTTCTTTGGACAACAAGTTCGTCGGACCAGACGCCAAAAACGCCAATGGGCAGCACTCGCTCACCCATTTTCAAATCCGAGACTTCACTTCCCGTCTCAAGCACAAATGCAACCCCCTCATGGCCCGGTACGTAGGGCAGTGAAGGTTGGTGCCCATATTGTTGATCCATTTGTAGCAGGTCTGCCGGAAGAATATTCATGGCCAGCATGCCAATGCGGACTTCCTTAGGAGCAAGGGGCGGGCGGACATTCTGACGAATGCGAATGCGATCCGAAAGCGGTCTATCGGGCGATACGCTCATGACCTCAACGGCACGAGGAAGGGGGGTTTCAGGTGATATATGAAGCATGGGTTGATCGTTTTTTTCGATATTTTGGGTAGATACTGATGAGGCAAGTTGCTACTAAGGGTGACTTTAGAGCTTTGATTGCCAGCATGTAGTTGGGATAGGCGCCCATTTGCATCAGGGCTTGAGGGATGCTGGTTTATCTGCAATCGTACGCCTTCCACTGACCACATCGTCCATCAAGGGCTGTGCCAAGGGGTCGACCATGCAATCACAAAAAAGCGTGCGTTCTGCTGCCATTCCTTCAGCATGACTCCAGCGTGGAGCATTTCTGACCAGTCGTTTGATGTTGGTACATGCCCTCAAGGGGACGGCTTCTATCTGGTTTGCAAGCCGCATGGCTTCTTCCATCACGTTATCGCTGCACGAGGAAACCAATCCCGCTGAAAGCAGCTCCTGAGGGCTAAAAACCTTTGCAGTCAGAAGATTGAAAAGTGCAGGCCCTGTCCCGATTAGCGAAGCCATGGCTTGAGTACCCCCTGCGCCAGGCAACAAGCCTAAATTAAGCTCGGGCAATCCCAGTTGGTGGGCGCCATTTTGTGCAAGTCGAATGTCACAACCAAGTGCCAGCTCAAAACCGCCACCCATTGCGGTCCCGTTGAGGGCCGCGATGAAAACGAGTGGACTATTTTCTATGCGATCAATACAGAGGTGAATGACACTTTTAGGAACAGGACGCTCTACTGAAAACGATTTGCCGCGTTCAGTCATGGCTTGGGATCGTTTTTGAAGGATGGAAACATCGTAATGGCGAACGAACATGTCTGGCGTTGCGCCCGTGATCACAACAACTCGACCATCCTTCCAGTCCTCCAGCGTGTCCAGCGCTAGCGTCAGTTCGGACTCCATCAACTCATCCATGAAACCGTGTGGTGGGTTGAAAAGGCGCACGACTGCGGTTTTGCCTTGTCGGGTTAACGACAGGCGTGAGCCTGTCCAGTCTGATATTGAAGTTTGCATGCAGGTGCTCCAGTAGGACTCAACAGTGATTCAAAAGAATTGGCAATTTTCTTATTGAATCCAAAAATGTTTGCCAAAACTGCCAACCAAACACTTGTTTGGTAATCATCATTCTGCTAAGCTTAACAGTATGAATGAGTTAATCAATACCGTAGTGGTGACCGGTGGCGCATTGGGACTTGATCAAGCGTTGGTAAGTAAGCAGAGCGCAATCGGGGTTTATGTGATTGTTTTGGACCGTCATGATCAATGGGAAAACCATTTGTCACGGTGGTGGCTTTAGGAGGCACCCTCTATGAACCCAGCATTGGCAAGCTTTTCCGACTTGGTCGTAATGAATTGGTCCATTCAAGGTTGCAACGTTGTGGTCGCTGAGCTTTCAAGTTTGGATGGAACAGAGCTTCCAGACTGGGAAGCTGGAGCGCACATAGATATCAAGGCGAGTGATAGCATGGGTCATGATGTCGTCAGGCAGTATTCGTTGTGCGGCCGTAACGGCAAGAGGAATTGGCGAATTGCTGTACTGGGAGATCCTAATGGCAGCGGTGCTTCGTTAAATCTTCAAGAGAAAATCAAGGCTGGTCAAACACTGCAGGCTCGTGGCCCTCGCAACCTTTTTGGTTTGAAATTTGATGATCAACCTGTTGTGCTGGTTGCTGGGGGGATTGGTATCACGCCTATCTTGGCAATGGCCGAGGCCCTTAGTTTGCAAAAAAGAAAATTTCGTCTTCACTACCATGCTCGAAGCCATAAGAGTGCAGCATTTGTTGATGAGCTCAAGTCCTCCGTTTATGCGGATAGCGTGATTTTTTCATTTGATGATGAGATAGCCAAAAGCATTGATCAAATTTTTTCAAATGCAGATGCACAATCTTGGCTTTACACCTGCGGCCCAGCAGGCTTCATGAATGCTGTCATCAAAGCCGCAAAAGAGTCGGGTTTGCAAGATACAAAAATAAGAAAAGAGCTTTTCGGTGGCTCAGTGGACCCTGATTCAAAAGGATTAGCGAGTATGGACAAAGTATTTACCATCAAGATTAAATCTACGGGTGTAATGGTCGAGGTGCCCGTTGGCCAGACTGCTATTCAAGCACTTTCTGCGTCCGGTATTGAGGTTCTGGTCTCTTGTGAACAGGGACATTGCGGTTCTTGTTTGACAACAGTACTAGAGGGTATTCCAGATCACCGCGACCAATTCATGCTGCCTGAAGAGCATGAAAGAAATGACGCTTTTACCCCATGTTGCTCTCGCTCGTTAACGCCGTGTCTGGTGCTTGATCTATGAGAGAACCACTTATCTATGATCCATCCAACGATGCGATCAGGACCAATCCCTTTCCTTTTTATGAAGCCCTGCAAGAACATGATCCGGTGCACTGGAGTCCGGCAATAAAGAGCTGGGTCATCACGCGCTACGACGATGTTCGGCAGGTGGCGATGACTTCCAACATGTCGTCTGATCGCTTGCGTCCATTTTATGAGGCCTTGAAAGACGAGCGGCGTGACATTCTTTCTGGGGTCATGCGCTACCTGAATGAGTGGCTGGTGTTCAAGGCGCCACCTGAACACACGCGGCTTAGAAAGATGATGAATGTTGTCTTCTCGATTCAGTTGATTCAGTCACGGGAAGTTGCCATCAGAAAGACGGTTGAGCAATTGCTTGAGGCCATGGACCAGACGCACGAGGTGGATTTCATGGAGAAAGTCGCGGTGCTCCTACCAGCTTACGTTATTTTGGACATGATGGGATTGCCACGTGAGGACTTTGCTCAAATCAAAAGGTGGTCTGACGATTTACGTTTGTTTATTGGCACATCGCGTTCAGAGGAAGACAAATACAAAAAAGCCAGAGATGGCGCCGATCGTATGTCATCTTATTTCCGTGAAGTGATTTCACAAAGAAGGAATTCTCCTGGCGATGATGTTATTACTGCCATGGTGACCGCCACCGATACGAATGGCGCGTTGCGCGAGGATGAGTTGGTAGCCATGTGCATGCTTGTATTGTTTGGCGGCCATGAAACAACGACCAGCTTGCTGGGTAGTGCCGTTGTGGCACTGATCAAGCATCCCGAGCAAAAACAAAATTTGTATGACGATCCATCTTTGATTGATTCTGCCGTTGAGGAGTTTCTAAGATATGACGGGCCCAGCAATAGCATTGCAAGAGTTGCTGCGGTCGATCATGAGTTACATGGCAAAAAGTTGGTGGCTGGCGATCGTGTTTTTGCAATGATCAATGCAGCAAACAGAGACCCACGTCGATTTGATCGGCCTCATGAATTGATTTTGGATCGTACCCCCAATCGGCATTTAACCTTTGGTCAAGGTCTTCACTTTTGTCTTGGCGCTCCTTTGGCCAGGCTTGAAGCAAAGGTTTGCATTGGATCACTTGTGGCTCAATATCCAGCCATGCGGTTCGGAAAAGGCGATGTGAAGTGGCTAGATGCATTGGTCATGCGTGGACCAACGCAGTTACCCTTGGTTCTTAGCTAAACAAGTTTGATCTTTGGAGGTTCCTTATGCACGATGTTTATGTAATAGGTGTTTCATGCACGCCCTTTGGCAAGCATGCAGATAAAACATTTAAAGACCTCACCCGTGACGTTTTCATGGGTCTGATTGCTGATACAGGTGCAGATGTCGCCCATCAAATTCAGCAAGCATGGTTTGGCAATTGCGGAATGGGTACCTTCGGTCAACGCAATATCCGTGGACAAGTATGTTTTACCCCTTTGGTACGTGAAGAGATTTTCCCGGAGAGGGTGCCACTCATCAATGTTGAAGGCGGCTGTGCTACGGCTTCTATGGCGTTTCATGGTGCTTACAAAGACATACTTAGCGGAGAGTGTGACTTGTCGCTTGCGATGGGCGTAGAAAAAACATTTTTTCCGGGCAATCCTGAACGGACCATGGAAATTTTTCAAGGCGGGATTGACCAGCTTGATCCGCACGAGTGGGAGAAGTATTACCTCAAGGCTGGCGAGCAATCGGGCAAACCCTTTGTGATCAACAGTGGTGGTGGAACATTGTTCATGGATACCTATGCCATGCAAGCCGCTTATCACATGAAAACTTTTGGCACAACACAACAGCAAATCGCCTATGCGGCTTCTAAGAACCATGCCATGGGTGCATTGAATCCGAATGCGCAGTACCGGTTCACCATCACGCCTGAGGAGGTTTTGAAAGATCGAGAGATCAGTTGGCCTCTGACCCGAGCAATGTGTTCTCCAGTAGGAGATGGGGCGGCTGCCGCTTTGCTTTGCTCTGGACGTTTTTTGCGTAAATTACCTCAGATCGTTCAAGAGCGTGCCATTGCGGTCAGTGCCAGCGTGTTGACGGGTGGAAAGTATCGTGACTTGGCTGAGCCAGGTCTTTCCCATGTAGCCGCCAAAAAGGCTTATGCGAAGGCAGGTCTAATGCCTTCAGACATTGACATTGCCGAGGTACACGACGCGACATCGTTTTGTGAGATTTACCAAGCTGAAATGCTGGGATTTTGTGAAATAGGTCAGGGCGGCTCTTATGTAGCCAGCGGCGCCACTTCTTTAGGTGGCGACCTTCCTATCAATCTGTCCGGGGGGTTGGTGTCTAAAGGGCACCCGGTAGGAGCAACAGGGCTGTCCATGATTTACGAGCTAGTGACCCAATTGCGTGGGGAGGCTGGCAGCAGGCAATCTGAAGGCGCTAATATTGCGTTGGCTGAAAATGGCGGCGGGGTGATTGGTTTCGATGAAGCCGCATGTTCAATCACCATACTCCAGCGAAGCACCTGATTTAAGCTTGGCAAATATACTTTTATTGTGGGTGTTCAGGGGTCTGGTAACTCAGCTATTTTTTCGAAATAAGCAAAAGAGCTGTTTTGCAACAGTGGAGGGCGAGTCACCACCGGGCTGGTACCACATCAATGCGCCATTCAATGCCCCAAGAAGGCCTAAGCGGAAATAACGCTTCTTAATGCCCTGCGGCAGTTCAACTGCATCCGTCAATTCGGCAAACACCTTCTCATACCTGTCACGCTGTGCAACCAGTGCTGTTCGCATACTCTCTGAGTAATTAGCTGACCAGTCCGCAAGTACAGTGGCTGCAGGGCTTTCTCTGATTAGTAAGGCTTCCAGATGGGAAACACAAGCTGCTTCAAGTCGTTGCCATGGATCTGTTAAGGGCTCAATAGCCTTTTCAACGTCATTTACAAAACGGTCAACACCGGAAGCATAAACAGTGATGAAAAGCTCCTCCTTAGATCCAAAGTGGTGATAGATGGATCCGTGCAATATGCCAAATGCAGCCGAGATATCACGCATTGAAGTGTTTGCATAACCGCGTGCACCAAATAAAAGAGCAGCTTTTTCAATCAACTCTGCTCGTCTGTCAACTATCAAGCCGCCTGCACTCTCTTTTATCTTTGTGTTTGAGGCGCTTATGCTTTTAGTCGACTTTTTTGCTTTAGGTGCTATTTTAGGCAATGTCTTCATCTCGGTAGGGAAAAGTATTGACAGGATATTGAATGCTCAATGAAGTGTAACTTGAAGCTTAATATAACTTCAGGATTTCTCATTTTTCCAATATGGCTCTCTGAGAACGCGCTTTAATACTTTGCCTAAAGCATTTCGCGGAAAATCTTGACGCGTTTCGATGTTCGAGAGTCTTTGGTGTTTGGCCAAGCGTTGGTTACACCAAGGCAGCATTGCCGATGAGTCGAACACAGCACCAGGCCTGAGAATGATCAAAGCCAACGGTGTTTCACCCCAACGCTCATGCGGTACGCCAATGACAGTCGCATCAAGCACGTCGGGATGTTGACCAATTATTTCTTCTAAGTCAGAAGGAAAAACGTTGAATCCACCAGAGATGATCATGTCTTTTTTTCGGTCAACCAATTTGAGATAGCCATCCTCATCCTGGCATCCAATATCACCAGAACGAATGAACGTTCGTCCCCTTTCATCTTGCCAAATCAGTTCTGAAGTTTCATTGGGTCGGCCGTGATAAGCCGACATCATCCCAGGACCGTAACCTGCGATTTCACCAATTTCTCCGGAGCCAAGAACCTGTCCCGATTCATCTAAAATTCGAACTTCAAAGCCAATTACCGGAATACCAACGGTGTCAAACTTGTCTGCGGGAGCGCTGGGTTTGAGCATTGTTCCAAAGCCCTCGCTGAAGCCATAGAGTTCGATGAGTTTGTTACCCAAACGTTCGATGACCTGTCGTTTGGTCTCCCGTCTTAATGGAGAGCCTGCACACAGGGCAACTTCCAGTTTACTCAAGTCAAATTGAGTTGTATCTGTTTGAAGCAGTGCAATGTACTGAGCAGGTACCATAAAGGTGTGTGTGATTTTTTCAATTTCAGCTAGTTTTGAAAACTCAGTTGGATCAAAAGCAGGCATGACAACACAGGTGCCCCCACTGAATAGAACAGGAAGCATCATGAGCCATGTCCCGTTTGAATAGAGAGACGTCGTGGTCAGTGCACGGCTTTGGTCACTGAATCGCATTTCAATGGCATTTGAAATTGCCCAATGAACTCTTGCCCGGTGACTCTGCATGATACCTTTAGGAAGACCTGTTGTTCCCGAGCTGTAGATGATATTGAATGCATCCTCAGAACGGTAGACCACATTGGGAGTGCTTGAGGTGTGATTCTCCGTCAAGGTCCGATAGTCAGTCCAACCTTGGGATTGACCGTCTACAACATAGCGCCTAGTTTTGTTGAGATGCAAGAGTTCCTCTTGAAAAGGATGCAACCGGTCAATGAAATCTAAGGTTGCAAATGCCTGCTTAGCGCCACAATCATTGATCAAGGAGGCCAGTTGCTTACCCGTCAGCAAACCCGAAAGCGGCACTACGCAACAACCTGCTTTGACAATGCCAAACATGACTTCGAGTATCTCCACCGAGTTACCCATCATGACCACAATGCGTTCCCCTTTTGAGGCGCCAGAAGCCAAAAGTGCGTTAGCTACTCGGTTCATGTTGTCATTGAACTCTCCCCAAGTACGTCGGACTGAGCCGCACACAATAGCTTCCTGGTATTTGCGAAATTTTCCGTGGCTGCTGAATATTTCAGGTATCGTGATCTCTGCATGGTCAAGTGATAGCAAGGTTTTTCTCCTTTGTTGAATTTATGATTATTTAGGTTGTCTTCGCATATGCCTTGTCAAGATGAAATACTAGATCAGTATTTCACAGACTTTTTTTTGAATCAATTTTTTGCGCAGCATGGAAAACAAAAAACTTTTTACATTCAAGGTACCAGTGATTGCTGCACCTATGTTTTTGGTCAGCGGCATCGAGCTTGTGGTGGCTTCTGCTAATGCAGGTATTGTTGGTGCGTTTCCTACGCTCAACGCGCGAACACCAGCTCTTCTGGATGCATGGATGGCTGAAATTAAAGACCGTACGCGAAGCGCGAGCGGCCTTTTTGCAGCCAATCTGATACTGCACCCTTCGAATGGGAGACGGAGCGACGACCTTGACATCGTGATCAATCACCGCGTCCCTTGGGTTATTACATCGGTCGGATCGCCAGTCAACGTTGTCGAGCGAGTTCATGCCTACGGCGGTCAAGTTTTGGCAGATGTGGCTACTGTCAGGCATGCCAAAAAGGCGATACAGGCGGGCGTTGATATGCTGGTCCTTTTGACTGCAGGCGCGGGGGGCAATACAGGCTGGATCAACCCCTTTGCCTTTATTGAGGAAGTGCGTAGTTTTTGGTTGGGTCCCTTGGCTGTTGCGGGTTGTTTGACAACTGGCAGACAAATCAGAGCGGTTCAAGTGGCTGGTGCTGACATGGCCTATATTGGAACGCCATTTATTGCGACTCCTGAAAGCATGGCTTCGAATGACTACAAAGATGCTTTGGTAAGTGCTGGTGCCGATGACATTGTGAAGACCGATGCTGTGACGGGAATTCCTGCCAACTTTCTGAAGTCTTCCTTGCTTGAGCAGGGTATCATGAGAGCAGATGGCAGTTTTATTCCTAAGGGTGCTGGCGATCTGGCCAGCTGGAAAAACGCTTGGAGTGCGGGCCAGGGTGTGGCATCTGTTGGATCTGTTGAGACAGTTGCGCGAAGGGTTGAAAAACTCCATCAAGAATGGCTCCAGGCCACTTGATTCGAAGCCTAATAAATCACGCGCTGAGTCGGTTTGAAGGCTCATATAGCCCTGTTTCTGCCTTGCCAGTATCGCAATCGTAGTTCGCGTTTCAATACTTTGCCCGTTGCGCTTCGAGGAAGGCTTTCCGTGAATTCAAGTGATTTGGGTGCGCTGATCGATCCGATTTGCGCCTTCACCAAGCTCTGTAGTTCGATAGCTTCCACCAAGCAACCGGGCTTGAGTTCCAAGACAGCGTGTACCGATTCTCCCCACTTATCGTTTGGGATGCCAAAAACGCATGCTTCCTGTACGGCTGGATGCGTCATCAAGGCTTGTTCAACACCTGCAGAGTAGATGTTAAATCCGCCAGAAATGATCACGTCCTTCTTTCGATCTAACAGGGTAATGCGGCCATCTTGATCCATGGCGCCAACATCGCCTGTGTGGTACCAGCCATATCGATGCACTAGAGCGCTTGCGGGCTCATCTTCAAGATAGGCAGCGCTACTTACCCAGTCGCGCAAAACAATTTCTCCAGGCTCCCCTGTTTCGCACCAAAGACCATCTTCGCGCATGACCCGAACTTGACGGCTGATGGAGTGTGAACCAATTGATCGCAAAATATTTGTGGACGCATGAGTTTCGCCTTGCATGTGTTCTGTTGGGGATAAAGAGGTAATTGGACCAATTGCTTCCGCTTGTCCATACATATTCATCATAACTGGACCAAAAATTCGCAATGCTTGTTTCAGTGGTTCTTCGGCCATAGGTGCAGCAGCATATACGAAATTTTCTAACGTTCGGTAATCAAACGATTTGATTTTTTTAGAGGCCAGCAGCATGTAGATCACTGTAGGTGGCAGAAACAGTATTTGAATCTTTTCTTTCTCAATGGTCTCAAGAATTTCTAAGGGGTCTGCCTTGTCCAGCAAAACATGCGTGGATCCAGTCATGGTGAGTGCGAAGATGAAGCTCCCAGCAAAATGGGTCATCGGGGCCACAACCAAATGTCGCTTGGCCTCATGTGCGCGCATTGAAAACAGCATGTCCACGCTAGTCACATAGTTTGAGAGGTGCGTATGCATAACTCCCTTTGAGCTGCCCGTCGTACCGCTGGTGGAATAAAGAGTCCAGGGGGTCAATGGATCATTGGGAAGATCTTTGGCAATTGATCCTAAAGGAGCCATCCAGTCAATCAATGATGGTGTCTCATCATCTTGTCGGTCCAGACAACACCATTGAGGCAGCGAATGCAATTCCTCTTTGACATGCGCAGCAAGCGATGTGACTTGACTGTGATAGACCATCGCTGATGGTTTATGTTGCCGCAAAATGCCTGCATTCAAGACAGGACTATTTCTGACATTGACGGGCACCAGCACCATTCCTGCACGCCACAGTCCGTACATGAAAATCAAGCCGCGCCAATCGTTGGGTGATAAAAAAGCAACACGGGTTCCAACCGTAATGCCCATGCTCTGGATTTTTGAGGCGATTCGATGAGACATCGATACCGCCTCTTGATAGTTCACTGAAATGCTGCCCTGTTTGACGAAAATTGCATCTGGCGATGTCAATCCCGCCTTGTCCAGCGCGTCTGTCGCCCTCATATTTGTCTCCCAATATTCAGTCCATCAATGCTGGCAAACTGGTAGCAATGGCGGGGAATCCAATAAGCAATGCCAGCAAGACTGCCTCCATGGCGAGAAAGGGCATGACACCTACAAACAATTCACGCGAGGTGACTTGCCCTTTGGCCGATGACAACACTGCAAAAAGATTGAGACCAACCGGTGGTGTGATAGCTGCAATTTCGATCAGCTTAATGATGAGCACACCAAACCAGATGCCATTGATTTCTAGTGACGTGGAAATGGGGTAAAGAAAAGGCAGCGTTATTATCATCAAGGACACGCTGTCCACAAAACAACCCAGAATCAGATACAGGGTGACTACCAAAGTAATAAATACGAAGGCGCTCATTTCGAGGGTGACTACCAACGCTTTGAGGTCTCCGATGAAGCCGCTGATTAGCAAGAATCGACTGAACAAGAGACCGGCCATGACGATCAAGAAAAGTACAGCTGAGATGCGTGCACTTTCAATGAGGCTCTCCCACAGGGCACCTTTTGGCAAACGCTTGGTCGAAAGTGCAATTAGAAGAACACCTGTAGCGCCGACTGCACCAGCTGCAGACGGTGGAAATGTGCCTGTGTAAATGCCGCCAATGACCAAGCCAATCAGCAAGAAAACGGTCCAAGTACCTGAAATGCCTTGCAGTTTTTGCTTTAGAGTGAATCTTTCGCTTATGAGGGGTGCCCATTCAGGTCTGTAGATCAGCATGAATCGAATACCAACGATATAGCCCACGGCGGTCAGAACGCCAGGCAAAATGCCTGCGATCAGCAACTTACCAATAGGTTCACCCGTAAGTACGGCAAAAAGCACCATTGCAATGGAGGGCGGGATGAGTCCGGCCAGTGTGCCTGCAGCAGCGACACAACCAGCGGATACGCCAGGGTTGTATCCGTAGCGGATCATCTCTGGCAATGCCATGCGCGTGAAGATACTTGCAGCTACGGTGGTCGAGCCAGATATGGCCGCAAACATGGCTTGCGCCATCACAGTGGCCATCATGAGACTTCCACGAACTCCGCTGGTGAGCTGAAAGGCGGCCTTGTACAAATCTGAAATGATCCCAGCTCGAGATGCCAAAGTGCCCATCAAAACGAACAACGGCACAACGACAAAGTTGTAGTCACTTGCGAACGCATAAGGCAGGGATTGAATCGTAGACAGCAAGAACGTTGAACCAACAGCATAAAAAATGCCGGCGATAGCAACGGTTCCAACGGCATACGCAACAGGGACGCCCAAACCCAAAAGACAAAGCATGGCTACAAAACCGAAAAGTCCTGTACTCACTTCCTTTCCCTTAATGCTAAAGATGTGAAAATTTGCTGAAACAATTGACCTATCATGGTCAGAACGCAAAGACTTGCACCGATAGGGCAAGCCAATTTCCAAGGCCAAATTGGAAAGTTTGAGGTATCTGCAGAAACCTCCAAAATCATCACACTTTTGATGGCCTGGTGCCAGAGCCCGTAGGTAATTAACCCAACAAATAGAAGGCCGCAAATGCTGCCAAGAAATTTTGTTGCTTTTTTAGTTGCAGCACCCATAGACGTTTCGAACAAATCGACGCGAATATGTTCATCCGCTCTTTGGACCGAGCTGCAAGCCAAAAAAATACTACTTGCCAAAAGCGTTCCAGATAACTCAACTTTGTAAGATAAATAGTAGCCTAAAACATTGCCCATCACGATGTCTATTGCACCGACGACCATCATGATGAGTACAGCACTTGCACAAACAGCAAGTGCTGCTTTCTCCGTCCACTGAAGAAATACATTCATCCTCAAAGGAGATCAGTTGCGCGAATTTGCAAAGCTTTGCGCAGCTTTTCGTTGAAGGGGAACTAAATCCTTGATCTTCTCACCAAGGCCGTCTTTTGTTGACTTTTCAATCCAAGTTTGAATCATGTCGGGTGAGCGTGAGATGAAGTTTTGAAGGTCTTTCATCTGAACGATGCTGCCACCTGTAGATTTGAATTTTTCAATCGCATCAGCCTCGATTTTCGGTAAAGCAGCCAAATCTTTTTGCATGGCTTCCTGAGCGACTTGTGTAAACAGGGTCTGAACCGAAAGAGGCCATGCGTTGTAAGTCTTTGCGGGCACATACATCTGGAATGTTGTGAAGGATCCGGTATTTAAGTCAGAGAGATAAGGGGCGACTTTTTGCAGATCTGAAAAAGGCGTCCACTCGATCGGACCGAAGTTACAATCCAATGTGCCACGCTGCAGGCCTTCACGGATTTCAGTGGCTTGAACTCGAGTCGGCACCATGCCATAAGCTTCCATCCAAATTGGAACATATGCGCCTCCGACCGCTCTGACTTTTAAACCCTTTAGATCAGCAGACGTGTTGATCGACTTATTGCAGAGTAGTTTGTAAGGCGATGGGACTGTCCATTTGATGACTCTGAGGTTTTGAGCCTGCAGTTCATCGCTCACAGATTTGGTCGCGTAGCTGGCGCGCGCCAATTCAGAACCTGTTTTGGCATCGGCAGATACACGATTGAGCAGACCCGCAGAGACTGAAGTTAAAGGAAGTTCTGAAGCATGAACAGCTTGTGCGAACACGCCGATATCAACCGCGCCATTTCCAACAAGGTTTTTGATTTCCATCAGACCGCCTAGCTGACCAGACCAGAAAATTTGAATTTTGATTTTTCCGCCGGATCGCCGCTCAATTTCTTCGGCAAACCACTTGTCCCACTCTACTCCTGGAAATGTCTGCGCTAACGGGTGCGCCATTTTGAGGGACAAGGATGGGTAGTCTTGAGCTTGCAAAGGCAAGGCCAACGCTAAAGCAGCACAGGTAACTAAGAAATTTTTCCTCATCGATGACTCCTGGTGGTTTCTAAAAATTGCCAAGTGGCGGGAAGTAATACTTGACTTCCATGCTATCGACTCACAACATACAAAACAATCGTTTGGTTGTTGACTTTTTTAGGGGTTTACCCGCTAATACAAATAAATGGGTTGCTTGTTGTTGAGTGAACAAGTGCGAGTCATATTGCAACGGCAAGATTTGCTTATGAATATCGATGGGCCATTGTGAATCGTCGCATGTCACCCAAAGGATTCATTTCACCAACCATTGCCATGCGGCGTTACGAAGAAAAAGTCCGATACGTTTCATCCAATGAACAGGATTTCATCTCGCTGCGATTGGCGGCCAAGATGTGCAAAGACCGATTGTTTACTTTGTTCGTTTGGATGCTTGCTGACTCAGGCGCCCGCAAGAGCGAATTGCTTGAAAGAACTTGGAATGATCTGGATATTTCAAATGCAA
>Ga0209442_1001083_pt1 | contig 15619 bp, 19 predicted proteins | sample LauGreSBDMM110DD_2_FD_187565 | JGI IMG/M metagenome (GOLD analysis project Ga0209442, IMG submission 187565) | Freshwater lake microbial communities from Lake Michigan, USA - Sp13.BD.MM110.DD (SPAdes) (version 2) | ecosystem: Environmental > Aquatic > Freshwater > Lake | place: Lake Michigan...
CCTCTTGCAAGTTCAAAATGATCAATTGGAGATATTTTTTCTTGCATTATTTTTTTAAGAAATATTTCGCCAGCTTGATTGATGGCGATATTTAATTGCATCCCAGACGTTAGGTTCAAGGATTTTCTAATTTTCTTTGGAATAGTAATCTGACCTTTGTAATTGATAGTAGGCATGTCTATATCCCAGTTTCGGTAAACAAATTTAGAAAAGTTAGTGGGAGTGATTGTAGGGCCGATTAGCGCAGCGTAATCGGCCGTAATATTTCTGTTTTTTCGTACGATTACGCTACGCTAATCGCACCTACAATTCTCAGTAATTTATCTTTTCTTATGATTGTTTACAATGCTGATTTTTAGCAAGTGAATGTATCTTAATGAAAAAACTCTATTCTGTTTTCCTCACCCTGTTTTTTAAAAGATCATCTAATAATGTATTAGATGACGGTGATCAGTTACTAGCTAATTGGGTGGCTGCGGTGAATCGGTGTGATGTGGATGCTGTTATGCAGTTATTTGCTGCTGATGCGATGTTCTATGGCACATCAACTAAAATACTAATAACAAGTAGCGAGGGTATTCGCCAGTATTTCGAGCAAGCGTTTGCTCAACTTCAGCCGCTCTCTATGTCGATTGATAATAATAAAATTCAATCTGTTTCTGATGATGTCTTGCTTACGGCATGTACGGATGAGTGGTCAGTGATGTTAGATGGTCAAAAACAAGTGATGGCTGGGAGATTGGTTCTCACTGCAGCGAAGCGACAGGAAGAATGGAGAATCGTGAGTTTCCATCGATCTGTGATGCCAAATTGATGTGTGATGTGATTGAAGGTTAAGCTATGAATAATTCAATTAAAAAAATTATTCCTCACTTTCCGAGTGAGGATCAAGAGCGAAGGTTTTGGGAGGATGATAAAACGGATGTGACGCTGTATTTCAATGCGAGTCAATCCGTAGTGAGTGTTTTTAATAACCTGAAACCTTCAGCATTTGACAAGTTAAACGATCTAAATAAATGATGATCGTTTGAAATTTAAAGAAGATGTAATGATGGCAGAAGGTTAATCAGTGATTCCGCTCAACTGCAAATCTAGCTAACTGCATGAGCGCAGTTTTGTGTGCCCCTTCAGGTAGGTTATCTAGAGAGCTCATTGCACGTTGGCTTGCTTGTTCTGCTTTCATTCTTGTGTATTCCAAGGCGCCGGATCCGGTGATGGCATTTAAGATGTCATCAAAATGTTCTTCATCACCATGTTCTATGCAGTTGCGTACAAGTTCACGCTCTTGAGTGGTGCCATGCTGAAGCAAATAAATAAGCGGTAAGGTAGGTTTGCCTTCGCGCAGATCATCTCCCACATTTTTACCTATGTCATGCGCATTACCTGAGTAATCGAGCACATCATCTATCAATTGAAATGCAGTGCCTAATGATCGTCCATATTCAGCTGCAGCATTGATGTGATCTTCGGTTGCGCCAGCAATCAAACTGCCCAACTCAGTGGCTGCTTCAAATAATTTTGCAGTTTTAGAGCGGATGACTTGTAAATAACGTTCTTCGGTGACATCAGGATCATGCATGTTCATGAGTTGTAGTACTTCACCTTCTGCAATCACGTTGGTGGCATCTGCCAATATGCGCATGACACGCATGTTATCTACAGAGACCATCATTTGAAACGCGCGCGAATAAACAAAGTCACCTACTAATACAGAAGCAGCATTACCAAACAATGCATTTGCTGTTTCACGACCACGACGTAATGAAGATTCATCGACCACATCATCATGGAGCAAGGTGGCGGTGTGTATGAATTCAATCACTGCTGCCAATTTGTGATGATCTGTTCCACGATAGCCCCAAGCATTCGCCATCAATAAAACTAAAGCAGGGCGTATGCGTTTGCCGCCAGCGCTGATGATGTAATCCGCGATTTGACTCACTAAGGGCACATCAGAATGCAGTTGTGCACGAATGGTGGCATCAACGGCAAGCATGTCAGCAGCGATGACTGTTGAAAGTGGGTTGTTCTGACTGGCTGTGGTTGAGGCGTTCACAAGGGAAGCAAGATTATTAAATGGTTAAGTTTTTGTGCGATGTGCGATTGATTACAAATCAAATCGAGTAAAGTTTTTAATTTGACAATTAATTGTAGTTATCGTGCATTAAATTTAAAAGTTGGGCGATTATACGATGAGCATTCACCCTCTGCTTCCCTAATAACCTAGCTTTAAGAGTGAGGTTTAGTTTTGACCTAATCGCTAAGTCTATGTATAATTTGGGGTTTTCCCGAATCGGCTGAGGTCTTAGCTGCTGACGGTTGAAATCCCATCGCCACTCTGGCATTGGGCTATGTTCCAAACACAAAAATTGATGAGGTTCCCATGTACGCGGTCATAAAAACCGGCGGCAAGCAGTATAAAGTTGCGGCTGGCGAAAAACTTAAAGTAGAACAGATACCGGCAGACATAGGCTCCGAAATCACTTTGGATCAAGTACTCGCAGTGGGTGCGGGTGACACCATGAAATTTGGTGCGCCTCTGGTTCAAGGTGCTAAGGTGCTTGCTACGGTAGTGGCGCATGGTCGTCACGATAAAGTGAAAATTTTCAAGATGCGTCGTCGTAAGCATTACCAAAAGCGTCAAGGCCATCGCCAAAATTACACTGAGTTGCAAATCGTCTCGATCAATGGTTAATCACTGATCAGATTGATCAGGAAATTAGGAGTAGCAAATGGCACATAAAAAAGGCGGCGGCACTACGCGCAACGGCCGTGATTCAGAGTCGAAACGACTAGGCGTCAAGGTCTATGGTGGTCAAGCAATCAATGCTGGCGGCATCATTGTTCGTCAACGCGGCACGAGATTGCATGCTGGCGAAAATGTAGGCATGGGCAAAGATCACACCTTGTTTGCTTTAACTGATGGCAAAGTGCAGTTTGCTATCAAAGGTGCAGCCAAGCGTCACTTTGTGATGGTTGTTCCGGCTTAGGAAGCATTCAGCATTCCTGCATAAAAGGCTCTGCCGCAGGTGGAGCCTTTTTACTTTCTGGCGGCAGATTATGAAATTTATCGATGAAGCAAAAATTGAAGTGATTGCCGGTGATGGCGGCAATGGCGTTGCTTCGTTTTGTCGCGAAAAATTTCGTCCATTTGGTGGGCCTGATGGTGGCGATGGCGGTAAAGGTGGCAGCATCTTTGCTATCGCCGATCGGAATATCAACACCTTAGTAGATTATCGTTTCGCGAAAATTCATCGTGGTCGTCATGGTGAACATGGACGTGGTTCAGATTGCTACGGCAAAGGTGCAGATGATGTTTACTTGCGCATGCCAGTTGGCACGTTAGTGATCGATCAAGTTGATGGCGGCATCATTGCGGATTTAACCGAACATGATCAAGTTGCCTTGCTCGCTAAAGGTGGTGAAGGCGGTTGGGGCAACATACACTTTAAGTCATCAACCAATCGCGCACCGCGACAAAAGACTGATGGTAAAGAAGGTGAGCGTCGCGATCTTAAACTCGAATTAAAAGTACTGGCAGATGTGGGATTGTTGGGTATGCCTAATGCAGGTAAATCCACTTTCATTGCAGCGGTATCAAATGCACGTCCTAAGGTAGCGGATTATCCTTTTACGACTTTGCATCCTAATTTAGGTGTGGTGCGTGTAAGTCATGAAAAAAGTTTTGTGATTGCAGACATTCCAGGTTTAATCGAAGGTGCAGCAGATGGTGCGGGATTGGGTGTGCAGTTTTTGCGGCATTTGCAACGCACGAGTTTGTTATTGCATCTCGTTGATTTAGCGCCGTTCGATCATGTGGATCCAGTAAAAGAAGCGAAAGCGATTGTGCTGGAGCTAAAAAAATATGATGAATCTTTGTTTGATAAACCACGTTGGTTGGTGTTAAACAAATTAGACATGGTGCCGCAAGAAGAACGAGTTGCGCGCGTCAAAGATTTTATTAAGCGCTTTGGCTGGAAAGGTCCTGTATTTGAAATATCGGGCTTAACCCGTGAAGGTTGCGATGATTTAGTTAAAGAGATTTATGACTTCATCGCCACACAGCGCAATCAAGAGCAGCGTGATCAATCTACCTTAGTCGAGGAAGTACGTGCGATTGTTTCAGTCGATCTGGATGATCCACGTTTCAAAGTAATCGACTAACTTTTCCTACTCATATTTTCTGAGAACCTCATGCGATCTGTTATTCAAGAAGCGCAGCGCATTATCATCAAAGTTGGTTCATCTCTTGTCACGAATGAAGGCAAGGGTCTCGATCATGCTGCTATTTCTAAGTGGGCAGCACAGATAGCGCAATTGCGTTCCATGGGTAAGCAAGTTGTCTTAGTGAGTTCAGGTGCAATTGCAGAAGGCATGCAACGTTTAGGCTTTGAAAAAAGACCTGTTGAAGTACATGAACTACAAGCATGTGCAGCAGTAGGTCAAATGGGCTTGGCGCAAATTTATGAAACCAGCTTTGGTGCGCATCAATTACGCACTGCACAGGTTTTATTAACGCATGCAGATTTAGCTGATCGCGAACGGTATTTAAATGCTCGTTCTACGCTGTTTACCTTATTAGATTTTGGCGTCATCCCTGTCATCAATGAAAATGACACCGTAGTCACTGATGAAATTAAATTTGGTGATAACGATACGCTAGGTGCTTTGGTTGCAAATTTAATTGAAGCTGATGCGTTAATTATTTTGACGGATCAACGCGGTCTCTACACAGCCGATCCACGTAAAAATCCAAGCGCAGAATTTGTACATGAAGCTAAAGCAGGTGATCCTGCACTCGAAGCGATGGCAGGTGGTGTAGGGAGTGGCATTGGTAGCGGTGGTATGTTGACTAAAATTTTAGCTGCACGTCGCGCTGCGGCTTCAGGTGCACACACTGTGATTGCTTGGGGACGTGAAGAACAAGTCTTAACCCGTCTTGCGAATGGTGAGGCAATAGGCTCGCAACTCATTGCGCAGACTGCGCGTCTCACAGCACGCAAACAATGGATGGCAGATCATCTTAAGACGGCTGGCAAAGTTGTTTTAGATGCAGGCGCAGTACAAAAGCTCAGCACCGAAGGTAAGTCTTTATTGCCGATTGGTGTAGTGGAAGTGGTGGGTGAATTTGGTCGTGGTGATGTCATCACTTGCGTCACGCAAGAAGGTAAAGAAATTGCGCGTGGCATGTCGAATTACGCTAGCACTGAAGCACGCCGCATTATGCGTCAACCTTCTTCTGAAATTGTAGCGATACTCGGTTATGTAGAAGAGTCGGAGCTAATCCACCGTGATAACTTAGTGCTGCTTTGAAAAGCTTAACGCTACAAATAAGCTTGAGTTTTATTTAAGCGGTTTATTGCGACGTATGCGTTCAATAATGTTTTCTGCTTTGCCCGCAACACGTGATCCATCACAAAAGAAATCCTGAGCAAGTGTGATGTGTTGGCGATTCACGCGACCATCTGCAATCGCATCCCAAGCATCGCGTTTAGCAACAGACCAGTTGCCATTAGCCTGACCAAAGGCATATGCTTTTTTCTCCATCGTCTTACAACGTATGCCTTCATAACTCACATTACTCGCACCAGTAGCGCTAGTGATGACGAGGGTGTAACGTACAACTTCATCTTTTTCTACCGTCAATGATTTTGCATCGATAGCAAATTTCATAGTGCCACTCGCATTCGGATTAAATGCGAGTAAATTTTCCTTTGTCGGCGCTGCTGGTAAACTGACAGTGGATTCTTGCCAGACTGCTGGTGCGCTATCTGCATCTTCTTTTTGTGCAATAGCTGACAGCGACATAAAGAGGGTTATGAATAATGCGATAGGGCGCAAAAAAGTCGTCAAGCTCATTTAGGTTCCGATTCGGGTTGGTCTTGCGCGTTAGCAGTGGGTGATGCTGGAGAGTTCTTAAGCTCAGCGTTGTTAGGTTCAGCGTTATTAAGCTCAGCATTATTAGGTTCAGAGGTGTTCGTTTCTGATTGATGTGCTTGACTGCCATGCCCATGTTGAACACGATCACGATTACGTTGCTGATTATTTGCACTCTGAGGACGATTTAAAAAGCGCGATAGTTCTTGCAAAGCTTTGAGATACACATCGCGTTTAAATTCAATCACCACATCTAAGGGCACCCAATACTCATGCCAACGCCATGCATCGAATTCAGGATGATCGGAAACACGCAGGTTAATGTCGCAATCGCGACCCACCATGCGCAACAGAAACCAGATTTGTTTTTGTCCACGATAATGGCCGCGGATTTCACGTTTAATGAAGTGATCCGGCACTTCATAGCGTAGCCAGTCACGGGTGCGGCCTATGATTTTTACGTGCTCAGCACGTAAGCCAACTTCTTCTTCTAATTCGCGGAACATGGCTAGCTCTGGCGTTTCGCCATATTTAATTCCGCCTTGCGGAAACTGCCACGAATGTTCGCGTACCCGTTTGCCCCACCAGACTTCATTCTGGCTGTTCAACAAGATAATGCCGACGTTTGGGCGAAAGCCTTCACGGTCTAGCATGATGCACCTCGAATTTTCTGTGGTCAGACGGCGGCTGCATGCAAGGTAAAACGCGTTTTTATCTGGTGGCGACAAGCCGAAAACGACAGCGCGGCAGGATAAAAAACTCGGTATTGCAATCAGCAGGCTGGATGACCAACTAATACTTTAAAATTGAGTTGATTATAACCCTCCTCTTTTAAAAGATTAGATTCTCATGCGCGCATCCCAGTTTTTTATTTCTACCCTTAAAGAAGCCCCTTCTGATGCGGAAATCGTCAGTCATAAACTCATGCTGCGTGCCGGCATGATTAAGCGCCTTGGTTCTGGCATTTATACCTACATGCCTATGGGATTACGGGTTATCCGTAAAGTGGAAGGCATAGTGCGGCAAGAAATGGATAAAGCAGGTGCTATCGAAATGCTAATGCCTTTGGTACAGCCTGCCGAGCTGTGGCAAGAAACCGGTCGCTGGGACAAGATGGGTCCTGAACTCATGCGCGTTAAAGACAGACATGGACGTGATTTTGCGATTCAGCCTACTTCAGAAGAAGTGGTAACGGATGTGGCGCGTAGTGAAATCAAATCCTATCGCCAGTTGCCAGTTAATTTTTATCATATACAAACAAAATTTCGTGATGAGCGCAGACCACGTTTTGGATTAATGCGTGGCCGTGAATTCACGATGAAAGATGCGTATTCATTTGATCGTGATGTAGAAGGCTTACGAGTGTCTTATCAAAACATGGTGGATGCTTACACACGAATTTTTCATCGCTTTGGTTTGATGTTTCGCGCTGTGGCTGCAGACAATGGCGCTATCGGTGGTTCAGGATCGCAAGAGTTTCATGTGATTGCAGATACGGGTGAAGACGCTTTAGTGTATTGCCCTACCTCGGATTTCGCTGCCAATATGGAAGCGGCGGAAGCGATGCCACCTGCGGGTAAACGCGCTGATCCACAAACCGCATTAAGTTTGACAGCCACACCTGGTAAACAGCGTTGTGAAGACGTCGCTGCTTTGTTAAACATAGCGCTGACAAAAATGGTGAAGTCGATTGTCATTAGCGTAGAAGTCGCTGATGAAAAACGTGAAATTTGGCTGTTACTGTTACGTGCTGATCATGATCTGAATGAAGTGAAAGTGGGTAAGTTGCTCGGCATTGGTCCATTCCGATTTGCGAGTGAGTCGGAGATTGTGCAAGCATTTGGTACACCACCGGGTTATATCGGTCCTATCAAACCTAAGCAGCCAGTAAAAATTATTGCTGATCACAGTGTCGCGATCATGAGTGATTTTGTGTGTGGCGCGAATCAAGAAGATTTTCATTACACAGGTGCTAACTGGGAGCGTGATCTTCCGATGGCGCAGATTGCAGATATACGCAATGTGGTGGCGGGTGATCCTTCACCAGATGGTAAAGGCGTGTTGGAAATTCAACGCGGCATAGAAGTTGGTCATGTATTTCAATTAGGAACACGTTATTCAGAAGATATGAAAGCGACTTATCTCGATGAATCCGGCAAACCGCAGTTGATGCAAATGGGTTGTTACGGCATAGGCGTGACTCGTATCTTAGGTGCAGCGATTGAACAAAATTTTGATGCCAAGGGCATTATCTGGCCTGCAGCGATAGCACCCTTTGAAGTGGTGTTATGTCCTATGGGTTATGACCGTAGCGAAGCTGTGCAAGCGGAAACTAATAAGCTGTATACAGCGTTAAAAGAAGCGGGCGTTGATGTGATGTTGGATGACCGTGGTGAACGACCAGGTGCGATGTTTGCTGATTGGGAGTTAATTGGTGTACCACATCGTATTGTGATTGGTGAGCGCAGCTTAAAAGAAGGCATGCTGGAATATCAGGGACGTAGAGATGAAGCAGCGACACCGGTTGCCTTAGCGGAGATGGTCGCGTTTATCAAACAACGCTTAGCACTCTGAAGATGAAGTTCTTGTGCCACCTACAAGGCTTAAGGCGAGTGTGGTGGGGATACCTGTTACTGCTGATGGTTGTAATGCCATCAGCAGCGATAGCGGGCAATCAAAAAGAAGAAGCATTGGCAGATGCTGTGCGGGTTGCGTTGGCACGTGCCATCACTGATCCGCGTCCACCTAAGCTTGTTTTTTCGAATGAGAGTGAACGCGTTGCATGGCAGCGTTGGTTTGATGTCATGTCACGACGCTTACATAGTCGTATGCCAGATACCATGGTGCGGCAAGAATTTTTGCAGACAGTTTGGTATGAGTCAAGACGAGCAGGATTAGAGCCTGCCTTAGTGTTAGGTTTGATTCAAGTGGAATCGGCGTTTCGTAAATATGCGATTTCACGTGCTGGTGCACGAGGCTATATGCAAGTCATGCCTTTTTGGACGCATGCAATTGGTGATGGTCGGCCAGCAGCTTTGTTTCATATGCAAACCAACTTACGTTATGGCTGCGCTATTTTGCGACTGTATCTTGATTTGGAACGTGGTGATGTGTTTATGGCCCTAGGACGTTACAACGGTAGTCGTGGTCGACCTGAGTATCCTAATGCTGTACGCGCCGCATGGAAGCGTTGGCAACATTGATTTTTTAATTTTTAAAATGGGAGTGGATGTGAAAAAAATTATCTTCATGATGTTATTAACTTGTGCTGGTGCGGTGTATGCAAACGTATCAGGACCGAAAGCTGATGCGGTTGCTGAGAATGCGGATTTTGTAGCAGGGCATAAAGCAGTGTTAGCAAAAGATTGGCCGAGCGCAGTCAAAGCATTAAACAGAGCAGTAAAAAAATCGCCAGAGAATGCAGACATCCATAATTATTTGGGCTATGCATATCGAAATTTGGGCGAGATGGATCTCTCTTTTTCGCACTATAACCAGGCCTTAAAAATCAATCCTAATCATCGTCAAGTACATGAATATATAGGTGAGGCTTATTTGAAGGTAGATAAGCTTGATAAAGCGCTCGAGCATTTAGCGCGACTAGAGCAAATTTGTGGCAAAGGATGTGATGACTATCAGGATTTAGCGAAAGCTATAGAAGCTTACAAGAAAAAATAAGCTTGGTTAGCAGTCGAATGAAATTCTTGTTGATATAAAGTCGTGACTAGAGTCTAGACGGCAGAAACAAAAACGCCCGCATGATTGTGGGCGTTTTTGTTCGCTACCTGAAAATTATTTCAAGTGAGCAGAGATGAGTTTAGTCATCTCAAACATAGATACAGTCTTCTTGCCGCCGAAAACAGCTTTCAGCTTGTCGTCTGCATTGATGTTACGTCTGTTAACGCTATCTTGCAGCTTATGCTTCTTGATGTAATCCCAAACTTTCTTGGTTACTTCAGTACGTGGCAAAGGATTTGAACCTACCACTTCTGCTAACACTGCTGAAACATTCAAAGGCTTCATGAATGCAGCATTCGGCTTACGTGTTGATTTTGCCTTAGTCGCTTTCTTTGCTACCTTCTTCGCTGCTACTTTTTTAACTGCTACTTTCTTTACTGCTTTTTTCGCAGCTGGTTTTTTAGCTGCTACTTTTTTCACTACTTTTTTTACTGCCTTTTTAGCCGCGACTTTCTTTACGACTTTCTTAACAGCTTTTTTAGCTGCTGGCTTTTTTACTGCCTTTTTTGCCGCTTTTTTTGCAGCAGGTTTTTTGGTTGTGGCCATCAATTACCTCCATCACTCAAGTTTGTGAAATTGCGCCAATGAACGCACCGCCAATAGTCTTAGGGTTTTGCTTGTGATGCAAGTGTTTTTTGTAAGTTTTTTTCAAATTTTCCCTATGAGAGGATGATTTTTCTCTCGCATAGTCGCTGAATTTTCATTCTTGAGAGGTGATGAAGTGTGCTTATCTTTATGTTTTTCTCTCTAGAGTGATGCAATAAAGGTTATGAAATTCAGTGATGTTGTAGTGAAGATTAGTGCATTCCAGGTAGCATACCCTTCATACCGCGCATCATTTTCATCATGCCGCCGCCTTTCATTTTCTTCATCATGGTCTGCATTTGTTCGAATTGCGCCAGCATACGATTGACTTCTTGTACTTGCACGCCTGCTCCAGTTGCGATTCTGCGCTTGCGTGAAGCTTTAATTAATTCAGGCTTACTCCGCTCTTGTTGGGTCATCGCGTTAATCATGCCTTCCATGCGTCTGACTTGTCGTTCAGCTTGATCGACATTGGTACCAGCTGCAGCTTTTTGAAATTGCGCAGGGAGTTTATCGACTAGTCCAGATAGGCCGCCCATTTTTTTCATTTGCGATAACTGTGCTTTGAAATCATTCAAATCAAATTTACCGCCGCCTTTGATTTTATGCGCCAGCTCTTGAGCCGCTGCGACATCCATACCTTTCTTCGCTTCTTCAACCAAAGCGAGAATATCGCCCATACCGAGAATACGATTCGCCATGCGGACAGGATCGAAGGCTTCTAAACCATCCAGTTTCTCAGCAACGCCAGCGAATTTAATGGGCTTGCCTATGATATGCCGCACTGAGAGTGCCGCACCACCACGTGCATCACCATCTAACTTAGTGAGAACGATGCCGGTTAAAGGCAGAGCTTCATTAAATGCGCGAGCAGTATTGATCGCATCCTGACCCAGCATGGCATCGATGACAAACAGAGTTTCTATAGGTTTAACGGCTTTGTGTAGTCCACTGATCTCTTGCATCATGACTTCATCGATACCTAATCGACCGGCGGTATCGATGATTAAAACTTCATGATGATGTTTCTTTGCGTAGTCGAGTGCAGCATGCGCAATATCAACCGGTTTCTCAGAAGTTTGTGAAGGGAAGAAATCAGCACCCGCTTGACGCGTCACGGTTTCTAACTGACCGATAGCAGCTGGACGATAAACGTCGGTTGAAACAGTTAATACTTTTTTCTTTTTTTGTTCGGTTAAAAATTTTGCTAGCTTACCAACCGTGGTTGTTTTACCAGCACCTTGCAGACCTGCCATTAAGATGATGGCGGGTGGTTGTGTTGCAAAAGATAACTCACTAGCTTGTGGCCCTAGATCAGCGCCCATCAGACTGGCCAACTCGGCTTGCACCACACCGACTAAAGCTTGGCCTGGAGTGAGTGAGCCTATGACTGCTTCACCCATCGCTTTTTCTTTCACGCGTGCGATGAATTCACGCACTGCAGGCAAAGCCACATCGGCTTCTAGTAATGCGAGTCGAACTTCACGCAACATGTCTGCGGTATTGGATTCTGTGAGTCGTGCTTCGCCGCGCATGGTTTTCACCACTTTGGCCATGCGCTGAGTGAGATTGTCTAGCATGAAAGTAAGCCTTGCTGAATTAGAAATGTCATCTTGCAATGAAGTTGCAATTTTACGCTAAGCGCTTATCAAAATTTGCGAACTTGCGCTGTTAGTAGGTTGAGAGTCTTGGTGTAAACTTCAGCGATGGAACCTCTACTTATACACCCTGCCGGACTGATCTATATGGTCTGTGCTTTATTGCCTGAGCAAAGGCGACGCACAATTGTATTCGGGACAGCACTGGCTTGGACGCTGCATGGACTTGCACTGATTCATGCCGTGATTACGCCGGATGCGCTCAGATTAGGTTTTGCGGTCATGTTATCTGCGGCCTTATGGATGACGGTGGCAGCTTATTGGATAGAAAACCTGAATCTATCAGTCGATGGTTTAAGAAGATTAGTGTTGCCGGTGGCTGCGATTGTGATTGCGCTACCTGCTTTATTTCCAGGCACATTGATTTCTATAGCAGGTAAGTCACCTTGGTTTGCTTGGCATATCGCAGTGGCGATCTTAGCTTATGGTTCACTCACAATTGCTGCGTTTCATGCTTTATTAATGGCAGTGCAAGAGTCGCGTTTACATTCTTCTCCTAATTCCACGAGTTGGTTATCCGCGATTGTGGATAGATTGCCGCCCTTGTTGAAAATGGAACGTTTGCTGTTTCGCATTATTGGTTTTGGATTTGTCTTGTTAACCATGACCGTCATATCAGGCGTATTTTTTTCTGAAGTCTTGTTTGGCACACCAGTTAAGTTTGAACACAAGACACTCTTTACTATGATGTCTTGGGCGTTGTTTGGTGTATTGCTAGCCGGTCGGCATTGGCGTGGATGGCGCGGTAAAACCGCACTCTCTTTTACGCTGATGGGTTTTGCTACCTTATTGTTAGCCTATGTGGGTAGTCGTTTTGTGATGGAAGTGATCTTGCATCGAGGCTTGGCGTGAAATTTTTACTCTGGGCTTTAGTGCTGTATTTGGTGTGGCGTTGGTATCAATCAACACAAAATAAAATAAAGCGTGATGCAGCTAGTGAGTCTGACAAGGCTTTTCAATCGTCTCAATCTACTGGACAAACTGCGGCAAAAACTTCGGAACAAACTGCAGCAGCTGAGCTAGTCGAGAAAATGGTGAGTTGCAGTCACTGTGGCATACATGTGCCTTTATCCGAAGCAGTGCAGTCAAATGGCGGTAGTTTTTTTTGTAGCATCGAACATCAAAGACAACATACGAGCTAAGTTCATACTTCCTTGATAAGCATTTACTAGCTTCAGTTAACCCTTGTTACCCCCAGTTTTGTTGCGTGCAGGGTGCAGCTTTGCGGGGATGGATGCAGTACGCTACGCCGTCCTCTCTTCAAGTGTTGCAATGACTTCCACGCCTCTCTCTGTTATTCCCTTTGTTCACCACTCTTACAACGTCGACAAGGCAGTCAATTTAGCGCATGCGCCATTTCGGTTATTGGGCAATTCATTACTGATACAGCAATGTCGTGCACGTATACAGCGTATGGCACTCAGCAATACGCCCGTCACTATTTACGGTGAATCAGGATCAGGTAAAGAGTTAGCAGCACGCGATATTCATAGACATAGCCAACGTGCATCACATCCCTTTATTGCTGTGAATTGTGGTGCGATTCCTGAAGCTTTAATGGAAGCAGAATTTTTTGGTCATAAAAGAGGTGCCTTCACTGGGGCACACCAAGAGCGGGAAGGTTTTTTTCAAGCAGCACAGGGTGGCACCTTGTTGTTAGATGAAGTTGCTGATCTGCCTTTAAACATGCAAGTTAAATTATTGCGTGCAATACAAGAGCGACGCATACGACGCTTAGGTTCGTCACAAGAAGAAGTGGTGGATGTACGCATCATCAGCGCTACCCATCAAAATCTTGCAAAGCAGGTAGCTGAAGGACGCTTTCGGCAAGATCTCTACTATCGACTCAATGTCATTGAGTTACAGTTACCTGCGTTGCGAGAGCGACGGGATGATATTGCCGTGCTTGCAGATGCAATCTTAAAACGTCTTGGTGGTGCTGAAAGATGCGTGCGATTAAGTCAGGCAGCACTAGCAGCTCTGCAACAACATGATTTTCCTGGCAATGTGCGTGAGTTAGAAAATATTTTAGAGCGTGCTTTAGCCTTTGCGCATGGTGATTGCATAGAAATAGGCGATCTTTGTTTTGAGAGTGTGAACGCACATGATCAGGTGCTGTCTGAGTCTATGATGCTTGCAGAAGAGGGCAAGTCCTTATATGGGATGAAGCAGCACACTGTTTTTCCGATTTCACTCAACACACATCTTGATACTATTGAGCGTGAACTCATCGTCAAGGCTTTAGAAGAGGCGCGCTTTAACCGAACGCGCGCTGCCACTTTACTTGGGATAAGCTTTAGACAATTACGTTATCGGATACAGAAATTACACATTCATGACATTGATTGATCCACATTTTTTCATCACACCTGAGGGCTGGTGCAATGATATTGCGCGCTCGCCTTGTGAAAATTTTGATGCACGTCCTGAACTGACAGTCATTGATTTACTGGTCATACACAATATCAGCCTGCCGCCAGAAGAATATGGCGGATCCTATATTGAAGATTTATTTGCTAATCGACTCGATTGTGATTCGCATCCGTATTTTGAAAAATTGCGTGATTTAAAAGTATCTGCGCATTTTCTTATTAAGCGTGATGGAAATGCGCATCAATTTGTGGCAACGCAGGATAGAGCTTGGCATGCCGGCGCTTCAGAATTTAAGGGGCGAGAGCGCTGTAATGATTATTCAATTGGCATCGAACTCGAGGGTTCTGATTTTGAAAAGTTTACAGATCAACAATATCAGTTGCTCGCAAAACTCACGGCTGCGCTTGTAGTTGGGCATGCTTTGACCGATGTGAGGGGTCACCAACATATTGCGCCGGGAAGAAAAACTGATCCTGGCCCCTTTTTTGATTGGCAACGCTATCAACGTGAATTCAACAATTTGCTTGAAAATGACATTTCGTTCATGAAATTACCTGCGAAATTAACCTTTCCTGATTGAAAAAACCGGTTGCAAGTTATCGGGTTGGGCACTAGAATTAGTGCATCCCATCGCTGCAAGCACTAGATATAGTGGCTGTATGCTGTAACACAAACACTAAAACAATATTTTTAAGCAGGTAATTCGCTTAGGAAATGGGACGATGCCTTGTGATGTCAGTCATTCACAAGGGTCGCAGGGGGAGTCGGCGCAATCCCAGTCCAACAGGGCGAGGCAGAGCCGTAGGTTAGTGGTGCTAAGTCTGAGACCACAAGCGATGCCAGCGGGAACTTCCAGCGCATCCATCCAAATTTCTTGCGTAAGCAAGTGACGCAGTAAACAAAATAATCAGCCGCCGGCTTAGCCGGTGTGGCAAATGTAGGTGTGATTCGTCATGCCTTTGGTTTTACCCATTGAGGAGCGGCAGTGCATACAAATCAGGAAATCTCTGTTAAGTCCAACAACGACTATGTTGGTGTCCCATCGAATGCAGGTAATACACCTTCATCTATGAGCACTGCGACCACGATTGCGGATTACAAGATTATTCGCCGTAATGGAGCAGTGGTTGGTTTTGAGCCTTCCAAGATTTCTATTGCCGTGACTAAGGCGTTCTTAGCAGTAAACGGTGGACAAGGTGCGGCTTCGGCGCGTGTGCGCGAATTAGTTGAGCAATTAACCTCGAATGTGGTGTCGGCCTTAGTGCGTCGCCAACCAGCAGGTGGCACCTTCCATATTGAAGATATTCAAGATCAAGTTGAACTCTCTTTAATGCGTTCAGGCGAGCATGATGTAGCACGTGCTTATGTGTTGTATCGCGCTAAGAGAA
>Ga0209442_1001085_pt1 | contig 15600 bp, 16 predicted proteins | sample LauGreSBDMM110DD_2_FD_187565 | JGI IMG/M metagenome (GOLD analysis project Ga0209442, IMG submission 187565) | Freshwater lake microbial communities from Lake Michigan, USA - Sp13.BD.MM110.DD (SPAdes) (version 2) | ecosystem: Environmental > Aquatic > Freshwater > Lake | place: Lake Michigan...
GCTTGAGCAATTCGCTCAGCACCTCGACCAGCAAGCCCTTGATCTGGGCCATGTCTTTGCTGCCAGTCTGTTTGATTTTGAGCTTGAGTTGTTCAAGGATGTATTGTGTGGCGGGAACGCCTGCATCAGCCATCAGCAAGGCGGATTCAAGTTCGGTGTAAGCCTCCTCGTCCAGCAATTTGCCTGTGAACACCGTGGCAATGCTGCTGCCGGTGCGCTGCAAACTGCTGCGCAACCTACCCAGCCAGTCGCGGCTGGCCACTTCGGCTGCCTGGCTGGAGCCAGTGCCTACGCTTGGCGGGGCTTTTCGTTTGAATAAATTGAACATGTGAACAGGTTTCTACAATGCGCTGTGCGTGCATTAACGCACGGTTAACAACAGATCATTCTATGAAACCCCAATGTGAATACAAATTGCGAATAGGTTGGCGAGTGCGGTTCATGGGCTTGGTGACAAGCCTCTTGTTCTGTGGCCCGATATGGGCGCAAGAGGCTCAGCAGTTCACCTTGAAAAACGGCATGACCTTGATTGTCAAAGCCGATGCGCGTGCCCCGACAGCCGTGCACATGCTGTGGGTCAAGGTCGGCTCTATGGATGAAGTTGATGGCGTGTCAGGCGTGGCACATGTGCTCGAGCACATGTTGTTCAAAGGCACAACCACTATCAAGCCCGGCGAATTTTCACGCAAGGTCGCTGCTTTAGGCGGTCGAGAAAATGCCTTCACCAACAAAGACTACACCGGCTATTACCAGCAAATTCCTGCAACACGCCTGCAAGAAGTCATGCAATTGGAAGCTGACCGATTTGCCAATAACCAATGGCCTGATGATGAGTTTGTGCGCGAGCTTGAAGTGGTCAAAGAAGAACGCCGCATGCGCACCGAAGATTCACCGCGTATGTTGATGTATGAGCAACTCAACGCCGTGCAGTTCGCGGCTTCACCCTATCGCCGCCCGGTGATCGGTTGGATGAGCGACTTAGACAGCATGACACCGAACGACGCACGTGAGTTTTATCGCCGCTGGTACCAGCCTGAAAATGCTGCGGTAGTGATTGTGGGTGACGTCAATGTCGCACGTGTTCGCCAATGGGCAGAAGAGATTTACGGTGTCATTCCGAAAGGCCAAGTCCCTCAGCGAAAACCACGCACCGAGCCAACTCAAGCTGGAACCCGCAGGGTGCAAGTCAAAGCCCCGGCAGACCAAGCGTATCTCGCCATGTCATGGAAGGTGCCTGCATTCAAATCGTTTGAAGGTGACGAAGAAAGCCAAGACGCATTGGCGTTGACCATGTTGTCGGCGGTGTTGGACGGCTACAGCGGATCACGTTTGGACCGGGCTTTGACACAAGGAGAAAACCGTATTGCAGACAGTGCGGGCGCATTCAACAGTTTCAGCGGCCGTGGCCCGCAAGTATTCACGATGGACGGTGTACCCGCCAAGGGTAAAACGGTGGAGCAACTGGAAGCAGCCTTGCGTGCACAAATCAACCGAATTGTCGAATCCGGTGTGAGCGAAGCCGAGATGAAGCGCGTCAAAGCGCAATGGATGGCGTCCACCATTTACCAGCGCGACTCGCTCTTTAACCAAGCGCGTGAGTTTGGCAATTTGTGGGTGGAAGGGTTTGGCATGGACACGCCAGACCGATTGGTTGAAGCGCTGGTGGCGGTGACGGCAGAGCAGGTCCAAGCCGTGGCAAAAAAATACTTTAGTGATGACCAACTGACGGTAGCAACTTTGCTGCCGCAGTCCGGGCCCAGACCAGCGTTGCGCAAACCCGTTTCCGGCTCACGCCATACAGAAAGCACAAGATGAAAAATTGGTTGATCTGTTGTGCTGCATGGCTTTTTGTGCAGCCTCTCGCATTCGCAGGCATTCCTATCCAATTTTGGACACTGGACAATGGTGCGCGGGTTTATCTGATGGAAGTTCAGGGGCTTCCCATGGTCGATATTCAGATTGAATTTGACGCTGGCAGCAGACGCGATGGCAAAGAGCTCAACGGTTTGGCGCAAGCCACCGCCATGATGCTCGGCAAAGGTGTACAGGCGCAATATGGGATGCCTGCCTTGGATGAAAACCAGTTGGGTGAAGCTTGGGCCGATTTAGGCGCTTCTGCAGGGGCTTCCGTATCCAATGACCGCATGAGCCTGAGCTTGCGCAGTTTGACCCGTCCTGAGCTGCTAGACCAAGCTGTTGCTCTGGCAGCCCGGCAGTTGTCTGCACCGTCTTTTCCCGCCGATGTTTGGAAAAGCGAACGAGAACGTTGGATTGCCAGTTTGCGCGAGTCTCAAACCAAGCCCAATGTCATCGCCTCTGAGGCTTTCGCCAAAGCGGTTTATGGCGCCCATCCCTACGGACAAGATGCCGATGAAACCAGTCTGCGCCGTATCGAACCGTTGCAAATGAAAACCTTTCATGCCCGCTACTTGGTTCCTTGCCGGGCAAAGATCAGCATCGTGGGCGCGTTGAACAAGGCGCAGGCCACAGAAAAATTGACGCAATTGCTCAAAGGCTTGCCGTCCAACCCAGTGTGTGAATTGTTGCCTTTGGTCGATGAGGTGCAGGCCCTGAGCGCGGCTAGCCGCATTGATATGCCGTTCGAGTCCGCGCAAGCGCATGTGTTCATCGGCCAACCCGGTGTTGCCAGACAGCATCCCGATTTTTTGGCACTCACCGTCGGTAACTATGTATTGGGTGGGGGTGGCTTCGTGTCTCGATTGACCGAGCAAGTCAGGGAAAAACGCGGCCTGAGTTACAGCGTTTACAGCTATTTTTCGCCCGGGCAACATGCCGGCGCATTTACCGTAGGGCTGCAAACCCGACCTGACCAAGCTGGTCAAGCCATTGAGGTGGCCACCCAAGTCGTGCGCGATTTTGTAAAAGAAGGTCCGAGCAATGCAGAAGTGCAAGCTGCAAAAGATTTTCTGATCGGCGGCTTTGCTTTGCGTTTGGACAGCAATCGCAAATTGATGGACAACCTCAGCAATATTGCTTGGTTTGATTTGCCATTAGATTACCTTGACACATGGACCATCAACGTCCAAAAGTTGACAGCTTTAGATATTCAACAGGCATTCGCCAGAAACCTTCAACCCGAGCGCATGGTCACTGTGGTACTTGGCGCTGCGGCACCATGAGTAACGGCGAAGTCCGCATCATTGGCGGACAGTGGAAGCGCAGCAAATTGCCTGTGGGCAAATTGCCAGGTCTGCGCCCCACACCGGACAGGGTGCGCGAAACCTTGTTCAATTGGCTGGGTCAAGACTTAACGGGTTGGCATTGCGCCGATCCATTTGCCGGTAGCGGTGCGCTGGGGTTTGAAGCCGCTTCACGTGGCGCTGTTTCGGTATTCTTGTCTGATGCCAGCAGTGAATGTGTGGCTGCTTTGCAAAAAGCCAAAGACCGTTTAGATGCCGCTCAAATTCGTATCCAGCGCTCCGATGGCTTGGCCGTTTTGCGACAGTTGCCAACGGGCAGTCAAGACTTGGTGTTTTTAGATCCGCCCTACGATTACCCCCACCATGAACTCGCCTTGAAATTGGCCCGCCAATGCCTCAAGCCAGCGGGCTTGGTTTACTTAGAGGCTGACAAAGCTTGGCGCGATGACGTGCTGGGCCCCTTGGGTTGGACGCTGAGTCGCCATTTGAAAGCAGGTTCTGTGCATGCGCATCTGTTGCAGGCAGGGGCATAATCGCACAGGAAATAGCTTCCTAAGGAATGACATGAGTGAGCCTGTGATTGCGCTTTACCCGGGCACCTTTGACCCGATCACTTTGGGCCATGAAGACATCGTGCGTCGCACCGCGCGAATGTTTGACACCGTGGTGATTGCCGTGGCCCGAGCGCACCACAAAAAAACCATGTTTACGTTGGAGCAACGCCTAGAGATGACACGCCAAGCGTTGGCCGATTGCCCCAATGTGCAAGTCCGTACCTTTGACGGATTGGTGATTGAATTTGCCAAGTCCCTGAATGCCAAAACCATGGTGCGCGGCATTCGTTCAATGACCGATTTTGATTATGAATTTCAACTGGCTGGCATGAACCGGCGTTTGGCCCCGGAAATTGACACCGTGTTTTTGAACACACTCGATGTTTATCAATGCATTTCCAGCACCTTAGTCAGAGAAATATCTGCATTGGGCGGTGATGTGGCGCAGTTTGTCTCTGCGCCAGTTTTTCAATCCATGCAAATCCACGCCAAAGCTTAGGCGCTGTCAACCATGGCCTTGATGATCACCGATGAATGCATCAACTGCGATGTGTGCGAACCTGAATGCCCCAATGCAGCCATTTTCATGGGGCCATTGATTTATGAAATCAACCCGGCCAAGTGCACCGAATGTGTGGGGCACCACGAAACACCGCAGTGCGTAGAGGTGTGTCCTGTGGCCTGCATACCGCTCAATCCCCAGTTCGTGGAAAGCCAGGACACACTGTGGGCCAAATACCGCAGTTTGCAGGCCGCTAGGCCGGCCAAAGATGCCAATGGCGCTTATTCGGCCGCAGATTGATTGGCTTTGGATTTTTTACTGGCTGATTGCTTGGACGACTTTTTCTTTTTCCTTTTCTGTTTTTTTTTCAGTCTGAGTTGTGCCGTCCTCAGCTTGGGCTTTGAAGGATTTGTCTTTGGCGGGTTTTTCCATATTGGCGGTGTCGTCGCCAGGGCAAGGGTTCAATACACCGTTTTGCTCGCACTGGAGGGCGGCAGTTTGCTTGTTTTCTTTCGCCATGACGGGCGCGCAAATACCCAAACAAGCGCTAATCAGTAGCAGGGCCAGGGGCCTGGGCAGGGTGGTCAGAGGTCTCATTCAGTTTGCCTTCCTTGGATGGAATGGCCGCCGCCGGTCTTGGCGGTTTGGGCCGTGGCGGTTTGCTGGTGTGCACCATTTGGGTGGCTTTCACCATGTCACCGCTCGCCAAGAAGGCTAAGGCTTTGAGGCTTCTTTCTATGCAAGTGTCAATCACTGTTTTTTGATCCGGCGCTGGCTTTTTCAATACCCAGTGCAGCACCTCAGATTTCACACCAGGGTGTCCAATGCCAATACGCATTCGCCAATAAGCATCCGTGCCAAGTTGTGCATGGATATCACGCAAACCGTTGTGACCCGCATGGCTGCCACCGAATTTCATTTTGGCTTCGCCGGGCACCACGTCCAATTCGTCATGGACCACCAGAATTTCCTCTGGCTGTATTTTGAAAAATTTGGCCAATGCCCCCACTGATTTGCCCGACAGATTCATGAACGTAGCAGGCTTTAGCAGCCAAATGGTGTGCCCTTCAAACTGGGTACGCACCGCCCAGCCATGGTAATTTTTTTCCGGCTGCAAGCTGACTTTGAGTTGTGCCGCCAATTGATCGATCCACCAGAAACCGGCGTTGTGTCGGGTGTCTTCGTATTCAGTGCCCGGGTTACCCAGGCCGACAAACAGTTTGATCATGATGGGAGATTATGAGGCGCAAAAAAACCCGCCTCGGCGGGTTTTTTGAAGCAGTAAAAGAGAATTACTTCTTGCCTTTACCTTTGGCAGGTGCTGCTGCGGGTGCCGCAGCTTCTGGGGCCACTTCTTCCGCCACAGACACGACGCTGACCAGCACCGGGTTGTTTTTGCCATGGACAACAGCTTTCACGCCGTTGGGCAAGGTGATGTCGTTGACATGCAATGACGTGCCTTTTTTCAGTCCACTCAAATCGACTGCAATGAACTCTGGCAAATGGGCAGGCAAGCAAGCAATTTCGAGTTCAGTCATGACTGGGTTGACCAGACAGGCATCTGCTTTTACAGCAGGTGAATTTTCCTGACCGCTGTAGTGGAGTGGCACTTTCATGTGCAGCATGGTGTCGGCTTCGACGCGTTGAAAATCGATGTGCAACACCAATTGTTTGAACGGGTGGTATTGCACATCGCGCAACAACACTTTAGACGTTTGACCGGCCAGTTCCATTTCAAGAATGGTGGCGTGGAAGGCTTCTTTTTTCAATGCATGCCACAAGGCATTGTGGTCAAGTTCGATATTGACGGGTTGGTGGGCTTTGCCCCCGTAAACGATACCGGGCGTACGACCGGTGATGCGCAGACGGCGGCTCGCACCCGTACCCTGCAGAGTGCGCTCAAAAGCGACAAATTTCATGGTTTTCTCCTGTAGAAGCCCACCGCGACCAGTGTGACTCCGGTTTCACAAAACGAAGCAGCGAACTGCTTCAACACATTGAACCCTAACCGCAACCGCTTAGAAAAGCTGGTCTTGGTCAGAGAACAAACTCATGACCGACTCTCCCTTGGCAATCCTTTGAATCGTTTCAGCGATCAAGGGTGCCACGGAGAGTTGGCGAATTTTTTGGCAGGCCTGAGCTTCTAGGCTCAGCGGAATGGTGTCGGTCACCACAACCTCGTCCAAAGCGTCGCCTTTGGCGATGCGGTCGATGGCGGGACCAGAAAAAATAGGGTGCGTGCAGTAGGCGTAAACCTTTTTGGCGCCGCGCTCTTTCAACACTTCTGCGGCTTTTACCAAGGTGCCTGCGGTATCGATCATGTCATCCATGACTACGCAATTGCGGCCTTCAATTTCACCGATGACATGCATGACTTCACTGACGTTGGCGCGAGGGCGGCGCTTGTCAATGATGGCTAGGTCGCAATCGAGTTGCTTGGCCAATGCGCGGGCACGCACCACGCCGCCGACGTCTGGCGATACAACGATCAAATCATCGTAATTTTTTAAACGCAAATCGCCCAGCAGCACAGGCGATGCATAAATATTGTCGACGGGGATATTGAAGAATCCTTGGATCTGGTCTGCATGTAAATCCATGGTCAAAACACGTGCCACACCAACGGTCTGCAATAAATCAGCGACAAGTTTGGCGGAGATAGGCACGCGCGATGAACGAGGGCGCCGGTCTTGCCGGGCATATCCAAAATAAGGGATCACAGCGCTGATGCGTTCGGCCGATGCACGCTTGAGTGCGTCCACCATGATCAGCAATTCCATCAGGTTTTCGTTGGTGGGGTTGCAAGTGGACTGCACCACAAACACATCCCTGGCTCGCACATTTTGGTTGATTTCAACCGTGACTTCACCGTCTGAAAACCGGCCAACTTCTGCGGCACCCAGTCCAATTCCCAAATGCCCCGCCACCTCTGCGGCCAAGCCCGGATTGGCGTTGCCTGTGAAAACCATGAAATCCGGAGTGGAGGCTTGCGACATCTTGGCGACCTGAGGTTAAAGAAATCGAGGGCATTCAGGTGGCGGTGTGTCCGTCGAACCCGGATGCTCTCGTCATAAAGCAATGAAGTGGCAGGGGAAGAAGGATTCGAACCTTCGCATGCTGGAATCAAAATCCAGTGCCTTAACCAACTTGGCGACTCCCCTACACGAGAAACCTGTTTTTCAACAAGTCTCCAGTCAAACGTCGCAGGAGACCCACCCGGCCAGGGGATGAATTTCCAGATTGCTGCACAACTGCAATTGCCAGCCCTTAGGCGGATCGGAAAGCATGGTATCAGACGAAATGCGGGCAAAAACCGCGCTGCCTGAACCTGTCATTCCGGGCCGTAATCCCTGACGGATGAACCATTCCAAGGATTGGTCAACCTGCGGGCACAAACGCCTGGCAACTGCTTGCAAATCATTACGCCCGAAAGCGAATGGCCGTGCAGCAAAGTCCGACATTGTAGCAGGTGAAGAATCCCGTTTTAGCTCGGGATGCTTGAATATCTGGGCAGTTTCCAGCCCCTCGGCAGGTTTGAGAACGGCAAATCTGGCATGCGGCAACAGCACAGGGGTAATGGTTTCACCAATGCCTTGCACCCAAGCATTACGCCCGCGCAAAAAAAACGGCACATCTGCACCCAAAGACAAACCCAATGGCAGCAATTTGGACAGCGGCCAATCCAGTTCCCACAACCGGTTCAATGCCAGTAAGGTCGTGGCAGCGTCAGACGAGCCGCCGCCCATTCCGGCTTGTGCAGGCACTCTTTTTTCAATTTGAATCAGCGCGCCATGAGAGGTGCCGCTGACTTGTTGCAATAAACGCGCGGCCTTTAAGCACAAATCCTCAGCAGGCAATGCATGGGTTAAATCGCGGCGAATCAATTTACCGTCCGTACGCACATCGAAATGCAAGATGTCCCACCAGTCGATCAACATGAATGCTGACTCGAGCAAGTGATAGCCATCCTCTCGTCGGCCGGTGATGTGTAAAAAAAGGTTTAGCTTGGCTGGCGCAGGCACATGGTGCAAACGGTGGGTCGACGCCATGGTGTTATTTTGCAGGGTCCAGCAAAAGTGTCAATTGCAGTTTGGGCAAAGGGCTGGAGCGCTGGGCAAAAATGCGCCGGCTTCGGGGCAAGGTTTCTGATGTGATTTGCCAGCCTTCAAGCGATGGCCCATCTGTTTTGAGCCAAGCCATGAGGGTCGGTAAAGGCAGCGCTGCACCTGTCAACTGTTGGGTCAAATCTTCCATGGAGGCAAATTGTTTTTGCTTGTTGCCCTCGGTCAGAACCGCACTGTTAGGTGTCCAACTGGCCACAGCCAGCGTGTTGCCCAGTGGCGAATAAATGGTCAATTCGCCTTTCTCAGCCGTACCTTGGAGATCAAAATTGAAACTGAACTGCTCTGGTTTGTCTTGCAAGATGCGCAACTGCAAGCGACCTTCCCAGTGGCCTTGTTGCGCAAATTCAGTCAGTTTGACTTTGGTGAATAAACCGCAGCCAGAAAGCAGTAAAACCGAAGTGCATAGCCACAGGGCTACCAGCCGTTTGAATAGATAAATATTCAAAGTTTGACTTTCAGACGCTTGAGTGTTTCTAGCAGCAAATCATTTTTTGCGTCGATACGGGCGACTTCGCGCCAAATCTTGAGGGCTTTGTCTTTTTGCCCCAGGCTCCACAGTACTTCACCCAAGTGCGTGCCAATTTCAACATCATTTTTCGTGTCGTAAGCGCGTTGCAAAATGGCCAGCGCCGCTTGCTTGTTTCCCATGCGGAATTCGACCCAGCCCAAACTGTCTGTGATCATGGGGTCTTCCGGAGAAAACTCTAACGCCTTGACGATCAGTTCACGCGCTTCAGGCAATCGCATATTGCGGTCTGCCAAGGCGTAGCCCAAAGCGTTGTAGGCATGCTCAAAGCTGGGCTTTTCTGCGATGATGCTTCGCAGCAATCGCTCCATTTCATCCAAACGGTTGAGCTTTTCAGCCATCATGGCCAGTTCGTAGCGCAGATCCAAATCTTCGGGTTCTTCGGCGACAGCTTTGCGCAATAACTGATAGCCTGGTTCGTACATTTTGTAGTCGCGCAGCAGTTTCAATTCGGCTTGTAATTTGGTGCGTTTGGCTTGCGGGTTGTTGTCGGGCAATTGCGCGAGCAATGCCCGTGCTTTGGCCATGTCGCCTCGGCTGGCCAGCAAATTGGCGCGTTGCACTTGCACCTGCGTAGCAGATTGTGGATCTTGTATTTTCGCCAGCCAAGATTCTGCTTCAGCAGGTTTTTTCTCTTTGGTGGCGATTTGCGACAACATCAAATATGCCTGCGATAAGCGAGCATCTTCTTTGGTTTTTTCGATATCGATGTAGCGAAGCAAGGCCTTTCTTGCGTCATCGTTTTGGCTTTGCTCCATGGCCAGTGCGCCTTGCAATAACCAAGCATCTGCAAAATCAGGGTGGCTCTTGTTGAGCAGTTCTAACTCGGCGCTGGCTTGCGGCAAGCGTTGGTTGTCGATCAATACGCGTGCATAGCTCAATCGCATATGCGGCGGTGAGTCATTACTGAGTACGCTTTTTAGCAAGTCCTCAGCCTCGGGAACGCCCAATGAAAACAATTCCAATGCCAAAAAGCCGGGCTCCATGGCGCTAGGGTTGCGGGCCAAGGCTTTTTTCACCGCTTCCACTGCTTGAGGCAATTTTTTGGCTGACACCCGCATGCGCCCAATGGCCGTCCAACTGGCTGCCGCTGTCAGAGGCTTGTCGACAAACGGCACCAGTGCCTGTTCCACCACAGCCGCCGCCAACTCCTGGTCCTTCACCTGGGCATAAAGTTGCGGCAGGCCATTAATCAACAAGACTTGTTCTGCTTCTGGCGCAAGTTGCACATAAGCGCGAAGAGGCATCAGGGTTTCGGGTAACTGGTTCAAAGCCACCAAAATTTGCAACACATGCTGATTGGCTTGGCGCGACATTGGAAATGCTTTTTTCCATATACGTGCACCGTCTAGTGCGGTCGTTCCGTTACGGGCGGTCAGGGCAATTTCTACCGCGCGCTTGTAGACCGCTTCATCGCCAGATTTCCTGGCCGCATCAAGCATCAAAGAATAACCTGCACCCAGGTCACCTTCGCTGACTTTCATCTCCCCCAACATGATCAACATGGCTGTTTCAGCGTTGAGGTTGGAATTTTTGATCACCTCGGGCTTGTCGCTATTTCCAGTCTCGGGCGTGGTCTGCGCCTGCGCGGACAGGATGCCGCTGCCAAGAAAAACCATACAGGCCACAGCAATTGTGCCGAGGGGGGAAAGAAGGAGCTTGAGGGATGTATTCATTGAAGAATGATAATCCCAGCGATTGATAAAGTCTGCCCCATGCCTGAATTACCCGAGGTTGAAGTAACCCGACTGAGTTTTGCCCCGGCCATTGCTGGGGCAAATATCCTGAATGTGCAGGTTGGTAAGCCCTTGCGCTGGCCGTTGTCATGCCAAACAGATGCCTTGATTGGCAGGCAGGTGCTGCAAGTCAGGCGTCGGGGTAAATATTTATTACTCGATTTGTCGCGCGGGATACTACTGGTCCATTTGGGAATGTCAGGATCGTTGACATTTGCAGCACAGGCACCGCCTGCGGGCAAGCATGACCATTTTGATTTGCTCACGAGCCATGGCTTGTTGCGCCTGCATGACCCCAGACGTTTTGGCGCGGTGGTTTATGTGGACAGTGAATCCGATGCGTTGGCGATCAAGTTGCTGGGGCGATTGGGGGTAGAGCCCTTGGAAGACAGTTTTGACCCGATTGCATTTGCATCAGGGCTAAAAAAGAAAACTGCGCCAGTCAAGCAAGTATTGCTGGCAGGCGAGTTGGTGGTGGGGGTTGGAAATATTTATGCCAGTGAAGCCCTGTTTTTGGCGGGCATACGACCCGCTACCCGAGCCTCTCGCATCAGCAAACCCAGGGCGTTTAAATTGCACCAAGCCATTCGAGAAGTGTTGGCCAGTGCCGTTGCAAAGGGCGGCAGCAGTTTGCGTGATTTCTCCAACGCCCAAGGACAAAATGGCTACTTCCAATTGCAAGCAAATGTCTATGACCGGGCTGGTCTGCCATGTCGGATATGCGCTGCACCCATCAAGCGTTTGGTTCAAGGCCAGCGTTCAAGTTTTTATTGCCCGTTGTGTCAAAAGCCCTGAGCCCATTTGCTGTTCGCTTGGTGCAATGGCAGCGCCAACATGGCCGACATGATTTACCGTGGCAAAACACCCGCGACCCTTACCGGGTGTGGTTGTCTGAAATCATGTTGCAGCAAACGCAGGTGGTCACGGTCATGGGTTACTACCAACGTTTTTTACAAGCGTTTCCCGATGTGCAAGCATTGGCCGCGGCCACCTTGGATCAAGTCTTGGGTTTGTGGAGCGGGTTAGGTTATTACAGCCGAGCACGCCACTTGCACGCTTGCGCCAAGCAAGTGGTCGATGAATTCGCTGGCGTTTTCCCTCGCCACTCTGTGCAGTTGCAGACTTTGAAAGGCATCGGTCCGTCTACAGCGGCCGCGATTGCATCGCTGTGTTTTGAAGAACGGGTGGCTATCTTGGATGGCAATGTCAAGCGCGTCTTGACGAGGCACCAAGGTTTCGCGTGGGATATATCAGTGTCCACGCATGAAAAAAAATTGTGGGAACTTGCCAAGCAGTGCTTGCCTGCAACCGCCTTAGACATGCCTTCTTACACGCAGGGCATCATGGATTTAGGCGCAACCCTGTGCACCCGAACAGCACCAAAATGCCAACGCTGTCCGGTGCATGCAGATTGCGTGGCGTTTGCCAATGGCAATCCGACGGACTACCCAGTAAAAACACGCAAACTCAAACGCAGTGCTGAGAGCCTATGGTTATTGTGTGCCACGACATTGCAAGGCGATGTCTGGTTGCGTCAACGTCCGGCAACTGGTGTCTGGGCCGGTTTGTACACGCAGCCTATCTTTGAGGCTGAGGAACGTGTGCTGTCAGCGCTGCCCCAAAAATGGTGCCACTTGTTAAATGTACAAACTGCTTTCACACATGTATTGACCCACAAAGACTTGCATATTCACGCATGTCACTTGGCATTGCCCGCACGCATGGATTTGGGAGAAGGGGCTTGGTTCGCGCCGAACGAATGGCCTGCATTGGGCTTGCCTGCACCGGTTAGGAAATTGTTGGAGCGCAGCTGATTAAAGAGTTCAGACGTGTGTTTAAGTCGCGTCAAGTTCGCGGTGCCGCTTGAGGCTGACCCAATGCTGGGCAAACCGTTGTTGCAGTTGCTCGACCAGGTAAACAGAACGATGCTGTCCGCCAGTGCAACCAATGGCAACCGTGACATAACTGCGGTGGTCTTTTTTGAGGGCTGGCAGCCATTGGTCTAAAAATTGTGCGATTTGCTGCTCCATGGCTTGAACCGGCATTTGGGTGTGTAGCCAGTCTGCAACTTGCTTGTCGCGTCCGGTGAGAGCACGTAAATCGGTTTCGTAATGCGGGTTGGGCAACATGCGCACGTCAAACACAAAATCGGCATGTACCGGAATGCCGCGCTTGAATGCAAATGACTCAAACATCAAAGTCAGTTGTGAGCCGGCGGCAGTGACCAAGTCGTGGATATAGCTTTGCAACTTGCTGGCGCGTAATTGGCTGGTGTCAATGATGTGAGACTCTTCGCGCAAATCAGCCAGCAATTGGCGTTCGAGTTCGATGGCATTCATCAAATCACGCGCACTTTGGCTGCCGTTGGCAGAGGCGTACGACAAGGGGTGATTGCGCCGCGTCTCTGAAAAACGCCGCAGCAAAGTATCGGTGCCAGCGTCTAAAAATAGCAACCTGACATTGACTTCGTGGCTGCGCAATTGCGCCAACTGTGCAGGAACGGTGTGCAAAGCGTTGGCACTTCGTACATCCATCGCGATAGCTACTTTTTGCGATGCCTTGCGGTCTTCTAGTTGTACAAACGGCATCAACAATTCTGGCGGCAGGTTGTCAACGCAGTAATAGCCGGCGTCTTCGAGTGCATGCAAGGCGATGGACTTGCCAGAACCCGACATGCCGGTGATCAACACCAGTTCGCGTTTCATGGGTTGGTCGCTCGCTTTTTAGGTTTGACAGCAGTTGCCGAAGACATGGACAACAGCATTTCGCGGGCATGGGCACGGGTGGTATCAGACAAGCGCTCGCCTCCAAGCATGCGGGCGATTTCATTCACGCGTTGATCACCGCTGACCGCTTGTACGGCACTGAAACTGCCTTGCTTGTCGGATTGTTTGGACACCACCCAATGGTGGTCGGCACATGCCGCGACTTGGGGCAGATGAGTGACAGCCAGCACCTGACGGTCGCGGCCGAGTTGTTTCATCAGGCGGCCCACGGTTTCTGCCACCGCACCGCCGACACCGGAGTCCACTTCGTCAAAGATCAACGTTTGCGCTGTACCCAATTGGCTGGTGGTGACGGCTATTGCCAAGGCTATGCGAGAAAGTTCGCCGCCGGAGGCTACTTTACCCACGGGGCGTGGCGTGCTGGCGGCATGACCGGCCACCAAAAACTGGACCTCTTCCAAGCCATGGCTGGCAGCTTCTGGCAAGGTTTCCAAAGACACTTCAAACCGGCCACCTTGCATACCCAGGTTTTGCATGGCGGCGGTGATACTCGCAGCCAATTTCGGCGCGGCAGCGGCGCGGGCTTTGCTGAGTTGTTTGGCCTGCTTCATGAAGGCCAGCGCCGCCAATTGTTCGGCTTTTTCCAAGGCTTCAAGGTCTGCTGCGGCGTCCAGTTTTTGCATCTCAGATTGCCAGCTCGCGTAAAGACCGGGCAGTTCAGCAGGGGCTCGTTTGTAGCGCCTGGCCAGAGATACCCACAAACCCAGGCGGGCATCCAATTCATCTAGCCCTTGTGGATCAAGGTCAGAGCGTCGCAGCCAAGCTTGCAAACTGTGGGCAGCATCCTCTGCTTGCGCTAGGCAGGTGGCCAGTTGGTCTGCCAGCATTTGAAATTCTGGTTCGATATCGCTTTGCGCCAGAAGTGCTTGTTGCGCATGCGCCAAGGAAAGCGTGGCGCCAGCTTCATCTGCGCTCAGGTGTTGCAGCGCCTTTTGCGCAGTTTCCATCAACGTTTGCACATTTGACAGGCGGGAATGCTGTGCATTGAGTTCGTCCCATTCATCGGCACGAGGGGCGAGTTTGTCCACTTCAGCCATTTGCCAAGCAAGCCGCTCACGCTCTTGCTGTAATTGGTGTTGGGCTTGCTTGGCATGCGTCAGTGTTTGCTGTGCGGTGCGCCAAGCATCCCAAACTGTTTGCAAGCTGCGTGAGTCCACACCGGCATAAGCGTCGAGCAAACCCCTGACTGCGCTTGGGCGCGTCAAACTTTGCCATGCATGTTGCCCGTGGATGTCCACCAGATGGTCGCCAATTTCTCGCAGTTGCGAGGCGGTGGCAGCGCTGCCATTGATCCAAGCCCGGCTTTTGCCTTGGGCATCAATGCTGCGTCTGAGAAGCAGTTGTTGGTCGGCATCAAAACCGTTGTCTTGTAACCATTGAACAACCGGCGCATTGACTTGAAACTCAGCGCTGATTTCTGCCCGGGGCGCACCTTCGCGCACCACGTTGGCGTCGCCTCTTGCGCCCAGTACCAGTTGCAGGGCATCAATCAAAATAGATTTTCCTGCGCCGGTTTCACCGCTGAGTACGCCAAACCCATGGGCCACTTCAAGCTCAAGCTGCCGCACGATGACAAAGTCGCGCAGACTGATGCGTTGCAAACTCATGAACCTCCCTCATTCCAGTGCAATTTTTGTCTGAGTGTGTCAAAGTAACTCCAACCTCGGGGGTGGAGAAATACCGCATGGTGTTGTGATTTGCGCACTTTGACTTGATCGCCAATGACCAGCGAAGCCAGGGATTGCATGTCGAAATTGGCGCTGGCGTCGCGCCCGGCCACCAGTTCAATCTGAATTTCTGCCGTATCAGCAAGCACCAGTGGCCTGTTGGACAAGGTGTGCGGCGCGATAGGCACCATCACCAGACCGCCCAGTGAGGGCTGTAACAGCGGACCGCCTGCGGATAAAGAATAAGCGGTAGAACCAGTTGGGGTGGCGATGATCAAGCCGTCAGCCCGTTGATTGGCCACGAAATTACCGTCAACGCTCACGCGCAACTCGACCATGCCGGTGGTGGCTCCTCGGTTGACCACCACATCATTCAAGGCCTGCGCCTCCAAAATCAACTCTGCACCTCGCCATACCTGCGCCTGCATCATCACCCGGTGGTCTTCTTCGTATTCACCGTTGAGCATGGGCTCGAGCTTGGCTTCCAGTTGATCCAGCGCGATATCGGTGATGAACCCGAGTCGCCCTTGGTTGATGCCGATCA
>Ga0209442_1001086_pt1 | contig 15596 bp, 15 predicted proteins | sample LauGreSBDMM110DD_2_FD_187565 | JGI IMG/M metagenome (GOLD analysis project Ga0209442, IMG submission 187565) | Freshwater lake microbial communities from Lake Michigan, USA - Sp13.BD.MM110.DD (SPAdes) (version 2) | ecosystem: Environmental > Aquatic > Freshwater > Lake | place: Lake Michigan...
TAAAAACAATCCACAAAAAACCGGCAATGGGCCAGGCAATGAAGATCCACCACATGGGCATCTCTGCCAACTCGGAAGTTTGATTCCAGCCAAACTTTGTGAACTCAATGCCCCAGTAAAGAATGACAACAGAAAAAACCAACATGGCTGTTTGGCTTAGTCGCAGAAGCACATGGGTTGCGCGGGGCGAAAGCTCAGGCAAAAGATCGACATCAAAGTGAAGACGTTCGCGCACCCCCAATGTAGCGCCGAGCATGATGAGCCAAACAAAAAAGAAGCGACTCATCTCTTCGGTCCACATGTACCGTGGAATCAATTCGGTGAATCGGGAAAAGATTTGTAGGCTGACCGGGATGATCAGAAGCAACACGGTCGTGATAAGCAAAAAATGAAGCAGTCTATCGATCAAAGAAAGGATTTTTTGCATTGGTATTCCAAGGATTTAAAAACAACGGGCAACCCGAGGTTGCCCGTTCTACCTCATTCAGCTTTATTTCAAGCTGTTGATTTTGGCGAAAATTGCATCGGCACCCACTTCTTTGGCGTAGGCCGCCATGACAGGGTCAACCAGTTTTTGCATTTCAGCACGCTGAGTAAAAGGCACTTGTTTTAATTTACCTTCTTTGGCGTATTTATCCAGTTTGGCCTGATCTTCAGAAGACTCAATTTGACGACCATAGGCACCAGCTTCTTTGCCGGCCTTGATGATGGCAGCTTGTAGGTCTGCAGGTAATTTCTTCAAAGTCTTAACTGAGAAGCAAAGTGGACGAATGGTAATTGCATGGCGTGTCATCAAGATGCTAGGGGCCACTTCGTAAAACTTCATGGCTTCAACACCAGCCGCTTCATTTTCGCCGGCATTGATCACACCGTTTTGAATAGCGTTATAGACCTCGTTGTAAGCAATGACGGTGGGCGCCATGCCCACAGCGGCGAATGTGCGGCTCCAGATGGGTGCGCCTTGAACGCGTACTTTCAGATTTTTGAGATCGGTCAAATTGCCGGCAGCTTTGTTGGAGAAAATATTGCGAACACCACCGCCCGCATAGCCAATCAAGCGGACTTCGGCTTTTTGCTCGACTTCATCGGCAATTGGCTTGAGCAAGTCTTGGTCAAGCACTTTGTTCCAGTGATTCAGGTCACTGAACAAAAAGGGCGCGTCGATGAAGGGTGCTGCTTTAGAAAAAGTAGACATGTGGGCAGGCGAAACAATGGCGTAATCAACGGCTTTGCCTTGGTTCATATAAGCAAAGTAATCTTTTTCGAGACCCAATTCGCTGTTTTTGTGCAGTACAAAATTGACCGGCTTGCCGTAATATTTCTTGACCAATTCTTCAAACTTAACCATGGCTTTGGTAAAAGCGTGGTCGTCACCAAATTGGGACGCGCCGTGTAGCGTAATAGGGGCTTGCTGCGCGTACGCGCTTAAAGCCATGACCGAAGAAAAAACCACGCCAAGCAGAGGCTTCAAAAATTTCATGTCCATGTCTCCTGATAAGTTTTGATCACAACACCGAGTAGTGGTTGCTCCTTAAACTTTAGGTTAAAGTCTTGCAAATGCTCTTGGGGTAAACCATGGCTTCCGAATCAATCAGGTCTCAAATTTTTTACTCAATACTAGAAAGCAAATCATGAAGCACATCGGATTTATTGGCGCGTCAGGTTTGATGGGGCACGGCATAGCCAAGAATTTGCTGGCCAAAGGTTTCCAAGTTTCTTTGACTGCGCACTCTAAGCAAGAGCCATTGAAGGATCTAATCGCCTCAGGGGCAAAGCTTGTGGGCTGTCACGCCGATTTGTCAGCGTGTGATGCTGTCATCATTTGTGTCACCGGTACTCCTCAGGTCGAAGCTGCCCTTGAAGGCCCCCAAGGAATTTTGAGCAGAGCTCGTGCCGGACTATTGCTTGTGGACGCTTCAACCAGCGAACCCGATTCAACACGCCGACTGGCTGCCCGCTGCAATGAAGCTGGCATGACTTTGGTTGACGCGCCATTGGCGCGATCGCCTGTCGAAGCTGAGGAGGGTCGACTTAACACCATGGTGGGTGCTTCCCCTGCAGTTTTTGCGCAGCTTGAGCCCGTCTTCCAGGCTTATTGTGAAAATATTTTTCACGTCGGTGAAACTGGCGCGGCCCATGTCATCAAGCTCTTGAATAACTTTCTGGGTCAAGCCATTACCACCGCCGCGGCTGAAGCCTTCGCAGTAGGTGCCAAAGCAGGTATTGATGTGAGCCAATTGGTTCGCGTGGTGTCGGCAGGTGCCGTCAATTCTGGCTTATTCCAAGCCATGGCCAAAACGCTTGAGGGTGACTATACCGGTTTGAAGTTCGAGTTGAACAACGCCTCAAAAGATTTGCGTTACTACGTCCATCTGACTGAAAGTGTGAAAGCACCTTCGCTGGTTGGCACAAGCGTGCATCAAAGTTTGATAACCGCTTGCACGCTGGGTTATGGGCAAGAATTGGTGCCTTCACTGGTCAAGGCGCAGGCGCAAATTAATCAAGTCAAAATTGGTACGGCAAGCTGACATGACATCCAGAATGGTGGTAGCGCTGGTGGGGTTGGGCCCTGGAGCTCTGCCGCATCTACGCAGCTTGCAAGATCTGAAGGAACGCATTGAATTGCGTTATGCTTTTACGCGACAACCACGTGCTGATCGAATACAAGCTTACACGGGCCCAGTCCATTTGACGGACTCGCTTGAACTCATTTTGCAAGACCCTGAGGTTCAGGCTGTCATCGTCGCTTCGCCTGCGTCTACACATCTGGATATTTGTCAGCGTTGCTTTGCTGCTGGAAAGCACGTCTTGCTAGAAAAGCCTCTAGAGCTTAATTTGGAGAGATCTACGAAATTGGTTGAATTGGCAGCTCAGTCCGGTCTTCAACTGGGGGTGGTTCTGCAGCATCGCTTCCGTGAAGCTTCGCAAGTTTTGCAAAAGTTGCTGATCGATGGCCGCTTGGGTGAGGTGCAGGCTGCATCCATTCGAGTGCCTTGGTGGCGTTCACAATCTTATTACAACGAGCCAGGAAGAGGCACCCTTGCGCGTGATGGTGGGGGCGTATTGCTAACGCAAGCCATTCACACATTGGACTTGTTTCGCTCGCTCGTAGGGATTCAGTCGGTTAAGTCGGCGGTAGTTCGCCATACACAACTGCATCAAATGGAGACAGAAGATTATGTGAGTGCGCTGCTGGTCTTAGGCAATGGCGCGCCCGGTGACCTGATGGCCACCACAGCCATGTATCCTGGCTTTCCAGAAACGATTGACATCATGGGTACTCTGGGAAGTGCTCGGTTGACTGGGGCCAACCTGCAGGTGAACTTTTTAGAAGGAGCGCCTGTCAATATTTGCAGCGAGGGTGGAACGGGCAGTGGGGCCAACCCCATGGATTTTTCTCATGAGCCTCACCGTGAACTCATCACCGATTTTATCGATGCTGTCCATCAAAAACGCCCACCGCGTGTGAGCGGAGCTGATGCACTCAAAACGCATCTGGTGATCGATGAGTTGTTGAGATTGGGGCAGTGATTGACTGCATGCGAATGTGTGAGCCGAGTACTTTCTAAAAAAAGATCACCATCAAACCCACCCCTGCCGCCAGACCTCTTCGTTTCCCAGCGCACGCCACTTGATGACTTGTGTGGCCTTCGAGAACAACGATTCAATTTCCACCCACTCAACAGGATCAGTTTCCAATGCGGGTTGAATCACCCGGCTGACCAAAAAGTGCTTTTGTTTGGCGATGGGTGTGACCGCAGTCCATTTGGTCAGCAGCAGTTTTTTGGGGTTCAAAGGGTTCATGCGTGAACGCTCTCAGGGCTTGCTTGGCATTTCTCGCGCCACTGCTTGGCCCAAGTCAATGACCGCCATGGCGTAGTAACTGCTCCAGTTGTAGCGTGTAATGGCATAGAAATTTTCTGTACCTGCCACATAGCTGGGCGGCGCATCTCCATTTAGAAGTTCTATCAATGCCAACGGTCCTTTATGTTGAAGTGCTTCATCTTCGAGGATGGCACCCTTTGCAACAAAATTAGCCAATGAGAAGCTTGGCAAGATGTCGGGTGCCATCAGAGCATCCATGTCTAAGAGTGTCGAATCGAATTTGACAGAATAGTGTGTAGGCATATCAGGCTGCCATTGAAAAGCTTTGAAATAATTGGCTACAGAACCAATGACATCGGCTGGGTTGTTGAACAAATCAATGTGTTTGTCCCCATCAAAATCGACTGCAAAGTTGGCCCAACTCGATGGCATAAATTGAGGCAGACCCATGGCACCCGCGTAACTGCCTTTGAGCTTGGTGGGATTGATTTTTTCCTTGGAGGTCATCACCAAAAACTGTGCCAGTTCTTTGGAAAAAAAAGTCTGACGTTCTGTTGCTCTTGGGTGTTCTTTCGGGAAGTCAAAGGTCAGGGTGCTCAAGGCGTCTAAAACCCTGAAGTTGCCTGTATGTTGTCCATAAAAAGTTTCAACGCCGATGACGCCCACAATGAGCCATGGCGGCACACCATAGGCTTGCTCGGCTTGCTTGAGTAGCGTTTGGTGCCGTTCCCAAAACTGAACGCCTGCTTGAACGCGCTTGGGTTCGATAAAGCGAGCACGGTAGGCCGCCCAATTTTTTTGACTGACCTGCACGGGGGGCAATATCAGCTTGGGAATGCTTGGAATCAGCTTGGCTTGAGCCAGTTGCACTTTGACCCACTTGGGGTCTAGTTGATTTTCCTGGGCCACCCGCTCAGCCCACGCCATGGCATCCGGCCTTTTGGCATAGGCTGCACCCGCAGCAGGTACGGAAGATTTATTTTTTAACTTTGATTTTTTGGTACTTTCGGCGGCTTGTGTGCCTGCTGAAATAAACAGCCCCAAACTGATCAAGATCAAAGACAAAATTCGCATGGCTTGAGTTTAGCCTTTGAAATGCGTGCAGGTGTCGTGATAAGCTGGAAGCCTTACATTTTGTCCCTCTTTTTTTAAAAAAATACCTATGGGCGCTACTGGCTATTTCACACACTCTGATTGTCGCCTGCACGAAATGGGCGAGGGTCATCCTGAGTGTCCCCAGCGCCTAGATGCCATTGAAGATCGCTTGCTCATCACGGGGCTCGATAACGCCTTAGATCGCAGAGAACCATCGCCAGCCTCTTTGGCAGACATTGAATTGGCCCACGGCCGCATGTATGTGGCTTCACTCAGGGGCTTGAGTGATGCCCTCTTTGAGGACATTCAGGCGGGCGGGCCTTCGCACACAGCGCTTGACCCAGACACCTCCATGAACGCGCATACATGGAAAGCTGCCTTGCGCTCGGCTGGCGCGGCTTTGGATGCCACCGATGCTGTCATTGCGGGTGAATTAGAAAATGCTTTCTGCGCCATTCGACCGCCAGGTCACCATGCCTGTCGCGACAAGGCCATGGGTTTTTGTTTTTTCAACAATGTTGCCATTGCAGCCAAATACGCCTTAGAGCGCCACGGCCTCAAGCGTGTGGCCATTGTTGATTTTGATGTGCACCATGGCAATGGCACCGAAGACATTGTGGCGGGTGATGAACGTATTTTGATGGTCAGCTTCTTTCAGCATCCGTTTTACCCTGAGGGTGGCGTACGTAAGCACGACGCCAACTTGGTCAATTTGCCTGTACCTGCTTACACCAAGGGCATGGACATTCGGGAATTGATCGAGTTGATGTGGATCCCTCGCTTGGAAGCTCACCGGCCTGAAATGATTTTCATCAGTGCAGGATTTGATGCCCATCGAGAAGACGATTTGGGGCAGTTGGGCTTGGTCGAACAAGACTATGTGTGGATGACTCAGCGTATCAAAGACATGGCGAACAAATATGCCAAAGGCCGCATCGTGAGTTGCTTAGAAGGGGGCTACAACCTCAGTGCCTTGTCTCGCAGTGTTGAAGCGCACCTTCGGGTCTTGGCCGACGTTTGAAAATATTCTAGGAATTTAACTTTGACCAACGCGCCTAGCATGATGAACAACCCCGTTTTTTGGTGGTCACATCTGAACCCGCAACAAGCTGGCCAAGAGCTCCTGCTGTTCTTGGCTTGCATTGTCATGACTTGGTTTCTCGCATGGGGTGTTCGCCGTGCAACGCCGCAGTGGGATTTGTCAGTACTGTTGGGCCGGAGTCTGTTTGATGGCGTGCTGTTTCCGTCGCTTTTGTTAGTCTTGGTTTTCATCACGCGGGCAGTTTTGGTGAAATCACAAGCCATCTGGATTTTTGATTTCCTGGTACCTGTCTGTTTTTCTTTGGCGATCATCCGATTGGGCGTGAAGGTTCTTCAAGTGACCTTCAAATCTGCAGAATGGGTGAGGCCCCTTGAAAGAAGTCTTTCATGGTTGGCATGGGCCGCCGTTGTGCTTTGGTTGACTGGTTTGTTGCCATTGGTGCTCGAAGAGTTAGATCAAATCAAGTGGAAGATTGGCGCTTCACATTTGTCGGTCAGAACGCTTATTGAGGGTGGCTTGACTGCGGGCTTGGTCATGTTGCTCACCCTTTGGGTGTCATCGGCCATCGAAGCCAAACTGCTCAAATCATCTTCTGGCAATGAACTGTCTCTGCGCAAAGCTATTAGCAATGCCATCACTTCTTTGCTGTTGTTTGTGGGCTTGATGTTGTCTTTGTCGGCGGTTGGCATTGACCTCACAGCACTTTCTGTACTGGGAGGTGCAGTCGGTGTCGGCATAGGTTTTGGCTTGCAAAAATTAGCAGCCAATTACGTTAGCGGGTTTGTGATTTTGGCTGAACGTAGCATGCGAATTGGTGACAGTGTCAAAGTGGATGGATTTGAAGGACGTATTTCTGATATCAAAGCGCGTTACACCGTCATTCGCTCACCCACTGGGCGTGAAGCCATCGTGCCCAACGAAATGCTGATTAACAGCCGAGTTGAAAACTTGTCATTGGCAGACTCACGTGTGCTGCAGGGCGCGCAAGTTACTGTGGCCTACGGTACGGATATCAATGTGGTCATGCAACTTCTGACACAGGCCTGCGAAGAGCAAAGTAAAGTCTTGAAAGATCCTCTGCCGTTTGTCACGCTCACCAATTTTGGCCCTGATGGCTTGGAGTTTGGCGCTCATTATTGGGTCGATGAACACCAGGCTGGTTTGTTGACTTTGAAGTCAGAAATTAACATTCGAATATTGCAGCTTCTGCAGGCAAAGGGTATTGAAATTCCATACCCTCAGCGTGTGGTTCATACTCGCAGCGTACCCTGATACTGCGCTTCATTAAGGTGTTCAATCAGTGCTTGCATAAGGGCATTGCATTTATCGGTGCAAGTTGGCCCTCAGTATCGATGCGCACAAGCTGACTGCTGTATTGGACTCTTGCATGACGCGGCCCATGGTGATGAAGCCATGAATCTGGCGTTCAAAACAAACGTATTGAGCAAAGACGCCCGCTTTGGACAGTGCGTCGGCATACATCAACCCTTCATCGCGCAAAGGATCGAAGCCCGCAGTCATTACAAAAGCGGGCGGAAGACCTGCATGACTTTCGGCAAGCTGAGGCGAAGCGCGCCAATCCATGGCATCTTCGCGGTTACGCAAATAGTTTCCCGTGTAGTAAGCAATCGACTCTTTGGTGAGCAAGTAGCCTTTGCCATTGGCGTGATAGGACGCTGTGTCTTGCCACATGATCGTGGCGGGATAAATGAGCAATTGAAAGGCAGGTTGCACGCTTTGGCCACGTAAACCCAAGCAGGCGGCTGCGGATAAATTACCACCTGCGCTGTCGCCGCCGATGGCAATGCGACTGGCATCTATGCCAAGTGCATTGGCGTGTTGAACAGTCCAGTTGAACGCCGCCACAGTGTCATCGTAGGCTGCGGGAAACTTGTGCTCTGGCCCCATGCGGTAGTCCACAGAGACCACCACAATGCCTGCTTGTAGGCAAAGACTTCTGCACAGCACATCGTGTGTGTCAAGGTCACCAAGGGTCCAACCGCCGCCATGAAGGTAAACCAAGCCAGGCAGCGCTTGATGTGATTGGGTGGCATGTGGGTGGTAAACCCGCACAGGCACATTCACGCCATTGGCAGACACCACTTTGTCTTCCACCTTGAACACTTCGGGTGCATCGGGTTGTGTGAAAGTGCGCCTAGACCTGTAAGACGCTCGAGCTTCCTCGGGCGTCAGGGTGTTCACAGGCGGTACACCTTTGTCAATCATGAGTTGCATTAAAGCTTTAGCTTGTGGATCCAACATGGCACGTTCTTTCAAATCAAAGTTTTGCTAAGAGTTCATTAAGGAAGGCAGATACAAGCTGAGCGAAGGAAAGAACAGCAAGATGGCCAAGGTGACAACTTGCATGGCGACAAAGGGCCAGCAACCGCGAAAGATGGTACGAAGCCCTACCTTGGGCAGCAGCGTGTTCAATACAAACAAGTTCATGCCAACGGGAGGGGAGATGAGCCCGATCTGAATGACCATCACGATTAAGACACCAAACCATACGGGGTCAAAACCCAGTTGCATCACAATGGGGAAAAACAAGGGAATGGTCAACAAGACCATGGTGAGCTCTTCCATGACGGTGCCTAAGATGATGTAAATCACCATCATGGCGCCGACCACCATGACAGGTGAAAGTCCCAAGTGGGTGATCCATTCCTTCAAGTCGCCTGGCATGGTGGTGAAGTTCACAAAGTTAGCAAACACTGTGGCTGCAATTAGCAAGGTGAAGAGCATGCCTGTGGTGCGTGCAGACTCCACCAAAATGCCGATGAGGCTGTCCCATGTCAGGGCTTTGCGCGCCCAAGCAAACAAGAAGGCTCCTGCGGCGCCCATGCCAGCACCTTCGGTTGCCGTAAAAATGCCACCGTAAATGCCTCCTAAAACCACAAATACCAACAGCAAAACTCCCCAGATACCGCGCAATGCTTCCATGCGTTGCGTCCAGGTAAATTTTTCACCAGCTGGCGCGTGCTCAGGATCGCGTGAGGTCATGATGACCACCGCCACCATGAGCAAAATGGCAGTCAAGATACCGGGAATCACACCCGCCGCAAACAATTTTCCAATGTGAGTTTCGGTCACGATGCCGTAAATCACCATGATGGTGGAGGGCGGAATCATGATGCCCAGCGTGCCACCTGCGGCAATAACGCCAGTCGACAATGCATCGCTATAGCCTAATTTTTTCATAGAGGGATACGCCACTTTGCTCATGGTGGCTGCAGTGGCAATGGAGGAGCCGCAGATGGCGCCAAAGCCTGCGCAAGCCGCAATGGTGGCATGTGCCAGCCCACCGCGGCGATGACCAATGAAGGTGTAGGCGGCATGAAATAGTTCATGCGCCAAACCTGCTCGGGCCACAAAGTTGCCCATCAAAATGAACAACGGAATAACGGAGAGTGTGTAGGCAAATCCTGTTTCTTGAACCACTTGCGCAGTGCTTGCCAGAGCCGGCATCCAGCCGCGTGTGATTCCAATGCCCACAATGCCCACGATGCCCATGGAAAAAGCCAGAGGCATGCGCAATAATGCCAATCCAAAAATGGCAATGAAGCCAATGAGTGCTTCGGTCACAGAACACCCCCTTCAGATTCTTCGCCTTCACCCAAGGGCTTGAAGACCAGAAGCAAATGAACGATGCCCGCGAGACCGCACATGCAACCCATGCCCATGATGAAAGGAGCTTTAGAAATCTTGAGCTGTGCAGTGGTTTCGCCAAAAGAGGCAAAGTCAATGCCGGTGGACAGCATGAGCCATCCCAGCGCCAGCAATGCCAAACTGCAAAGAAAGTTGACAAATGCTTTTTGAAACTTCACAAAACCTTTGGGCCAGAAGCTGTCAAGCGAGTCAAACACCACATGTTCGGCCTTGCGAGAGACCAGTGGCAGGGCGCCAAAAATGACCACCACCATGAGCAGTTCAGTAAGCTCCAAGGAGCCAGGGATGGAGTGGTCTAAAAGTTTTCTGCCAGAGACATCAAAAAATGTCAAAACCATGATGGCAAAAAGTGCAAGCCCAGAAATCAGGCTGCAGAGTTGGTCGAGAAATTTGTTCACTAAGATTCCAATGTGACATAAAAAACGGTACCCTCAATTTTGACAGGTACCGCTTTCACCTCTATGACAAACGCCGCAGGGCGTTTGTTGTCATTTATTTTTCGAGCTTGGCAATCTCAGCACGGAACTCAGCCAATACCTTGGCGGGGTCTTGCAGGCCTTTTGCTTTAGATGCAACAACCCAATTTTGCTCCAAGGATTGTGTTTTGGATTTCACGTCTGCCACAAACTTGGCATCGGCTTTGGAGACCAGCACGTTATTGGCTTGCATTAACCCAAAAGCGCGGCGGTCGACTTTGTCCCAGCCACGTCCGAAGATGCGTGCTGCGGTTTCGCCTGAAATTGCATCCACTGCTTTTTTGTCTTCTGGCGACAACTTTTCATATTTCGCTTGGTTCATCATGAACACGAAGCTGGTGTTGTACAAGCCGCCTGGGAACGTGGTGGCGTGCTTGATGATCTTGTCAATCTTGAATGATTCGGTTGACTCGGCGGGAAACAGGGTGCCATCCATCACGCCAGAGGCAAGCAATTCATACGAATCGGGTGCTGGCTTCAATGTGGCATTCATGTTCAAAGCCTTGGCCATGTCATTGACCATGCCGCCGCCTACACGGAACTTAAGGCCGGTCAAATCTTCCACCTTGACAATCGGACGCTTGACGTTGAACACGATGCCGGGGCCGTGTGTGAAAAGACTCAGTACCTTCACGCCTTGGTGCTCTGCTGCAAATTCAGGATGCTTGCTAGAGACACGGCTTAAAGCCACAGAAATAGATTCAGCGCTGTTGCCTAAAAAGGGCAGTTCAGTCATTTGAGTGTGCACAAATCGGCCTGGGGTGTAGCCGTGAACTGTGTATGACAAGTCGGCCAGGCCGTTTTTCACGGCGTCATAGGTGCCTGGCGCGGGTGTGACACCGCGTGGCAAGATGTTGCACTTGATGCGACCCTTGGTGTTGTTTTCCAATAAATCACACCATTCTTTTTGAGCCATGGACGCCGTATGGGTAGGTGGCAACCAGCTTGAAACGGTCAGGACTGTTTGGGCTTGCACTGGGGCCGTAAAGGCTGCAAAAGCCAGAATTGCTAAAGGTAAATAAGACTTTTTCATGTCATGCTCCGGTCGGTGAATTAAGCTTGCAGCTGGGCTGCCAATTTGAAGAGGGTTTTTTAATAAAACCCTGCCTAGTGCATGGTAATCCCAATTAGCCAACCGATTGGTCGGTAAATTCCCGAGGTTTTCGCAGTTTTGAATAAGACGGTAGGTGTTATAAAATAAGAACGGTCGTGCTTTTTTGGGTCAAGGGTTTGAGAAGATGCTTTGATCAGGCACAATTGACGTTTACGTTAACGTCAACTAAATAAAGACTTTTTCCGCAGACATTCGAATTAGATTTCAGTGAGCCTGTTTTTTTTCTTGGAGATTTGGCAATGAAAATACTTGTGCCCGTGAAGCGGGTTGTTGACTACAACGTGAAGGTGCGCGTCAAGTCTGATGGCACGGGCGTCGATATCGCCAACGTCAAAATGAGCATGAACCCCTTTGATGAAATTGCTGTGGAAGAAGCAGTTCGATTGAAAGAGAAGGGCTTTGCCACTGAAGTGATCGCTGTTTCTTGCGGTGTCACGCAATGTCAAGAAACATTACGTACCGCCATGGCCATTGGTGCTGACCGCGCTATCTTGGTTGAAACTTCGGAAGAGTTGCAGCCCTTGGCTGTGGCCAAATTGCTCAAAGCTTTGGTCGACAAAGAACAGCCTGGCCTGATCATTTTGGGCAAGCAAGCCATTGACGACGATTGCAACCAAACCGGCCAAATGCTGGCCGCATTGGCTGACTTGCCTCAAGCCACATTTGCATCCAAAGTCGAAGTGGTCGACGGCAAAGCACAAGTCACGCGCGAAATCGATGGCGGTCTCGAAATTTTGTCAATCTCCATGCCCGCTGTCATCACCACAGACTTGCGTTTGAATGAGCCACGGTATGTGACATTGCCCAACATCATGAAGGCTAAGAAAAAACAACTCGACACCTTCAAGCCTGAAGACTTGGGTGTCGATGTATCACCTCGCATCACGACGTTGAAAGTGTCCGAGCCACCAAAGCGCTCTGCGGGTATCAAGGTGCCTGACGTTGCTACATTGGTTGATAAATTAAAGAATGTTTCAAAGGTCATTTCATGAGCGCTTTAGTTATTGCAGAACACGACAACGCATCGATCAAAGGTGCAACCCTGAACACCATCACAGCCGCTGTGGCTTGCGGTGGTGATGTACACGTTTTGGTGGCGGGTCATAACGCCAGTGCAGCTGCGCAAGACGCCTCGCAAATTGCAGGTGTAACCAAGGTGATCCATGCTGACTCCGAAGTTTTCGCGCATGCCTTGGCAGAAAATGTAGCAGCTCAAGTTCTAGCCATCGCTGCCAACTACACCCATATTTTGTTTCCAGCCACTGCTGGCGGCAAAAACGTATCGCCTCGCGTGGCAGCCAAGTTGGATGTCGCTCAGTTAAGCGATGTAACCTTGGTGCTGTCTGCCGATACCTTTGAGCGCCCTATCTACGCAGGCAATGCCATCGCTACAGTGCAAAGCAAAGATGCGATCAAGGTGTTAACAGTTCGCACAACTGGTTTCGATGCGGCTGCAAGGACAGGTGGTTCGGCCAGCGTTGAAAGCATTGCGGCCATCGCTGACAGCGGCAAAAGCGCCTTCAAGGGCAGCGAAATTGCCAAAAACGATCGGCCTGAACTGACAGCAGCCAAGATCATTGTGTCGGGTGGCCGTGCCTTGGGTAGCGCAGAGAAATTTGCCGAAGTCATTACCCCTTTGGCTGACAAGTTGGGAGCTGCCATGGGTGCCAGCCGTGCTGCGGTGGATGCAGGTTACGCGCCCAATGATTGGCAAGTGGGTCAAACCGGAAAAATTGTGGCGCCTCAGTTGTATGTGGCTTGCGGTATTTCTGGCGCCATCCAACACTTGGCCGGCATGAAAGACAGCAAGGTCATTGTGGCCATCAACAAGGATGCTGAAGCACCCATCTTCAGTGTGGCTGATTATGGTTTGGAAGCCGATCTGTTTGTGGCGGTGCCTGAATTGGTCAATGCTCTTTGAAGCGCTTGATTGAATTTGAATTTGAATGTGAGTTTGAAGGGCATCCTGTGAGGTGCCTTTCTTTTGTTTGGAGATACAGATGAGTTACGTTGCCCCTTTAAAAGACATGCTTTTCAACATAGAACACTTGGCCCGTATTGACCAAGTGGCGCAAATGCCAGGTTTTGAAGACGCAGGTTTGGAAACGGCACAAGCTGTGTTGCAAGAGTGCGCCAAGTTGAACCAAGATGTGCTTGCGCCATTGAATTGGGAGGGCGATAAAAACCCTTCAGCCTTTTCAAATGGCGAAGTCAAGACCACACCAGGATTTAAAGAAGCATTCAAGCAATATGGTGAAGGTGGCTGGCAGGGTTTGCAGCATCCCACAGAATTTGGTGGTCAAGGTTTGCCTAAAACCATTGGCGCAGCTTGCGGCGAAATGCTCAACTCGGCCAACATGAGTTTTGCCCTCTGTCCTTTGCTAACTGATGGTGCCATTGAAGCCTTGCTCACAGCCGGTTCCGACGAATTGAAAAATATTTACCTGGAGAAGTTAATTTCGGGCGAGTGGACGGGCACCATGAATTTGACGGAGCCTCAAGCAGGTTCCGATTTGGCCTTGGTGCGCACCCGCGCTGAGCCTTTGCCTGATGGCACTTTCAAAGTTTTTGGCACAAAAATTTACATCACCTATGGTGAGCACGATATGGCTGACAACATCGTGCACTTGGTGCTGGCTCGTGTGCAAGGCGCGCCTGAGTTTGTTTGTCGTGCCCAAATTCATGGTCAATGCGGATGGCAGCCTCGGCGCTCGCAACGATGTTCACTGTGTCAGCATTGAACACAAGATGGGCATCAAGGCCAGCCCTACCGCTGTGCTTCAGTATGGTGATCACGGTGGCGCCATCGGCTATTTGGTGGGCGAGGAAAACCGGGGTCTTGAATACATGTTCATCATGATGAACGCTGCGCGTTATGCTGTTGGCGTTCAGGGTGTTGCCATTGCAGAGCGTGCCTATCAAAAAGCAGTTCAGTACGCCAAAGACCGTGTGCAAAGCCGCCCCGTCGATGGCAGCATGAACACATCGGCCCCCATCATTCATCACCCCGATGTCAAACGCATGCTCATGACCATGCGCGCCACCACAGAAGGCTGCCGCGCTTTGGCAACGGTTGCTGCAGCGGCCTACGATGCGGCACATCACCACCCAGATGCAGAAGTGCGCAAACAAAATGCCTTGTTCTACGAATTCATGGTGCCTTTGGTCAAGGGCTACAGCACAGAGATGAGTTTGGAAGTCACTTCCTTGGGCGTGCAAGTTCACGGTGGCATGGGTTTCATTGAAGAAACAGGTGCTGCGCAGTACTACCGCGATGCCAAAATTCTGACCATTTACGAAGGCACGACTGCAATTCAAGCAAACGACCTGGTAGGCCGTAAAACAAGCCGTGATGGCGGCCAAACAGCCAAAGCTTTGGCGGGTCAAGTTGAGTTAACAGAAAACGAATTGTTGGCCCACCCCCATGAAGACGCCAAAGCAGTTGGCCGTAGATTGAAAGCGGCACGCTTGGCTTTTCTAGATGTCGTTCATTTTGTGGCAGATCAAGCCAAAGCCAATCCCAATGACGTCTATGCTGGCAGTGTGCCGTACCTGATGTTGACAGGCAATTTGATGGCGGGCTGGCAGATGGGCCGCGCCATGTTGGTGGCTTTGACGCAAAGTGCACAGGGCAATGACAAAGCTTTTATGGATGCCAAAGTGATTACAGCGCGTTTTTATGCCGATCATTTGCTAAGCCGTGCACCAGGCGTGCGTGACAGCATCGTGGACGGTGCAAAGTGCGTGACAGAGCTTTCTTTAGAAGCTTTCTAAAATAGCCAGCGCCTGCGCAATCTAAGACAGCGCAATCAAATACATTTCAAAATCACAGGAAAACTCATGTCAAAACTTCCCGCTGCTTTGGCCAATTTACCTTTTCCGGTCATTGCCTCACCTTTGTTCATCATCAGCAATCCCAAACTGGTCATTGAGCAATGCAAGGCGGGTGTTGTGGGGTCAATGCCGGCTCTCAATGCAAGGCCCGCTGAGCAATTGGAAGAATGGTTGATTGAAATTACCGAAACACTAGCCGCTTACAACAAAGCCAATCCAGACAAACCTGCAGCGCCCTATGCCATCAATCAAATTGTGCACAAAAGCAATGATCGTCTTGAGCATGACATGGCCATGTGTGTGAAATACAAGGTGCCGATCATCATCACGTCATTGGGTGCGCGCGAGGACATCAACCAAGCAGCTCACAGTTATGGTGGCGTGGTGCTGCACGACATCATCAACAACAAATTTGCACACAAGGCCATCGAAAAAGGGGCTGATGGCTTGATTGCAGTGGCAGCGGGCGCGGGTGGGCATGCTGGCGAAAAAAGCCCCTTTGCATTGATCCAAGAAATTCGCCAATGGTTTGATGGCCCAG
>Ga0209442_1001090_pt1 | contig 15567 bp, 13 predicted proteins | sample LauGreSBDMM110DD_2_FD_187565 | JGI IMG/M metagenome (GOLD analysis project Ga0209442, IMG submission 187565) | Freshwater lake microbial communities from Lake Michigan, USA - Sp13.BD.MM110.DD (SPAdes) (version 2) | ecosystem: Environmental > Aquatic > Freshwater > Lake | place: Lake Michigan...
AAACAAACTTGGGGATGGCTGGTGATATTGCGCACGGTATGGGGCGAAGCAATATGGGCAACCACTATATGCGTGTCATCAGCCACCGCAAATATCTCTTTGGGAGATACATGGGGCTGCCCCGATGCATCTACTGTGGCCAACCAGCATAAGACACTCGACTGAATCGACTTTTTGACGCTTCCATCTATCATTTTCTAAACTTCTAAAACGGTTTTAAGCTGCCAGCAAAGTGCAGCGCTGAATCTTTTCCAATGCCTCACCCATTTTTTCACGGGCTACGGCCATGTCGTAATTGCCTTGACCGCGCAACCACCACCCATCGCTGAGCCCAAAATACCGGCAGAGGCGCAAATCCGTGTCGGCAGTGATACCTCGCTTACCTGCGACGATATCGCCTATGCGTTGCGCGGGAATCCCAAGGTCTTTCGCCAGTTTGTATTTGGATAAGCCCAATGGTTTGAGAAACTCTTGTTCAAGCATCTCACCAGGGGTGACGGCAGCTACCTGTCTCATTTCAATTCCTTCAGTGGTAATCCACAATTTCAACATCAAAAGCGCCCTCGGTATTCCAACGAAAGCAAACTCGCCATTGGTCGCTGATCCGAATACTGAATTGTCCTTTTCGACTTCCCTTAAGGGCTTCAAGTCGGTTTCCAGGAGGCGCGCGCAAGTCTTCCAGCACTACAGACCAATCAAGCTGCTCTAACTTTCTAAGCGCAGGCCTTTCTATGTTGACCCACCGCGCCACTCGCATTCCCTCGAATAGTTTTTGCGTGTCGGAACATTTAAACGACTTGATCCCCATAAGCAAATAGTAACGCGTCACGTTAATACTGTCAAGCGCGTCTGCTTCAACCTTAAAGGCGCAAGAGAGGCAATCTGTGGGCATTTAAAAATAGCGGTACGATGTATTCGCAGAGCCTAATCCCCATAGGCGACTGGCAATTCACAATCTTATAAAGAGGAGAGACTTCTTATGTTGAATTCCAAAAATAGGCTTCAGCGGCGCAGCCTGCTGCAGTGGGCCGCGGCCGGCGCAACTGGCATGACACTTCCGAGCTTTGCCCAAGCCGCATGGCCGGCCAAGCCGGTCACTATGGTGGTTCCGTTTCCTGCGGGCGGCGGCACGGACGCATTTGCCCGTCCGATGGCCGCGCAGTTTGCGCGGCTGACAGACAAGCAGCTCATCATTGATAACAAAGGCGGCGCAGGGGGAACCCTGGGCGCAGGCATTGCCGCCAAGGCAACGCCAGACGGTTACACCCTGTTCATGGGCGCGGTGCACCACACGATTGCACCTTTTATGTACCCCAAGCTCGATTACGATCTTGAGCGCGATTTTTCGCCTTTGATTTTGGTGGCCAGCGTGCCTCAAATTTTGGTGATCAATCCTAAAAAAGTTCCAGTAAATAACTTCAAAGAGTTCCTCGACTTTGTCCGTAAAAACCCCGCTAAGCTCAATTACGGATCCGCCGGCGGTGGAACCTCACACCATTTGGCAGGCGAGTTGTTCAAGCTTCAAACCAAAACGTTTATTACCCACATTCCCTACCGCGGTGCAGGCCCGGCCTTGCAGGACCTGATTGCGGGTAATGTGGACATGATGTTCGATGGTTTGGGTTCTTCAGCGGCCCATATCAAAGGCGGGCGCATCAAGGCATTGATGGTTTCTGGTGCCAAACGCAATGCGGCGTTCCCTGATGTGCCTTGTTCAGCCGAACTGGGCTTGCCTGACTACACCGTAAGTACCTGGTACGGCATATGGGCGCCTAAGGCCACACCCTCTGATGCCCAAGCGCGGGCCACTGAAGAAATTCGCCGCGCCTGCCTGACCGACGAAGCCAAAGCAACTTGGGCCAGCCAAGGCGCTGAATTCCCGAACTTAGCTGGAGCGCAGTTTGATAGCTTTATCAAAGGGGAATTGGCGAAGTGGTCTAAGGTTGTCAAGGCCTCCGGCGCGAAGTTGGACTGATAGGGCTTATGCGCCGCACCATTCTGAACCTTGAAGGATCCAAGATACGGGAAGTCGCCAACGCCGGTTTAGGGCGCAGCGACGTATTGGCTTTTTGGTTTGGGGAGAGCGATGAAGTCACGCCTGACTTCATTCGCCAAGCGGCGATCGATTCATTGCAGCGCGGCGAAACCTTTTACGCCCACAACCTGGGCCTTCCCGAACTTCGCGAAGCGATTGCGAACGCGATGACGGCGAAGCACGCAGCACCTGAGGGGCTCGCGCCAATAGGTGCCAATCGAATTGCCGTGACCGCCGGTGGTGTGAATGCTTTGATGCTCGCGGTGCAAGCGCTGGTCGATGCGGGTGACGAGGTGGTGGCGGTCACGCCGGTGTGGCCCAACCTGACGGCGCAGGCCGTGATCATGGGTGCAAAACTGAGGACTGTTGCCTTGACTGCGCAGACGCACAAAAGTGCCGATGGTGATGCGGGGGCTTGGACGCTGGACCTACCTAAGTTGTTATCTCAGATCACAGCGAATACCAAACTGCTGATCGTCAACGCGCCCAACAACCCCACCGGCTGGACGCTCAGTCGCGAAGAACAAAGCGCCATTCTTCAGCATTGCCGCAAAACAGGGACGTGGATTTTGGCCGACGAGGTGTATGAAAACCTGTATTTTGAGCCGACCCATAACGACTGCGCTCCGAGTTTTTTAGACCTTGCCGCGCCCGATGACCGCTTGGTGGTGGTGCACAGTTTTTCAAAAAGCTATTTGATGACAGGCTGGCGTTTGGGGTGGTTGGTGATGCCGCAAAGCATGGAATCAGCCATGGGCAAGCTCATTGAATTCAACACCTCGTGTGCGAGCGTATTTACCCAACGCGCAGGCTTGGTTGCCTTAGAGCGTCGCGAAGAAGTCACGCCGCGTTTGGTGCAACACCTAAAAGCCTGCCGCGATACCTTGGTCCCCGCGCTGCAATCGTTGCCGGGGGTTCAAGTGGCAAGCCCCAAGGGCGGCATGTATGCTTTTTTCCAACTCCCAGGCCATGCCGATTCGTTAGTCACTGCCAAGCGTTTGGTATCAGAAGCAGGGCTGGGCTTGGCCCCAGGCAGTGCGTTTGCTCCAGAATCATCGGCGTGGTTGCGCTGGTGTTTCGCGTCTAAAGATCTGGCGCGTTTGACCGAAGGTGTGGGACGTTTGGAGCGTTGGCTCAAAATCCAAAGCTAAAGCGAATTCATTACCAGCTGTCGATGGCGCCGCCGCGCAGCTCCTTGATCCGCCCAGAAGCCAGGCCTTGAACCAGCCACGCGCGGGTCTGCGCGGGGTCAATCACCGCGTCAATCTCCAGGGTGGTAGCCATTGCAATCGCGCTTCCCTTTTCAATGTGTTGGGCCAAGAGTTGGGCAAAAAGCGCGTCGCGTTGCGGGCCCTCGGGAAGCGCTTCAAGCTCTTTTTTGTAACCCAAACGCACTGCGCCTTCCAAGCCCATCGCGCCAAACTCCGCGCTGGGCCAAGCGACAGTACACAGAGGCGCGTGGAACCCGCCCGCGGTCATTGCCATCGCGCCCAAGCCATAGCCTTTGCGTAACACGACGCTTAAAAAGGGAACGCGTAAATGGGCGGCTGCAATAAACATGCGGCTGACGTGGCGCACCTGCGCAGTCGCCTCGGTATCGGGGCCCACCATAAAGCCTGGCGTATCGACCAGGCTCACTAAAGGCAGGCCGTGCGCGTTACAGAGTTGCATAAAGCGGCTGGCCTTGTCTGCGGCGTCAGCGTCAATGGCACCGCCTAGGTGTTGGGGGTTATTGGCGATGATGCCAACCGCGCGGCCTTCGATGCGCGCAAGTGCGGTGTGAATACCCATACCAAAACCGGTGCGCAGGTTGAGAACGCTGTCGGTGTCGACTATGGCGTGAAGCGCCGCAAGGCTGTCGTACACCCGCAAGCGGTTCTCGGGAACTACTTTGCGCAGGAGTTCCGCGTCGGGAGTCTGCCAATCGGGTGCAATACCTTGAAAGAAGGCGAGGTATTTTTTTGCTGCTGCAACCGCCTGCGCTTCGTCTTCAACCAGAATGTCGATCACGCCGTTGGCGTGTTGCACCGGGCTCGGGCCAATCGCTTCAGGCTTGAAAACGCCTAAGCCTCCACCTTCGATCATCGCCGGGCCGCCCATGCCAATGTTGCTAGAGCGGGTAGCGATGATGACATCGCAACACCCCAAGAGTGCCGCATTGCCGGCAAAGCAGCGCCCGGTCGTGATGCCGATCACCGGAACTTGGCCATTGAGTTTGGCAAAACTGGCAAAGGTTGCCACATGCAAGCCCGCCACGATGGGCATATCGACATCGCCGGGGCGACCGCCACCGCCTTCGGCAAAAAGCACCACAGGCAAATGGTGTTCTAGCGCCAACCCTAACAGACGGTCGGTTTTTTGGTGGTTGCGCATGCCTTGCGTGCCCGCAAGAACCGTTGCGTCATACGCAAGAATGGCGCAGCGTTGACCAGCGATGCTGCCAATGCCTGTCACCATCCCATCGGCTGGTGTATTGCGAATCAAATCGTCAGCCGTTCGGCGTTGGCATTGTGCGGCCACGGCAAGCGCCCCGTATTCAGAAAAACTGTCCAAGTCGCACAGGTCGGCTATGTTTTCTCGCGCAGTGCGAAGCCCAAGCGCGTGGCGTTTGGCAACCGCTTCGGGGCGGTTAAGGTCTAGCGTGTGTTCAAGTCGGTCCTGAAGGCGTGTTAAGTCAGAACGAAGCGAGGAGGGGTTGACGATAGGTTCATTTTTTAAGCTGGGCGCAGAAGGGGAAACGCTTCGCTGCATTGTCACCAAGACATCGTTCTCACCCACAGCCTCGCCTTCAGCAAAATGCAGCGCACGAATCTCCCCGCTTATAGGTGAAGTAATCTCATGCTCCATTTTCATAGCCTCTAAGACCATCAATAACTGCCCCGCCGTGACGAAGTCACCCGGCTGCACTAGGCATTGGACGATGTGGGATTGCAAAGGAGCGCGAATGTCGAGCATAGTGACCGGGCTTTCAGTGGAACTAGGGAGTATTGTCTCGCAGTGAGACGCTAAAAGCTGAGTCGGTAGGATCACCAATCAAGCGGGTAAATTCCTGTGGCCTTGATGCGATACTTAAGACTATGCCCTTGCAGCCCCGCGTTGACCCGTTAAATCCCCCTAGTTCGACTGAGCCAAGGCGCTTACGCATCGCCGTTCTCAGCCGTAATTTTTCTGTAACTGGCGGTGGGGCAGAGCGATATTCGATTGCGGTGGTTGAAGAGCTGGCGGTACGACATGAAGTGCATATATTTTCCCAAACGCGAGATCATTCCTGCCCGGGCGTTGTTTACCACCGCGTTGACTTACCGATGCAACGCCCGCGTTGGATCAACCAGTTGTATTTTGCGTGGGCCACGTGGCGAGCGACACGGTCTGGTTTTGATATCGTTCACTCGCATGAAAACACGTGGCATGGCAACGTGCAAACGGTGCACGTACTGCCTATCAAATACACCTTATTCAAAGACAAAAAGGGCGTGGCGCTGGCCTTGCGATGGCTCAAAGCCGCAAGCAGCCCGCGCTTGCTGGCTTACCTTTGGCTTGAAAAACGCAGGTATGCATTTGCCCGGAAAAAACAAGTCGTCTGCGCTTCTTCTGCGCTCAAAGAAATTCTGGGATCGACTTACCCTGAGGCTTTACCAATGCTGAGTGTGGTGACGCCCGGCGTTGCGAATGCCCCGGGGTGGGCATCGAAGGAGACGCGTCAAGCGGCTCGGCAAAAACACGGTTTACCTAGAGATGCTTCACTGCTTTTATTTGTAGGCAATGATTTCTTCAAAAAAGGCCTGCCTACGCTTTTGAGTGCCTTAGAAAAGTTACCTGAAAAAACGCATCTTGTCATTGTTGGAAATTCAGAAGGGGTTCAAGCCATGCAGCGCTTGGCCCAGCTTGCCGGCCTAACGCAACGCGTGCATTTTTTGGGAAGCTTGGCCGATATGGAGTCAGCGTACCAAGCCGCTGATATGTTGGTTCACCCCACGCTCGAAGATTCCTACGGCATGGTGGTTCTAGAGGCGATGGCCCATGGTTTGCCGGTGGTTGTAAGTGCTGCGCCCTACAGCGGAATTGCGCAAGACCTGACAGATGGTGTGAATGCACTGCTTTTGAAAAATCCAAAGGATGTGGGAACCCTTGCTGCGGCAATAGGCAGTCTTCTAGGCGATGCTAATTTTTCTGCGAAGCTTTCAAAAAATGCGACTGCGTTTGCCAGTGAACACACATGGGTCAAAGCGGCTTCTAGCTATGATGAGATCGCCCAGAAGATCACAAAGAAATACACGCAACGGTGGTTGGTGTTGTCCCATGCTTTTAATATGGATGGTCGCGCAGCCAGTCAAACGATTACGGACAAACTTCCGCACCTAGAAGCCGCAGGAGTTGAATTAGTGGTGCTCAGCGGGGTTTCTGGACGACAAGATACGAGATACGAGCACTACCGCCTGTGGCCTATAGGGGCTGCAGGAATCCGCTTCGAGTTACGCCATGTGCTGCGTAAGCATTTGGACTCTGCCCTGGGGTATCGGCTTGTGATGGTGCTTCTGTCTTTGCCCTTGTTGCCATTTATGCTGATAGAAAAACTCTTGCGCCCAGTTGAGAGTTCTTGGTCGTGGTGGATAAGTGCGTACCTCAAAGGCCGACGGCTCGCACGGCATCGCGACTTTGATCTAATTTACTCGACAGGCGGCGCGTTCGCGGCCCATGTGGCAGCGCGGGTGCTGCAAAAACATCTAGGGATTCGCTGGTTGGCCGAGGTCCATGACCCCATGGTGATGCCTGGTAAAACGCCTGACACACCGCAAGAACGCATGCAAGCCCATATTGAGCACGTCATTTGTACGCACGCAGATATCGCGATTTGGTTTACAGATCAAGCGCTTGCCAGCGCAAAACGACGTCACCCGCAATTGGGGGAAAGAGGTCATGTGGTTTTACCTGGAATTGATTCGCCTTTTAAGGTGATGCCCGAATACAGCCCGTCAGAAAAAATGCGGATTGGTCATTTTGGCGCCTTGTCAGCGACCCGCAATTTAGTGCCACTATTAGTTTCGTTGGAGGAAATTCATAAAACGCATCCAGAAATTTTAAAGTTCGTTGAGCTTCACGTTTATGGCGGCCCGTTGGATGTGGGGTCAAAGGCGCACCTCGAAATCTCACCCATTCGTAACCATGTGAAGCATTTTGGGCGCATTGAGACCGATTCCCAGAGCGGATTGAGCGGGCGTTATCAAATTTTACAGTTGATGCGGTCTATGGATGTGCTGTTGCTTCTGCATGGCAATGAGCCAATATGTGCAGAGTACATTCCCTCTAAACTGTATGAGTATTTATGGATGCAGCGGCCTATCTTGGCGCTGGTCCATCGCAATCCACAAATGGAGTCACTGCTAATGAAAGAGGGTCATACAGTAGTGAAAGTTTCCGATCAAGAAAACTCTTCACCAGTAATGACGAATCTACTTGCGAGTTCGTTGTTGGGCCTTTATGAAAATTGGGCTGCGAACAATTTAGAAGATAATTTTCGATCGAGCCCATACACCACAAATGAAACCGTTAAGAGGATGCTAAGTTTTCTATGACAAGACCATTGCTTTCGCTGGTGGTCCTTGGTTTTCGAAACTTTGAGATAACAACCAAAGCGTGCCTGGAATCTTTGCGCCCTTGGTTTGCAGATGATGAGATTGAAATTCTGGTTGTCGATAACGGCTCCGCGGATGGTTCTGCAGAGAAGACGGCCCAATGGTGTGCTTCGTATCCTTCAATTCAATGTTTATTAAGTGAGAGCAATCGCGGTTTCGCTGGGGGTATGAACTGGGGTGTAGCTCATGCAAAAGGCCAGTGGGTGCTGCTCGTAAATAACGACACAGTTTTTCCTGAATACACCCTAGATGCTTTAAAACGAGTTATAAACGAAGCTCCAGCCAATGTGGCAATGCTTGGCCCAGTGACTAATGCAGCTGGCAATGGCCAAAGGCTTTGGAAGCCAGAAGCCACTCCGTCAGACTGGCTGGAAATTGGGCAATGGCTCAATACCAACCCAAGCCACCATTTAATCCCCACATACCGATGTGATTTCTTTTGTATCGCAATACGACACGATGTTTGGCTGGAGTTAAAAGGGCTTGATCCTGCATTTGGTTTGGGCTATTACGAAGATTTCGACTTCAGTCTTCGCCTGAGAAAGGCGGGGTTCGAACAGATGATTACGGAGGACGTGTTCGTTCTTCATGTGGGCAGCGCAACTTTTCAGGGTAACAAGGAAGCGCGTAAGCTCATTAAAGAGAATAAAAAGTTACTGAAGATAAAACATCCTGAAGCTCGTTTTGAGCATACCCGCTTAGGTAATTTCTTGGCAATTGAAACCCAACTTAAAATGAAATCAAAAAGTCAATGGGCATTCGAACTCAATGAGCGCCTTTTGTTACGATTTAACGCATTAAAACAGGATGCGCCCAAGAGCCTTATCAAAAGGTTTCTATGGAACCGCAAAATTAACAAGTTGCAAGCATGATAAAAAAAATTACGTATCGCGATTCTATTTTTTGGATCGGATTAAGTTCCGCAACTTACCTTGCCGTATTGCCAATGTCAGGAACCATTGCCTTACGCTCGCTTTCCATGTTGGTTTTATTGGTTATTTTGTTTTGGCAATTTTTCAAAATTCGGTCATTTCCTGCGTTGACCTTACCTGTATTGATTTGGGCCATTTACCTCTTTTTATTTCCATTTGTTTCACAAAACCCATCGGTAGCATGGGAAAGTTTTGGTAAACAGTGGGGAATGGGTTTGCTCGCTATGGTGTGTGGTGCTGGGGCTGCACAATTGTTGGTTCCTTACCGATTAGGAAGCGCTCTCCAGCTAGGCTTTTTGAGCTGCATAACAATTTTGATTCACCTTTGCATTCTTGCTTTTCAGTCTTGGGAGACTTCTACGCTTGTACAGGGGTGGGGTAGGGAGACCCATCACGCGGACTTGGGTTATGCGGCGGGCCAAGCTGTTGTATTGCTTGCAGCGAGTTTAGTAGCAAGCAAGAAATCATCCAAGTCGATGGCAGTATTACTTATCCTTGCTTGTTTAGCGAGTACCGCGCTTGCTCGGTCCAGGGGTGGTTTTGCGTTTAGTGTATTTGGACTGATCTTGGTGTTTTTTATGGCTTACTGGTCGCAAAGAGACGTTGGGAAAAAACAAATACCCATGCTGTTTGGGGGCCTCTTATTTGTTTCGTTGATTGTTTTTAGCATAGCTACAAAAACTGATACGCGTTGGCGCAACATGGAGTCAAGCATGACTTCTGGTTTGTTGGGGAATGCTCTGCAAATCCAATGCTTTGGCACTGAAAGTGTCGAGCAAGAAATTATTGAAAAATACGGAGCGGGCAAGGAGTCTGCACGTATTATTCAAAGCGTTAATAATGGAGATGGATCTCGCGTTATCCTTTTCCGCACTGGTCTTGAGCTTGTATCAAAGAATCCATGGGGTATCGATGGTTCACGGCAGGCTTATAAAAAATTGCTTAGGCAAGAATGCTCTGATCCAGTTATTGATATGGCCCATGCGCACAATGGTTGGATTGACACAGCCTTGGCGATTGGTTGGATTGGAGCTGGACTCTATCTCATTGTGCTTGCAAACTTTGCGAAAATTGGATTAGAAAACATTAGAAAATCTAGCGCCGAATTAAATGTCTGGGGTGTTGTTTTATTTTCACTTTCTGCATTTTGGATTCTGCGCGCCCTTTTTGATTCGGTATTTCGAGATCACATGTTTGAAATGCAAGGGTTTGTATTAGCTTATGCATACACATACTTGATTGCATCCAAAAAATCAAACGCGCCTCAATAAACGCCGAAGTCTTCGCGCAATTCTTGAAGGCAAAGCGCCCCCTTCAGACGGCCAATCCATCTTGCGGTCCCATGCAGACTGATAAATTACACCGCTATATATTTTGGATAATTCAACATGCCCGATATTTGCGCGAGTATCGTCGTCTAATTGCCAAGCGTAGTGATAAACTTTAAAAAGTGGTTGACAAGGAAGCAATGGAATGGCTTTATATTTCAGAAGGGCTTCACCATACCAATTCAACTCAACGGGCGCCATTAAAGTGGCATCATAAAAACTCATGCCCCGTGGCGAAAGATATTCCTTGTCTAGACTTTCCCAAACATTCCGGTGCCAAATAGGTGGGTTGGGTCCAAAGCTGTAAGATTTTCCTTGCCTTCCGAAGATATTTTGCATTTCAATTGATTCTCGATAAAAGTTTTCAAGAATATCAAGCTTACCAAGTTGTAATGCTAAATCAAGCAGCTCGTGACCTTCATCGATAACGGTATAAGGCGCTAAATTTGCCGAAATAAAATCTCGTACGTGGAAGGGCCTGATAAACATGGAATCCGAATCAAGGCAAACATATGCATCTGAAAGTCCCGTTCGCCAAAATTCAGATTTAACTATTTGTTGAGATGTTCCACCATGCAGACCTTTGAATTTATTCATATCAATTTTAGTATTGCATTCCAAAATTGACTCATCCTCAATGATCACGGCCGGATTATTTGCAAGATGTTCCTTAAATAAAGACACATCCATTCGTGGAACAGAAATATAGAAGGGTATATTTTCAATATTAAACTTATGAACTGAATTTGCAAGACGCACAGTTCGTCTTACGTCCGTTCGAAAGCTTTTGCAATAAAGTGAAATTATTTGACTCATTGCTTATGCGAAACGCAAAACATACCCTGCTTGTGAAGCCGTGCCGTTTTTATTTTGGTCTTTAATTTGATTTTCAAAGTCTTTCATCTCTATGGAGGTGAATTTATCAAGTCTACCTGTGGTGATGTAAGAGTTGGACGCAATTAATGGAGTGCCGCTCTTATGCTGTTCACTTGCTAAAAAATCATCAATAGTTCCTTCAAAATGGATGCGTGAAATTACCATGCTCACGCTGTTTGCAAGTAAAGCCATTGATTTAACACTAAATAAATAGATGTGTCGTGGCGAATCTAAACTCCACCAATTTACACCGTAAACTTTTGCATTCGTTGAGCCAGATACGGGCCATCTAATTAGTAGTTCTCCATCTGACTTTAAGAAACTTGACGCCAACTCAAGATCTTTGATCGGGGTTGGTGAGTGCTCAAGCGAGTGGTTAAACATCACTAAATCATATTTCACCGTTGAATTATTTTTTTTGAATTCTTCGAGTGTTAGCTTGTACACATGAACACCGTTTTTGAACTGAATATCAGCAGGAACATAGGGATCAATCCCTATACAATTTGTTAGGCCTATTTCACCTAGTTCATAGAGTAACTCACCAGCTCCGCATCCCACTTCTAAAATTGACATGCCAAGGTGAAGCTTTACGTGGTGAGAAAGATGATTTATTGGCCTTGGTTTAATAATTGTCAATAATCTTCCTAAAAATCCTTTGGAAAAATAATAAAATCGATTCCTCGCGTTTCTTTTCCACTTTCTAATGAGTCCGTTCAAATTAGTAGGCTCTTTAAACTGGAAGGAATAGTAGTTCGTTGAGTAATATTTTGCATAAGAGTCAAGTTTGACGGGTTGATAAGTGGACTCACACTCATTGCAAAATAAATATTCAAACCGTTCAGTCCCACCAAGCATCATTTCATGAGCATGAAATAATGATGTGTCAGATGAATTGCAAATTTCACAATTAAAATGCTTCGATACTTTTGTAGCGATGTTTGGCTGAGGCTGGTATTCTTCCATATGATACTTCTCGATTTCAACCACGTGAGTCTTCGTAGGTTGATAGTATTTTTAAAGCAAAATGTACTGATGTTGTTGCTTGCGCAATTAAAATGCGACGTAGTTTTAAATTGTGATCGCCCAATTCGACTCTGCCTCGTTGTGTAGTGGTCGCTGTTATATATCCAGCGCTTTGCACTAGATTCAACTGGGATTCATTAAAACGCCCATACGGATAGCAAAAATGTCTGACTTCGTATCCGAGTGCTGATTCCAATTCGTATTTGGATCCTTGAATCTGATCCCCTGCTAATTGAGGGCTAATTGCAGTTAGATCCGCGTGAGTTTTAGTGTGAGAGCCAACATCCATCCCTGCTGCCAGCCATTCTAAAAAATCACCTCTAGTCATCAAAGGCTTCTGTGCAACACCGATGTCTACATCCCAGCTGTTTTGACCTCCTAGCATGCTGCTTACAGCATAACAAGTCGCTGAAAAACCTAATTTTTTCAAAGTAGGTAGGGCATGCTGCAGGTTGTTTTGGTATCCATCATCAAAGGTAATGCCAACGACTTTCCCCTGCAGGTCGCCACGAAGATAGGGCTCCAAATTGCGCATAGAAAGTCCGGTGTAACCCATCAACTTCAGGAGTTGCATTTGTCGACGAAAGGACTGGGGTGAAACGACCAAACCGCGCAGTGGTGTACCACGGGGCGGTGGCATATCGATTTGGTGGTACATGAGTATTGGGATCTTCATGTTTGAAGCTGTATTAGATTTGCATAATAACCAGACTTTTTGAGCAATTCAGTATGCGTGCCGAATTCAACAATACGCCCTTCATGTAACACAACGATTTGGTCTGCATTTTCAATGGTGCTCAATCGATGGGCGATTACCAGCGTGGTTCGACCCTGCATTAATCTTGACAATGCAGCTTGAACTTGCCGCTCCGAATCATTGTCTAAAGCTGAGGTTGCTTCATCCAAAATGAGAATCGGTGCATTTTTCAAAATGGCTCTGGCAATCGCAATGCGTTGTCGTTGGCCGCCAGATAACTTTGCTCCATTTTCACCTACGTGTGTATCAAACCCTTGAGGTAGCAGTTGGATGAAGTCGAAAGCATTTGCAGCTTTTGCAGCAACCTCAATATCTTTGAATGAGCGAGTGGATAAAGCGCCGTAAGCAATGTTAGAGGCGATGGAGTCGTTGAATAAAACGACATCTTGACTTACCAGGGCAATGTTTTCCCGCAGGTCAACCAAAGAAATATCAGCGATATTTATATCGTCTAAGAATATTTGACCAGAGCTAATGTTGTAAAACCTCGGTATAAGTGAACCGAGTGTTGATTTCCCACCGCCAGAGCCTCCCACAAGAGCAATCGTTTGTCCAGCTGGGATGTTAAATGTGATGTTGTCTAAAGCAAAACGTGTTGTCCCTACATATTTAAAGCTAACGGCCTCAAACCGGATGGCACCTTGTAACCGGCTGATGTGTGTTCGCCCATTGTCAAGTTCTGGTACTGTGTCCAATAGAGAAAAAATACTTTCGGCTGCGGCGAGGCCGCGTTGAATCGTTGTGCTCACGCTTGTGAGCTGTTTGATGGGTGCAATCAATAGCAGCATTGCAGTGATAAAGGAAACAAAGCCACCAGCTGAAGAACCTGCTTGCCCCGTCGATTGACTTAACGCCAAGTAAGTGATTACTGCGATCGCAAAAGAAGCAGCAATGTGGGTAATCGGTGTAACCGCCGATGAAGGAACAGCCTCTCGCATCTGCGCCCTTCGAAATTGCTCCGAGGCATCAAAAAATCGTTGGATTTGTTGTTTCTGCCCACTAAAAATTTTAACAACTTTTTGTGCTGAAACTGTTTCCTCAATGGCATGCGAAATTAAGCGCATAGCATTCAAGCTTAGGTGGCTTGCAGAACGCATCCTTTTGCTGAACGCGCTTACCGTCAAAGCAATGATTGGTGCAATTGCAAGCGTAATGAGGGTTAACTTCCAATCCAAATAAAGTAAGTACCCAATAAGCGCGATAGCGGTCAGTGATTCGCGGACTGTTGAAATCAATGCATTGGTGGCAGCATCTGTCACGTTACTGACGTCATAAACCAACTGAGAAATTAATTTCCCGGCGGACTGGCCTTCAAAATAGCTTGAAGGAAGGCCAATCAATTTGGCAAAAAGATCGCGCCTTAAATCAGTGACCAAGCGGCTAGATAACCACATCATCAAGTAGCCAGTGCAAAAAACAAAAACGCTGCGAATCAGAAAAAGGCAAACAATACTACTCGGAATTAGCCAAACCATTGTCGGATCTTTGGTTTGAAAACCATTGTCCAGCAGATACTTCATGATGGCTGGAAATACAGGCTCAGTTGCCGCCGTTGCAGCCATACAAAAAACTGCTGTAGCAAAAACCTTCCAGTGCGGTTGAAGGTACTTCAATAACCGCAAGTACAGAGCACGGTTTGACGTGCGCATATTAGCGGTCATTTTGGGGGACGCCATTCATCGCTCTTTTGAATTTCAAGCGCCTTGGCGTAGCGGTAAAAAGTGCCTTCAAAATTTCCTAGGGCAATCACAAAACCAGCCCATCCGTCCAAAAACCCCCGCTTAAAGAAGTAGTGTTTCAAAAATGACCATGCTCCGTGCAGCAACGCGGAGCCCATAGTGATTTTTTTATGTTGAATTTTTTCCGCACCTAAGGAAGAGTATCGGTTTGCCTTATGCATCACCTCAGCCAAGTTTTTAAACGGGAATTGCCAAATGGCGGTTTGCATATGGCCTAAAGGCTTGGTGCTATTTAAAACATAGCCTTCGTGAACCGGTTTGAGGTCATATGACATCGCCCCATTGCGAAAAAGCTGTGGCTGGCGGTAATTGGGGTACCAGCCGGAATGGCGGATCCAGCGGCCCATGAAGAAGTTACGCCTAGGCGTATGGTAGGCGTCAAGCGCATTGGGGTCTTGGGTAATACGGCGGATTTCTTGGGCTGCTTGTGGCGTACATCGTTCGTCCGCGTCTAAGCTGAAAATCCAGGGGTGGGAGCAGGCGGCAATGGCTTGGTTGCGCAGGTCGCCAAATCCTTGAAATTTGACTTGTACAACTTTTGCCCCAAGTTCGGTAGCCAATGCAGCCGTTCCGTCGGTGCTCCAAGAGTCCACCACGACAATTTCATCGGCCCAGCGCACACTTTCAATCGCGGCGCGTACTTTTTCTGCTTCGTTGAAGGCAATGATGTAGACGGAAATCAGGGTCATGAAAGATCGTGAAGGTATCGTAAACCTATTGTAGAGATGATTTTTAGGTGGGGAAAGCGGCGTAAAAAAAACCCCGATGCGTGAAGCACCGGGGCTTTAGGTTTCTTCATTCAAGCTAGCACTAGGCTAGCCGGAATTTAGAAGTTGTGAGCCAAAAGCAATTGGTACTCGTTGAATTTTGTTGTCGCAGCGTTGGTCACTTGACCAGCTGACAAGTTCACGCTGGTGCGCTTGCTCAAAGCGTATTGTGCGCCGAACTGTGCGAAGTTTGATACGTCACGCTTACCGTAGTTCACACCCATGGCGAGTTCTTTGGTAACTGGCACGCTTACGCCAAAGAATGTCGCTGTTGTATCAGCACCGGAAGCCTTGCCGCGACGTGCGCTGTCAAAGCCCAAGCCAACTTTAGCAAAGCCTGCATCGTAAGTACCGTGCAAATCCCAGCTTGTAGTGATCACGTCGGCAACAGGAGCAGTTACAAAGGTGGTGCTAGTGAAAGCGCCAACAATCTTCATTGGGCCAGTTGCGTATGAAGCTTGTGCTACGAGTGAT
>Ga0209442_1001094_pt1 | contig 15543 bp, 13 predicted proteins | sample LauGreSBDMM110DD_2_FD_187565 | JGI IMG/M metagenome (GOLD analysis project Ga0209442, IMG submission 187565) | Freshwater lake microbial communities from Lake Michigan, USA - Sp13.BD.MM110.DD (SPAdes) (version 2) | ecosystem: Environmental > Aquatic > Freshwater > Lake | place: Lake Michigan...
ATTTTTAATGTCCGCTTGGCCGCCATAGGGGTCAATCAGATTGCCTTGCTCATCCATAGCAATGGCGTTGATGGTTAAATCTCGGCGCATTAAATCTTGTTCTAGCGTGACATCTGCAGCAGCATGAAAAGCAAAGCCAGCATACCCAGGCGCCGTTTTACGCTCAGTACGTGCTAATGCATATTCTTCGTGTGTATCGGGATGAAGAAAGACGGGAAAATCTTTACCGACTGGTTGATAGCCTAAGGCTTGCAGTTGCTCTGGGTCTGCACCCACCACTACATAATCGCGATCTTTAACTGGCAGTCCAAGTAAAGCATCACGCACCGCGCCACCTACGGTATAAATTGCAAATGGCTGTGGCATTTTTTTAGTCACGCGCTAAATAATGCGGCGCCACTGCTTCAAGTGACGTAGCTTTCCAATCGGGTGGTAATTGACTGCGAGGACCTGCGACATTATCGACTTGCATAGAGTCGACATTATCACGACTCATGAGTGGCCCACCAGGCATAAACTCTAGCATCCATGCCTGCAGTTTCGCTAAGAAATGCGGCAAGCCTATTAATGGCCGCTCATGACCACTATACATACCCGCAAGTTTGATTAACTCTCGCAAGGTATACACACGTGACCCAACTAGGTCATAAGTTTTTCCATAACTTTGCTGATTATCTATTACCGCGACAAATGCTTGCGCTACATCTTTTACATACACTGGTTGAAATTTCGCTTCTGCTCTGCCTAGCGCTAAGACAGGCATAAATTTTTGTAACTTCGCAAATAAGTTTAAAAATTTATCTTCTTCTCCAAAGACGACTGATGGACGCATGATGGTGACATCTAAGAACGGTGCTTCTAATATGATTTTTTCCGCAGCAGCTTTAGATCGCAAATACATAGAAGGGGCATTTAATCCTACACCAAGTGCGCTCATATGCACACATCGTCTTACATTCTGTATACGACATGAACGCACTAATTTACGTGTTAACTCTACATGTGCGCGTTCAAAATCTCTTCCCCATTTACTTCCTGCACGACTCTGCTGCGAATGTAAGACACCAACTAAATTAATGACGGCATCAGCACGCTGCACTAAGGAAGATAATGTTGCGTCATCCATGATGTCTGCTTCTACGATTTGCACTGTAGGTAAAACTAGCAAATGACGCGCTCTATCGTAGCGTCGAGTCGGTACGATAACATGTCGTCCTGTTGCTGCTAGTTGCGCTGCGATATGGCTGCCAATAAAACCGCTGCCACCTAACAGCAAAATAGATTCATGTCGCATAGTCAGTTTATAAAATTAAATCTGTTAAGGAAGATCGCCCAATTCAGGCAAATTCGCATCACCAGGCATCACAAAACCTAATCGTGCTTTGAGTGATTGTGGTTTATTTTCAAATAAAGCAGCATACCAAGTTGCATTGGCTAATACGCTTTTCACATAAGTGCGTGTTTCTGAAAAAGGAATGGTCTCAGCAAATATAGCGCCTTCTATTGGCCTCTCCAGTGAAGCACGCCACAACCTAGGACGTCCTGGTCCAGCATTGTAAGCTGCCGTTGCTAGTGTTTGTGAGCCACCTAAATTCGTTAACACCATATTCAGATACTGGGTGCCTAAGGTGATGTTAGTACGCGTATCATTTAAATTATTTAAAGTAAAACCTGCCATACCAATTTTACGCGCTACATATTTTGCAGTCGCTGGCATGATTTGCATTAAGCCTGACGCACCCACGTGAGAACGAGCAGATTTAATAAAGCGCGATTCTTGACGTATCAAACCATAGACCCATGCTTTATCTAAACCCATAGGTTGGATTGCGGTATGCATGATGTCATCATGGGGCGTAGGAAAGCGATGCGTAAAATCTAACTCCACTCTAGCGCGATCTGCGGTTGTCACCATTCTATCCAGCACATCACTTTGACGTGCAAATTCTGCAGCAGCTAACAACTGCCGTTCATTCATACGACGTAATTGCCAGTTCCATTCGCGATTACCTTCAAATCGCAAACCTAAATCAAAAAAGCGAAATGCATGTTGAAAGCCTGTGTTGTTTGAAGCTTCTGCTAATTCTTCCGGTTTAGGTGCAATTGGTTTATCAGACACCATAGCTTTTTGCCCCAATTCTTCATTCGCGAGTAAGCCATAAAAATTGGAAAGCGTTGCTATGCTTTGAAAATGCTTTTGCGCTTCTTCATTGCGTCCCTGTGCTTTATCTGCACGCCCATGCCAATACACCCAAGTGGCATCTTTTTGCAATTCAGGTGGCATGCTACTAATGGCTTTACTCACCATATTCCAGTCACCTGCTCGCAATGCCGCACGTGCGCGCCACTGATAAGCATCTTGCGATAATTGCACTCCCCAAGTTCTACGCCAATAACTAGCTGCATCGCGCGAGAGTTGTAGTGAAGCTTGTAATGCAATTTGTGCCCAAGCGAGCGACTGTTCTTCTTCACTTAATTTATTCAGCACTTTATTTAAAGCTTTTACAGATTTCGCTGAATCATGCCGCGCTACCCGTCCTAAAGCGATAATGAATAATTCATGTGAGGCGCGTGGCGCAACAATGCCGCGATCAATGACTGGACCAGGCTTATCAATCGCCATCGCTAATTGTTTTTCAGTTGCATCGGTGACGCCCGCTAAACGACGAGCCAAACTAATTTGACCATATTCAGCTGCTAGCCTTACCTGATGCCAGACATCATCTGCTTTAAAGTATTTTTCTTTATAGAGATTGATAATCAAATCTGCACAAGCGACGCCATATTGATTTGGCTGTAATAATAAATCGCGTGCTTGTTTGGCTACGTTCTCATGTTTGTTTACTCGCGACAGCAAGGCATAGCATTTAACTTGTGTGTCGTCATTTAGAGTAAACAGTGGATATTGCTCATCAAAGGTGCGCCAAATACGCGCATGCCCTAATAGTAATAACCAATCATTACGCAACCTATCAGCAATCGCAGTGCCTGCGTATTTATCCATAAAGGCGCGTATCTCACCTTCTGGTGCTGAAATTAATCGTGGATACAGTCGGTAGTATTCAACATAGGAAGTGATAGGATAACTACTAAGCCTATCTGCTATTCTGCCTGCTTGTGCAATTTCACCGCGCAATGAGGCATCGCGTAGCATTAAAAAATCTGCATCGGCCGGTGTTAGCGCCAGTTCATTGCGTGCGGCATAGGCTGGCGTAGAAAATAAGGCGATACCACTTAGCAGTTCAAGCGCAAGGACTAGCAAACAAACAATTTTTTTCATTGGTGCTATTTCAAATTTCAGAATATTCATAGAGTGTTTAGAATAGCATGTCATACCTAATTAATTAGGTTGAATTAACCATTATTAAGTTATGCAAGCTGACCTCGACAAATCTGCATTACGACAATCGCTGATCGCGGCACGTAAAGCTTTATCTGCTGAAGATAAAATCCAATCTGATCGTCACATCATGGCTGCATTAGAAGTATTTTTGTCAACACAAACAATACAGGTACTCGGCGTTTATTTGCCTCTGTCAGGTGAGCCTGATCTCAGGCCATTGTATGAAGCCTTATGCAAGCGTGACATGCGCCTCGCATTACCAGTGGTGTTGGAAAAAAATCAAGCTATGCTCTATGCGCCTTGGCAGCCTGGCGATATGCTCATAAAAGATGCCAGTGGCACACCAGCACCTGCTGCACGTGAAACATTTGTTCAACCTGAATTAATTCTAGCTCCGTGTGTAGGCTTTACAGATTCCCGTTATCGTTTAGGCTATGGCGGCGGTTATTTTGATCGCACCTTAGCGCAAGCACAGCAAATGCTTGCGGTTGGTATTGCCTATTCATTTACCTGCGTAGATTTTGCAGTATCAAATTACGATATTGCACTCGACTGGATAATCACCGAAGAAAAATTAATTTGATTGCGCAAGACCTAAACGCTGCAAAATTGCCATCGTAGGTGCAGCTTGATTCAAGGAATAGAAATGCAAGCCTGGTGCACCACCTTTGAGTAACTGATCACACAAGGCAGCAACCACATCCAAACCAAAAGCGCGTATCGATTCTGTATCATCACCAAAGCTAGCGAGTTTTAATTTAACCCAACGCGGTATCTCTGCTCCACACATTTCAGAAAACCGCATCAGCTGTGTGTAATTTGTAATCGGCATAATGCCGGCTACGATAGGTACATCCACTCCAAGCTTGCGTGTCTCATCAACAAATCGAAAATAAGCATCGGTATTATAAAAATACTGTGTGATAGCAGAATTCGCACCTGCCTTTATTTTGCGTACAAAATTTTTCAAATCATCTTGCGGCGATTTTGCTTGTGGATGCATTTCAGGATAAGCCGCCGCTTCTATGTGAAACCAATCACCGGTTTCAGCGCGAATGAATTCTATTAGCTCATTGGCATAACTAAACTGACCCGAAGAAAATCCACCTGCGCCATAACCACTGGGTAAGTCACCACGCAGGGCGACTAATTGTTTAATACCATGTGATTTATATTCTATGATTAAGTCGCGTAACTCTTCACGTGTCCGCCCGACGCAAGACAAATGCGGTGCAGCTTGCATACCCTCAGCGCGAATTTCCAATACGGTGTCACGTGTACCGGATTGCGTAGAACCACCCGCACCAAAAGTGACAGAGAAATAAGCAGGATGTAACGCTGCTAGTTTCTCTCTGACGACACGTAGTTTGTCAGCGCCTTCAGTTGTTTTAGGCGGGAAAAATTCAACACTAAATAATTGTTCTTGCATTTATTTTCTTATGAAAATTGCTGACAACAGCCATGAAATCACACTGTAAAGCAGTGCACCCAATACTGCCGAAGAAAAGCCAGCCACCTGAAATCCTTGCACAAGATCAGAGGCAGCCCAAAACATTAGGCCATTAACCACTAGTATAAATAAACCTAGTGTGAGAACTGTGACAGGGAAAGTTAAAAGAATCAGTATCGGTCGAATCAGCGTATTGATTAACCCAAGTACTAATGCTGCAACCAATGCTGTAGTAAAGCTATCGATTTGCACTGATTTTAAGATCAAGGGCAAAACAAATAAAGCGATGGTGTTAATCAACCAGATCAGTAGCAAGCGCATTATCGATCCGAAAAGTGAAAAAGGAAAATGGATTCCGGCATACACCGGAATCCATTCACTCTACAAACACAATAAGCAAATTAATAGCGATATAGCTCAGGCTTGTATGGACCTTCTTGCTTGACACCGATATAAGCAGCTTGCTCTTCAGTCAACTCAGTTAATTGTGCATTGAGTTTTTGCAACTGCAAACGCGCAACCTTCTCATCTAAATGCTTAGGCAAGGTATATACGCCGATAGGATAGTCTTTCGTACGGTTATATAACTCGATCTGCGCAATCGTTTGATTTGCAAAGGATGAGCTCATGACATAGGAAGGATGACCGGTACCGCAACCTAAGTTAACGAGACGACCTTCTGCCAACAAGATGATGCGCTTACCATCTGGGAACACAATGTGATCCACTTGTGGCTTGATGTTTTCCCATGTGTATTGCTTGAGTGCGGCAACTTCGATTTCATTGTCGAAGTGACCAATGTTACAAACAATCGCTTGGTCTTTCATCTTCTTCATGTGCTCATGGGTGATCACATGATAGTTACCTGTTGCTGTAACAAAGATGTCTGCATGTTCTGCCGCATAGTCCATGGTTACAATGCGGTAGCCTTCCATTGCAGCTTGCAATGCACATATAGGATCAATTTCTGTTACCCATACTTGCGCCGACAAAGCACGCAATGCTTGGGCTGAACCTTTGCCCACATCGCCATAGCCTGCAACAACAGCTACTTTACCTGCGATCATGACGTCAGTTGCACGTTTGATGCCATCGACTAAGGATTCACGGCAGCCATATAAGTTATCGAACTTAGCTTTGGTGACGGAGTCATTGACGTTAATTGCTGGGAAAGCCAACTTACCTTCTTTGTGCATTTGATATAAACGATGCACACCTGTCGTGGTTTCTTCCGTTACGCCTTTAACATGCGCTAAACGAGTTGAATACCAAGTTGGATCGGTTTTCAGTTTTGCTTTAATAGAGTTGAAGAGGCAAATTGCTTCTTCTGAATCTGGATTGTTCAAGACACTTAAATCTTTTTCTGCACGAGTACCTAAGTGCAGCAACATGGTGGCATCGCCGCCATCATCCAAAATCATGTTGGTATAACCGCCATCTGCCCATTCAAAAATGCGATGGGTGTATTCCCAGTATTCATCCAAGTTTTCACCCTTAACTGCAAACACAGGTGTACCCGCTGCTGCAATCGCAGCTGCTGCGTGGTCTTGGGTTGAATAGATATTGCAGGATGCCCAACGTATTTCCGCACCTAGTGCTTCCAGTGTTTGGATTAACACTGCGGTTTGTATCGTCATATGCAACGATCCAGTAATACGCGCGCCTTTTAATGGTTGCGCTTTTGCGAACTCTTCGCGAATTGCCATCAGACCTGGCATTTCGGTTTCTGCAATGCGGATTTCTTTATTGCCCCAATCAGCTAAGCTGATGTCAGCAATGACGTAGTCAGTGAATGAAGAATTAACGGGTTTTAATACGGCGCTCATCACGCCCTCCTTTTCTGTGAAAGAAAGTAACGTGAGCGCAGTTGCAAAATGACCAGCCAAGCCTGGCAGAGTGAACCTCTGTCGCAACGCTCCTTGGCAGGGCTATATTTTAATCTAATTTAGAACTTTTCTGCTTGACAGCTTCTTAAATTTGAAATTTAACAGAAAAATTTTTGATTTATTAGCAAATTATTATCGTTAATAAAAAAGGACTAGCTGCATAACACTGCAAGCTAGTCCGATTTATAGATCAGAACGGTTTAAATACCAGCAGCCGCTTTTAATGCCGCTGCTTTATCTGTGCGCTCCCAGGTGAACTCTGGCTCTTCACGACCGAAGTGGCCATAGGCTGCTGTTTTTTGATAAATAGGACGCAACAAATCTAGCATTTGCACGATGCCTTTAGGACGCAAATCAAAATGCTCACTCACTAAGGCTGCAATTTTTTCATCACTGATTTTGCCTGTGCCGAAGGTGGTGACCATCACAGAAGTAGGCTTAGCAATACCAATCGCATAAGAAATCTGAATCTGGCAACGTGAAGCCAAACCAGCTGCAACAATGTTCTTCGCAACATAACGACCAGCATACGCAGCTGAACGATCTACCTTAGTAGGATCCTTGCCTGAGAATGCACCGCCACCATGGGGCGCTGCACCGCCGTAGGTATCAACGATAATTTTACGACCGGTGAGACCACAATCACCTTGTGGACCACCGATTACAAATCGTCCAGTTGGGTTGACTAAATAACGCGTGTCCTTCAACCATTCTTTAGGCACGACAGGCTTGATGATGGATTCAATCGCTGCTTCTTCGATTTGTTTATGCTCCATTTCAGGCGCGTGCTGAGTAGACAGTACGATGGTGTCTATAGCCACTGGCTTACCATCGACATACTTCAGTGTGACTTGTGATTTTGCGTCAGGACGCAACCAAGGCAGACGTCCATCTTTACGCATTTGCGCTTGACGTTCAACGATACGATGCGAGTAGTAAATCGCTGCAGGCATGAGCTCTGGTGTTTCATCGCAAGCATAGCCAAACATTAAACCCTGATCGCCAGCACCCTGATCGAGATCTAAGCCCTTGCCTTCATCCACACCTTGGGCAATATCTGGTGACTGCTTGTCGTAGCAGACCATGACTGCACAACCTTTGTAATCAATACCGTAATCGGTATTGTCATAGCCTATGCGCTTAATGGTGTCACGTGCGACTTTGATGTAATCAACGTTGGCAGTGGTGGTGATTTCACCCGCTAACACCACTAAACCCGTGTTGCAAAGAGTTTCAGCTGCAACGCGTGAACGCGGATCCTGTTCGAGAATCGCATCAAGAATAGCATCGGAAATTTGGTCGGCTACTTTGTCCGGATGACCTTCAGATACGGACTCAGAGGTAAAGAAATATTCAGTTGACATGCAAGCTCCTAGTTAATGATTGACATAGTGTCGCGGTCAATCTAATGAGCCTGCGACGCTTTAGCGAAATTTATAAACCGCCTCGCAAGTTGTCTGTTAACTCGGCGGGTAACACTTCGTGGTATTTTACGCTTCTTGCTTCAATTCAGCAAAACCTCCTTACGACTTTTCGTATGCTGCTGCGTTTTTTTCAATTCCTTTCCATTTTCCCCTTGTCTTTCCTGCATGCTGCAGGTGCCTTGGCTGGTTGGTTCGTCTATCTTTTATCGCCTGGACATCGCCGACGCATGCGCGAGAATATGCAACGCGCTGGCTACATCGACTATCTGTCAGAAGCTGTAGCTGAAGCGGGGAAAAATATTTTTGAACTGCCTTTTATTTGGTGCGCTCCAGCGCAAAGAGTTTTAAAAACTGCCGTCATTCATGATTGGGATATCGCACAGCGCGCATTAAATGATGGCAAAGGCGTGATTTTTCTCACACCACACTTAGGTTGTTTTGAAATCATTGCACAAGCGATTGCTAGTCGCGTTCCTTTAACAGCGTTGTATCGCCCACCAAAAAAGAATGCACTTAAACCCCTAATGGAGACAGCGCGCGAACGTGAACAACTACATCTCGCTCCCGCCAATCTGGCTGGTGTTCGCGTTTTATTAAAAACATTGCGCAGAGGTGGCGCCATTGGTTTGCTACCTGATCAAGTACCACAAGCAGGCGAAGGTGTGTGGGCTAAGTTTTTTGGCAAAACTGCTTACACCATGACTTTGCCTGGCAAATTAGCCAGCATGAGTGGCGCGCATCTTATCCTCTCTTATGCCAAGCGTTTACCAAGAGGACGAGGCTATGCAGTGCACTTTGCATTATTTGATGTAGAGCTTCCTGAGGATGCGCTTGCACAAGCAACGCTGATCAACAACGCCATGGAAAAACTGATTGCACGTTGTCCGGCTCAGTATTTTTGGGGTTATAACCGCTACAAAGGTTCTCCAGACAATGATGATGCGCAGTTAGTTGAGAAAGTGTCATCGTGAGATTATTGTTAGCGTTGATGTGGTGTTTGCATTGGCTACCTTTACCGATACTTGGACGCATAGGTGAAGGTGTAGGCAGCTTATTGTTTATGTTCATGCGTAAGCGACGGCACATCACACTGACTAATTTGCAGCTATGCATGCCACAACTCACTCACTCTGCAAGACTGCAATTAGCGCGTAGTCATTTTCAATATTTTGCACGTAGCGTTTTAGAGCGCAGTATTTTATGGTGGGCTACACCTGCAAGACTTACACGTTTAATTCATGTCGTGTCACAGGTTCCGATTCAACAGATGATGAATCGTCCTACGATTTTTCTTTGTCCTCATTTCGTTTGTTTAGAAGTGGCCGGCGTCGCTATTACGATGCAAGCACCTGCTTGCTCTATCTATACTAAACAGCGAAATAAAATTTTTGATGCGGCTTTACGCAAAGGGCGCTTACGTTTTACACCGGATGAAAAAAATTTACTCTCACGTGAAGCAGGTGTGAAACCCATTATTCGCGCCATGAAAAGTGGTCGTGGTTTTTTGATGTTGCCTGACATGGACTTTGGTGTGCGTGACTCCATATTCACCCCCTTCTTTGGCATTCCAGCAGCGACCTTAACTTCTCCTGCACGCTTGGTTGCTGCTACAGATGGACAGATCATTCCTGTTGTCACACGATTTTTACCTAACTATCAGGGCTGGCAAGTTATTTTTTATCCGTCTTGGGAAAACTATCCTGGCTCAGATATTAATGCAGCTACACTTCGTATGAATGCCTTCATAGAAGAACGGGTACTGGAATCACCTGCAGAATATTTTTGGTCACATAAACGCTTTAAAACACGACCTGATGGTGAAAGAAATTTTTACAAAACCGATTCAGATATTTAACACCCTGACTGCTAGCGATCTATAATCTTTTCATGACACTTAAATTTACTAAAATGCATGGCGCAGGTAATGATTTCATTGTGATTGATGCGATCAACCAATCAGTTAATCTCACTAGCGACTTATGCCAACAACTTGCTGATCGTCGTTTTGGTATAGGTGCCGATCAAATTTTATTGGTTGAAAAATCACACACTAAAGGCATTGATTTTCGCTATCGTATTTTTAATTCTGATGGTAGTGAAGTTGAGCAGTGTGGTAACGGTGCGCGCGCATTTGTAAAATTTGTAGTGGACAAAGGTTTGACAGATCAGCGTGAAATCAAAGTCGAAACGATGGCTGGCACTATTACACCAAAACTCGAAGAAGATGGTCGCATCACTGTCGATATGGGTGCGCCTATTTTTTCTCCAGAGTTGATTCCATTCGATGCACATGGTTTAAAAAGTACACAACAGCATGCTGCAACTCTATGGCCTTTACAAATAGGCACTACAAGTATTCAACTGTGCGTAGTTTCTATGGGCAATCCCCATGCAGTACAAATCGTGTCTGATGTAGTTACTGCTGATGTTCCACAAACTGGACCTCTCATAGAAAATCATGTGCGATTTCCTAAGAGAGTGAATGCAGGCTTTATGCAAATCATAGACAGGCATCACATACAGCTAAGAGTCTATGAACGTGGTGCTGGTGAGACTTTGTCTTGCGGTACCGGCGCCTGTGCAGCAGCGGTGAGTGGCATACAAATGGGCCACCTAGATTCACCTGTGAAGGTCAGCACCAAGGGTGGAACATTATCAATTGTATGGAGTGGCGATCAACAATCTGTCTTGATGACCGGCCCTGCTATGAATGTGTTTGAGGGCAGCATAGATATCTAACCCCCGACAATTCCTGACTTATCTTGACTTAGTGCGTAAGTAGCTTAGGTATAGATTGTATTGTTGGGACTAAAGCGCTTGCGTGTACTCATTAAATTTCGGAAGCGATATAAACGTTGTCGATAATTTCCTTCTGCCGTAGTTGCATGCTCGCTAAATTTTTCTCTTAGTTGCTCAAATCGTTCTAGCGCTTGTCGCTGTTCACCTGTTTTAATTTCGATTAAGCGTCGCCGACTTCTAGGATGTTCTTCGCGTATATCGACCTCTAGACAATGTCCATGATCTGCTGATTCAATTTGTAAGAGCAAGGCTTCTGCGCGAGTCAGACCAAACCAATAACCTAATTCAATCCGCACGACTAAAAATGGATATTGCGCACTCATCTCACGATTAAATTTTTCTCTCGCAATCCTAGCCCACTCTGATAAGCGTACAGGTTGCGTAATTTTTTTTATCAACTTAATTGCTTCTGTACTGCCTTGATCTCTCGCCTGTTGTAGCCAATATAAAGCGCGTATATCTGAACGCGGATCATTTCTACGACCACGCCATGCTGCCAATCCCAATTCTAATTGCGCACGCATATGCCCTGTTTTTGCAGCCATTTCTAAATGTCTTCTTGCTTCTGCTAAGCAGCGTCTAGAAAATTCAGGTTTAAGATAAATACGCGACATCACATACCATGCTGCTGACAAACCTTGCTCTGCTGCTTGCGATAACCAACGTATCGCTTTTTTATAATGCGCCACTCCAGGAATAGCATTAATTTTTGCGCCAGTGTGATCCATTCTTGCCATCCACAACCCGAGAGAAAACTGCGCTTTACTTTCACCTGAGTCCGCTAATATTTTTAAATAGCGATCAATTAAATTTGTATTGGTATCCATAGTCATCAACAAGGCAGTAGCGCAGCGCGAAAAGATTTGTAAATCTTGTTCTGTATAAGCCTTACGTTTAGCAACAGATGTCACTGTACGGCGTTCACTATCTTGAGCTATAGGCAAAGCCCAAAATAAATATTTCACGTAATCAAATTCACGCCAAGCTGAATCCGCCATTAAACGTTGCGCATCAATAATTCCACCTTTCGCTGCGCGTGCTGCCCATTCCAACGCTGTTGCTCTTCGTTCCATTACCTCTTTGCTTAGTCCGATTGGTGAACGTGCAGCAAATTCTTTTGCTCCTTTTTGTTGTGCTAATAACCACTGGCCTTGTGGCAAACCGGATTCAGCTGAGAAATGTAATGCTTGCAATGCTTTTTGCTGCAAGGCTTGATGTGCACGCGTCCAGTTTGCAAACACGAGCATTGCTAACACCAAGCCTGCACCAGGCTGTCCTTCTTCAAATGCACGCTCATACCAAATTGCAGCTCTTAAAGGCTCACCAACTTGAGACGACACATCATATGGAATATGGGCACCTATCAAAATCCATGCATCGCGCTGATTTTGTTCTGCTGCCCTCTCCAACCAATGCAATGCGGTTGATAGACTTTTCGGTAAACCACCACCGCCAAATAAATATCTTTTACCTAATGCAAGTTGTGCCACTGCTTGACCTGCTCTTGCTGCACGAATAATGAGTAATTCATCACGATTTGCCATGTTTTTAATGCAATCCCAATTAATGTTGTCGAGAATTAGTAAGTGAAAAGTCACCTAGCTGCGACTTTTTGATGAGGTAATGATGCTCTGGCCACTTTTAGTTTTTTTAGTCAGACAAAGTGCTTGGCAAGACTTCACTACGCCACAAAAAGTTATCAAATAGAGAAGCTCAACTGTGCGCTTTAGCTTGCTATCGCGTCAATCCGCTTAGTAGGAATAAAACAACAGCGCTTTGCTAAGGCCATTGTTTCGTCCAAGTTCATCGTGAATTGATCGCTACGCTTTAAAACAGTTTCCATTTAAGAAATTAATGTTCAGCCATCCGACTTATGCGGATTTTCAACAAACGTTAATTTCTGAGGATGGAAAAATGAAAAAATCAATCGCTGCACTTGCTGTTGCCAGCACCCTGTGTGGATGGGCTCAAGCTCAATCTGCAGTCAATATCTACGGAATAATCGACATGGGTTATGTCAATGAACGTGGCGGTGCTGCAGGTTCAGTCAGCAAACTCACTAGCGGCGCGCAATCAGGTACACGCATAGGCTTTAAAGGCACGGAAGATTTAGGTAATGGAAATAAAGCACTGTTTGTGTTGGAGACCAGTGTCAGAGCAGATCAAGGTGGTTTCAATCAGGCTAATACCCCGTTCGGTAGACAAACATTTGTAGGACTGCAAGGCGATGTCGGTACATTGACCTTAGGTCGTCAATACACCCCATACTTTTTGGCTATGAATGCGGCAGATCCTTTTGCTTCTGGCATGGCAGGTAGTGCACTCAATCTGTTTCCTAATGCAGGTAATGGCAACCGTATGAATAACTCCATCAAATACGCGACGCCAAACATTGATGGTTTTACTGGTGAACTGGCTTATGGCTTTGGTGAAGTACAGGGCAGCACTGATAAAAGTCGACAAATCGGTGCTTCTTTAGGCTATACCGCTGATGCAATTAGCATCAAATTAGCGCATCACAATGCACGTAATGCATCCGGTAGCGATACAGCAAAAAATACTTTGTTGGGCGCCACATGGGATTTAGAAGTAGCAAAGATTTTTGCTGCTATCAGCGAAAATCGTGGTTTAGCTAGCTCTGCATTCCCCAACACTGATAATCCCTATGGCTTAGCACCTGCACCGGTAGCTTCTAGTAAAACACGTGACTTCTTGATAGGTGCACGTATCCCTGTCGAAAAACATGCCTTCTTAATTTCTTATATCAGCAAGGATGATCGTGTTGCGAATAATGATGCTAATCAGTTCGGCTTAGGCTATACCTACGCTTTATCTAAGCAAACCAATCTGTATGCAGCTTATGCACGCATCAGCAATAAAAATCGCGCTTCTTACACTGTAGGTAATAACTCCGAAACAGGCACAGGCGATAAAGCTATTAATCTGGGTGTACGCGTTATTTTCTGATCTTTTGTTTTAAGGGATAGGAAGCTTCCCTTGTATGTTGTTTAGCTTCCAGATTCATTTGCTGTAACCGTTTTAATCTCCTCTGTAATTCATGGGCACCCTAGGGTGCCCTTTTTTTGTCTGCTCGGGTTGGTTAAGACGAAGTCAAATCGTAAGCTTGTTGAGATGTCAATATTTCTTGTACTCTATTCCTTGCAGGTAGAGGTAGAATGCACGCAGTTCAAGAGTGCTTGGACCTCAGTAAATAGCTGTGCCTCTTGTGCACCTATTTGATTATCAACATCAGAATGAACTATCTATGACCGCATCACTAGACGCTCGCTCAGTTGCTCTTTATCTGAAAGACAATCCTCGTTTTTTTGATGACCATCCTGAGCTACTCACTGGACTAAGACTGACTACGCAACTGGGTGGTCGCACCGTCTCTCTGCAAGAGAGGCAAGCTGAAATTCTGCGTGAAAAGCTAAAAGCATTAGAACTCAAACTTTCCCATCTCAATCGCATCGCTAAAGAAAATGATGCCATCATGGCGAAGTTTCATATGTGGGTTGATACGCTACTACTTTCTCAAGCTAACGATAAATCACCTGACACCCTAATAGATGCTATGCGTGATGGTTTCGGCATACAAAGTGTGAGTCTGCGTTTATGGGATGTAGCAGATGAACATGCAAATGCATGGTTTGCACAAAAAGTAAGTGAAGAAACGCGTGAGTTTGCCAATCAATTACATCAGCCTTATTGTGGACCAGCTTCAGGTCAACCAGGTGTTGTATGGTTAGATGATGCCGCCAATATGCAGTCAGCTGCTTTACTGAGCTTGCAGAATCTTGATACTAAAAAAAGTTTTGGTTTATTAGTATTGGGATCCACTGACCCTCAACGTTTTTCTGCTGATCTTGCTACTGATTTTTTAACTCGCATTGCTCACACTGCCAGTGCTGCTTTGCAAAATATGGTGAAATAACACACGCCTGTGAGCATGACTGCCAATCAGACTGTCATACAAGATTATCTGCTCTATCTGCAGATACAAAGGCAATACTCTGCTCACACGATTAGTAATTATCAACGCGATCTTTTGCAGTTAGTAGCATTAGCAGTCGATCAAGAACCACTTGCTCAACTTTCTCATTTCGATATACGTCGCTACACCAGCAAACTGCATGCGCAAGGTCTCTCTGCTGCCACTATCGCCAGAAAATTATCTGCATGGCGAGGATTTTTTTCTTGGCTAGCACAACGTCAAACTATGCAATCGAATCCTGTTACTGGCGTTAAAGCACCTAAACGAGGCAAACCACTTCCAAAAGCATTAAGCGTGGATGATGCAATGCACTTAGTAAAGCATACGCTTTCTACTTCAGAAGAAAATACGCCTGATGTCATCTGCAATGCTGCTATGTTTGAATTACTTTATTCAAGTGGCTTACGTGTTTCTGAATTAACCAGCCTAGATATCGCTTATATAAAACATGCTGAGCATTTATCTATCGCTTGGATAGATTTAATCGCAGCTGAAGTGACCGTCACTGGCAAAGGCAACAAACGGCGTAGCGTACCTATGGGCGCAGCAGCAGTTACTGCACTAAGTAATTGGATAGCCGTGAGAAGCAACTTGATTACGCAACTCCCTCAAGCAGATACCGCTGCACTTTTTTTAACTAACCGTGG
>Ga0209442_1001095_pt1 | contig 15543 bp, 3 predicted proteins | sample LauGreSBDMM110DD_2_FD_187565 | JGI IMG/M metagenome (GOLD analysis project Ga0209442, IMG submission 187565) | Freshwater lake microbial communities from Lake Michigan, USA - Sp13.BD.MM110.DD (SPAdes) (version 2) | ecosystem: Environmental > Aquatic > Freshwater > Lake | place: Lake Michigan, USA...
TAAAGTTCTTTCATACGTTGAGCTTATTGATGTAGATAGAGTTGAAGCAGGATGTGTGGGTGTTACTTCTGGATGTTATTTTAAAAGAACAAAAGATAAGTTACCTACTATATTTGATGGTGCTATGGGGCCTATCTTACGTACTGTATCTTCTATAGATGGATCTATAGAAATGTTTAGAACAGATCCTGGTACTTGGGTATCTATAACTAGATCAACAACTTTTAAATATAATAAGAGACCATACTTTTGGTATTTAAATGGATATTTATATTGTCCTAATATTGATTGGGATGCTATTAGAGTTGAAGCAATATTTGAAGGAAGTACTGCAGATTATAATTGTGATACAGATGCCTGTACTATAAGACAAAATGATCCCTTACCTTTTCCAGAATATTTGTTTTCTGAAATAGAGCAATTTGTAATAAAAGAATTAACCATGGCTATGCAAATCCCAACTGATGGGCCAGATGATAGTCAAAATGTTTTAAGATAATGGATTTTAATTACACACTCAGGTACCGTACATTTGACCAGTTATTGGAAGATGTCACTATTGACTTTAATACTTTTGCATTAGAGAACATGATTGAACCTCAGCAGTTAATCAAACTTGCTAAAAAAATCAATTATGATTTAGGCTTAAGAATAAATCAACAAAAAGAAGTCATACTTGAAGTGTGTCATAATAAAGTAAAATTACCAGATGATTTTTATACATTTAATTTTGGTCTCATTTGTGGAGAATATAAAGATCATGTAGGATACGGATATCCAGCAGGAGGAACTAATATTCAAGAAGTACCATATAGAGAATATCCTTCTAGTATAAATCAATGTGCTGCTCCAACAATTAACTGTTCTACATGTGGTTCAAATCCTTGTAACAATACTGCAGCATGTCCAGATAATACATCTCCTGCAACATGTGCTCCTATAGTTGTACCGGATGCTTTTGATCCACTTAATCCATATGGAGATACTTGTATTAGACCAAGAGTATTTTTGAACTGTAAGGGTGAAAAGTATGAGTTGATACAAGTATTAAATCAAGGAACAACAAGATCATATTCAAAACTTCTACCACTAAGAATGAAAGCAAGTCAAGAAATTGAATGTGATTGTCCTAACTTATATTATAATACACCAAATGAAGGTTGGATAAAAGATGGATTTTTATTTACAACTTTTGAATCTGAAAAAGTTTATTTAAACTATCAAGGTGAGATGGTTGATGATGCTGGTAACTTGATGGTACCTGATCATGATCTTCTTAATGAATATTATGAGTATGCATTAAAAGCAAGGATACTAGAAAATCTTTATATTAATGGAGAAGACGTTGCACAAAGAATGCAACTTATAGATCAAAGATTAAGAGTAGCAAGAAATCAAGCACTTAATATAGTTAATACTCCTAACTTTAGAGAAATGAAAGATCTATGGTTAGCAAATAGAAAAGCTCAGTATGGTAAGTATTATTATATGTTTATGAGTAACTCACCAAACAATCCTTATTTTAGAAGAAATACAAATAGTAGAGTTATTTAGTTATGGCAAAGAAACAAGGCATACAAGATACATCTAAAACATTTACTAATTCTTTTTCTAAAGGATTAAATAAAGATTCTGATCCTTCATTTGTATCTGCAGGAATGTGGACTCATGCTATTAATGTTGTAAACAATACAATTGAAGGAGACGTTAACACATTGTCTAATGAGATATCAACTCAACCATGTGGTACAACAGGAACATCAATGCCTGCTACTGCAACAAACAAATATATAATTGGTGCTATATATCTTTATTCAGATAAATGGGTACTATTTACAGCAGGACATGATTCACAAGGACAAAGAATAACTTCTGAGATAGGTTTATATGAAGAGGACTCTTGCAGGTATAGAGAAATTGTTCAAGATCCTTGTTTAAATTTTGATAAAAGATATTTGATATCAGGTTCCTCTAGAGAAAAAGAAGATTGTACTTGGCAAGTATATTGGGCTGATGGTTTTAATCCAGATAGATTTTTAAATATTGGAGATCCTCAAACATGGCCAGATAGTTCTTATATTTGGTTAGGTGGTGTAAGTATGAACTACTATTCTAATGGTACTGTAGTAAATTTTTTATGGCCTGGGGTTGCATGGAATGAAAAGGTTACTCCAGCACAACCATGTGAGTTTACAACTTATATCAACTCACTTAACTGTGATGCTATAAGACTTGCAAGATTAATGGAAACACCTTGTCTTAATTTAACTTTAGGTCAGTCTGGAGGTACAATGGCTAATGGTACTTATTTTGCAGTTATAGCATATAGTATTAAAGGTCAAAGAGTTACAGATTATTTTTCTCAAAGTAATTTTCAATTTGTATATACTATAAATGATTTAGAAGGTTCATTACTATTAGAAGTAGAAGCTGACTCAGATAATTTTGATGAGTTTATATTAGTAATTGTAGAAGCTACTAATCAACAAACAGTAGCAACTCAAATGGGATTCTATTCTACTAAGACTTCTAGAATTGCACTTGATCAAATTAATATTAGTAATATAAAAATTCCTTTAGAACAATTACCAATTCAAACTCCTGTATTTGAAACTTCAGATCAAATTACTGAAGTTAATGAATATTTATTAAGAGTAGGGCCAAGATCTAGATTTGATTTTAATTATCAACCACTTGCTAATATGATTAGAACAAGATGGGCAAGTGTTGAGTATCCTGGTGATTACTATATGAAAGGAGGTAATAAAACTAATTACCTAAGAGATGAAGTATATACTTTCTATATTAGATGGGTATATAACACAGGAGATAAATCTGCATCTTATCATATTCCAGGACGTGCTCCAAGAAACTTTTCAATTCCTGGTGGACCAACATTACTTGAAACATCAAATTTTCTATTAAATCCAGATAAGAATATATTAGCAACAGATGATTTAGTATTTGAAGTTTATAATACAGCAACAATAGCATCAACTAATCCTGCATCTAATCCATTAATTGGTACAACTACAGATGATGGTGGTACTATAATTGCAACTGGGGAAATGGGTTATTGGGAATCTACAGAAATATATCCTGACAACAGACCTGATATTTGGAACTCAAGTAGTTATTGCTGGACAGGACCTAATGCACAATTATTACCAGGTCAGTTAACTGGTGCTTTTGATTTATGTGGTGAACATATAAGACATCATAAGTTTCCAGAAAATTTTATAAACAATAGTCCTGCTACACAAGCATTACATTTTAGACCTAATACAAACACAACTGCTCAAGGGTCAGATGAATACAACATAAGATTAATGGGTGTTTATTTTGAAAACATAACTTTACCAAAAGATCAAAATGGAATTGATATTCCTGGTGTTGTAGGTTATGAAATATTAAGAGGATCTAGAGAAGGTAACAAAACTATTATTGCTAAAGGAATGGTTAATAATTTTAGAAGTTATCAACTAAGAAATAATATTCCTCAAAATACAATTGGGCTTTATCCTAATTATCCATATAATGCTATTATACCAACAGGAAATACAACAAATCCAAGTGATCATAATTATCAATACAATGATCCATACATAAGAAATCAAGATGAATTTGGAAATGATTTAGATCAGAATATACCAACAGATATATTTACGTTTCACTCACCTGATACAATGTTCCGGACTCCATTTCTTTCTACTACAGAATTTAAATTATATGGAACATTAAGTGGTTATGCAAATTTAAATTTCCAAGAACCTAATGGTCATCCTAATTTTAAACTATTAAGTGATGATGTAATTCTACCTATGATTGTAGCTGGTGTAGCTGAAGCTATAATATCTATGTTAGGTAAAAGAACAATTAATGAACCTATTATAAATTCTTATACAGAACAACTTAGAGGGACTGGAGGTACTGGTGCAATTAATCTTAGTTACGGTCCAACTGGTTCAGGAACATTTGCTGGAGGTAATAGTACACCTGGAACCGGTGGTCAAATAGAAGAGAGTAATATTCAAACTGGAGGACTTAACAGTATAGCAACAGATCTTGGTGCATATAATAACTTTATGCTTGCTTATTATAATGTTGATGCATGGTTAGACATTGGTACTCTTTTAACAGGTGGTTATCAAAATACACAGTATGCTCAAGAAATGGATAATTTAATCAGTACTATAAATAATAATGCTGATGATGTTGGTATACCTGGATTGTTAGCATTAGCTGGTAGTGTTGAATTTCCTAAATGGGGTTATTTAGATCCTATTACAAGATCATTAGGTGCATTAAATCAAGTAGTATATTATTTTTCAGAAGGTGCTGATGTTACATTAAAAATATTTTATGCACTTGCACCATATAGACAATATGCATTACAATCATTAAGTCATGGTTATTATTCTAATATGACCAAAATTTCAAATACGGAATTACTTAGATTTAGAATACGAGATAGTTTTTACTTAAGAGACAATATACAAAATGTTTCTAAATACCAAGACAATATATTTCCTGCTATATCTTATGGTTATAAAATAAATAATTTAAAAAGATCTGATGCCGTAACAGTAAGAACTACTTCAGGACCTGACTATATTCCAGGAGTTCCTGATGGTGCAAACATTGGACCTCACTTAATTACATCTGGTGTAACAGATAAATCACTTGTAACTTTAGGAACATTATTACAAAGTCAACCACTTGCCAATCAATCCACATTTAAACCAAACTTTAATGAAGATGATAAAGACGTAGGTTTTAGACAAACTATTGCTAGTCACTATGGTGGTTTAAAAGCAAGAGTTAGAAATCAATATGGGCAACTAGGAAGTGAGTTTCAAATTGTAATTACTCCATGTGAGCAAAAATTAAAAGATTATAGTTTAATTTCTACACAATGGCAATGTCCAACAGATTTTATACAATACTTTTTTAAAACTATACCAAGAACTCCAATATTATTTGGTGGAGATACTTATATAAATAGGTATACAGAAAAGAACAACATGATGTTTTTTTATGATTGGTTATATGATCAACCAGATGGTTTTGAATATAACTACTATTTACATGGTATGATTCCTCAACCGAGATTTAAAGTAAACAGTCAGTTGTATGATGTAAATAACTTAGCTGAAGTATTTACTCCAGGATCACCTGCAATACCAGGTATAGGTGCAAGACCAAGTGCATCATATAGATTAGATTTTTGGAGAGATTGTCCAGCAGTTGGTACTGCATATTATAATTATACAAATGATTTAAGAAATGGATGTTTTCAACTTGTAGCATTTCCACCATTTATTTGGTATCAATATTATGCAGGATTTTGGGCAGTAAAAAATGCATACTTCTATTTAGCTAATTCAGGTATAAGAGATTTCTTTGTAGAGTCTGAAGTACTTAATGATTTTAGACAACAGAGTATAAACATTGGAGGTAAGCATTATGATCCATATGGTTATAATGATTATCAAGAAATGTTTAATATGAATCCTAGTATCATGGGAAGATTAAGTGAGTACATTTATGACTATAGTTTAAGTGTATCAAAACTTTATAATCAATATTTTTCTGCTGGTACTATACAATCAATATATTATGATCCTGAAGTAGCAAAGTTATGTTATACTTATTACCCAGATAGGATAATTTATTCTTTGCCTCAACAATATGAAGCAGTTAAAGATAGTTGGTTTATATACTTGGTTAATAACTACAAAGAATTTAAGTCTCAAATTAGTGGAGTTAAAGCAATAAACAAAAGTGGTATATTCATTACATTTAAAAATGATAGTCCATTAATGTATCAAGGTGTTGATACTTTGCAAACTGATTTAGGAACTAAGATAACAATTGGAGATGGTGGATTATTTTCTCAACCTCAACAATCTGTAAGTAATTCTGACAAAGCATATGAGTATGGTTCTTCCCAAAATAGAAGATCTGTAATATCTACTCCGGCAGGATTATATTTTATGTCACAAAACCAAGGAAGAATATTTGCATATGGTGAAGGGTTAAAAGAAATATCACAGAATGGAATGAAGTGGTGGTATATATTATATATGCCATATAAACTTACAGAAGATTTCCCAGACTATCCTTGGCAAGATAATCCAGTTTCAGGTATTGGATGTCATTCAACATATGACAGCTCAAGTACTATACTTTATTTTGCTAAAAAAGATTATGGTTTAAAAGCTGAGTTTAAAGGACTTGTTGTATATGTTCCTTTAAATTTAAAAGGGAAGGGTGATTACTTTACAGTTATTGGACAACCAAATATAAGATATTTATTAGGTGATCCACGTATATTTGATGATGCATCTTGGACAATAAGTTATGACCCTAAAGCTCAGTATTGGATAAGTTTCCATGACTGGCATCCAGATTTATTATTACCTACAAAAGATATATTCTTAAGTATTAAAAATAATACACTCTGGAAACATAATTATCTATGTGATACTTTCTGTAACTTCTATGGTAATCAACATGGGTTTGAACTTGAGTTTCCAATAGTCACAGGTCAAACTGTTATGACTACTAGATCTATGGAGTATGCATTAGAATGTTATAGAAGAAATGAAGAAAGTTGTATAGACCAACATCATGTTCTTGATTATAATTTTGATCAAGCTATTGTATATAATACAGAACAAGTTTCCGGATATCTTAACTTAAACCTATATCCAAAAAATGATATAAACCTATCATTAGAATATCCAAAACTTGGAACTAACCAGGCATCATATGATATCCTGTTTTCTAAAGAAGAACAAAAATATAGATTTAACCAATTCTGGGACATAACAAAAAATAGAGATGAGTTTCCAATAGGATCTAACTATCCTCCAACTGGAGTTTTAGTTCCTGGAACAACTATATTACAAGGAAATTATTCTTCTCAAAATACATGGATAACTTCTATAGATGGTTACAATAGAATTCTTAATCCTAATAATATGGATTATGGAAAACCAGAATTGCAAAGAAAAAAGTTCAGACATTATTTAAATTTCTTAAGTTTGAGGAAAGAACAGTGTGATAATGTTAATATGATACTAAAACTTAGCAATAGTAAAAATCAATATTCTCTAAGGTAATGAATAATAAAAAAGTTCTTATTGATGCTATTAGAAATCTTAGTAACCCTAGGAAAACTAATAAAAACAAAAATTATTTTGATATAAGTAATACTCAAGACAGTGATTTTATATCTGCCAAAAATGGTGTTGATACACCTATCTATAAAAAAGTAAGTGTTAAACCTTCTCCTATAGCAGGTAGAGGTTTATTTGCTGAACAATATATAAGAGCTGGAGAACCTATTGGTATATCTCATATAAGAAAAAAATTCATGAGAGATGGTGAAGAATATCAAGCACCATTTCCATCTACTACTCTTGGTTATTATAATCATAGTAAAGAACCTAATGTATATGAAGTAGATAAAGGGGGTCATATAGTTATGCTTGCTGGTAGAGATATAAATCCAGGTGATGAAATTACTGCTAACTATGATCAAAATGAAATAGAAGATTTAGAAGGCAGCAGTGATTTTAAAAGAGGTGGCTCAACTAAAAGACCATCACTCCCATCTAAAAAAAGTCCTAGATCATACTCAAGAAGTTTAGAAGCAACAAATAGATTGTTTGCACAACACCCTCTATTTAAGAAACCTCAATCTAGAAAGAATAAAATCTTTGATCCTAATTCTCAATATTATCAAGATGGTGGGTTAACTCAGTATGCACCTGGTGGTGTTTCTGCAGATCCACCTGATTGGTTGACAAAGAGAGGTGCTAGTGCATACTTTAACCCAATGTATAATAATTCATTTACTGGAAGTACTAGTACCTATGATACATATGGTAAAGGATTTCCTGTATATAAAGTACAACCATCAGCTGTTGTAGGTATCAAAGGTTCTCTTAGTAAAAATAGATATGCTGATAGAGAAGCTGGAAGAGGTTGGGCATATGATGCATATGTAGGAATGCCTTACAAAAAAAATAATTATATACCTTCTGCTGGAATAAAGTTTGATTATGAAAATTCACCACAAGATAAAAATTTTAGACCTCATGCAGATATTGCTGCTGATTTTAATTCTTCAGATGGATTTAGTCTTACAGCAACTGGTGGAGCAAGGTTTCCAATAACACCATATGGTAATAAGAAATTAAAACCTGGAGCTGGTGTTGGTCATGCTGATATATATGGTGGTGGAAGAATTGGAATAAGTAATGATAATGCAGATGCTGAACCTTCTGCAGGAGTAGTCTATGGAGCAAGAGTACATGGTGAATACATGCCAAAATGGTTAAACAAATTGTCAAGAGGTTCATATTTCTATGGTAATGCTGGTGCTCAATTTGATCCTGTAAAAGGTAAAGGTTCTCAAAATGCAACTGCTCAAGGGGTTATTGGTGGTACTGATCCAATTACAGGAGAAACTTATGTTGGAACTATGCAAGAAAGGGATCCAGGTACAAAGTGGGGAGCTACATTTAATTTAGAAGCTGGTATTGCAAAAAAAATTGATAACATAAAGTTTCAAAAAAATAAAAGAAGTAAAAAAATTCAAGACATAGAAGATGAGGAAATAGAGTATCAAAGAATGAATCCTCCTGCAAATAAGAATGTAAAAAATACAACCTTTGGATATAACCAAGATGGAGGTATTCCACTTAATCTTACTGATGCTGAGATACAAGAGTATGCTAAAGGAGGTTATATCATAGAAGATTATGATCCTTCTGTAACTGAATTAAATACTTATGCTGAAGGAGGTTGGCTACCAAAAGCTGCAAGAGGACTACCTGTAAAGTTATCTAAAACAATTGAACCAAAACCTAATAAAATAACAATTGGTAATGCAAAAGATCTTGCAACCAATTCCTCAGCAGCTCAAGCCATCAGTGCAGTAAAAGATAGAACTGTTCAGTTATGGAATACACCTGAAGGTCAAAGAAGATTACAAAACTTAATTAATACTACTCCTTCTTTACAAGCTAATTTATTTTTTGATTCAAAAGATATGGTTTCTGATTTAGCAAATACAAGAAATATGAATCAAGAGATTATTGATTATGAGGCACTTATGGATGACATAGCAATTGAACAAAATAAAGTTGACTCATACTATGATCAAAACTTAATGGAGAAGAATGATTATTTTAATACTACAGTAGATTTAGACACTAAACTTAAAAAAGCTGAAGAAGAATATGCCCAATTATTAGAGCATGCTAAAACAAAAGGTGGTGCATTCTATGACAGAAATGAAAGTGCCTTTGTTATTAATCCTCAATATTTTAACAATGCTGCATTACCTAAGGTAGGTATGCATGAGGTTATTCATTTACCAGGTCTTAAACGTGGAGTAGGACGTACATCAATAGATGAAAAACTTGGTGGTTTAGATTTAAAGGATCAATTAGATTTTGATTTTTCTAATACCAATAATAATAATTCTTTTTACAAACATTTGAATAGAAATGGTAATTATTTAGGAGGTGCAAAATCTTATTATGATCTTAACGGTGGTTTTGAAAGAAGTCCTTTTTTAGCTGAGTTAAGAGAAGACATGTTACAAAATAATATAATAAAACATCCTTATCAAAAAGTAAATTCTAAAATGATCAAGAATTACTATACGGATTACTTAAAAAAAGAAGATAAGTATCCACTTAGAATTTTTGACATAATGACAAATAAACCTAAGAACTTTAGTTTATTGTCTAACACAATGAATGAACTTCCATCATTTGCACCTTATGTAATAGGTGCTGGTGCAGCTACTTTATTAGATAATCCATTTGATGCAGAAAGTAATACAGAAGATAATCAATATGCAGAAGGTGGTGAGCCAGGTGATCCATTTTTAAAAAGATTAATATCTCAAATAAAAAAAGGTAATAAAAATAAAAAATCTCCACCATCATTAACTAGAAAAGCACCTACACAACCGTTACCTAATAGTAGGATTAATAGTTTTCCATCTGCTGCAGAAATTAACAGACAAAAATTAAAAAATGCACAAATACAAAATTTAGCAGAAACAACCATAACAGGGTATAAACAAGATTTTAATAAAGGTGAACTAGAAATAACACCTTACACATATCCAGCTAATACAAATGCTGCAAATGCATGGGAACTTCAAAAAAAAATATTTCCTGAATCTATGGATGATGTTAATGAATGGTATAAGAACTGGTATGCAGGCAGAATGGAAAATCCAAAATTTAAAGATCTTGCAACTAAAAGATATAATGCTGCTGTTAATGAAAATACTCCTTTTGTACTTGAAGCTACTCCATATTTTAATACCAAGCATTCTGCTTCATTAGCATCAACATATCAACCAAAAGTAGGTGATCCTGCAAATTTACCTTATCAAAATAAAATAGTAATAAGCAATGCAATCTTTCCTGATTCACAATATAATGTAGAATATAATGCCGAATTTATGGATCCAAAAATATCAAATGACTATTTTATTCGTGAAGGAATTCATGAAAAAAGTCATTGGGATGATAATAATTATCCTCAAAATGGTATTAATAGAACAGATCCTTCAAAAGATAAAATATTAAATAAATTTTTACCAAAAGAATATTTAATTCCAAATCCTCAAGGAGGTGTATATCCTATTGACGCAAGTTATAATGAAAATAATATATTTGATCCAAATTATAATGGCCTATCAGAAGATGTAATAAACTATCAAGAAAGACCTACAGAGATAAGAGCTAGACTTAATGTTTGGAGAATGATGAATAATATTGATCCAAGACGTAAGTATTCAGTAAAAGAAATAGAAAGTATAATAAATAAAAATATTAAAGATTCTAAGACTGATCATGATTATAGAAATATTATTGAATTATATAAAGTAATACGTAAAAATCCAGAAATATTAAAAGAACTTAATGATTCTTATGTTTCTAATGATTCAATACCACAAGATGAGTATGAACCACAAATGGCTAAGTATGGTGGATCATTAAGTACTTATGCAGAAGGAGGAGAGTCTGGTTGTCCTGATGGATTTGAAGAAGACCCTGTAACAGGAGAGTGTATACCTATACGTGAAAAAGTAGAAGACATAGAAGAAGTACCAAGGTCTATAGTGCAAAAACCACCTTGGTATCAAGAGTCTTTTGTTAATCCTGCAGCTTATGTAAGTGGTTACAGAGGAGGTGATCCTAGAATGTCTAAATATAGTTTTTTAACTAGTGATAACGGAAATATTATTGGAGGTGGAGGATTTGGTTTTCCTAAACCAGGAGTACACTTAAATGCTTTAGGTGTAGTACCAACATCAGCTAAGGATAGACAATATTTTAAAGGTGCGTATGAAGCTGGTATTTCTAAAGATTTTAAAAACTTAAATCTTGGTTTAGGAGTTGGTACTGCTATCACAGGATATCCAGGAGACAATGGTTTTGTTAGAAATCCTATTAAGCTTCAACCTAAATTAAATTTAAAATATAATTTTGCAGAAGGTGGCACTCTTAATAAGTTTGTAGGAGGAGGTATGCCAGATCCAGGAGATGTAACTTGTCCTGATGGATATATTAGAAGTACTGCTACTGGTGAATGTGTTTTAGATGTATCTGCAGAACAAACACCTGCTGATGAATGGTATAAGAACTGGTATACTAATAGAGTTATACAAGATGTAGAAGGTCAAAAATTATTAAATGAAGCAAGACCAAAACTATTAAAAAGAACAGAACAGTTTCCTGAAATAGATTATGATACTAAAGGGTTAGGTGATTCTTCAGGTATGTATAATCCTATGACAGGAAAAATATCTTTAAATTCTTCACAAATGACTTCTCCTTTCATTAGAGATGAAGTTTTGTTTCATGAAAAAGGTCATTATCTTACATCTCCTTCTATGCTAGATCCTGAAATGGATACATATAAAGAAATGAAAAATCATCCTGTACACAAACTAAGAGAGTATGAAACAGGTTTAGTTAATGAAGCATTAGTTCCTAAAAATAAAGTATCAAAAGAAGAAGGAAAGTTTTATGATTACATCTCAGGTAATTATGGTGAAGAGATGAGTAAAAGAATTATGGAGTTAAGAAGACTTGCTGGATTTAAACCAGATCAAGAAATTACAGATGATGATCTAAAAAACTTTTATCAGAAAGCTAAAACTAAAGGATGGACTGATCCTAATTCAGATGCATTTGTTCCTGCTTTAATTGATTTTCAAAGATTCATAAATAGTCCTCAAGATTTAAAAATGCTTCTTAATAAGATGGCAAAGAATGAATCAAGACCAGTAGATGAGTATGCACCTCAACAAGCTCAATATGGTGGATCATTACCAAAAGCAAAAATGGGATGGCCACCAAAAGGATTAAAAAGAACTTCTGGATCTTATAAAGCACCTAATATAAACTTTAATAAAACGGTGCCTACTTATATTCCTAATCCTATTAAGAAAACTCTTAGAGATATAAACATAGAAACATTAGGTACATTAAATGCGGTAGCAAAAGGTCTTCTTCCTACAAAAGTAAACCCAATGCAAGTACTAACACTAGGTCATCCTATTGAAGGAGTTGGTCCATTTACAGGAAGTCCATTAAATAGTATACCTTTTTATGGTACTAAACTACCTGAAGATGCAAAAAATCCTGTAGCTGGTGTAGCATTTAGAAAATTTGGAGATACTTTAGACTGGGTTAAAAATACAGGAGAACTAAATCCTGCTCATGGTTCAGCACTTAGATTTGGTAAAGATCAAATATCAAAAGAAGGTAACTGGTCTGAGATGGGTTGGGCAAATGAAAAATATCCTGGAGTTTTTGCAGCAGGTTTTGATTCACATGTTCCTGGAAGTAATTTACAAATAAATGGAATGGACAAAAGAAATGGTGTTGTAGTTACAGAAGGAGATAATCCTGCTATATCTATAATGGATCCAGGAGTAAGATTACATAGAAGATTACCTTTTTCAAATAGATATGTTGATATCAACATGGATAAACTTAGAAATGACCAGTTTGATTGGAGAACAATGGGTGGTAATGCTCAGAGTCTTATTGAAAGATATGGTTATACTGCAGGTTATGCTGCTCTTTTATCTGCATTAGGTTTAGCTGCACCACAAGATAAAGTTGATCAATATATTAATGAACCTATAATTAGAAGTTATGAAGAATACATAGAGCCTTTAATTAATCCTAAAGAAGAAGACGGTGGTGAAATTGATTATGAATTAGGTCAAGAAATAGATGATGAAGCTACTATGGAAAAATTAAAAAAATTAGGTTATACATTTCAAAAGATAAAATAATGGCTAAGTATATTATAACAAGTATACCTCAGTATAGAAATGGGGGTTCTAAATTAAAAAAAGAAAAAAATAATAATAATTTTTTTGATTTTTTTAGAAAAAAAAACAGAAACTCTAAAAAAGAAAAGGAACCAGTAGTACAATCAGGTTTTAATGCTCCTGTAGAAGAGGAATTTGTTATACCTACTTGGGCAGATACTTGGCCTGCTGAAAGAGAACCTTATGAAAAACTTTATTCTAATTTACCCGAATATACTACAGATCCTAATCAACAAGACAAACCAATTAGTGAAAGAACAGGTTTAGAATTAGTCTCTACACAACCTGAATTTGGAAATGCAGGTTATGGTTATAAAAAAGATCCTTTTACTGGTGAATTAAAAACAGTACCTGCAGGAACTCCAACCTATGAAGGAGATATCTTTAATAGACTTGTTACTAATGTAAAAGCTAATCCAGATATACCAGTTGACTATCAAGGTAATCCTTTAAAATGTGGTCCCGGAACAAGACCCTATAAAGGAGTGTGTGTTACTGACGAAGAGTATGCACAGATTAAAGCTAAAGAAGAAGAAAATGTAAATTACCGAGATCAAGAAGAACAAAAGGCACGTCAAAAAAGAATACAAGAAGCTAATGAAAATTATAGGAATAGATATAATTCTTATATATCTGATATAGACAAAGGTATAAAAAAAGGTGATAAGCATAAAAAAGATTTATTAATTCCTTTTGAAACATACACTAAAAAAGACATAGAAAATGATCCAAAATTAAAAGGAGACTATGATAATAAATCAAGTAATCTTCATAAGGGTTATTATATTGAGAAAAAAGATTTAGGTAAAGATGACTATGAAATTAACCTATATCCTAAAGGAGCAATAACAACCATGATGACTAGGATGAAACCTTTTGAATTTGAAAAATATCATGGACTAAATGCTAAACAACTTCAAACAGAATTTGGAGATTATCTAAAATATATTGACCAATATCATGTAGAACAAGGTGCTGAAATGATTAACAAGTTAACTAAGCAAGGTTATTCAGCTGAAGATGCTAAAAGACAATTAGTTAAGAATGGTTATAATGACGAAATAGGTGTTACTCAATTTAAAGATATTGCTAATGCTTATGACATAAAAAATAATGCTGATACTTATTTTGTAGATGATAATCTTGTTATGTACAAAAAAGATAAAACTGGTAAAGTTTATAAATATACTAACTCATATGGTAATGATAATTTCTCAGTAGGTGATTCTTCTAAATATAAAGAAAGTGATAATCCTCTTAAAGATACTAAAAATTGGATTTGGGAATCAGTTGACCCTAGTAAAGTTAAAACAAATAAAGAAGGAAATATAACTGTAAATGGAAGAAGTGCAGATTTATATGATTATGGTTTTGGAGATAGACCAGGTGATAGAAATGATAAAGCAATACTTTCTAAATATACTACTGCTGTAGGTAAGCATTATAAAGAATCAGAAGAAGAAGTTGCTGTAGGTTCTCAACAGAATACTTATAATCATTATAATAATACAATGTATGATAATGTTTATTCAAATAATCCTGATCAAAAACTATCAACTATACCTGCTATAGGAAGTGGGTTAAATGATGAATATGTAACTGCATATAATAATACAGTATCTCAGATAAATAAAACTAATGATGTAAATAAGAAAGCTAAACTTTTAGAAGACTTTAATAGTAAAACAAACAAGTCTATTAAAGTAAGTAAACCTGATGGTAAAGGTTTTTATGAGAAGAAAGTTAACATAGGTTCATTTGATAATTATGGTGAAGCTTTTAATAATAGAGATGTAAAAGCTTATAAAACTGCTAGTGGACTTAAGAATCAAATGGATTATGCAAAAGAAAATGCAGCACAAGAAGCACTTCAATATGCATATGCAAATAAAATAAATCCTGGTTCAAAAAATCTTAACTATGTAGGTTATGATGGATCAAAATATACAGGAGAAGAAGGAGATCAAACATTACCGTTTGAAATATGGAGTCAAACAGCTGATGCACAAGAGTTTGTAAAAAACTATAAGAATGATCCTAACTATGCTGAGAAACTATATGATGTAGAAAAGAATAGGGCAGAGAAAAAGTGGCAAGATTATCAAAATGAAAATTCATTATGGAAAAAACCTACCTTATCTAATTTTTTAGAA
>Ga0209442_1001102_pt1 | contig 15512 bp, 28 predicted proteins | sample LauGreSBDMM110DD_2_FD_187565 | JGI IMG/M metagenome (GOLD analysis project Ga0209442, IMG submission 187565) | Freshwater lake microbial communities from Lake Michigan, USA - Sp13.BD.MM110.DD (SPAdes) (version 2) | ecosystem: Environmental > Aquatic > Freshwater > Lake | place: Lake Michigan...
AATGATTAAAATTACAGTCATCAAGATGTGTTAATGGAAAAGATAACTTTTCAGATATACCTTCCCAATTTTTAAAAGATTCTGTTTTAATTTCTTTATTAGTTTTATAATCTATAATATTTACTTTATTATTAACTACTTCTACAAAATCTGATTGACCACATATACCTGCAGACTTAAGATATACCATATGTTCAGGATATATACCTGAATCTAATTTTTGTGAAGGAGCAATTCTAATACCATTACTTTCTCCAGATGGTGGAAATATAGGAACTACTATACCTTCTCTTTCCATAGATGATAATCCACATATATCAGACTCTCTTTGATTATGATAAAAAGTACCTAAGGTCATAGCTCTATCTGATTCACCATTCCATATAGCTTCAATAGCAATAGGATCAATTCCAAACCATTTAGATTTTTTATTTTTAGTTACCTTAGCAGCTACTGTTTTAGCATCAAAAGGTTTTTTAAAATGAGATACAAGTGTAGTAACACTTATCCAGTTAATTTTATCAGAATCATTTATACTTTTGTAACTATGATCTGATGCTTGAAATACTATACTCATAATGTATCTAGTTTATCTTCTTGTTTTTCTGTAATAACTTTTGTCCATTTATTTAATGGACAACTGGAAGATAAGGATCTAGTTTTAAATCCTAATGAACAACCACATTCATTACAACATGGTCCTGTTCCTTTTACAGCACACTTTTTACCTTTACTTGGACACTCTGCACATATATCATTTCTTAGTGAAGCTACATGTTCTACAAAATCATCTCTAACAATACTATTAGTTATGCCTTCAATTATCTTTTTGCGGTCCTTCCAAATTTCTTTTAGTGTATTCATCTTTTAAGTTTTGAATTTTTTCTTTCTTTAATTCTAATAAAACTATTTTTTTTTCAATTTCAGTTAAAGCAACAATTTTTTCCTCTAACATTTTTTTATTATAGTATGCACTAAATGTAGATGTATCATGAGTTTCTAATATTTTTTTATATCTTGGAATTGCTTTTCTAACTGAATAAGTTCTTATTGCAAATTGTCCTAAACCATCAATATTAATTCTAGGATGTTTAAGTTCTGTTAAATTTGATCTTACTTCTTTATAATAAAACTCTATAAAATCTTGTATTAAATCTTCAGAAAGATTCATATCTTCAGAAAGTTCTTTATATAAAGTTCTAGATTTTTTTGGAATCATTTGCCTAAAAACTTATAATCTAATAATACATCACCTTCAGCTTGAATCTGCATATTAGGATTAATTAAAATTATTTTTTTATTTACTGTATCTTTTATTACAAGTTTATTTTTTTCACATTTATTAATACAATTTCTTACAGTCTGTTCTGACTTAAAAATTTTATATTCTTCAGATGCATCATAACAAAAAGCAGTAAGTTCAATAGGTCCAATACTACATAATAGTGTTAGACACTCTAGATCAGATTCACTCACTGTTATCCTATTAATATAACAGTGAGTTAATATCTGAAATTTAACAACATCTGGTTTAGACATTATTACTTTTTTCTGTACCTGATTAACTAAAGCCATTACTACTTAGTCTTAAGTTTTCTAACAGGTTCTGAATTAATATCCATATCTTCTACTTCTGGAGTTTCAGGATTTTCTGAATTTTGTGTCATCATTGCAAATTGATATGCTATACTAGATCTTTTAAATCTAGCCTCATCAATTTTTAAAAGCATTTCTTCATAGTCTAGTTGTGCATTTAAATAAGGTATTGAATCCTTATAAAAATTTAACATATCTGCTTTCCTTTGTGCTAACTGTTCTGCACTCATGTTTTCTTGTTCTTGTTGATTTTCCATTATATATATTTTTTAAGTTTAAACAAAAATACATATAAAGTTTAAATAAAAAACATTTAAACAAAAAAAATCCAGATAATTTAAGTTACCTGGATTGCTATGCTTAGAGAAGCTTTATCTATTTTTAATTGTAAAGTTTAATATTGTTAGCATATAAAAGTCTCTAGAGATATCTATCTCTACTGTAAAGAAGTCTATAATACCTATTCTAAATCTAATAGCAAATTTATCCCATTGCTTTCTTGATGTGTTCCAGTTGTTTCTAAATTTCATAATTATAAGTTTTTTAACATTTTTATTACTCTCGGACATGGGTACATATCTGATTTATCTTTTCTGACTGAGTTGTGTGTAAAGATACCTTTATTTCCTTTTAATGCATCTAGGTCTATATCCCATATAGATTCATTATAATCTTTAGGTATATCATAAGTTTCACAAAGATATACTACTAGTTGTCTTAATGATTCTATCTGAGCATCTGTATAAGTAAACCAGTGTTTGTGATTTTTATAAGGCTTTTCTAAGGTAGTTACATTAGAGGGATTAACTTCTCCTCCAACATAATTATAGTACTTACCATTTTTAAAAGATATTGGTCCCCAGTTACATACTTCAATACCTATACTTATAGGATCTAAAGATAAGTAAGGAACTTTACTAGCTTTAAAAATACTTTCTTTTAAACCTAAATGATATGCCCAGTCTCTAGAACTAAAGCATTGTACTATTGTACCATTTGCTCCTATAATAAAAGCTGTAGCAACTCTCTCAGGTTTAGTATCAAAATACTTAGCTACTGATACTGCATCTGGTCCACCTGCTGTGTGGTGAAGGTATATTTGTTTTTTTTCATGTTTAACTTCCATGAACTGACCAGGTTTTAACCTGTGTTGAACTATTTTACTTATATCTAATTTCATAATACATCATCTTTGGTTTCTTTGTATGCACTAGTAACTGTTTTAATATTTTTTCTTATTTTATGAAAACTATTTGAAACACTTGTAAGTATATTATTCTTTGATATATCAAACCAATTTTCATTTATTGAGGATACTTCCATAAGACAAAGTATTGCCAATAAAATGTTAGTACATAATGCAGGTGATATTACCAAAACTTGTAAATTAAAAACCTTTAACATTGCTCCTATAAATGGTGTTAATGCATAATAATCAATTGGAAATATAACTGCCACCATTATAAAGTAACCAGCTGTTTTATATAAATAACCAAGTCTTAATATTTTAGATTTAAAAATATCTTTATATTTTCTATTTGTTTCCTCAGCTATTTTTTTAATTGATATTAGTTTAACAATAGTATCTACTAAAATAACAAACATTAAAATTAATACAAGCATTTGTATAGGAGCAAAAAAAGATAGCATAGCACTAAAAAAGAAAATTATATTTGTTTTCATAACATTGGAACTTGTGATTTTAATACTCTATACACTATATACAAAATTATTAATATTAACCATATACCACCAAACCAAGCTAAAAAATTTATCCACCCGGGAATATACTTAATTTTTTCTGGTTTAAGTGTTTTGGTTATAGTATTGGTATGATATATATCATTACCCTTGATTGTTTTATAAATAGTTTCAACTTTGGCCTTTGTGTAATAGACATTATTTTGAAGTTTAGTTTGTAAACTTAATAACTTACCATCCTTATCTCTAAGATCACCATTTAGTTTAGATATAACATTACCAAGAGAGTCACAATAAAGTGTGTCTAATAGTGTTATTGTTTCTCCAGGAATAGTTATAGTTGTGTCCTTAACTTGTATTACTGTTATAGTACTATCTTTCTGTACACATAATGGACAGTACTTAGCAAGCCTCTTTTCAAGAGAACAAGAAGATAAAACTACAAGTAAAATGATTAAGTATTTCATATACTAAATTTAATTATATACTCTAATTTCTATTGGTGTAGAATTTAATATATTATCATTAGAAGTAATAATATCAATAAAATCTAATGCTCCTCCATAATTTATTGCAAACTCTGGAGCACTACTTACAACTACTATTGGACAAAATGTTTTAGATGCTGGAAATGCACCAAGTAATTGAATTTGATAATTTCCTAAACCTATATATGCCCAAGTTACAGGTCCAATAGTATTTTCTAATACGGTTGCTGTTGGAGCATTATTTGCATTTTGTGATACCAAAGCAACATATGATTTATAAGGTACTTGTCCTGATATAGTTATTTGTGTGCTCATTTTAATACGTTTTAAATAATGTAAATAATTCAGAATAAATAGAATTTCCTGCATTATTAGTATTCCATTGAGCTGTAATAACAAGTGTATTAACTAATGTGGTATCAAAAGTTGTATTATTTATTATACTAAAATTTATACCTTCAAAGTTAAGTCCTGAATTTTTAGTATATGCAAACAATCCTCCTGATGCTATAGAAGCTACTGTTGCTGCTCCTAATTGCCTTATAGTAAAATTAACATCTAATTTCCAATGTTTATTAGTAGCAGCATTCATTGCCATTGCTCCTGTATCTGCTAGTAATATACCTGATGCAGTTTTAATTCTAACTTGTAAAGTAGCTGTACTTACACAAGATAAATGACCTATTAATGATCCATTAAAACTATCTCCTACTTGAAATCCATTAGCAGGAATTGTAAGAGTTCCTAGACCACCATCTAATAAACTACGCTCAACGGCAGTAGCTGTTACAGGTGTACTAGAACTAGTCTGAGTATACAGTCTATTTATAAACCCTGAAGGATTTAAAGAGTATTTATCTATATTTATCTCAGTACTCATTACTTATACTATATAAGTTATTAAGAATGCTGTACCTGTTGCATCATAATTTAAGCCTCTTATAACATTATTTACTCCAGGATCAAAATTAATTGTTACTCCTGCTGGTAATGATTTTCCATCTACAGTTCCTGCTGCAGTTCCTACATTTGCTATAGAAAATCCATATGTACCATTTGGTACTGAACCTGGAAGAGTATCATATACAACTACTGGAGTTCTTGATTGTGATGGACAACAAACACCTGCTGTTAAAGTATCAATGATACCTTGTAATCCTTTTAGCATTTGTAATTGCCACGGGAAGTTATTTCCTTTTTGACCGTATGTTTTTAAATCTCCTGCTGACATAGTTTCTTATTTAATTAATTATTATAAAGTGTACCTTAACTACATTATTTAATGCAGCATTTCCACCATTTGAAACAACAACTTTAAAAGTTCCAGCAGCAATATCTGAAACACCTAAAACAACAATACCTGTTGCAGCTTCATCATATTGAGCAGATACAATAATTCTAGATGTAGTAGTTACATTAGAGTTATTTACTGTAAAAAATGTTTTAGCATTTGCTGCTAATGTTGAAGATACAGTAGTAATTACACCATTAAAAGTATTTAAAGTTACAGCTGTTGTAATAGAAGTCAATTGAGTTACAGTACCTGTATTATACAAAGATTGTAAAGGTGCTGCATTTACTGCAAGTGATAAATATGCATCATCTCTAGAGGGATCTGTAGTTCCTATTGCTAATAAATTATTAGTATCAGTTGGAAGTACCTCTCTATAATTTCCGGCTTTAATCCAAGAAATAAAATTTAATATATCCATTACTATTTATTTTTTAATTATTATTATTTTTTCTTTTTTGATTCTAATGCTTCTACTTTAGCAGTTAAGTCTTGTATAGCTTTAACTAGAATTGGAATAAGCTTACCATATGATGCTTCTAACTTCTCAGGATTTTCTTCATATACCAAACCTAATGTTTCAGCCATATCATATTTTTCTTGAGTAGCTTTTAAGTCTTGAGCAATAAAACCAAAGTCTTTTACACCATGCTTTCCAGACTCATCTCTGTCATTCCATACAAATGATACAGGATTAAGTTCTTTAACAAATTCTAATCCTACTGCTAATTCAGCAACCTCTTCTTTGTCTCTAGAATCTGATAATGAAGTAATGGAAGTAACTGCACAACGTAGTACTGTGTTACTTGAGTTACCAAGAGTTATTTCATTACTAACATTTGGTGTAGAAGGTTCTGGTAGATAGCCTATTAGTATATTATTATTTCCTGAGCTTAAATAAGATGCACCAGCTTGACCAGTACCGAGCATAACATTATTATTTCCAGAAGTTAATGTCCAACCCATTTGATAACCTACAATAGTATTCTGACTTCCGGAATTAAATGTTGCACCAGCTCTCAACCCTAAAGCTGTATTTCCTGTTCCGCTAGTTAAACTAGGTAAACATTCATGTCCAACTGATGTATTACCTGATCCAGTTGCTAAACCTAGAGCTGAAACTCCAATTGCAGTATTATTAATACCAGTTGCTGTAGTTGCCAAAGCATTAAAACCAATTGCTACTTGACCAGGAGTACCAGTATAAAGTTTTAAAGCTTCATGTCCAATTGCTACACTGTTGTTACCTACTATATTTGAATATAATGCAAAATTTCCAATTGATATATTTCTATTTCCAGTAATAAGATTCTGTAATGAACTTGGTCCAATAGCAACATTATTATCTCCTGTTGTACAAGAAGGAAGTGCTGATGTACCCAGTGCAGTATTTTGAAAACCTGTGGTTATTGCTGAACCAGCACTACTGCCTACAGAAGTATTATTATTAGCTCCTACAGTCATTCCAGCCTGAAGAGATCCTATATTAAAATTACTGCCAGCATAAGAACTCATAATAATTCCGTTAACTGTAACAGAAGGGCCTGATTGTGGGTCTACTATATCAACATTTATTGTGCTCATAGTTATTTATTTTTTAATGTTTCTAGTTCTTCTTTTAGAGATTTAACTTCTGAACTTAACTCTTGTATAGCTTTAACTAATACAGGTAATAATTTACCGTAAGATGCTTCTAGTTTTTCAGGGTTTGCTTCATAAACTAAACCAAGGTAACTTGCATTTACTTCTTCTTGTGATGCTTTTAGATCCTGAGCAATAAACCCAAAATCTTCTACATCATGCTTACCTTTCTCATTTCTATCATCCCATGTAAACTTAACTGGTTTTAGTTTTTCTACAAACTCTAATCCTACTGGAAGTTCTTCTATTTCTTTTTTGTCTCTAGCATCTGAAAGAGATGTAATTGTAGTTACTGCACATCTAAGAACTGTATTAGCTGAGTTACCAAGAGTAATTTCATCATTCACAATTGGAGTAGAAGGTTCTACAATATTACCTATTAGTATATTATTATCTCCAGAAGATAAAAATGTTGGGCCAGCACCACTAAGACCAACAAAAACATTATTATTTCCAGATGTTAATGTATAACCAGCTTGAGTACCAATAAAAGTATTATTAACTCCTGATGTAAAAGTTGTTGCTGCTAAAGATCCAAAAGCCGCGTTAGCTGTTCCAGTAAGGTTATTATTTAATGCACTATATCCAAATGCAGAATTATTAGCAGCTGTAGTATTTTTTAATGTTTGAAAACCAAAAGCTGTATTTTGTGTACCAACTATATTACTCATTAAAGAATCAGTACCTACAGCTACACAAACATTAACATTATTCCAATTTTTTAATGCATTATTTCCAATTGCCACACTGTTGTTTCCAGTAGTAATTGAACTTAAAGCGTCAGTTCCAATTGCTATATTTCTTAAACCTGTTGTTACAGAAGCTAAAGCATTTGTACCTACAGCAATACTATTTGTAGTAGGACTATCTATTGCTACTCCACTTACTGTTACGTTATTACCACTTTGTGGATCTACTATATCAACATTAATTGTACTCATGGTTATTTATTTTTTAATTCATTAAGTTCTTTTGATAATTCTTGAATAGCCTTAACAAGGATAGGAATAAGTTTACCATAACTTGCTTCAAGTTTTTCTGGATTTTCTTCATAAACTAATTTAAGTGTATCAGCTAATTCTATATCTTCTTGAGATTGTTTCAAGTCTTGAGCTATGAATCCAAAATCTTTAACATCATGTTTTCCTTCTTCATTTCTGTCATCCCATATAAATTCTACAGGCTTAAGAGTATTTACAAAAGCAAGTCCTGCAGATAACTCAGTAATTTCTTTTTTATCCCTGGCATCTGAAAGTGATGTTATAGAAGTAACAGCACATCTTAAAACATTATTAGAGCTATTACCTAGAGTAATTGAATTACTTGCAGTAAGTGATGCTTTTATAGAATCTGCCCCAATTTGAATATTATTACTTCCTGTTATTTGACCTGCATATGACACAGTAAATTTACCTAAAACTACATTATTGTTACCACCACTAAATGCCCAACCGGCATCTTTGCCAACAAATGTGTTGTTATCACCACTACCTCCTGAAAATGCAAGACCTTCACTATGCCCTACAACAACATTATTATTAGCTATACTATTAAACATTGACCCTGCACCAAAACCTACAAATGTATTTTTATTTCCGCTACTTAAAAACCCACCCGCATTACCACCAAGAGCAGTATTAAAATTACCACTTGTTATTAATAATAAAGAGAAAGCTCCAAATGCATCGTTTTGAATACAACTTGTTGCAGCTTCTAAAGCACGAGAACCTACAGCAGTATTTGCTCCACCTGCATTAATCTGTAAAGCTTGATGTCCTATAGCAACATTGTCTGATTGGGTTGTAACTGCTGTTAAAGACAAGTCACCTATTGAAACATTATGACTTGCAGTTGTAATTGCTTGACCAGAATTATCTCCTAAGCAAACATTATTTGTTCCGTTTGTTGAAACTTCAACTCCATTTACAGTAACAATATTACCACTAAATGGATTTATTGTATTTGTATCTATGTCTAAAACTATTAATCCTGCTGGCATATCATTTTGTTTTTAATTCTTTAACTTCTGCTGATAATTCTTGTATAGCCTTAACCAACACTGGAATCAATCTTCCGTAAGAAGCTTCTAACTTCTCTGGATTCTCTTCATAAACTAATTTTAATTCTTCTGATAAACTATATTTTTCTTGAACTTCTTTTAAATTTTGTGCTGTAAATCCAGAATCTTTAATTCCTTGCTTACCTTCTTCATTTCTATCCTTCCATATAAAAGATACTGGTTTAATATCATTTATAAAATCTATACCAGCAGATAATTCTGTAATCTCATCTTTATCCCTCTCATCTGATAATGAAGTGATAGATGTAACAGCACATCTCAATGTTGTAACAGATGCATTACCTATTGTAGCTTCATTGCTAACTGCATTATTTGATGCTTCAGCATTATAACCAATTACAAGATTATTACTTCCATTTAAAATATTTACATCACCTGCAGAATATCCAATAAATGTATTATAGTTACCAGTAACAATTGCTTGACCAGATTGAGCTCCTAAAAATGTATTACCAGTTCCACCTGTTAAATCTTGACCACTATTTCTACCAATTGATACATTAGTAAATCCAGTAATTAAATTTCTAAGAGCACTAGTTCCAATTGCCACATTGCCAGAACCCGTACAAAATCTTAATGCACTATGTCCAATAGCAACTGTATCACTACCAGTTAATTGAGAATATGCTGCCCATGTTCCTATGCCAATATTTTGACTTCCATTAACATTAGCAAATAATGGATTAATACCAATTGCAACATTATCACTTCCTGTAGTAAGTCCAAGACACGCATATGTTCCAACAGCAGTATTTTGAGTTCCTGTTGTTAATCCTCCTGCAGCACCACCACCTATCAAAGTATTGTTATGACTTGAAAGAGATACGGCAGTTGGAACAACTGCTATAGCAATATTAGTAGGGTCATTATTTGGAGAACTTAGATTTACTCCATTTACTGTAACTGTATTACCACTTTGTGGATCTACTATATCTACATTAATAGTACTCATGGTATAATTGTTAAGGTTGTTCCTACTGGAATGGTTAATGTTTTCCCTACACACATTGCTAAGGGTGATTTATATGTTAAGTTTGAATTAGCTGGTAATGTTATATCTTCATTAATACAACCCACTACTGTAAAGCCATTTGCCCAAATTGAAGAGGTAATGGCTGGTTGAGGAGGAATTGGTATTTGATTAATAAAATCTTGCACAGTCATAGTAACTGAAACAAAATCATCATCTCTTCTACTAGTTTTTACACCAAGAGGAATAAGAGTTTTATTTACATCTACAGAAGATACAAGTTTACTACCTTTTATCCAACTTATAAAATTTAAAATATCCATGATTAATTTTTTATTAAATAATTTATATTTTTTAAATTATTATATGTTGTATAATGGAATTTTATAATCTGTTCCATTAATCTTAACTGTTAGAAATTTAGCCAATGCCGGTAAAGCAGATCCACCAACAAAAGTATTTGCTGTTGTTGCAAAAGATGTTGGACCTCCTGATGCTCCTACATAATTAGTTGAACTACCTATTACAAGTTGATTACTTCCAGTACCTGTTGCATTATTTCCAAGAATTATTGAACTAGTTGTACCAGTAGTTGCTGTTGAATTATAACCTACAACTACAGTAGAATTTGTTGCAGCTGTACCACTAAAAGAATAAGCTCCAATTACTGTATTTTCTACACCTGTAGTATTACTAACCATACTATTCGCACCAATAGCTGTATTACTAAATCCTGTTGTATTTAAAAAAAATGCACCAGAACCAATACCTGTATTAGAATATCCACTAATATTACTAAGTAAACAAGCTCTACCTACAGCTGTATTGTCTTGTCCTGCATTTTGTGTTAATGTTAAAGAACCTATTGCTGTATTATTAACTGCAGAAATATTTGAAGCTAAAGCATTATTACCAAAAGCTGTATTCTCATTACCTGTAGTATTATTACCTAAAGCATTATTACCAAAAGCTGAATTTTGTGAACCTATAGTATTAAAACCTAAAGCATTATAACCATAAGTTGAATTTTGTATACCTGTAGTATTATTACCTAAAGCAAACTGTCCAAAACTAGTATTTGATGTAACATTACCTTTACCATTATTCCACACAGTAAGATTTGGACCATTTATTTCAACCCAATAAGGTAATCCTGACCCAGATGGTCCTGGAACTCCTTGTATTCCTTGAGGTCCTTGTGAACCAGGAGATCCTTGAGAAGCTAATAATGCCCACTTAGTAGGATCTAAATTAGGAGTAGTTGCAGATGGTCCTACATTGGCAATACAAAACCATGATGCTCCACCATAACCTACTGCATCATCAATTACATATGTTCCTAATGCAGACCATGCTCCTTGCCAATTAAGACCAGCAGGACCTACCGGTCCTGGAACACCTTGAGGACCTATTGGACCTTGTGAACCAGCAGGAATTACAGTTGCAATTTGATTAATAAAATTTTGTGCAGTTATTGCACCAGCAAGATACTCATCATCTCTTCTGCCATCTTTAAGGCCAACTGGTATTAATGTTTGTGAAGGAGCAACTGTAGTTACTATACGTTTTCCTTTGATCCAAGAAATAAAATTTAATATGTCCATGATTGTTTTTTTATAAGTTTATATGTATAATATACTAAAAATTATTCAGATAACAAAACTATTATTAATTCATTTATAGTTTTATAACTAATATTGTTTACAGTAACAGTAGTATCTATAAAAATAATTCCATTACTAGTTGATATGTGAGCTTGTGTTTCATGAATTATTTCAAATATACCATCTGTAATATATTCTAAGTCATGCATTATAAATCCTCCTGGTATAGTTGTTAAATTAAGCATGTCTTAAGTATATAGTATATGTAAGCCCCATTGAATTTGCCCTGTATCTAAAAGGTTGGTACAAGAAATAGCAAAAAGAAAATAGTTATCTATTGCAGGATTAATAATAGTTGTAGTATAGGAGCCATTATTAATCATATCACTAACTAAAGTAGCAGGTGTTTGTACTGATACATTAGCTACACCATCCCAAAACAAATGCCTTTCAAGCATTCCAAAAGTAGTAGTAGATGTCATAGTTATTTGCCCTATAAAAGTAGCACCTGCTAAAGCCAAACTTGTATTTCTATATATTCCACTTGTAATAACTCCCGAAGTTCCTGATATTCTTCTACCTCTAGCTTTAAGATGTATCAAACAAGGTTTACCTATTACTAAAGTATTAGCCGGTAATAAGTTATTAGTACTTATAAAGTTACCTGTTACTCCACCTATATTAATACCTATAGGAGAAAGTTTATTAGTAGGTTTAGTATTTAATGTTGTTTGCAAATCAGTCTGAGATGATAGCGTTCCTGTGATACCACCCCATGCTGCACTAGCAGTAATAGCAATGTCACCACTACCTAGCAAACTATTACTGTTAACGGTCTTAATATTAGAACCAGATACTAGGATAGGTTGATAAGTTAAAGCTGCTGTAGATGCAGTAAGATAAGGACCTAATGCAGAATTATCAATAAATCCAGAAGGATTAGTAGCATCATATGGAGTAAATCCAAGAGCACTAGTAACCATTGATCCTGTTATACCTGAGATAAATGCATTAGGATTTGTAAGAGGATAATAAGTTAATGCTGCAGTTGCTGTTGTTAAATAACCTGACAAAGCTGCATTTGTAATATATCCTGCTGGATTTAAACTTAATGGATAATAACTTAGATCATAAGTTGGTATACCATTGGCCCATATTACAGAAGGATTAGGATAAGTACCAGATAAGTCTCCACCTGCAGGTCCTGTAGGGGACCCTCCTCCACCTCCTCCTGAAGTTTTAGGTTTTCCATCAGGTCCATATACTTCTATAAAGGACCCATATACAGTACCATCTTTTTCAGTTACTTGCATAATCTATACCATATATGTAATAAGATGTACCTGGAATATCACTATAAACAGTTAATCTATCTAAAGTATTTAAAGCATAAGTTAAAGTATCATTTATAGTATCTCCTGCAGCAAGAGTTAGTTTATATAATTCTATACTAGTTGCCGTTTGTGCATCAAATCTTTCTAGTGTTAATTCATAGATTGCACTATTATTAAAACTTAAAGTAACTACTTTTGTTAAGCCACCACCTATACCACCTGTGTAAAGTACTGTGCCATTAATATTATCTATTAAGCCTTGTTTAACAAATTCTGCCATACTATAATATACAAAAAATTTATCACAAAAAAAAGCCCTGCTATTACCTAGGGCTTCTCATTAACTTAAAAGGAAACTAACCAAAGAAACTTTTAAGTCAAATCCATAATCCTATTAGAAAGGACATTATGATTATTATAAATATACAATAGTTTGCAATTGAATTTCCTATACTATCAAATTCAAAGTTTTTACTCATCTTATTAAATACTGGTTTTGACATAGCATTAGCTATTAACCATAGTAATAATATTACTGCACAAAATATAATAATAACAATTGTTTTCATAATGTATCTATTCTTCTTTGTAAATATACTAAAGCTTTTTGTAAATCTTCTTTTTTATTAAAACTTTTTTTACCAGCTCTTGCTAAATACTTTAAAACATTACCTAAATAAAAATCTTTATCTAGCTTCCATGCCTCTAATACACTGAATACTTCATAGGTTGAATCTTTTCCACCATAGTATTCAGGGCGGTCAGTAAAAGGGGGAATGTTTTTTCTAAAGTCATGTACCTCATCTGTAAGATCAATATACTTTAGATCTTTTACATTATAAGGACTATAAGTTTTTATTCTCTCTTTAACATCTTCTGGAGATAGTTCTTTACCATTCATGGTATTTGATGAAAAGTAATCATCATGTGAGATATTTACCATATAATTGCTATGTCCATTTCACTTAACATCAGCTTAACGCTTCCTTCAATGTCAACTTTTTCTGCATGTTCTAATTGACTAACTGCAATGTACACTACATCTCCTGCTTTAACATCTTCTACTTTATCTCCTACAGCATAAATAGTAAGTCTATTCCATTGCTTCATTGCTTCATACATTAATGCATCATCATCTTTAGCAGATAATTTAATTGCTGACTCTTTCTTTATAGGTACTTCTATTAAGATTCTTCTTCCTCTTAATGTTTTAAATTTGCTCATACTTTTATTTTAGGGTTATTACTTTACTTATTGACATCTGAGCATTAACTATTTCTCCTAGTGCATGCTCAAATAAAATACTTCTTACTGGATTACCTCCGGCTAACATATATTCTTCTTTTAATACATTGGTTACTTCTGCCATAAGTTTTTTAACTTTATAGTCTGATGTATCTTCTGATAAATCAAAATCTATTTCCATTAAAGTTTCTCCAAAAGATACTATTTTAGTTTCTTTAAAGGCTACTTGTTCTTCATTATTTTTATGAGATCCATCACAAAATCCATTTGCATCTTGAGATTTTCCACATCCACATTTAGGTTTATCTGACATAATATATTTGTTTGGTTTATGCAAATATAATATTATTTTCCTTGACCTCTATATATTTTTTTATATTTTTTTGAAGACTTTAATTGAGAGCTTCCAGACTTAGCATGTATCCCTGGTCTAGAGATTTTTTTTGTTACCTTAGTAGTTAAACTACTGTCTTTAATTTTTGCCATGATTATTTTTTATTAACAGTTCCATTTTCTTAATGCAAGAGTCTTTCTTGTAGGTTCGCCATTTGGTTTTTTAGCAGGACCCGGCATACCAGACATTCTAGCACAAAAACTCTTTCTTCTCTTAGCATCTTTACTTCCTGCTTTTAATTTAGACGGTTTAGTTGTTACTGCTGTCTGAAGTTTACTACCAGGATTAGCTGCTCTATAAGATGCTACACCTTTAGCGTTTAATCCACCTTTAGGATCCTTGCCTTCTTTTCTTTGCCAAGCTGCGGTCTTTGCCATGATTATACTTTTTTAACTTTATTACCCATACCCACTCTAGACTTTTCTGCTTTCTTAGCAGCTAACTTAGAAGGTGTAATTTCACTTTTAGTTTTAGGTGTTGCTTTAGATATTCTTTTGGTAGGTCTACAGTATTCATTTTTACCACCAGCACCACAAGCTTTTCCTGATTTAGTATCTTGCCATTTTTCTGCTTGCCATCTTTTAAGATCTGATCCAGCTTTAGTTTTTCTAACAGTGCCAGAACCTTTCCTACATTTTGCAATAGCTTGAGAAGCCCTTGCTGAAGGGAACACAGCATACTGTGCTTTTACTTTAGAATAACATGCATCTTTAGGCATTATTTTTTATTTTATTTTCTAGAGAAGAACCCTTTCTTAGGTGCTTCTATTTTAGTACTCTTTAGTTTTTCAATAATCTTGTTTGCCTCATCTTCAGCAAATGTTATAACCTCTTCTTCTTTATCTTTTATATCCCAGTTGTTTAGTAAGATGCTCATGTGCATTGTTTCATGCATAACAGCTGTGGCTTTTTCTGTAACATTATACTTTTTAAAAGTACCCATGTTTAAAAACAAGAATGGTTTGTATGGGTCTTTAGCAGTTAGCTTTTTATCTGCCGGATCATAGTTAGTTAATCCATATAAGTAAACTCCATTACCTTTAGTCTTATCTACTTCTTCAGCCTGGGCATCTGCTCTATTTAGCCCGTGCATCTCTTCTACTTTATAGTAGTCAAAGACTTCAGTAGCATCATTACCTATAAGTAAGATATACTTACCCATGTCAACT
>Ga0209442_1001104_pt1 | contig 15495 bp, 13 predicted proteins | sample LauGreSBDMM110DD_2_FD_187565 | JGI IMG/M metagenome (GOLD analysis project Ga0209442, IMG submission 187565) | Freshwater lake microbial communities from Lake Michigan, USA - Sp13.BD.MM110.DD (SPAdes) (version 2) | ecosystem: Environmental > Aquatic > Freshwater > Lake | place: Lake Michigan...
GTCTTTGCCAAAGTCATTTCAACGTTGCTAATGAAAGTATGGAAGAAGTGCCATTCACCCATCATCTTTTTCAATACATCTGTTTTTCCGGCCTCACGCGCAGCTTTTAAACCAGAGCCCACACCAAACCAACCAGGAACAATCTGTCGTGATTGTGTCCAACCAAATACCCATGGAATAGCACGCAATGAACCAAGGCCACTGCTTGCATCAGGGCGACGTGATGGACGTGAACCTAAGAAGAGATTTCCTAACTGTTCAACAGGAGTAGATGCATAGAAATACGCAGGAAGATCTGGATGATCAACAAGAGTGCGATATGTAGAAAATGAACTATCGCTCACTAGCTGCATGCATTCATTCCAGCTTTGTAGATCTACAGTTGATTGGCGTGGACCACGGTTAAGCACTGTTGCCTCTAATGATGCAGCAAGTGTTAATTCAATGTTTTCACGGGCAAGGGAAGCCAATGCGTACTTATCGCTGATTACTTCGCCCTGTTCAGTCATTTTAATCTGACCATCAACTGAGCCCCAAGGAAGTGCAACTAAGGCTTCATATGTTGGCCCACCACCGCGACCAACAGAGCCACCACGACCATGGAACAAACGCAGCTTCACACCATGCTTCATTGCGATGTCGCGCAAAGAACGTTGTGCGCGGTGGATTTCCCACTGGCTAGTTGCAATTCCTGCATCTTTATTGGAATCTGAATAACCCAGCATGACTTCTTGCACATCTCCGCGTACTGCTACGAGAGCGCGGTAAGCAGGATTACTGAGGAGCTTTTCAAGAATTTCACCTGAGGCACGAAGTTCTGCAACGGTTTCTAGCAGTGGAGCAAAGCCGATTCGAGCTTTCTTGTTTTTCAAGTTCACAAGACCTGCTTGCTGGGCAATAACCACTGCAGCAATTAAGTCATCGGCACCTTTAGTCATTGAAACGATATAGGTCTCAATTGCTTGTGAGCCGAAGCGATCAATGAGATCTGCGATTGCAAAGAAGGTCTCTAGAGTCTTTTGTGCTCCTGCATCCAATTTTGTTACATCTAAGTTGGTATCAGCAGCTAATAGGGCTGTAAGAATCTCAAACTTTTCTTCATGCGTTTTTTCACCATAGCCAGCAACACCAGTAACTTGGGCCAAAAGGTGATGATGAGCATCAGAGTGCTCACGAACATCCATAGTTGCGTGGGTAATTCCAAAGGCTGCCACTGTGCGGATTGTGCGCTCAAGTAGGCCGGTAGCAATTAACTCACCCTTATGTGCAAAGAGAGAATCACGCATCAACATTAAATCTTTAAGAAGTTCATCTGTATCTGCATAATCGCGGTGAGGGACGTGCGCGGCACCTTTTGCATGGCGATCACGAGTGAAACCTAAGCGATGAACAATTGCTGTTGCTTTTAAGCGATAAGGCTCTTGCTCGTTAAGACGCAAGAAACGTGGTTCAAATTCACGGATATGTTTTAGATCTTCCTCTACTGATGCAGTCAGCTCTGGTGTGGCACCAATAATGCGTGTTGAGATTGAAAGTACTTGGCGCAGTGAATTCATGGCATCGATGGTGGCGCGAATTGCGTGAGCAACTTGTAGAACCATGGCATCGGTAGTTACTTCTGCGGTCACATTTGGGTTACCGTCTCGGTCTCCACCAATCCAGCTACCAAAAGATAACGGACGTGCTGTAACTGGAACCACAACATCAATACGCTTCATTTCGCGCGCAAAGTCATTGAGAACTTCAGGAACAGTTTGGCGGAATAAATCATCAAGGTAATACAAAGCGTTCAACGCTTCATCAAGTGGCTCAGGTTGGCCAACACGTAGTTCATCTGTTTGCCAGAGCAGATCGATAGTTTCGGCTAAGCGATCTGTTTGCGAAGCATTACGTCCATCTTCTAGTAAATCTGCAACCTGACCCAATTTACTGAGCACTGAACGGCGAGCTGCTTCAGTTGGGTGGGCAGTAAATACTGGACGTACTGACATTTCATTAATCCAGGTAGAAATCTCTTCAACGTTTAATTCATGTCCAGGTGTTTGAGCTTTGAGCGCGGTTTCAATTTTATCTACGGCGCGTGCTAACCACGACCCCCCACCAGCGCGAGCATCGGCTAATACACGGGCACGGTGCACTTGTTCTGCCACGTTTGCTAAATTGAAGTAGGTACTAAAAGCGCGCACCAACTGCACTGAATCTTCAACAGATAATGATGCAAGCAATTCAACGCTTTCATCCTCGCCACCAGATTTACGAACTTTTTCAACGAGATCTAAAAGCTCTGGGCCTTCTTGACGAACTAAAGTCTCACCCAGTAAATCTGCCAACCTGCGGACATCGCTACGCAAAGCAGCTTCATCTGCCGCTATTGCACCGCTAAATCCGCTGGTTTCCATTGGGTAATCCTCTCAGGTCGCCGTAGGTGGTGCGAACAAATTACAATGAATCCATTAGCCCCCTCCCTTTTGGGAACGGGGCCTAACGGCGTTTATAGGGAGGTGCACAGTGCGTGGCTTAATCTCATCACTGCCTACGCAGATAGATGCATCTCATATTGTGGCGCCTTTGCCGCTCTATCCATTTCTACTGGCAGCTCGCGCTGCTAATCACCCATTACTTGTTGTCACTAGTTCTAGCCGTAGCAGTGAAGATCTTGTTAATGAACTCAGTGAACTCCATTCCAATGTTGTCGAATTCCCTGCTTGGGAAACTCTGCCTCATGAGCGCTTAAGTCCTCGAAGTGACACTGTTGCTAAGAGAATTCAAACTCTCTATGAGTTAGAAAAGAATCAATCAGTATTTCCGATCGTTGTTACACCTGTTCGTGGTGCGATTCACCGCATCATCGGAACTCTAGGTAGAGAAGAGCTCCTGCAGTTAGAAATTGGTAAAGATCAATCGCTAGATGAACTAGTTCGCCATCTTTCAACCCTTGCCTATACACGAACAGATTTAGTAGAACGCCGTGGTGAATTTGCAGTGCGTGGTGGAATCGTTGACTTGTTTCTGCCCTTGAATGATTATCCAATCCGTATTGATTTCTTCGGTGATGAGATTGAAGATATGAGCTACTTTGAAGTGGCCGATCAGCGCACCTTGAAACCAGTTGTGGGTGCTATTGCAATTTATCCCTGCCGAGAACTTCTTATCAATAAAGATATTCGGCACCGTGCAATTGAACTCAAAGATTCATTACCGGCAGCTGCTGAACTACTTGAAAAGATAAGCGAAGGCATGAGTTTTGAAGGCATGGAATCCCTCATTCCTCTGCTTATCGATGAGACTGAAACAATTATTTCTCGCATGCCAGCCAACACCCAAATAGTTTTTATTGATGAAGAGCGAATTAGATCAAGGGCAGCCGACTTACTGGCAACAAATGAAGAGTTCCTCAATGCCTCATGGAGTAATGCCGCACATGGCGCCGTGGCACCTATTCATGATGGTTCTGGAACATATATGTCGTGGGAAGAATTAGCCCGCGAAATCACTGACCAGAAAGTAGCAACAGGTTCACTCTCCCCATTTGGTAGTGATTTAGCTGATGACACAGAGTTCTTGGACTACAACGCAATAGATCCCATGCGCGGGGATATTGAGCGCACGATTGAGCAGTTACGAACTGCAGTGGAATCACATTTCACTGTTGTCTTTGCAACTCATGGTCACGGAATGCTGGAGAGATATGCAGGAATATTTAGAGCAGCTGATTTGCCCGTGCAAGTAAATGAGAATTTGTTAGCCACCCCTACCAAGGGCACAGTGCACTTAACCACTTCAATCATTGCTCATGGCTTTGAAAGTGCTGCGCATCAAATCCTGTTTATAACTGAGCGGGATTTAACTGGCAGTAAGGGGAGTGTTAAAGATTCAGAGCGCATGCCAACCAAGCGCAAGCAGGCAATTGATCCATTAGAGCTTCGTGCTGGGGACTTTGTGGTGCATGAACAACATGGAATTGGCCGTTATGTTGAATTACTGGAGCGCACAGTTGCCGGCGTGACCCGCGAATACTTAATCATTGAATACGCACCTGCCAAGCGCGGCCAACCAGGTGATCGCATATTTGTTCCAACAGATGCACTTGAACAAGTAAGTAAATATGTGGGTGGGGAAACACCTACCGTGCACCGCATTGGTAGTGGGGAATGGCAAAAAGCTAAGGGCCGTGCGCGTAAAGCTGTGCGCCAAATTGCAGGAGAACTTATTCGTTTATATGCAGCGCGCACTAGTTCTCCTGGTTTCGCTTTCTCACCTGACACCCCATGGCAGCGGGAGTTAGAGGACTCTTTTTCTTATATTGAAACACCAGATCAGCTATCAACTATTAATGATGTGAAGGCAGATATGGAGCGTCCCTATCCTATGGATCGCATCATCTGCGGTGATGTGGGTTATGGAAAGACTGAGATTGCAATCCGCGCAGCCTTTAAAGCGGTGCAAGATGGGAAGCAGGTTGCTGTCCTTGTGCCAACAACATTGTTAGTGCAACAACATATAAAGACATTTGCTGAGCGATATGCAGGTTTCCCATTAAAGGTTGCAGGGATGTCACGTTTTAATACCGCCAAAGAGAGTAAAGAAGTTATTGAAGGTCTTGCCGCTGGAGTTATTGATGTTGTCATCGGTACTCACCGAATTCTTTCAAATGATGTTGCCTTCAAAGATCTTGGTCTTGTCGTGGTGGATGAAGAGCAACGCTTTGGTGTGGAGCAAAAGGAGTCACTCAAGAAGCTGCGCACCACTGTGGATGTATTAGCCATGTCTGCAACGCCAATTCCACGAACCCTTGAGATGGCAGTAACTGGCATCCGTGAGATGTCCACGATTACTACACCGCCAGAAGAGCGCCATCCCATCCTTACATACGTGGGCCCAGCAGAAGAGGCTCAAATTACTGCAGCTATTCACCGTGAACTCTTACGTGATGGGCAGATTTTCTATTTACATAATCGCGTTGAGAGCATTGATAGAGCAGCCTCTAGGTTGCAAGAGTTAGTACCAGAGGCACGCATTCGTGTGGCGCACGGGCAGATGAGTGAAGGCGCCCTCGAAGATGTCATTCTTGCTTTCTGGAACCGTGATTTTGATGTTTTGGTCTGCACAACCATTGTTGAAAGTGGTTTAGATATTCAAAATGCAAACACTCTTATTGTTGAACGGGCCGATATGTTTGGCTTATCTCAACTTCACCAGTTGCGTGGTCGTGTGGGCCGTGGTCGAGAACGTGCTTATGCCTACTTTTTATATCCAGCAGATCAACCGCTATCTGAGTTAGCACATGATCGATTAACAACTATTGCGGCCAACACTGAACTGGGTTCTGGAATGCGAGTAGCACTTAAAGATTTAGAGATTCGCGGTGCTGGAAATCTTTTGGGTGGGGAACAATCTGGCCATATTGCAGATGTGGGCTTTGATTTATATATGCGCATGGTGGGTGAAGCTGTTCAAGATTACAAACAGGGGATTATTGAGACTGAAGAAAGAGTTGCAGAGTGTAAAGTCGAACTGCCGATTAATGCCCATTTATCTAGTGAATATGTCCCGGGGGAGAGATTGCGCCTTGATCTCTATCGACGTTTAGCTGATGTGAAAAACCCGCTAGATGTTGAATCAATCCGTGCTGAACTACTTGATCGTTTCGGAGAATTACCTGAGGAAGCAGCAGCGTTGTTGGGAGTTGCCCAACTTCGAGCACAAGCAAAGATTGTGAAGTTAACTGAAGTAGTTATTCAAGGTAAATATCTGCGATTAGCTCCTTTAACTCTGCCTGAGTCACGACAGTTGCGTTTGTCACGTTTATATCCCGGTTCACTCTATAAACCGGCTACTCGCACCGTTTTAGTTGCATTAGCCAAAGGCCCCGCGTGGAATCCGTCGCAGAATGAGCCTGAGATAGTGGATACTTCTCTTCTGGCCTGGGTCGTCGAGGCAGTTAACCAACTTAGCGAAGCACCGAAAGTGAGTTCATAGTGAAGAAGATTCTGGCCCTCGTTGCCGTTGCAACCACGCTCCTACTAACTGGATGTTCCCAGGTGGGTTCTGCAGCAACTATAGGCAGCACAAAGATTACACAAGCCACAGTGCAAGGCAGCATTGATGCAATTCTTGCTGCGCGCCAAGGTGTTGACACTTCACAGATGCAACTTGAAACTGGTGAAATCCTCAACCGTAGTCAACTTCGTTTTCACTTATTAACCGTACTTCTACTTGAAGTTGGCAAAGAAATTAAGCTTTCAGTCTCTAAGGCAGAAATTGATACACGCCGCCAAGGCATCATTGACCAAGTAGGTGGCCAAGAAGCACTTCCAAACGCTCTCGTTGGTGCAGGTATTGCTCCTAATGATTTTGATAAATACATCGAAGCAATTTTAATCTCAGACAAAATTACCCAAACCCTTACTGCTGCAGGTGTAACTGAGGCTGACATGGGCGCTCAAATTTCAAAGATCGTTGTTGCTAAAGCTAAAGAGTTAGGCGTGACTGTTAACCCACGTTATGGCAAGTGGGATGCCACAGTGGCAGATGTTGTTGCCTCAGATGCAGCAGGCACTGCTGTTACTCCAACAGAGTAAAGCTTTAAAAGATGACGCAGGGTTCACAGCTTCAACGCCTAGTTGAAGTTATGGACCAACTGCGCTCTCCTGGTGGTTGTCCGTGGGATGCAGAGCAAACGCATGAGTCCCTTCTTAAGTATTTATTGGAAGAGTCCTATGAGTTTGTGGACGCAGTTGCTGCTGGTAATCGCGTTGATATGCGAGAAGAACTCGGTGATGTTTTATTGCAGGTCTACTTCCACGCACGTATGGCCGAGGATCACCCCACAGATCCATTTTCAATAGAAGATGTTGCCCAAGGCATTGCCGACAAGTTAATTAGGCGCCACCCGCATGTCTTTGCTGGTGTTGAAGTAAAAAGCTCAGAAGATGTTCTACAAAACTGGGAAGATATAAAAAGGGAAGAAAAAGGTCGAACCTCTGCCCTTGATGGAATCGCAATGTCACAGCCAGCGCTGCCTTTAATTGAAAAACTCTTATATCGCGCCGAAAAATACAACGTTGATCTCCACACCCCATCTACTGCAGATATCGAAGGCGATGCTGATGAGGGCGCTGTGGGACAGGCGCTACTGGCCGTTATTGCATGGGCTCATGCCAATGGAATAGATGCTGAGGCGGCGCTGCGCAAAGAAGCGATGAAAGTAAGCGAACAAATAAGCGCTATCGAGGCGCGGTAGGATTAGGTCTGTAAAGATTGTGCGATTTCAGCGTTGAGGTCTACGGCACAAAATGTGTAAGTGACGAAGGAGAAACTCAATGGCAATTATCGAAGCTCTTGGAGCCCGTGAAATTCTTGACTCCCGTGGAAATCCAACGGTTGAAGTCGAAATCCAATTAGAAGATGGAACACAAGCACGTGCTGCAGTTCCAAGCGGTGCATCAACTGGTGCATTTGAAGCGGCAGAGCTTCGTGATGGTGGAAAGCGCTATCTAGGTAAGGGCGTTGAAAAGGCGATTGCCTTTGTTAACGATGAAATTGGGCCAGAGATTATTGGCTTCGATGCCCAAGATCAGCGCTTAATTGATGATGCGATGATCGCTCTTGATGGAACTAAGAACAAGTCACGTATGGGTGCCAATGCAATCCTTGGTGCTTCCTTAGCAGTTGCTAAAGCCTCTGCAGAATCTGCTGATCTTTCACTCTTTCGCTACCTAGGCGGACCAAATGCTCATGTGCTTCCAGTGCCAATGATGAATATTCTCAATGGCGGAGCACACGCTGATACAAACGTTGATATTCAAGAGTTCATGATTGCTCCAATTGGTGCACCAACATTCCGCGAATCACTGCGCTGGGGTGCTGAGATTTACCATGCGCTTAAATCAGTTCTTAAAAAGCGTGGCCTAGCAACTTCCGTTGGTGATGAAGGTGGTTTTGCCCCCAACCTTGAGAGTAACCGCGCAGCACTTGACCTCATTCTTGAAGCAATTGAAATCGCAGGATTTAAGGCAGGCAAAGAGATTGCACTTGCAATGGATGTTGCTGCAACTGAGTTCCATGACAACGGCACATACACATTTGAAGGTGCCTCAAAGACATCAGCAGAGATGATTGCGTATTACACCACACTCGTTGATGCCTACCCAATCGTTTCAATTGAAGATCCACTCAATGAAGAAGACTGGGCTGGCTGGACAGATATGACTAAGAGCCTGGGCTCACGTATTCAAATCGTGGGAGATGACTTATTTGTTACTAATCCAGAGCGTCTTGCGCGCGGTATTGCAGGCGGAACAGCAAATGCGCTCCTTGTTAAGGTCAACCAAATTGGAACGCTGACTGAAACTATTGATGCGGTGGAGATGGCACACCGTGCTAACTACCGCTCAATGATGAGCCATCGTTCAGGTGAAACTGAAGACACAACTATTGCTGACTTAGCTGTTGCCCTTAACTGCGGACAGATTAAGACAGGTGCACCAGCACGTACTGAGCGCGTTGCTAAGTACAACCAACTACTACGCATTGAAGAAGAGCTTGCAGACGGTGCACGTTATGCCGGCCGAGAAGCTTTTCCACGCTTTAAGGCCTAAGTGATTTTGTGGCGCGTCGAAAACTAAGTTTTAGAAGTCGACGTAATTCAGGGCGTGCATTGGCGCTGTGGGCGATATTTTTTATATTAGCTCTAGCCATTGCACCACCTGTGAAAAACTACTTCACCCAACGTGCACAGATTAGTGCGCTTAACTCCCAGCTAGTTTCAGATCAAAAAGCGCTAGATGCTGCGCGCCAAGAACTTCTGCTATGGCAAGACCCTGAATACATCAAGTCACAGGCGCGTGAGCGTCTGCACTTTGTTCTACCAGGTGAGCGTCAATACATTGTTACCGGAGAAGGAACAAGCACAGATACCGAAGAGGGTACAAAGGTTGCTAACTCGCTAACTGATGGTCAACCTTGGTATGCACGCCTGATCGCATCCATCACAGAAGCGGGTTGATTCTTTGCGCGAAGTAACACAGTCAGATCTAGATTGCATTGAAATTCAATTAGGTCGCACACCTCGTGATGTCCATGCAATTGCTTATCGCTGCCCATGTGGCAAACCAGCAGTAGTTGAAACACCACCACGACTAGCTGATGGCACTCCTTTCCCAACTTTTTACTACGCCACCTGCCCACGTTTAACTGCAGCAATTTCGACCCTTGAAACAACTGGGTTAATGGGTGAGATGAATGAGCGATTAGAAAGCGATGCCGAACTTGCTGGGGCCTATCACGCAGCCCATGATGATTACATCGCAGCACGCACCGCTCTTGGCATTGATGTGCCTGAAGTAGAAGATGTATCTGCTGGTGGCATGCCCAACCGTGTTAAGTGCCTGCATTCACTTATTGCCCACTCACTTTCAGCCGGACCAGATGTGAACCCTTTGGGCGATGAAGCCTTAGCAAAACTGCCCAAGTGGTGGGAAGGCAATCCATGCGAGTAGCAGCCATTGATTGCGGCACTAACTCAATACGTTTACTGATTGCAGATATTGAGGGCGAGAGCTTTCGTGAAGTTTTGCGAACGATGGAGATTGTGCGCTTAGGCCAAGGCGTGGATGAAACGGGGCAGTTTCACCCAGATGCGATTACTCGCACATTGGCAGCTGTTGATAAATTCGCAGCAGAGATTGCAAAGCGTGGTGTAGAAAAGATTCGCTTTTGTGCAACGAGTGCTACACGCGATGCTACTAATCGGCATCTTTTTGTTGATGGAGTACGCGAGCGTCTAGGAATTGAGCCTGAAGTAATTAGTGGGGAAGAGGAAGCAGCGCTCTCTTTTGCTGGTGCAATTCAAGATCTGCACCCAAGTGATGGCCCCTTTCTAGTCGTTGATATCGGTGGGGGATCAACAGAGTTTGTCTTTGGCACAACAAGCGTTGAATCTGCAAAGTCAGTCAATATTGGTTGTGTGAGAATGACTGAGCGCCACTTTGCACATGACCCGGCAACTACTGTCCAAGTAGCTGCAGCTAGTGCTGATATTAAAGAAGCGATTGCAACGGCAGCCAGTATTGTTCCGATCACACAAGCTAAGACGTTAATCGCAGTTGCTGGCACAGCAACAACTGTTGCAGCAGCTGCTTTGAATCTATCTGAATATGATCGCTATGCAATTCACTTGTCTCGAATTAGTGCTGCGCAAGTTCATGATGCATCACATATGTTTTTAACTAAAAGCAGAGAAGAGCGTTTAACTCTTGGTTATATGCACCCTGGTCGAGTCGATGTAATTCCTGCAGGTGCACTTGTTCTTTCACACATCATGAGCACAACTGGGGCAAGTGAATTTGTGGCATCTGAATCAGATATCTTGGATGGAATTGCCCGTTCTTTGGCTGGAAAGAGCGCTTAGAAAAGCAGGGTAGATTTACCCCTTGCACGTGGCCCCGATAGCCCAATGGCAGAGGCAGAGGACTTAAAATCCTCCCAGTGTGGGTTCGACCCCCACTCGGGGCACCAGTTCGCATAGCCTGGGAATCTTCTAAGCATTAAACTTGTTATGCATGGCAAACCACCAGAGGTTCTGGTGGCACTACAAAAGGAGAGAAAAGATATGCGCAGTTCAAACCCTGTTCTTGGACGGGCGTTTAATCAGCGTGGATACGCTGCATTTGATCCGAGCACAATTAACTCAGACCCAGCAGCGATGGAAGATCTATATAACGCACCGGCTGCATCATCGATGCGCACAGGTCGCATGACGATTGACGATGTAGTCACTCGTACCGGAATTTTATTTGCAGTTCTACTCGCCGTTGGCGCAGTTGCATGGACTCTTAACCTTGGCGTTGGGGCAATGATGCTCGGTGTCTTTGGTGGTTTCGCACTTGCCATGGTGAACAGCTTTAGCAAAACCGTTAAGCCTGCCCTAGCAATTGCTTATGCAGCTTTTCAAGGTTTAGCACTTGGAACGATTAGCAATATATATAACTCTGTATATGCAGGAATTGTTAGCCAAGCAATCATCGTGACTATCTGTGCATTCACAGGAATGCTCTTTGCTTATAAGAGCGGACGCATCCGTGTGACACCTAAGTTCACTAAGGTGCTCATGACTGCGTTAATCGGCTACCTCGTACTAGCCCTGCTTTCATTCGTTGGTTCATTCTTTGGTGCAAGCATCTATAACATCGGTGGTCTTGGTTTAATCATGGCTGCTGGTGGAATGGTTCTTGCTAGCTTCTTCTTGATTCTAGATTTTGATCAGATTCAAAAGGGAATTACCGCTGGAGCACCAGAGTCAGAGTCATGGCGTGCTGCTTTTGGCTTGATGGTCACAATCGTGTGGCTCTATCTAGAAGTTCTGCGTCTGCTTTCAATCTTGCGCGGCAACGACTAATTACAGATCTTCATCGAGGGGCCTCAGGTTTTTAACCTGGGGCCCTTCTACATTTCTGGTCTCTGGTATTTGATAGACAAGCACGAGAGCAATAACAAAGATTGCAGCTGATAGTCCAAAAGCTGTTCTATAAGAATAAAGATCTGAAACTGCACCAATAATGATTGGCCCGACCATCATTCCCGCATCTCCTGCCATCTGGAAGATAGCAATTACCTTGCCGCCTTTGCCCTTAATAACATCTCCCACAATGCTGGCCGGAGTGATTGAAATAAAAGCCCCGCCAAATCCAAGAACTGCCATTGCCAGCAAAAACATCCAGATGTGAACTGAGAATGTAAGTAATAGAACTCCCAGTAAAACAACCTGTGCACCAATTATTGATGCCGCACGGCGCCCTTTCTCATCAGAGTATCTGCCAGCTTTAAGAAGTATTAAACCTTGAACAACTGCAGAGAGGGCAAGACCATAACCAACAACTGCGGTTGTGGAGTTCAACTCTTCTGTAACAAAGATTGGCAAAATCGAAGCGCGCAATCCAAAGAAAACCCAAGCACCAATAAATGTCAACACAAGTGCGATTCGATAAGGCTTCATAGCTAGCGCTTCGCGCACAGTGGTGTGTTCAGATGTGTCTGCGTTCTTATCTTCTTTGCCTATCTTGTCGCCTTTAAGGAAAAAGAATGCCAATGCACCTGAACACAGCAATAATCCTGAATAAACAAAAAATGGAGCACGTAGTGAAATAACCGATAGCAGTCCACCAATAGCAGGACCTGCGATGCCACCGAGAAGAAATGAACCTTGGTAGACCGATTGCGCACGTCCACGATTGGAATCATCAACTGATCGCATAATCACAGAACCGGCAGCAACTGAAAACATTGATGAACCAAGGCCACCTGCTGCGCGGAAAAAGAGGAGCTGTTCATAGCTTTGAGCAAGACCAGCTAAGAATGTGAAGAGAGAGACCATAAATACACCAGAAGAAAAGACTGCGCGCTCACCAAATTTATCGACCAGGGTTCCTGAAATCAGACCAGAGGCAAAGCGAGTGATGGCAAAAGCAGAAACCATTAAGCCAATTGCTGCGTTATTTACGCCAAAAGACTTAGCAAAGACGGGGATAGCGGGCAAGACGATGCCAAAACCAACTGCTACAAAAAAGGATGCCGCAACAAGTACGGAGACTTCTCTTGGTAGATCCTTAAATGGAGATTGCATTAATCCAGTGATTCTTCTGCTGCATCTTCACGCGCTGCGCGTGTAATCCTGCGAGGTAGGAAGTCCAGTTGAGATGCCTTTATTGGGGAGTTTTTGGACATAAGGGTAAGGTTAGCGTGTGAAATCAGTTATCGCGCAGCATCTAACCAAAACCTATCGCAATGGTGAGGTGAGAGCCCTAGATGATTTATCTCTAGATGTTGAAGAAGGCACAGTTTTAGGCGTATTAGGCCCTAATGGTGCTGGTAAAACAACAACTGTGAGAATACTCGCAACGTTATTAAAACCTGATTCAGGTAGTGCAACAGTTGCAGGAATCGATGTTATGAAGCATCCAGACAAAGTGCGCGAACTCATTGGTTTATCAGGTCAATATGCAGCAGTTGATGAGACATTAACTGGCTGGGATAACTTAGTGATGTTTGGTCGTTTGTATCACTTAGGTAAATCTGCATCTATCAAGCGTGCTGACGAACTACTAGAGAGATTTTCACTGACCGATAGTGCTCGCCGTCCCATTAAAACTTATTCAGGTGGAATGCGCCGTCGTTTAGATTTAGCTGCATCTTTAATTGTTCAACCGAAAGTTCTTTTTCTTGATGAACCAACTACAGGCCTTGATCCACGTGGTCGCCAAGAGATGTGGCAAGTGATTCAAGAGCTAGTAAAGGGCGGTGTGACGCTATTGCTCACTACTCAATACCTAGAAGAAGCTGATCAACTAGCTGATGAAATCGCTGTTATTGATCATGGAAAAGTAATTGCTCGTGGAACCTCAGATGCCTTGAAAAAGCAGGTCGGCGGGGAGCGCTTAGAGATAACCGTTGAAAACTCTGATATTGCAAAAACCCAAGAGATTGTTTCTCGAATCAGCACAAGTGCAATTCATACTGATGTTCGCACTATTTCAGCCCCAGTCACTACTGGCTCCATCGCTCTTATGGATGCACTTCGCTCACTAGATGAGGCAAAGATTCACCCACTCGATATTTCCCTGAAGCGCCCCTCCCTAGATGATGTGTTCTTATCTCTTACTGGCCATGTGGCAGAGGATGAGGTTGTTGCACAACCGGTAAAGAAAAAGAGAGGGGGCAAGAAATGAAATACGTAATCAGTGATGTCATGACAATTACTAAGCGCCAGCTGCTCCAGCTTGCCCGAATCCCTGAAGTTCTAGTTTTCTCAACTATTCAGCCAGTGATGTTTGTGCTGTTATTCCGCTTTGTCTTTGGCGGCTCAATTTCCACTGATCAGCCAGGGGGATATGTTCAACTGCTGATGCCTGGAATCTTTGTTCAGACTGTGGCATTTACTTTGGCTGCAACTGCAGTTGGTTTAGCTGAAGATATGAAGAAAGGCTTGATTGATCGCTTTAGATCTCTACCAATCTCTAGAGGCGCAGTCGTTATTGGTCGCACCTTTGGAGATGCACTTCTTAATATTTTAGTTCTAACTGTTATGGCAGCTGCTGGATATGCAGTGGGCTGGCGCCCAACATCAGGTGCTCTTTCAATATTCCTAGCTTTCCTATTCCTGTTTATGTTTGGTTATGCCCTCTCCTGGATTGGCATCTATGTTGGATTGGCCGTTAAAGAGGCGAGAACTGTGCAGAGCGTGGGTTTCTTAGTTACTTTCCCACTGACTTTTCTCTCTAATGCTTTTGCTCCAACAACTGGAATGCCCAGGGCGCTGCAGTACTTTGCTGAATGGAACCCAGTCTCATCAATGGTGGCAGCTTCACGTCAGCTATTTGGTTTGAAAAATGAGTTTGGGGCAACTGCTAGCTCATGGCCAAGCCAGCACCCACTAGAGACATCTTTGCTCTATATGGTGCTTTTGATGGCAATATTTATTCCATTAAGTATTAGAAAGTATAAAAATACTTCTAATTAAGAATAAAACTCGGCAGCTTTAATAACTACCTTTATCTCACGCCCATTTGGTGCAGTGTATGAAACGCTTGCACCGATTTCAGCGCCCATGACTGCAGCGCCCAATGGTGATTTCTCGCTATAAACATCGAGATCTCCGGAAGCAATTTCACGTGAGCCCAGCAAGAACTTCATTTCATCTCCGGCAATCTCTGCCGTAACAACCATGCCTGCGCCAACTTTGCCATCGGCTGCTGCTGGTGGAGTTCCAATATGAGCATTTTCTAACATCTGCTTGAGCTGGCGAATACGGGCTTCCATCTTGCCTTGCTCATCACGGGCGGCGTGGTAACCACCGTTTTCCTTCAAGTCACCTTCAGCACGGGCTGCTTCAATCTTTGCTGTGATTTCTTTACGACCATGCTTTTCAAGGTTTTCTAATTCGGCGCGCAAACGATCGGCAGCTTCCTGCGTTAACCATGTCTGTGCGCTCATAAGGCGTAAAGGTACTAGGTGGGTAGAGCTGCCTACAACTTATTTAATGCGGCAGGCAACCACATCAGCGTTAACGCCCTGACTGCGCGTAGGAATATCAGTGTTTTTCTGCACCACTGCAAGGCCTGGCCCTATTTCATCTTCAATCTGTCCAACCACTGTTTTATCGTAATCTCTGGCAACTAAGGTGCATGAAATAACCTGATTCTTATCTTCTCGGACGACTTCATATCTAATAGACATTTCGCGATCAGTGGTGGCTGTAAATGAGATAACAGAAAATCGGATATCGGGGTTTGAATGGTGAAGACCTACCCACACCAACCAGCTGATTCCGATAACGGCGATGACAATGGCCGGGACCACCCACCCCTTGGCCTGGCGCACGCCATAGCGATCCTCGTAGGAGAACTCAGAACCTGATTGCATGCCATGATTATGCCATGCAAAAAAACTTTGAGATGAGTGTTGCCGGCTCCTTAACTATTGCGATTCTGATTATCGCTG
>Ga0209442_1001105_pt1 | contig 15475 bp, 13 predicted proteins | sample LauGreSBDMM110DD_2_FD_187565 | JGI IMG/M metagenome (GOLD analysis project Ga0209442, IMG submission 187565) | Freshwater lake microbial communities from Lake Michigan, USA - Sp13.BD.MM110.DD (SPAdes) (version 2) | ecosystem: Environmental > Aquatic > Freshwater > Lake | place: Lake Michigan...
AGGAGTTTTTGTGCCAAAGTCTTGGACAGATGATGCACCCGCCCCAGAAGTGCTTAAAGATCAAGCGCACCTGAAGGACACTTTTTTCTACACAACAAAACGGCGCCTGCTTGGCAATCCACTCAACCGCCACTCACTTGGTCATCAAAGATTAAGTAAGCGCTATGCATTAGGCATTTTGTCCTCCGACTGTATTTCATCTTCAGCATACGGCTCTGAACAAATCTTAATTGCACTATTACCAGCTTTTGGATTAGCTGCTTTTGCAATTTTAATGCCGATGACAGCAGTTGTACTAGCGATTTTGCTGATCATTACACTTTCCTACCGCGATGTAATTAATGTTTACACAAAAGTAGGCGGTGCATACATAGTTTCGCGCGATAATTTTGGACCAGTTGTGGCACAGATAGCAGCAGTTGCACTCATTCTTGATTATGTTGTAACGGTTGCAATTCAATCTGCTGCTGGTGTTGCGGCAATTATTTCAACTTTCCCATCCTTAGATCCATACAAGATTCCAATGATTCTTCTCGTGATTATCTTGTTAACTTATGGCAATCTTCGTGGCGTTAAAGAGGCAGGTAAGGCATTCGCATTCCCAACTTATTTTTTCGTGGGTTCAATGTTTATTGTCTTTTCAATGGGTTTGTATCGCCAATTTAATGGCACCTTAGTTCAGCTCAGTGTTGATCAGCCTGGCGCAATTGAAATTGGTGAGAGCCAAGGATTACTTACATTTGCTGCAATCTTTATTCTTCTTCGTGCATTTGCAAACGGTGGATCATCTTTGACGGGTCTTGAAGCAATCTCCGATGGTGTTGCACTCTTTAAAAATCCAGAGCATGTCAATGCTCGTCGAACTCTGTACATCATGAGCACACTACTTGGAACTTTAGTTCTTGGAGTCTCTTGGTTTGCCCACAAGATTCATGCAGTTCCCTATGAATCTGGGACCCCAACCGTGATTTCTCAGATCGCAAAGGCAATTGTTGGTGAAGGTGCTTTTGGTTCTTTCATGTTCGTGATGGTCCAGCTTGCGACAATGCTTATTTTATTTGCAGGTGCCAACACTACTTACAGTGCATTCCCTATCTTGGTAAATTTTGTTGCATCAGATGGCTACCTGCCTCGTCAATTAACAAAGCGTGGTCACAGGTTAGCTTTCTCAAATGGAATCTTGTTACTTGCCGGCGGAGGAATATTCTTAGTCCTGATTACTGGTGGATCCGTTGAACATTTAGTCGCCTTTTATGCACTTGGTGTATTTACCGGATTTGCCTTAGCTGGTTTTGGAATGTTGCGCCATGCACTGCGCAATCGCACCGGTTCATGGAAAGCGAAAGTCTTTATTCATGGTCTTGCTGGAACTGTATCTTCAGTCATCGTCGTAATTTTCTCAGTAGTAAAATTTACTGAAGGTGCGTGGTTGGTTCTTGTTACTGCACCAATTATGGTTGTTTCGTTTTTACGTTTGCGTCGCCAGTACACCCGTGAACAAGAGGCATTGTCAGTAAAACAACATCAAGAGCGCGCCACATCAATTGCCCGTCACGACGTAACAGTGTTGATTGACAACGTTGACATCGCAACCGTTGGCGCCATTCGATATGCTCGCAGTTTAAAACCGCGCGAATTAACCGCTGTTCACTTTGTCATTGATGATCGACGAGCAGATGCGATTCAAAAAGCTTGGGCCGCATCCGATGCTCTAGAGGATGTAACGCTTGAGTTAATTGATTGCCCCGATCGAAGACTTGCAAATGCTGCACTTGATTACGCAATTCGAATGACAGAAAAACCAGATGTTGAATTAACCCTATTACTTCCTCGTCGCTCATATTCGGGATTCTTAGGGCGTTTATTGCACGATCAAACTGCTGAAGAGATCGCCTCGCCTATTTCACAGTTGCCCCGTGTAGTTGCAACGATCGTTCCTTTTGATGTTGAAAAAATTATTTCTGGGGGTAGATTTGCTTTGCCAACAACAACAAAGGCTCCAACGGCTCCGATTACAAAACCTATAATTAAAACGAACTCTGTGAATGTAGAGCCTGTGAGTCATTACGCAGAAAACGTCACACCGATCGGTGCTATCACTTGGCGAAAGAGGGCACAGGTTCAAGGCCGCGTTACTTCAATTCGAATGTCACCAAGCGGGGCCTCACCTGTATTAGAAGTAGAAATTTGGGATGAGTCCGGTGGTGTTTCACTTCAATTCTTAGGCAGACGCGAAATTGCAGGCTTAGAAGTTGGTTCTCAACTGCGTGCTGAAGGCATGGTTGGTGAAGAAGAAGGCTCTATGGTGATTCTTAATCCTTCTTACGAACTTCTTGTATAAAGTTCTTTATCAAATCACCACACTCTTGGGCTAAAACTCCTGCTCGGACCTCTGTTCTAAAGGTGCTACGTGGATCACGTAATAAATCCCAGACAGAACCAACTGCGCCAGCTTTCTCATCCCAAGCCCCAAAAACTAGAGTTTGAATTCGCGACTGCGCGATTGCACCTGCACACATGGCGCACGGTTCAAGTGTCACAACAAGAGTTAGATTTTCTAATCTCCAACTATCAAGTTTGTGAGATGCCCGTCGTAATGCAACAATCTCTGCGTGTGCTGTTGGATCATTATGTAGTTCTCGCTCATTGTGTCCTGAAGATATTAATTCTCCGGATGCATTAAAAATCGCTGCACCAACTGGAATGTCGCCACTAACTAAAGCACCCCTTGCTGTTGATAAAGCAAGACGCATCATCTCTATGTCATTCATTAATTACTTTTGCTCACAAATCAAGTAGTTCTGCAAACTCTTCTCCGAAGCCAAGTCTTGAAGCTATTGCTTCGAGCTGCTCATCAGGAAAGAGTTCTTCATCATCACATAAAGCTGTAATTTCCATTCCGCTCAAACCTAAGTCGGCAAGAATTTCAAGATGTCCTGTAGGTCCAGCTTCTTCATCATCTTCTGGGATTGGCAGATCTGCAATTTCAAGGAGTTCTTCTGCCACTGGATAATCCAATGCTGCAGTTGCATCACTTAAAAATAATGAAATGTTTGAACCTAAAACTCGAATTAAAATAAAGAACTCTTCATCAATGGCAATCAGGGCGATTGAACCACCGTTAGTTTGTTGTGATTTCAATCGCGTAATTATCTGAGCAATGTCGTAGGGATCCAACAGTTCGGCTAACGTCCATCGACCATCCTCGTGCCAGGCCGCAACGGCGATATCTGCTTCATTAACGAAGTCTCTCGCCTCATCTTTAATCTCATCTTTAATCTCATCGAATGATTCAATCTCTTCGACATCTTCGAGCCCCTCAGGCAGGTCATCATCAAAGGCCGACATGTGAGAATACTTTCACTCATTTGCAAGGAAAGAAACCCCTGTAAGGTATGGGGTATGAAAGTTCACGTCGCAAACCACCCGCTGGTGAGCCATAAATTGACGGTATTGCGTGATGTGCGAACTGACTCGCCAACCTTTAGACGATTGGTCGAAGAACTCGTAACACTTTTAGCGTACGAAGCCACGCGTGAAGTTCGAACAAATGAAGTTGAAGTCACGACACCAGTAACGAAAACTAAAGGTCAAAAATTAGCGGAGCCACGCCCTGTTGTCGTTCCAATTCTGCGAGCTGGTCTTGGAATGCTAGAGGGAATGAGTAAGTTGCTTCCAACAGCTGAAGTGGGTTTTCTTGGGATGGTTCGCGATGAAAAAACTTTGGAAGCTAGTACCTATGCAAATCGATTGCCTGAAGACCTATCTGGACGCCAGGTATTTGTTTTAGACCCAATGCTTGCAACAGGTGGAACATTGATCATGGCATTTCATTATTTGATTGATCTTGGTGCCAATGACATCACTGCCGTATGTATCTTGTCTGCTCCCGAAGGAATCGCAGCGGTTGAGAAAGAGTTTAAGAACTCTAGAGTTCCAATAACAATTGTTACTGGAGCGTTGGATGAAAAGTTAAATGAATTTGGGTACATCGTCCCTGGTCTCGGGGATGCCGGTGATCGACTTTACGGAGTGGTATAAATGGCAACAACATCCCCAGGATATGGAATCACGATTCGTGTTGAAGGAGGCCCTGACTCCAATCCTGTTGCACTTGCAACGACTGTAATTACTGGTGCTGGTGCAACTATTACCGCTCTTGATGTAGTTGAATCAAACCTAGAACGCGTCGTTATCGATATTACTTGTGACACTATTGATGCCGATCATGCCGATCAAATTACTGTTGCAATCTCAAAAAACTCAACATTGACGGTGAGAAAAGTCAGTGATCGTACTTTCCTTTTACACCTCGGAGGAAAAATTGAAATTGCATCTAAAGTTCCCTTAAAGACCCGTGATGATTTATCTCGTGCGTACACACCTGGTGTTGCTCGGATCTGTCAGGCAATCGTTGCAGACCCATCCGATGCCAGACGTCTAACTATTAAACGAAATACTGTTGCTGTTGTAACTGATGGCTCAGCAGTTCTGGGCCTTGGAAACATTGGACCAGCAGCAGCGTTGCCTGTGATGGAAGGTAAAGCCGCCCTATTTAAGCGATTTGCCGATGTTGATGCCTGGCCAGTCTGTCTTGATACCCAAGATGTAGATGAAATTGTTCGCACAGTTCAATTAATTGCACCTGTCTATGGAGGAATTAATTTAGAAGATATCTCTGCGCCAAGATGTTTTGAAGTAGAGCGTCGACTTAGAGAGCTCCTAGATATCCCTGTATTTCATGATGATCAACATGGCACAGCAATTGTTGTTCTTGCGGCACTTAGAAATTCTCTCAAGCTTGTAAAAAAGGATCTGAAATCGGTAAAGATTGTATTAAGTGGCGTTGGCGCGGCCGGAAATGCAATCGCTCGCTTACTCACACTCAATGGTGCAAGCAACATAATTGGCTTTAATCACAAGGGAGTAATCCATCGTGGTATGAAATCTGATGATGTCATGCAACAGTGGTTTATTGATCACAGCAATCCAAATAACTTCACAGGGGCAATCTCTGAAGCAATGATTGGTGCCGACGTGTTTATTGGTGTCAGCGCTCCAAATGTATTAATCGAGTCCGATATAGCTGCAATGGCTGCCGGATCAATTGTCTTTGCACTTGCTAATCCTGATCCTGAGATAGATCCGGCTATTGCTCGTAAATACGCATCCGTTGTTGCAACTGGACGCAGCGATCAACCAAATCAAATTAATAACGTTCTAGCTTTTCCTGGAATTTTCCGTGGATTACTGGATGCAAATGCCCACAAGATTAGTGATGAGATGTTAGTTGCTGCTGCTGAAGCAATTGCTGACTGCGTATCTCCGGAACAACTCAATACTTCATTTATTGTGCCAAGCGTCTTTGATGCAGATGTTGTAAAGGCAGTTGCTGCTGCCGTTAAAAACTCTGTGGGCGCTTAGTTTGTGACCCACTGACTCCTCCAGCGATTACACCAGCGTATGTCATGACAATCCCTGTAATTAAATAAAAACTAATACTCACACCTTTTGTTGGTGCCACAATATCGATGATTAGAGAACTAAAGAGCTGACCGCCAACACTAAAGAGTGTGAAAGTTAGAACTCCTAAATGTTGGACAATACTTGAGGCAAAAGAGATGTAAATAACTCCAAGAATTCCCCCCATATAGATCCAAATTGGACCTTGTGGCAGAGGTGTTAACTCTGTCTTTCCGGTGATAACACCGACTACTACTAGGGTGAGAAGAAATATTGTGCCTGTAGCAAAATTCATGAATGAAGTTGCAAAGCCTTGATTCGTATGTTCGTTTATCTGACCATTGAGTGCTCGCTGGAAACCAACAAGTAGACCTGCTGTACAACCGACAGCTACGGTTAGGGAAGAAAGCGTGTTTGAATCTATTCGATCTAAGACAGAAACAATGACAGCAACGACTGTAATGATTACTGCAGAAACACGCCTCTTAGTGATTAGGCGTTTACCTCCGCCAGTAAACCCAATCCGATCAATAAATAATGACATTACTGTCTGACCTGAAATAGAAGCAACCGTATAAATTGCTACGCCTACAAGAGGAACAATCTGTGTCTGTAGTGCAACAAAAGATCCACCTAATGATCCTGCTAAAAGTTTCCACTTTGCAATTTCTTTTCGGGCTACTGATTCTCGCAGTTTTCTGAGCCCAGCTTTTATTTTTGGATTAAAAAGTGTGACTAGCGAGATGACTAAGAAGCCTGTACCAAATGAGATTAAAGCTGCTTCTAACCCATTATTTAGCCGATGAGACAACTCTCCATTGATTCGAGCTTGCACCGAAATCATGGCTCCTGATATTGCTGCTAGCAGATCTAATCGCATTACTTGCGTGTGCCATCAAACTTCCTTTTATCGGCAATCCAATCCATGAGGGCAAACAAGACTCCTGAAATAACAAATGTTAAGTGGATCATTACTCGCCAAATTGTTCCTTCACCAACTTCGGCCTCTCCTGAAAGCTCAATAAAGTCTTTAAGAAGTTCAATTACCGATATTGCAACTAATGAACCAATTAATTTGATTTTAAGTCCGCTAAAGTCAATTGTTCCCATCCAGTAGGGACGATCTTTTGAATCAGTTGCGACATCTATTCGGGATACAAAGTTTTCATATCCTGCAAAAATAACCATTAAAATTAAGTTAGCGAGCAAAGTTAAGTCAAGGAGTGCTAGAAGGTCTAGTGTGAATTCTTGAGCGTTGACTTCACCAATATGCAGGGCTAAATGATAAAACTCAATTATAAAGCGATAAGCAAGGAGTACTAGTGCTCCGACTAGACCTAAATAAAGTGGTGCTAAGAGAAAACGAGAACGAAAGAGGATGGATTCAATTCCATGGGTTATCTTGCTCATGGGATAATTTTAACTCAACTTTCCAAAGAAAGTGTGGTGTGAAGCCACTCCTCCTCTAGTTTTAATTTTTCTGCCTTTAAATCACTTAACTCTGAAGCAATAGTGATCAATTTTTCTGGTTCAAATGCCGCGGCATCTTGCTTCGCCTCTAACTCCATTATCTGTGATGCATATCTTTCTAACTGTCGGTCTAGCCGGGTGAGATCCTTTTTTAATTGTCGCTGCTCTGCCGCGTTTGAAGTTTTCTTCTCTTTTTGTGTTTCAGGAGTTGAATCCAAAACTCTGGCTCTCTGCTCTAAATACTCGTCAACTCCGCGGGGTAAATCACGTACTTTTTTATCGCCAAGTAAACCTACAAATCGATCACAAACTCGTTCTAGAAAATATCTATCGTGTGAGATCACAATCAGCGTCCCACCATAACTATCAAGAAGATCTTCAAGTTCTGTCAGGGTCTCAATATCGAAATCATTTGTTGGCTCATCTAGGAGTAAAACATTTGGGCTATCCATCAATAATCTAGTTAACTGTAAACGCCGTTTCTCACCGCCAGATAAATCTCCTACAGGTGTCCATTGAGATTCACGATCAAAGCCCAACCGTTCACAAAGTTGGGAGGCTGATAGCTCACGCCCGCCTCCTAATTCAACTCGATTAGCAATTTTTTCAACTGCCTCTAACACTCTCCACGTTGGATCTAATTCAGCTAAATGTTGAGTTAAGAATGCAGCTTTCACTGTCACTCCTGTAACCAACTTTCCAGCGGTAGGAACAATCTCCCCAGTCAAAGTTCGCATTAAAGTTGTTTTACCGGCGCCATTGATTCCAACAATTCCTATACGATCGCCCGGTCCAATGTTCCAATAGAGATCATCGATTAACTCTTTATCGCCAATCTTTACCTGTAAGTGATGAGCCTCATAAACCGTATTTCCTAAACGGTTTAAGGCAAACTTTAACAATTCACCCTGATCTCTTGGGTTTGGTTCATCAGCAATCAATACATTTGCTGCATCGACTCGAAACTTAGGCTTAGTAGTTCGAGCAGGTGCACCTCTTCGTAGCCAAGCAAGTTCTTTCCTAATTAAATTATTTCTCCTTGCATCCATAGCTGATGCCTGTCTGGATCTCTCTGCTTTTGCTAAGACGAATGCACTATAACCACCGTCGTACTCTTCGACTTTACCTTCAACAACTTCCCATGTTCGATCTGTGACAGCATCTAGAAACCAGCGATCGTGCGTGACTACAACAACGGCTAAGCCTTTTCTTTTATTGATGTATTGGGCTAACCATGCAACGCCCTCTACATCTAGATGATTTGTTGGCTCATCAAGCAAAATTAAATCAAGCTCATTAATCAATAATTTTGCAAGTCCAACGCGGCGCCGCTCACCACCTGAGAGTTGACCAAAGGTGCGATCAAATATGTGATCGTCAAAACTTCCAAATAACCCAGTGAAAACTTCGCGAATATTTGGATCGCTGGCCCATTCATGTTTTTGTGTATCGCCAAGAACAACTTCTCCAACAGTGCTCTCTGGGTTCGCCAAATCTACTTGTGATAGCAGCCCAATTTTTGCCGCATTAGATTTAGTCACCCGACCAGAATCAGGAGGTTCGAGATCAGCTATTATTTTCATGAGAGTGCTCTTGCCAGAACCGTTACGGCCAACTATTCCTATTCGATCACCCTCTGAAACTCCAAGGGAGACAGAGACTAAAAGCTCTTTAATATCAAAAGCCTTTGAAACCTCTTCTAGGTTAACAACATTGCGCGCCATGGCGAAAGAAAATCCCCTCAGCTAGCGTGAATAATAAATATTGCAATTATCGAAACAACAGCTCCACCTGAAAGAACAAAATACTTAACCCAGGGTTTCATTCCAGTTCGAGCGGCGGCTCGATTAGCGACGTCTTTTGTATAAAGCATTACGCGCCCGGCCCATGCAAACTCGGTGGCTAAAATTCCAAGACCGGCTAAGAGAATTAAAATTCCCGGGCCTGGGCCAATTAATGCCACTGATCCAGCAACTGTAATTGCGCCACCAATTAACCCAATAACAATTCGCCAAGCAATTCGACCGGCTGGAGTTCGCTTGATGTAATACACAATTGGAAGCTTCATGATGTATCTATTCTACTATTACTACTGACCCCATGAAGAATGCAGCGGGCGCCCTTCAGCAAAACCTGCAGTAGATTGAATTCCAACTGTTGCCAAATCGGCGAACTCTTCAATATTTTTAGCACCGGCATATGTAAATGAGGAACGAACTCCTGCGATTATTTCGTCGAGTAAATCTTCAACGCCTGGACGTGCAGGATTTAAAAACATCCGAGAAGTAGAAATTCCCTCCTCAAAGAGAGCTTTGCGAGCGCGATCAAATGCATCTTCGGATGATGTGCGCGCTGCGACTGCGCGAGCAGAAGCCATTCCAAAGGACTCTTTATATAGACGCCCCTGTGCATCACTTTGTAAATCTCCCGGAGATTCATAAGTTCCTGCAAACCAAGAGCCGATCATTACCTGTGATGCACCTGCAGCTAGAGCTAGTGCAACATCACGGGGATGGCGCACGCCTCCATCGGCCCATACATGTGCACCTAACTTCTTTGCCTCTGTTGCACATTCAAGAACAGCAGAAAATTGTGGGCGCCCAACACCAGTTTGCATACGTGTTGTACACATAGCACCTGGTCCAACTCCGACCTTAATTATATCTGCACCAGCTTTAACTAAATCGTGAACACCTTTAGCTGTTACAACATTTCCCGCAACGATAGGAACTTTTGGATTAATTGATCGAATTGCAGATAAGGCTTCAAGCATTTTTTTCTGGTGGCCATGTGCAGTATCTACAACTAGAACATCTGCACCTGATTCAATAAGGGCAGCAGCTTTTGCAGCAACATCTCCATTGATCCCTACGGCAGCAGCAACTCTTAGCGCACCCTTTGAATCCAAGGCAGGTGAATACAATGTTCCGCGAAGTGCACCTAAGCGAGTCATAATTCCAACTAAATCTCCATTGGCCAAAACTGCTGGCGCTAATTTAAGTCGGTGATGAGTTAAGAAATCAAAAGCCTCACGCGCATTTAATTCATGAGACATGGTTGTCAGCTCTTTACTCATGACTTGATGAAGTTGAGTAAAGCGGTCAACGCTTTTGCAATCATCTTCTGTAATGATTCCTACAGGCTTTCCATTTTCTACGATTACAACCGCTCCGTGTGCTCGTTTATGTAGCAAACTAACAGCATCTGCAACAGTTGATTCTGGTGACAAAGTAATTGGCGTATCAAAGAACGGGTGGCGCTGCTTGACCCATTTAATAACTGAATCCACAACTGGCAGTGGAATATCTTGTGGAATAACTGTTAATCCACCGCGGCGCGCCATGGTCTCTGCCATGCGTCGACCAGCAATTGCAGTCATGTTTGCTACTACTAATGGAATTGTTGTGCCGGTTCCATCAATAGATGAAAGATCAACATCCATTCGAGATGAAAGTTCTGATTTGCTTGGCACCATGAAAACATCGTCATAGGTGAGGTCGTGAGTTACTTCGTTTATGAATCGCACGTGGGGCAACAATACTCAGATTGTTGGTTGTTGGCTCTATTGCGCCCAATTAGCCTTAATCGCCCTTGTGTTGGCAGCGGGTTCAAGGTGAGGGAGCAGGCTCCAACCTCTATGTGCTGCCTCTCCACGGTGGCCACCGACTTATGAGCTTTGTTATTGTGAAGTGAAGGTTGCATCCGGAATCAACTCAGGGCAAGTGCCACCCGGTGGAATTAACGGTTCAAAATGCCACCATTCATTTTCATAGACCCGGCACAGCCCAAATCTGGCTCCATTTAATTCGAGCCAGCCAGCTCCTATCGGCTCATCTGGATAGTTCACATCGATGGCAATACCCCATGGGTGGTGAGATAGATATGGCGGTGCGACCCATTTTGCCGCTTCAGCCTCTGAACCGTACTTTTTAACTGCGGATGCAAATAAATACTTTTGTCTTTCTAAAGTTCTAAAACCAGATGCAATGTAGATTTTTTGGCCAACTTTTTCTGCCGCTGCTTTCGCCGCAGTAAATCGATAAAGAACCTGTGCATCAATCTCGCTGGGGTAATCAATTGCGTGCTTAATTTCTGTTTCCCCTAGTGAAAACTCTGTTGCTACGCATCCTTTTACAGTATTAGTAATCCGTAATTCAAAGGTAATTTTATTCATGCAACTTAAGGGAATTGGCAAAGGATTTGTTGAATGGGAAAAACCCTCACCTTCTACTAGGTATGTTTTTTGTGAATCCTGTGAAACCCCAATTAAAAGTGAAAAAAGCAGGAAAAAACCAATCAAAACACCGCCTTTACGCATGGTTTAAGTCTAGGGGTTGCTTTTTAAAATTGGCATGAGATGATTGGGGTCAATTACCAAAGACGGTAGTTAACAGAACTAAAAAACGAACCGGGAGAGTACTTCTCAAACGAGTTTCAAAAGCTGAAACCTTTGCCGTACAAGTTTTACAAATGCTGACACAGACTAATAATCACAGCCAAACTTTTAGATTCATGCCTACAACTTCAGTTCCAGTAGACCCGAAACGCGTCGAAGAGATACTCAAGCAAGAATGGCAGTTGTTCACCAAAGACACAGGTAAGAGCCAAAGCGAGAGCACCCGTTCTCATAAATCATTGCCCCTAGGCGTGACATCGAGTTTCCAACACTGGGATCCATATCCAATCTCAATTGCTAGCGCCAAGGGCGCCTATATGACCGACGTTGATGGCCGACAGCTCCTTGATCTTTCGATGGGCTTTGGCGCCATGCTTGCAGGCCACCTCAATCCAGTTGTTGTTGAGGAGATTCAAAAGTCTTTGTCACAAGGAATGCTTTTTGTAACCCCATCACCGACTTCGACCGAAGCTGCTGAGATGATCTGTAATCGCTTTGGAATCGATCAGGTTCGCTTTACAAATAGTGGTACAGAATCAACTATGTATGCCGTCCGTGTTGCACGAGCAGCAACTGAGAAAATGGGAATTCTAAAAGTTGAGGGCGGCTACCACGGTAGTTACGATCCATTTGTAGTCTCTGCTAAGCCACCGATTGATCAAGCAGGAGATGCCGAGGAACCAACACCTTACATTGAATCGAATCTGGTTCCTGGCGATATCTATGTTGTTCCATTTAACAATATTGATGCCCTAGAGCGTATGTTTGAAAAGAATGCCGAACGTATCGCCTGCTTTATTATTGAACCTGTCTTAGAAAACATAGCAATCGTCCTTCCAGATGCAGGTTATCTAGAACGCGTGCGAGAGCTTTGCGATCAATACAAAGTTGTTCTGATTTTTGATGAAGTCAAAACTGGGCTAACCGCTGGGGCGCATGGTGCTTCAGCTCGTTTGGGCGTAAAACCAGATTTGATTACTCTTGCTAAATCCATCGGTGGTGGAGTAACTGTTGCCGCTTTTGGTGGAAAAAAACAATACATGGATTTTGTTTCTAACGGAAAAATGGCGCACTTTGGAACATTTAACGGTAACCCCCTTGCAATGGCTGGCGTTCGCGCAGTTGATCGAATTTGTTCAGATGGCGCACTTAAAGCTGCTGAAGCTTTTAACCAGCAAGCACTCGATCGTATTAGTGCAATTATCGAGGAGTACCAACTGCCAGCGCACACTGTTGGTTTCGGTGTAAAGGGCTGTGTTACTTGGTCAACCACACCGGTTCGCAACTATCGCGATTACAAAGCAACAGATTTTTCCATTGCAGAAGCTCACTGGTTATTTGCAATTAACCGCGGAATTATTACGCCACCGGGACTTGATGAACAGTGGTTGATTTCTTTGGCGCACGGTCAAGAGGAAATCGACCTGTTGGTTGAAGATTTCCGTGAGTTTGCAAAGGCGTTGCGCGCCTAACACAATAAAGAAGAAAAGCCCCCGGTGTGAAAGGCACCGAGAGCTTAACTTGTGCGCGCGAAGGGATTCGAACCCCTAACCTTCTGATCCGTAGTCAGATGCTCTATCCGTTGAGCTACGCACGCTTATTTAATTGTGAACCGCAATAGTACCCGCTTTTTTATAGCGCCCCAAACGCCACTCAATTGACCGTCTACGTGGCTTTTTGCTGATTAAAAGAGCGGGTTTTTGCTTCAGACTTGTTCTTAATTGAATAGCTAATTGAAGCAAAAAACCTGCATAGGGAGGTTGCTGTTCTCGTTAAATTACCCTCGACGAAATATTTCTCTGGAAACCAGTGTCGTAAGTGTTTTTAGAAATATAAATAGTTGGCGAGGTGAATTAATTTTCCTACCTTCCCGCTTAAGGAAACTGAAGAAGTGCTTCAAAAGAGTATTTTTCCCACGCTGTAACTTCATGAACTGATCATCATTGAGCCACTCAATGCCCCAGAGTTCGGAAATATTTTGATATAGAGGGCCTGCAAACTTTTTTGCCCTAGCTAAAGCTGGTGCAAATACAGCAAATGCGCGTTGGTCTTTCTTATCGACAACGCCGACTAACCCACCTTCACTGTCCAGTAAATACTCTGCAAGTTCTTTTAAATTAACTGAAGTTTTTGCATCTGCAAAAATGTAATAAGGGGTCGATCCGGATTCAAACTCTTCTAGAACCCAATCAATTGAAATGAGTTGATCACGTGCGATCAACTGGAATGTAAACTGTGGATCCTGAGATAACCAACTCCTTATTTCGCGAAGATCTGTATATAAGTCACTGACTGGGGTATATCGGCGGTTCAACAACGACCAAGGCGCAAGAAGTACAAAATTTGCAGTAGACCCAGGAATCGCTAAAAGTTTTTCACGCAGACTTAAAATCTGTTCAAGTGTTGCTTCGCGTGCATCAACTATCACCTGATAGGTAGGAACTAACCAGTTAAATTTACTTTTTTCTCGGATACGAAACATTTGTGGAATGTGTTGAGCAAAAACTGGGTCATTGTGCTTTTGAATTTGATTTTTGTGTACTTCTACCGTGCTGTATCCAAGATGCCATGAAAGGGCTTCGCGGTCGACAACCATTCGCAGGCCATTAACAAAAACTCTCCAACCAAGTTCAGTATCTTCTCCGGTCACTAGATCGCGGTTATAACCACCTAAATCTTTCCACTGTGCATTTTTAATTGAAAAAGTTGCGCCAACAAATGCTCGGTAACCATCAATTCCTGGTTTTTCTAAATCATTTGTGAGGGAGACCCGTGCCTCCCATAGTTCTTTGCCCCAACTTTCCTTGTGTAGTGCGTTAAAGCCACCCGCATTTAACGAATTAATTAAGTCATTAGGTGTGTACTGCCAATCCTTCACGAAGCGCTTCCATCCAAGCACGACGTAATCGTCGGCATTGTGGTGCCATTTCATATGGTGAGCAAGATGGTCTGGTTCAAAGACCATATCAGCATCAACAAACCAAAGAACATCGGTTTTTATTCGGGCGACCATGTCACTGGTAGCTGCCGTTTTTCCCCAATTACCCTCACTATTTTTATACGTTATCAACTTAGTATTATTAGGACGAATCTTTGGAAGGGTAAGAGATTTCGCACTTCCATCGTCGATAACATAAACATTAATTAGCCGCGCAGGATAGCTCTGCGCAGAAAGTGAAGCCAATACTAGATCCAACTTCTCTTGGCCATCTCTACAGGCAATCACAACACCAACGGTGAGTTTAGGCTTTTGATTTACTTCCAGGTCATGCGGTCTTGAAAAACGATATGTCCCAATTTTCATATGTGGTCCCCAAAGATTTGGTGCGACCAAAGCCCGACAACTTTTTCATTGACATTATTTAAATACTTTGAATAATTTGTTACATAGGTGTGAGGAGTAAATCCACGGCGATATATGTATCCGGCTCCAAAAGTACGCCAAATCTTGCCACCGTTATTTGTTACCCCATTAAGAAGGAAATGATCTACAGCCGAACTTCCGTTGCCAAACCAACCCGCGGCTTGAGCTGAAGTGCGCTTGGCTAAAATTGTTCCACCGCAGATCCAGTCACTCCACTGTTCAACAGTCTGCATACTTCCTCTACCAAATTTTCTTAGCGTGATGTTTAAAGGTTCTAAATAAATGTAGTTCATAGCACGCCCAACGACTTCGGCTCCCGTATCTAGGGCTGCATCAAGTAAATCACGTAAATGTTCTGGGCCATAAAAATCATCGTCATCCATTTTCGCAATAAAATCACTTCCGCAACCGGATGCAAGAGTAGAAAGTATTGTTCCTAAGGTTTGATCTTTATCGAAATTTTGGACAACTACTCTGATTTTTCGACGATTGAGAGCTGTGATCGCTCGTTTATGAAATGCCGAGAGTTCAATTCCGTGAAGGCCTAACCTTAATTCAAATGATGGAAGGCTTTGTTGTAATAATTGGGGCAGTAAGGCACTCAAGTCATCTGGTCGAATCGTTGCCACTAATACAGAAACACTTGGATATTTTTTTATTTTTGCGCGCCGAACTTTGCGTAAACTCTCAAGAAAGGCTATTTCCTGCGAAAATGTCGTGAATCGATTCAATGTATTTGGCTGATTCGATGACATGGGCTAAGACTACCAAGAAATAAATGG
>Ga0209442_1001110_pt1 | contig 15457 bp, 22 predicted proteins | sample LauGreSBDMM110DD_2_FD_187565 | JGI IMG/M metagenome (GOLD analysis project Ga0209442, IMG submission 187565) | Freshwater lake microbial communities from Lake Michigan, USA - Sp13.BD.MM110.DD (SPAdes) (version 2) | ecosystem: Environmental > Aquatic > Freshwater > Lake | place: Lake Michigan...
TTGATGGAATACTTGACTAACTTGTAGGTGATTTGATGGACTTGTCAATTCTGTTATGATTTCTAGGTCAACAAACTGAAAGGCTTTTATGAACCACACACAACACGCCATGACTGATGCCGCCCACCGCAGGCTTGGCAAACGCGCAGAGGCTGCCTATGACCTGCTGCTGTGCCTTGTCATTGGCGTAGGCTTGGCCGCACTGCTCGTAGCATGGTGGTCATCATGAACGATCAACCAGTATTCCAAATAACCCCACCAGCATTCCAAATAACACCAGAACAATCTGAGTGGCAGTGCTTCTTGTTTGGCAACAGACCTGACGGCATGGGCATCGTGTATCGCCCAAGAAAAGGCAAAGAACCAAGTTGGTTTGTGCGCCTGATGATGCGTATCTTTTTTGATTGTCTTTGGGTAAAGGATTAGGACTGATATGACACCACTACAAGACTACTGCCAAGAACCTCGGACTATGGATGAATTGGTGGAGGCCGGATACAAGCAGCACGCCGTCTACAACGCTGTCAAGCGCAATGAATTGAAGAACACCAATGCCATGGATGCATGGGGGCGCAAACAGCGCGGCAAAGGCTTATTCCTGTCCACCGTGACACCGATCCCCTACAACGCAACCCTGTTAGTGCAAGCCTGGAACACACAACCACAAGGAGAAAACCATGTCTGAGAATATGCAAATTGAGATTGACCGCGCCGTCAATAAGTTCACGCCACCCATGGAAGTGGGCGGTGGATTCTTCACCCGCGAGGACATCAAGACCTTTGCTCGTAAGGCCGTGACTGATGGCACATTCATCGGCTGGACTCATGCCGAGAACCTGACCCGCGAGCGTATGCAGCGTAAGGTCACCGAGATGGAGCATGAGGTCACCATCCTGCGCGAGCGCGTCAAGGAAGTGGAGATGGAGCTGCTGGCGGTTCAGAAGTGAAAATAATCGTACTGGTGCTGGCGGTGCTGGCACTTTTTTACTTTGATTCAAAGGAGGCGCATGGAAACCGTAATCAACTTTCTTTTGATGGCACTGTTAGGCATGGCAATCACGCTTGTCGTGCTGATGTGCATTGTGAAATTTTTATTGGATCAAACCGAGGACAAGTAAATGCCTAGACCAAAGAGTGAATTGACCACCACGCAAAGGCAAATTGGCGTAAGGCTTACGCAGTGGCAGTATGAGGAATGGAAGAGGCTCGGCGCATCTAAGTGGATCAAGCAGTTGCTGACAGAGAGCTATAAGAAGAGGATAAAGGAATGACACAAGATGAAATTATTGAAATGGCTAGACAGTCAGGATTGACAGATGACTTGCTTGAAGTGTCATTTGTTTCGCCAATGCTTGAAGCCTTTGCCAAACTTGTAGCCGCCAAAGCGTTTCAAAATGGCTATGAAAAAGGCATAGCTGCCTTTAATGAAGCAGTTAGTCTTGAACGTGAAGCTTGTGCAAAGGTGTGTGAAAAATATGCAGCAGCGAATACATCTTGGACTAAAGCGGCAGTAAAAGATTGTGCCGCCATCATCAAAGCCAGAGGTAAAGCATGACACAAGAAGCATTGAAGCTGGCGCTTGAGGCGCTGGAAATGTATGGTAATCGGCATCGAGCAACATATTTGCTTGATGGGGCATGGGATGAAGAAATCACTTTAGGAGACAAAGCCATAACCGCCATCAAAGAAGCCTTAGCAAAAGAAAAAACATTGCAAGCACTGCACAGCGAAAACAAACGCCTTGGGCTTTACAAAGAAGCGTATGCACAGCCAGAGCAAGAGCCTGTGGCGTATCTTTGCGAACCTGACGCAAACGGCTTATTTGGGTTGCCGACACCAGACAAAGGTTGCAAAGATTGCTTTCCTGTCTATCGACATTCACAGCGCACATGGGTAGGGCTGACCATGGATGAAATAGCGTTGCTTCATGCGAATTATCCAAATCCACAGGGCTTTGCTTTGGCGTTGCAAGCCAAACTCAAGGAACGCAACACTTGAAATCTGCAAGATTACCGCGAGTGATTGATCTGCTGCAACGCACCGGCTGCACAGCGCCAGAGCTTGCAGACAAGGTGTACTGCACCGAGAGGTCAGCGCAGCAGATGATCAACCGCCTGCGGCTCGCTGGCACTGTCCACATCCAAGAGTGGCGCAGATCAGGCAATGTGCTGGTGGCGGTGTACAGGTATGGGATTGGCACTGATGCCGTTAAACCGCCACCGCTGACACCCATGGAGCGTTTGCGCCGATTCAGAGCGCGTGAGACATTGGACGATAAGGCTTTCCGCTTGGCAAGGGAAAGAGGTAAGAGATTAAAGCCACGGCGTGATCCGCTGGTGGCTGCACTGTTTGGAGATAGATGATGATTATTGATGCTAAGACTATGAATCAAATAGAGACAGATCAGCTCAATCAAATGCTAATCAATGAATATGAGAGCTTGTGGCTTGAAAAGTATGGTGCATCACCAAAAGGAATGCACCCCATCCCCAGCAATGTCGCTGAAGATGAGGTGATGTTCTTTATTTCTTTTTCCGGACATCAGGAATAGGCTGATCTTTTTTCCACCATGGCAGCATTCGTTCTTTACCGGCAAAGACATCAGCAACATATTTTTGCTGCTCTTTTCTGGTTAACTCTTTGCCTAATTGCTGTGCAGACCATGCTGCTTGTTTTTCATAATTGTCAAGCCAATCACCGCCACCAGTTTTAAGTCCTGTCAATTCACCAAGTCCAAACCAGCGGCCTTCTTGTGCAATAGCCGGATCAAGATTTAATGGTGCGGCCACTTTATTTTGCAGCAATGACTCTAAAGCTCCATACTCAGTATCTTTAGCGCCACCCTGACCCCAAAAATATGGACCATACGGCGTTGCATATGATGTACCGGCAGCCTCATGCGTATCAAACACATACGGTCTAAAGTTACCTGTTTTGTTTTGATAGAAAGACGATATTTTCTGCGCTTGTTTTTCTCCGCTTGGGAATCCTTGATTAAGGAATTTTGCAAATGGCGCATAGTGTCCTTCCATCATAGAGAGGCCACCACCTGTTAATGCTTTGAATTCGTCATGCGCTTTCAACACATTTTCTTTGGTGATTGGTATGCCAGCTTGCTCCATTCTCATAATCAATGATCCGATGGCATTTTCAAGAGCCACACTGTTTTGCGCTGATGCAAAACTTGTTGCTGCCAATCCTTTATTGAAGACATCTGGTGCGTAATTAGCCTCATCCAGAGCTGCACGCATTGGCTGATATGACTTATAGAATCCACCGCCAGTTGCATCTAATCCTCGCTGCACTGATCGTGTGATGATGTCTAAATTCTTTGGATTGGCCAAACTCTTTATGTGCGATAAATCTGCTCTGGCCGGTACATACCTATTGATGTCTGCTTGAGTAACGCCAGGTATGCCTCCAATATTCCCTGATTGATTCATTACTGATCTATCAAGTAATCCATAACTTGGCGGTTTCCATTGCTCAATTGGCTGCTCAAGTACAGCATTTGCTAATTCATATCTTTGCTGTACTTCACTTGGAATTAGTTTGGTCGCCTCTTGAAGTGATGGTGCTTCACCTCTTCTCACGGCCTCTTGGCCAGACTCAAGAATCTTTGTGTAATCTCTTGCTGTGGCATTGGCAATATCTCCACCAGTTTTGATGGCCTTGTTTGTCGCAGTCATTCTTTTCGGGAATGATTTAATCTTTGATGGGTCAATCACATTGCTTTGAGTACCCTGCGCCAAATCACTAAGCAGACCAGCGCCAAGCCCACCCTTTGCCATGGTGCGATTAACCACTGGCGTGATGGCGCGTTCAGCGGCCATGCCAGCGCGTTCAGCTTGCGCGGCATAGGCTGCTTTAGGTATTGATGCCAGCATCGCAGCCTCTGGCAATACTGGTGGCAAATCCTTAAGCAGACCACCAAGGCTTTGCAACATCTCTGGCGCAACCTGACCGCGAGGCTGATAGGTGTACTCTTGCATGACACGCTTTGCCTCTGCCTCTGCAATACGGTTAGCCTCTCGCGTACCCAGCTTGCCGCTGGTCGCTCCCTTGTAAACACCATATGGCATACCAAGCAAACCGGCCAGCGCACCGCTGCCAAGGGTTGCAGCAGTCTCTCCAGCGCCGGTTAAGTAGTCTAGGTAGGTTGCCATTTATTGTCCCAAAAGTCCTGCCGTGAATCCTGTTCCTGCCGTCAATGGCAGAGCACGCCTTAACATTTCCTCAGTCGCTGGATTAACAGCGCCAGCAGGCAAAACGCCAGACTGCAATCGTCTTGCAATTGCGGCTGATGGCGCTGATGTGTATGCGCTTGCCGCAATGTTGGTTGGCATTGACAGCATCATATTTAATGGCGTGAGTTCCATCATGCGCGTTGCTGTTCCAGAGTCACCAACAATAGGTCTGAATGCTTGTGCAAAGCGTGCGGCCTCATACATTGGAGTGGTGTTACTTCCCTCCATGAATCCGCGAGGGTCTTTGCGAGTCAATGCTGATGCCAGATTCAAGCCTGAGACATTGCCTGATGATGGATTGATAACGCCAGAGGTTGTTCTAACAGTCATCAGATTGCGGTAATTAGCACGCGCTGCTTGGAATGCAGCCTGATCTGCTGCTGACATTCCTGCCATCAATTGATCGTCAACGATCTCTTTGATCTGAAACAAAGCCTGACCTAGATCACGATCACCATTTGGTGATGTACTTTCTTTTTTAGCCAACTTGCCAAGTTTTGAAGTCAAAGAAGTTAATTGATTTCCTGTTGCCTGACCTGTGTTTGCAAAGTTCAATAATTGCTTAACAAGAGTATTGTTTTTTAATGGCTCTTTAATCAAGCCTTCTACTGAATTTTCAATTAAATCAATTCCATTTAATACATACATCTGATCTAGATTTTGTAGGCTTGGACTTGCAGCCTTGTTGTAGACGGCGCTGATCTGATTCTGTGCCTTTGCCAATACAGGGTTGCTTAACTCGTCTGCATTAACGCCAATGGCTTGAGCCGTGGCTCGATTCAGCACCTTTTGATTGGTGTCCTTAATAGTATTGAAAGCGCCAGAGGTCATTGGATTGGACTCAAGTCGAGCTTCCATCTGTTGCAATGATCTGCTGCCGGTTTCCTGTCCTGGCGTTGTACGAAACCCCATCGCCTTACCTCGGTCAAGAATAGCTTTTTGCGCCTGAGTCAATGCGGCAGAGGTGTCTGCGCCGACAACGCCAGGTGTGATCTGGCCGCCGGTAACCGTTGCCGTTGGCGTAACTGTCGCACTGGTTTGCGCTTGCGCGGTTGCCGCGCTTGCGGGTTGCGTAACAGTCGGACCTCTACCAAGCAATAGGTTTAATATCTTGTCAGACAAATATCCACCACCAGCACCAAATACACCGCCAAGTCCTACCTGTTGTGCTTTTTGCGTAAAGTAGTCAGTCGATTCTGATGCTACAGGTTGTAGAGCGCCACTGACTGCGCCACTGACTGCGCCAGCTTTGACAGGCGCGGCAGCCAGATTTAAGGCTTTGACGGCGGCAGTGCTTGGAAACAGTGATGCAGCCACATTGCCAGTAACACGGCCAACGTCCATCTCATCGGGCATGAATTGACCTGCGCGAGATTGACGATACAGCATCTCATTCTGACGGTTTATATCTTCAACTCGCTTACGCTCTGACTGCATGAACTGCTCCATGCGAGAACCGGCAGGAGATACAGCTTCCAAACTTCTGGTCAGCAACTGAGCGCCAGCCTCTGGAATATCCATCATGCCACGCACAAATCCTCCAACCGGAGATGCCGCCAACTTTTCGCCAACCGTTCTAGGCACTACTGGTGCTACTGGTGCTGGTGCAGCAGCTTTACCAGAGAGATTCTGAATGGCTTGAATGATCTGCTGATCAGTCATTGTGTCCGGAAATGCAACCGGTCCAATGTTTGGTACTTGAATAATTCTGTCAGCCATGATTGTTTAATCCTCTACATATCGAGTAACACCGGTTGCCGGATCAGTTTCTAATCTACCACCACCGCCAGTAGTTTTCTGCTGCGCCTTCTTGATTGTTTTAAGCGCAGGACCGCCACGCACTTCCATTGCCAACTCAGCATTTTTGCGTGACCGCGCTTTTTGCTCAATGGTTGCAGGCTTGTCATCGACTGTTGGAAAATATTTCTTAATTTCTTTTTCCATTTCGTCTGTACCAATAACAGCACCAGACTCAGCACGCAAATTAGCAGTGACCCAATTTTCTTGCGCTTGACGATATTGCTGACGGCCAGCACTTTCACTCAAGTTAGCAATACCAGTAGTCAATCCTGCTGATGGTATAGACCGCATGATGGCTTGATATCGACCAGGCGCACCAAACGCATTTTCTAAGGTAACAGCTTTCCCTTCAACAACCAACGGCTGCTGAGTCATTGGATCAAGCACAGGCGCATTAAATATCTGCTTTGCCTCGTTCATACGCAAAGCAAAGCCAGCAGACTTTGCCTGATCTTCTGTGGCTGCACCTTTGCCAACTAATTGCTCACCACTTGCACCTGTGATGGGGATGATGGGCATACCAGGCACTTTAGAAACATAAGCAAAACCATCAGCAGTTTCGACTCGGTCATATTGACCACGATCAAATTCCGCTTGGGTAAGTTTCAATTTATTCAGTGCAATGCCAAGATTAGCCCTGTCAATTTTGAGTCGAGCCTCTTCGCCTGGTGACATTCCTGTCAGATATGTTGCATTGGCAGGAATCTTATTCTTGTCAACAAATTGAATCTTGCCACCAAGATTGACTTGCACTAGTTCACGCGGCACGCCAAAGCCTTCAACGCTTTTAATCGTTCCATCATCATATCGTTGAGCAAGTACAGCATTGCCTGATGCGTCTGTAACTTGTTCCATATTGCCAATTGGCTTGGCGGCTGGGGCTTCAGATGCAGGTATTTCTATTCTTCCACCAGCTTCAGTGCGTTGGAAAAATTTTCCTCCTTCACCACGATAAGGCTCACCAACTACTTTTGTTTTTGGCTTAATCAACAAAGCCTGATCCATATAGGCTTTTGACTTTGCCGGATCTACTGCTGCAAATAATCTTGCAGCTTGCATATATTTGTTGTATTGCACATCATCTTGAGAAACTGCTGGAGCTTGTGTCGGTTGACCAATCATGGCGGCACGTTCTATTGTTGGTCCAACAGCCATACCAGGTGCTGAAATAGCTTGCTCTGGAGTGATTTGGGCGCTAACAGGTTGACCTTGATCAGTAAATATTTTGCTTAATTGATCTTGTACAGCCACTTGACGCTTGTACTCATCGAGCTTCTGCTTGGTCAGCAATTGCTTGATGGCGCTGTCTTGTGCGCCTTGGTAGCCTTGCTGACCAGCCTGCACGCCAGAACCAAGAATCTGCATTAACGATCTTGGCGTTGTGCTCGGTCCACTAGACTGACCAATAGCCATTGCAGCTTGCAGCAAGGCTTGTCTCTGCATCGACTGCTGTTGTTGTGGCGTTAAGTAGCCTTCAAGGCCACTCTCACTGCCACCACCGAACAGATCGCCTAACAGTCCCATATCAAATGATGTAGCCATGTTTATTCCCTTATGCAGTTCTTGGCTGCAACAGTGAGCCAATATAAGCGCCAGTTAAGCCGCCAGACAATGCACTTCCAAGTCCACTTGTGTACAGAGGTTGTGATGATGTCTGACCCACATTAGCAGGCTGCAATCCCAACGCGCCACCAGTGATCTGCAAACGCTCCAAAGCCGCATTGCGTGATGCATCAAGTCTTGCCTGTGCCAACGCATCGCGCTGTGAGCCAAGTCCCAAAGATGTCTGCAAACCGGCAATGTTCATTGGTCTTGCTGCGAGTCCAAGATTGGCGGCTTGTGTGTAACCAGATTGGCGCAAACCGGCGGCAGTTGTTGCAGCAGTTCTTAACGCCGCCTCATTTGTCAATGCAGACTGCACGCCTTGGCGTGAACCGCCAAAGGCTCTAGACGCTGTGGCTTGCTGTGAGTCTCTCAAAGCCTGCATCTGGCGTGAACGCTCAATATCAGCAAGCGTGTTTTGCACCACTTGATCTTCGTATGGATTCATAAACTGTTGAATATCAGCAGCGCCAAATGGTGTCATGCCAAGGTTGTAGAGTTGGCTTTCTGCTCTGGTGTACATCTCACCAGGATCAGCGTACTGCCTTGGCGCAAGTCCGGCAGCAGTAGTCTTTGCTCTTTCCAAGTTAGCCAAATACTCGGCCTTGATCTGTGGATCAATTGACGTTGTGGCCGTCTGTGATGTTGGTGCGTTTGCAGCACTCAGACCACCGCCTAAAGCGCCAAGCAAAGAACCCGCAAGTTGTGGATTTGCTTTAGCAAAATCCAAGATGCCTGATCCATACCCTGCTAATGTGTCGAATACGCTTGCCATGGGAGCTGCTCCTGTTAACGAATAATTTGCTGGTGTCATTGCACCAATAGTCGCTGGATTTGAAAGCGCAGAACCCGCGCCGAGTGCTGCTGTACCAGTACCGAGCGCAGCCAACTCACTGCCAATCCCTGCGCCAATAGTTGATGCACCTGCTGATCCAGCGGTAATACCAAGGCCACTACCTCCAGTGGTCAGCCCAAGGCCACTACCGCCAGCAGTAAGTCCTGTGCCTAGTGGCGCAGCAGTGGCAGCAGTAGTTCCGGCGCTTGAGAGTGCTGAACCAGCACCAAGTGCGGCAGCGCCTGTGCCAAGCGCACCTAAAGTGCTGCCAATTCCTGCGCCAATAGTTGATGCGCCTGCCGATGCAGCAGTAAGGCCAAGCCCACCGCCAGCCGTTAATCCAAGACCTCCACCAGCGGTAAGCCCAAGGCCGCCAGCGCCTGCTGCACCAGCAGCACCTGCTCCAGCCGCCGCACCAGCGCCTGCACCGGCGGCTGCTGTGCCAAGCAAGTATGGCGCTGCCAGATATGCACCGCCAGCAATCAATGCTGCTTTGCCTAAATCGCTTTCTACAACATCGCCAACAACATCGCCAACGCCGCCAACGACATCGCCTATCGCGTTGCCAACACCGCCAACGACATTGCCTACAAAATCTCCAACCTTACCGCCCATAACATCCCCTTGCTATACCTTTGAGATATAAATAAAAGCCTTTGATCCGTCCAATAAATTTATTTGACATTTCTCAGACCAGCCAAATGACTTGGCAAATCGTGCAAGTTTGATGTCATCCTCTCGTATCAACGCATAGATTGACTTTCCAATCAAACCATCAATACTAGAAAAATCTTTTTGACAATTCTTCTTAACCCCTGCTGACCATCTTTTGATGTCAATATGAAACCAAAGCAAATTGTCGAAAAGTTCCAAGTAGAAGATGTAATCTTCGCGAATACATACAGGTACTTTGCCTCCCATTTTCTCTCAATTTCAATTCAACGCTTACCTGATGCCACGGCCTCAAGTCTACTCACGCCAACGCGCCAATCTTCCAGCACCGCGCCTGTGTACTTGATCTTGACTTGGCGGCCAGAGAACCGCGCATCAGTCGGCTGTGACGCTGAGTACGGTCCATGTGTCGTTTCAGTCGATGTTGGATACATCCGCGACTTGAAACTGACCGCCACCTCGCCCAACGTCTGCTCGTCCGGTATTACCTGACGCACCGACATGATGTTGTCGCCATTGCCAATTTCAAATGGTCCTGACTCAGCATAGACCGAGCCGCCGTCATAGGCAAAGCCAACTTCGTGCTCGTAGATGTAGCCTGATGCATCCACCATGATGGGATTATTGAATACGCCTCGATCAGTACCGGCGGTGCGCCCAAATGATCCGATATTCCAATGGTTTTCGCGGTAGTTGTAGGTGACATAGGAATCAACTTCATTGGCTTGGCTTGATGGGTAAAACCACCAGATTTCGCCATACTTTGAATTATGGACAGCGTACACCTTGCTGGCTTGGTTGTAGTTCAAATTCTGGAAAACATAATCAGAGACATCGCAATTCAATGGCTTGACATAACCGTCAAATATCCAGAATCCTGATTGACTCATCCACATGGCGGTACTGTCGATGGCCGCAACAGCTTGCGCTGAGATGACTCCGCATCCTGATGCAACGCGCTCAAAGGCATAGACGTAAGGCAGGCCGACATAGCTGGCGGTATGGACATCAACGTCAGTGAAAAGTAAATTGATGCCCCTGACGCGCTTTCCGCACTTCAGTGAGCCACTGCTGTTAATCTCAAAGTCACCGGCCTGATTGGTGGCTGCCGCCGTCCATGTTGTGTTGTCCTCTTGATCTGACCACTTGACCAGACGCGGGTTGCTAGATGCGCCCAAAGCAAACAGGAATCTCTCGGCAGTGGAGAGTAAGGCAGAGCAGCCAGTTGGCGCGTTGGTGATCACAGCGGCCAGCGTAGGCGTTGTGAACCCCAGTTGCCACTCGTACAGCTTGCCATCAGTATCTGAGCAGGCCACCAGATACTCGCCCCAAGTATCTAGACTCCATGTAGTAGCTGGCGCAATTGCACCAGTATCTGGACGCGCAACACCATAAGCAAATGAGCCATACAGGTTGTATCCATAGCCGGTGGTGTTTGTAGCGTTAGCACGCCCAGCGGTGAATCCTGTCGGTGTGATTTCTTTAAGGACAGAGTTTTCACTCATGATGTACAGTTTGGAATGCGTACCCATGGCGATGTAACGACTGCCAGCATTTATCTTCCAAGTCAAAAGCCCACGACACAATCCGGTCATGGCTGTCTCTGACTTCTTACGCCACCCGCCAATTGGTCTAAGCGTATTCTCAAACCAGCGCACAAGGTTTGCGTCAAACCATCTACCGGCAGACTGATACTCAGTGCCGTTGCGGTAAACGCCTGGTGGAATTTTGAGTGGAATGAGTGCCATGGCTTAATTATGCGGTTTCTGTAGACAAATTGGACACGAATGTGAGAGTGGCAATAACTGACGGCACTACTGGCCTAGTCGGTGAGCTGCTGGCTGCATAGTGTTCAATACTGACACCGACATCTGTTGGCCGCCACATGATCTGCACATAGTCATTGGCAGCCAAACTGACAAAGAAATTCAGTGCGGCAATGGTGTGATATGGATCGCCAGCACCTTTCCTTGGCGCAAAGCCAAATCTGCTGTTTGATTTGTCAATGTTTGTGCCGTTCTTGCGAAACCAAACATCCACATCTTGAGATGCATTGGTGGTATTTGTAAACTGGATGCTGAATTGCAAGTTGTAGATTCCAGCCTGTGCCACATTCAACCTTGACGAATTCGACAATGTCACGCCATTGCTGAAGTCGGTGGTGTCAAAGGTGATGGCATAGGCCGTTGTGGTGTTGGCCGCCACCTGATCTGTGCCGTCTTGGAACGCGCCATAGGGACTGTTGATCCACTTGCCACCACGCCTGCCGAACAACGCTGAAAACAGTGCTGTGAGCTTGCTGAAGTAGACATTCATGCCGCCAAAGGATTGAGACAAAAACCTTTCGTCATAGACAGCGCTAGGCGTGCCAAGGTTTGGCGTTGCTGGTGGCGTTATCTGTTGATCAAGGTTAAGTGCCATTATGCAAACGCTCTTGTGCCGGTCTTGTCAATGATCAAAGCCATGGCGCGAGGATCGGCATCCTCAGTGTTTGGAATACTGACATGAGTCCAGCGATCAAACTCACGAATGACTTGGTCATATTCAAGATCAGAGCCAATGATTGCTCTGACGACTTCATCTGGTGTCATGCCTGGCACTCGGATATCTGCGGCGCAACCACGGCGATGCTGTGATTTATCGCTTGATCCGACTGCCTTATTTACTTCAGCACTGCGAAATGCAGAATTCACCATGATCGGTTTACCGCCAATCACAACCTTGACCTGCTCCAAGAATTCAGCCAGCCGGTACAGGTTGGCCAACTCCTCATCATTCGGCATATTGTCAAACTCGCGGTGATCGGTATGCGTCAACTCTTCAAGGGTAAAACTTGGTGATAAATTCATTTCATGTTCCTCAAGGTTTCGTAGGTTTGGATGCAGGAATTGAGCTTGCGGATGGCGATGTCTCCATCGGCTGCGATTTGGAGAAGATCGGCAGCGACAGTAGTCGATCCACTAGATTCGGTTCGTGCCTCTCCGCTGTTATCTCCAGCGGTAACGGCGGCAACTGAGGTGGGACATACGGTGCTTTGGGTGGGGATTGACAGGCGCAAATTGCCACTGGCAATATCAGCACGCAACTGAGTCTCTTTAGCTTTTGCAGCATTATTCGCCTTTCGTAATGTCTGTCCATAACTCTGCGCCACTTGCGCCATCGCCTGCTCAGTTTCCCTTGCCTTGGCATTGAGCGCAGCAATTTCAATCTGCTGTCGCGTGTACTCATCATGCTTACCCTTGAAGTATCCACCACCAAAGGCTGACAGCATTGCCAAGACAAAGCCAAGGATCACCCAAGGGTTGAAGATACTCATCCTTCAGCCTTGCCTCTGACATACGCTTGTGCCGCCATAAAAGCCACCACAATCGTACCCATGGCGGCGCAGTAGGTAGTCGCCAGACCGTTCAAAGCGTTGACCTTCTCCAGCGTCACCAACTCTGATGCCATGTAAGCAATGATGACAGGTGGGAACACTAAAGCAGCCCACGCCATGATGCGTTGCTGGTCTGCCATCTTGTCCATGTTCTCAATGGTGATCATGCGCTCTGATCTTGCCAACTCAGAGTCGGTGACAACACCGTCACCGTCTGTATCGAATTGGTTATATGTTGAATTCTTTTCAAGTTGTTTAGTCATCTTTTTTCCTTTCTTTGTGTTCAATCTCGCGTCTTAACCGTTCGACCTTAACAATCTCTTGCTTGACTTGATTCTTTGTTTCCAAGATGTCCAGATACAGCATAGCGCCAAGCGGTAGCAATAACGCTATCAATACGCAGCAAGCAATCCAGCCGATCATCTCTTCCCCCACTGACTTACGAACCACAGCCACAGCCACAGGTACAGGAGGAATATAGAAGTCGCCACCACTGCTGCCAGCTTTGCTTGTAGGTTTCTTTCCTCCTCTTTGCGTAGCCATTGCTCTTGCCTCTTTTTTGCCTCCTGCTTGAGTCTAGCTTTTTCTTGTTCCTCTGAGATGACTTCGCGCATCTTAAAAACTTCCGAGTACAGTGCGCCCATCTCTGGCGGTGACTGATACACCATAGTCTCTCTGATTTGCACCACCAAGCTGTCCATCTCTTGCTGCGCCATCACGCGCTTTAAAGCAGCCTCCATCAAATTTTGGTCAGGGTCATAGACAGATTTGCTTTTCTCTTCTTCCTCCCTGATGTGCGCGGCCAGTTGTTCCTGTAACTTGAAAAAATCGGTTAGGTTTTTGACGATGTCAATCTTGACCTGAGTCTCGTCAACTGCGACATAGGCTGACTTCTTTTTCGCCAAAGGCTTTGCTTTGGTGGCTGGCTTTGGCTTTGCACCAAAGAACGATAGCAATTGATTCCAAAAGCCGTGAACCTCTTTGCCAATTGCGATAACTTCATCAGCAGTGGCTTTGATCTCAACAAAAGATTCTTTGGCCTGCTTGTACAACTCGCAGCCAGCTTGGATGTTCTTAACCAATCCAGCCGCAAGTAGACAGATGCTGATCGGATCAATTTACAGCCCCAACAACTTCTTAACCATCTCAGCGGCAAAGCCTGGACCGAGCAACACTGCGGCGATGACAATGTAGATCAGGTACTCAATCCGAGTCATGCGAGCTTTACCGGACTCCAGCTTCTCTTCGATGTTCTTGTATCGCTGATCGCAAGATGCTTGGTGCGCGTAGAAGTCTGTTTCTAGACTCATTTTTAGGCTTCTTGAGTTTGCGATGCCGCTATTTGAGCTTGATAAGCCGCAATAACATCAGCAGTCCATGCCACGTTGCAGATTGCCACAACATTAGCAGGAATGCCTGTTAAGTCTCTACCAGGCGACAAACTATTACGATGATAGGATTTATTGATTTCGTTGCCATCTTCCATGATGCGTGTTGCTTCACGATAGAGAATAGTTCCATCTTCTGTAACTGTAATTTGGTCAATGGTGATTGTTTTGGTGAGTGACATGATTTTTCCTTTAAGATGAAGTTTGATAAACGGCTGTACCAATAATTCTTGATCCATTTTTAAAAATGGCTATTCCATTAGCAATAGTTGCAGTTGCCGCCGTTGTTCCTGCAAAAACACAATTGCCACCTGATTGCATTTGAATTGTTAGCCAATACACACTAGCATTTAAAGATTCAAAATAAGAAATACAGCCAGCATCATTTCCAAACGGAGAAAAAGGAAAGCCAGACATAGTAGTGGTAGACCCAGTGCCTATTAAATTAACAGTAACCTCAAGATAGACTCTTACTGTGTTACCAATTTTTGTGTAATAACCAGACCTACCTGTGTATGTTGTATTACCACCAAGGCTTGGAGTCCAAGTTCCCTCCTCATAGTCATCTAGCGTGTTTGCATCAGATGATAGTGATACGGTTGCGGGGAAAGCGATGCCTGTGCCTGTTGCTGTGGTGCTACCGCCAGACAAGGAAAGAATGTTTCCTGTAGACAGGATACGCATACGTTCTAATGGCCCAGAATTTCCTGTTGGCGATGTAGAAAATGTTAGTTGACCTGTTGGATACTGACCATTTGTTCTTGCGCCGAAAATGCAACCAATAACCCCTGGTGAATATTGCGTAGTGCTTGCGCCAGTAATTGCCGCAAAGTTTAATTGAGCAATATTATTTGTTGTTGTATCGCCATTGACAATAGTTATAGAAGCAACGCTACCCCCAACCGTTGTACTTGTATCTGACTTTTGAACAACCAAAGCTCTTGCTGCTCCAGATTGGTCAAACACATTGTTTACTGTTGTACCAATCCCCACATTACCGCTGGAGTCGATACGCATAGCCTCCGCACCACCTTCAGCAAAAGCAATGGTGTCAGCGGCAGGGAAGAAGATACCTGTGTTGGTGTCGCCTGTGGCTGCAATTGTTGGCGCAGCCGCAGATCCTGCTGCCGCTGTCAATGTTCCGCTGATAACAGCAGTACCCGCAACCGCCAATGTCTTGCCCGATCCGACATTCAAGCCAACTGATGTGCCTGTACCGGCAGCAGCAAATAATGCGTCAATGGTATCTAAGTCGGTATTGACTTTCGTTCCCCAAGTGTCCGTTGAGGCCCCTACCTCTGGCTTTGTCAGCAATAGGTTTGTGGTGGTGGTATCTGCCATTCTTAATCCCCTTTACGCGGCTTCTTGCCAAGTGATTGAATTGTCTGCTAAATCAGACCAATTTTCTGATGTGTCTGAAACCGGTGTCCAGCTCTCAGATGTGCTTGGAATTACGCTCCATCCAAAGCCAATCATTGTGCCGACAGAGCCTGTCAATGAAACGCCAGTGAGTGCCACTAAAACAGACTGCGACACA
>Ga0209442_1001114_pt1 | contig 15441 bp, 16 predicted proteins | sample LauGreSBDMM110DD_2_FD_187565 | JGI IMG/M metagenome (GOLD analysis project Ga0209442, IMG submission 187565) | Freshwater lake microbial communities from Lake Michigan, USA - Sp13.BD.MM110.DD (SPAdes) (version 2) | ecosystem: Environmental > Aquatic > Freshwater > Lake | place: Lake Michigan...
CGACAAAGTCCTGCCACTGATTGCCGTGCCCACCACCGCGGGTACCGGCAGCGAAGTGGCCCGAGGGGCCATCATCATTGTGGATGACGGCAGAAAGCTGGGCTTTCATTCGTGGCATTTGGTACCCAAAGTGGCTTTGCTAGACCCAGCACTGACGCTTGGTTTGCCGCCGCTCATGACCGCCGCCACCGGCATGGACGCTATCGCGCATTGCATGGAAACCTTCATGTCATCGGCCTTCAACCCGCCTGCAGACGGTATCGCTTTGGATGGCTTGGCACGCGGTTGGGCGAATATCGAACGCGCCACGCATGAGGGCAGCGATCGCGAAGCGCGTCTGAACATGATGAGTGCGTCTATGCAAGGCGCGATGGCGTTTCAAAAAGGTTTGGGCTGTGTGCATTCGCTCAGCCACAGCTTGGGCGGCATCAACCCCAAGCTGCACCACGGCACCCTGAACGCCATGTTTTTGCCCGCTGTGATTGCTTTCAATGCCCAAGCACCGGCCATGCAAGCCGAAAACCGCTTGGCCCGCATGGCCCAAGCCATGGGTTTGCCTGCAAACCCAAAGCCCGCGCAAACCATAGGCGACGCCATCCAAGCCATGAATGCCCGTTTGGGCTTGCCCAGCGGCTTGGCCTCCATGGGCGTGAGCGCTTTGCAGTTTGACGACATCATCAAAGGCGCTATCGCCGACCACTCGCACAAAACCAATCCGCGTGAAGCCTCGGCAGATGATTACCGCGTGATGCTGCAAGCGTCGATGTGACGCAGTTTAAATTCAGTCCTAGGGTTTTAACTTATGAATACATTTCCACAGCCAATACATACAACGCCGCGCCAAGAAAAATTCCGTTTGGAATACAAAAGTCAAATCAGCCCTCATTACAACGGCTTGGTGCATATTGGCTTTATCTATACCGTTGGCACTCTTCTTATTCTTTACTGTTACCAGCAGCTAGACAATCCAAGTTGGGCTTGGCTCACAGTTATTCCTGTGGCTATCGCAGGAAATTTAATTGAATGGGCTATGCATAAATATGTGATGCACAGATTGGTTGATGTGTTCGCTTTAAGGTCGATCTATGATCGACACACACGTCAACATCACCAGTACTTCACAGATACAAACTACACCATTGACACCATCAAAGAGTTTAGGATTGTTTTTTTTCCCTGGCGTGTTCTGTCTGTGTTGGTGGTGACTGGAACTTTACTGGGCTACATTGCCTCACAAGTTATCAATGCCAATACTGGTTTTATTCTTTTCATGACAATGATTTGTCACTACTTGATTTATGAATCATTTCATTATTGCTGTCATATTCAAGAAAATTGGTTTGTGCAAAACATGCCATTCATCAACACTATTCGTCGCCATCATGCGGCTCATCACAATTTGGGGATCATGATGCACAAAAATATGAATCTGTCATTCCCATTGTTTGATTGGGCCATGGGCACAAGTGATGTCAAGCGCAGTCTGCTGGGTACATTATTTAATGGTTATGACGAGACGCATATTGACAACAAACTAAAGCCAATCATTGAAAAATTCAAGAGTGCCAAAACGCAGGATGAACAAGTCACGCTTGACGGCCCGTTGTTGACCTCAGAAGAATCCGCTGCCCTAACGAAATAAACGCGACAACATTCCACATTAGAAATGGGGCATTAAAAATGGCTACCGAAAAGAATGTATTTAATCTGAATAATGGCTTTACCGATTTATGGACATCTGTCTTGACGCCATTGAATCCCGACTTGTCGATTGATTTAAAAAAATATACATCGCATGTCAAGAATCTTTTGGCTAATGGCAGTAAAGGGATTTCAATTTTTGATCCCATAGGCGAGGGGCCTTCATTTTCTTGCCAAGAACGTCGCTCGGTATTGGATGAATTAATCAGCGAGCAAATTCCGCCATCGTCCATTTTGGTGTGCACCACGGCGGCCTCCGTAGAAGATGTTCGTGAGTTAACTCAGCATGCCGTCAAACATCAAGTGCACGCATGCCTCATTGCGCCTCCTTTTTTCTACGACAAAACCAGTAACCAAGGAATACTTAATTTTTATGGGCACATCATCAATTCAATTTCTGATAAAAATTGGTTTATTTATCTTCACAATAATCCAGCGGTAATGTGTGGAGCTTTACCTCATGCCGTGGTTTCTGAACTTTTAAGGCTGTACCCCAATCACATTTCCGGCATAGTGGACGCAAGTGAAAATTTATCTGTCACCACAGAATTGGTCAGATCATTTCTTCCTAATTGCATGGTTTATACCCAAAATGAAAAAGACATATTGAAAGTGATGGAACTCAAAAGCTCGGGCGCCCTCAGCATGATTGCCAATTTACTGCCTAAGCAGGTGAGTAAGGCCATCACACACAAGTCAAGTGCACATGCAATGTTGGCAAATGATATTTTAGAATTGGTGATTGGGCATCATCCCAAAATCCCCGCATGTAAAACTGTTTTAAGCATGCTCCACCATAACCCTCAGTGGTTGCTTATTCGTCCACCATTGGTGGCCTTAGGCAAAGATGCGGTGGCAGATATCGGGAAAAATTTAAAGAAATTTGCTCTCGATCATGAGATGAAGTTGCCCTAACTGATTCAGCGAATGTCTGAAAGATGAAGGTCATTGAGAGCAATAACTGCTTCATTGAAATCATTAATGACTCTCACGCCCTTTGGTACTTTTCTAATGGCAGAGATGCCTGCACCTCCTGCCCATATCTGAATATTTAGCGGAAGCAAACGCCGAAAATGCAATAGAGTTGGAAAGACATGACGAGCAGGGTGTGCAAAACTAAATGAAAGTGCGACTACATTGGCTTTACATGAAATGGCTGCCAATTTTAGATTATTCAACGGTATAAAAGATCCAATGTTGATAGTGTCTGCACCCTGCGCTGCCAGCACAGCTTCAGCCATCAACAAGCCAAGCAAATGATGCTCTCCTGGTGGAAGAGAAAACAAAATAATTGGAAACCCTTTCTTTGGCAGCAAATTGAGAATCTCTGCTTGCAAATAGCGTTCGATGTAAGCCGTGCAAAGGTGTTCATGGTGAATGTCGATTTCGTCGCGAGTCCAAGCGTCACCCATACTGATCATCAATGGCGTAAGCGTACTTTGAACAAATTCAAGAATTGTTTGCGCTCTTCGCTTCTCGGTTAAAAGAGCTACAAATTCTTTCAATTTGCTAAGCTTGATGTACTCAATAAATTGATGGGTTGATTCATCGGGTAATGCAATTTGAATATTCAATCCCAGTTCTGATTTCAGCTTTTCAAGTTCCAATATTGTCTTGCCAACAACTTGTGCGGGTCGAAAGCCAGCTTCGAGTAGGCGTTTTATGAGGTGAAGCTGATCGACAGTTTTGAGAGAGTAAGTCGACTGGCCGTCAAGGGTTAACTCCCGTGGAGGAAAACCAAATCGCTGTCGCCACTTTCGTAATTGTTCTTTCCCAAATCCTGTTTCACGTTCGATTTCCGAAGGAGAAAAAAAGGAATTGTTAACCATCATTATTTACAGTAACAGTTAAATAAACATTTGTCCGAACTATTTTGTCACGGACACAGTCACTATATTTCTCATCAAAAAAGCAATCGTGATGCTTATTTTTTAAAACGATAACTTGAAAGATAAAAACTTGCGGTGTGAATCGCCCAGACTCTCGTGGAGGCCAGTTGGTCTAAGTTGAGACGATTGTCTCTTGGCTGTGGTGCGGATGGTATTTGTATGAATGCCAAGCCTTGCTGATATCGAATTCAAGATGTCTTCCCATGTTGATAACTTAATATAAAAATATAAATTTGATCAACCTATGGGCAGGTTAATCCCGAATCATCAATCTGTAGTGATTAATCCATAATATCGACATAAATTATTAAATTTGTAATTTTGCAAATTTCTTCCATGGATACTGATCATGAAAACAGCTAAGTTTTTTTTGATGATTGTCGCAACGGTGTGCATGGGCCAAGCATATGCAGTTGGGTGGGATGAATTGCCAGCCTATGAGCTGACAGATGAAACTCCCATCATTTTCAGTCCCAAAGAAAACACACTGGTTTTGGCAGATCCCACGGGTTTGTTGACTGTTGAAGATGTTTTAAAGCGCAAGGATGAATTCAAGCCCCCATCAGACATGGCACCCCTTGATGCGCGCCACCAATACTGGATCATGCAAAAAATCAGCAGTCGTTTGACGGCGGACCGTAACTACAGACTTGAAGGAAATTGGCAAAGTATCAATACCCATGTCATCAGAGCTGATGATTCCATCGTGCCTTTGAAGACCGCTGGTACTTTTACGGGTAAATATTCTTTTCTAAGTGACATAGACCCAGCCTTGCCCTCCTCTGCAAAGGTGGTAAGCCGCGATGCTTTGTTTATGCTTCAGCGCGGCGAAACGCTGAGCTTGCTGTCTAAGGCGAAGGCCCTTCACTCTCTGCCGCCTCGCTCTTATGTTTTACAGTTTGTAGATAACGAACGCTTTTTGGAAACTAGGCGCTATGGCCTGTATATCGAGGGCGCATTGCTAGGGATTTTGTTTGCGCTTGCCATTTTTGGCTGGTACTCTTACTTTGTGAACAAAGACCGAGCAGGTCTGTTTTATGGCACTTGGATTTCATTTGCTTTCATGCAAATATTAACGCTGCCCAGCCAAGATGGGTCTCACTTCTCCGAGTTCCTGTTAAATACTAATGACAAATATTTTGGTGTTATTTCACTTTCAGCATTGTTTGCTTATATAGCAGCCTACGGTCAAATCATTTTCTATTTTCTCTTTGCCAGCGCTTATCTTCAAATTTCTAAATACCATTCGAAAACGCAAAAATTGATTTATTTTTTGATCGCGTATTTCTTGCTGCACATGATTGCCAATATTTTTCTTGTCCACAATATCGGCCCTCAGTTGTTTTATGGTGGCAATGCGTTTTTACCCATCATTGTTTTTGTCTTTCTTTATGCGGCCGCTCTTCAAAGATACCGGCAAGGCATGAGCGTGGCCGTATTTTGGCTGGTGGCTTCCATCCCTTATTTTGTTTTCAGGCTCATATTTGTGTCTGGTCTGATGGGTTACCCCTCCGTGTTCAGCTATTTGCCGGAATCAGGCATCAGCTACTTGCTACAAAACACCAATGTGTCGCAATCCATCGCTTTATGCGCAGAAGCCTTGATCATGGCTTTGGCCGTGATTAGCAGGAATGTATGGGTTCAAAAGGAATTGGCTAAATCCATTGACGCACAAAAAACATTGGTTGAAGGACAGAATAAGGTTTTGGAAGAAACAGTCGCCGAGCGCACCAAAGAACTGGCTGAACAACACCATGAGTTGGATGAGGCGCATCAGTTAGTAGTTGGCTCTGTCAACTACGCCAGCCGACTCCAGCGCGGTCAGTTGCCCAGACAAATGCGCATCGACGGTCGCTTTGCATCCTTCGCCACCATTTGGGAACCACGCGACACCATTGGCGGTGATTTGTATTGGTTGTCCAGCTCTCAACAATCCGGCCCCTATGTGTTGGCTGTTGCTGACTGCACCGGCCACGGTGTGCCGGGGGCCATGTTGTCTTTGCTGGTCAGCAACTCGCTAGAGCGTATTTACGCCAACGACACATCTGAAGACCCCGCCACGGCGCTGATGTCCCTCGACCACTATGTGCGGACAGGACTGAACCAAGACCGCGCCGACAGCGAAAGTGATGACGGTTGTGATGCAGCTGTGCTGCGGATAGACCGCGATAAGCACACCATAGAGTTCGCTGGGGCCAAACTGGGGCTGTTCCAAGTCAGCGCACAAGGGGAGGTGACGCGCCACCAAGGTGCCAGGTGCAGCTTGGGTTACCAAGATGCGATTGAGGACAAAGACAAACCCGTTGTGCAAACTATTCGCTACCAAGCAGGCGACGCTTTTGCCATCGTGACCGATGGTTTGACAGACCAAATTGGCGGCAATAGCAGCATCAAGACTTCGTTTGGTTACAGAAGAATAGAAAATATTCTTAAAAACAATTGCACATCCGATGCCGATTACATTGCATACATGCTCAAAAGTGATTTTCTCGCTTGGCAGGGCAGTGAAACGAGACGCGACGACCTCACCGCAGTGGTATTTCGACTTTAAAATTCCCGATTGAAAAAGGAAAGTAAACATGGATTTATCTCAAGCCATTTCGTTGCGCAACAGTCTGCGAAACAACCATGTGATCATGGCCTACAACGGCACGGTATCCGACGACCTGATGGTCACCTTGGCCGATTTGCTCAAAGAGCGCCTTGTGGCCAATGACGATGTGAAACGCTCGAAATTGATTTTTGCGGTGTTCATGGAAGGCGTGCAAAACCTGATTTGGCACGGCAAAGAGCATGCAGAAAACATGGGCATGATCTTGATCACCGAGAACAACAAAGAAATCACCATCATGTGCGGTAACCGCATTGAAAAGGACAAGACCCAAGGTTTGAAGGACAGGCTCGCACAAATCGAGGGGGCTGACAAAGACACCATACGCCAGCTGTACCGCGAAGGCATGTCGCATGCCAGCGAACACGAGGGACCAGGGTCTGGATTAGGTTTGCTCGAAATTGCCCGCAGGTCTACGCAGCCCATCAGCTTCACATTTGTGGATGTGGATGACATCAGTGTCGATTTCATCTTGGCTGCCACCATTTAATAAAAGAAAGCAGAGGAACAACAATGAAGTTAGAAGCCACAGACCGTACACCCGCCATCTCTCTGACACAGGACCCTTTGAAGCTAAGTATCAGCGGTGAATCTTTTCCAGAAGATGTGTCGGCTTTTTATGGTGACATTATTTCTGCCATCAACCAATTGGCCTCAACAGCCAAGGGCAAACTCGATGTTGAAATGGCCATGGTCTATATCAACAGCTCCAGCATCAAAGCCATGTACCGAATTTTTGAAGGCCTCGATGCTTACCGTCAAGCAGGTAACGAAGTGCAAGTGACGTGGAAAGCAGAAGCCGATGACGACATCATGCAAGAACTCGGCGAAGATTTCAAAGACCGGTTTCAAGCCTTGAGTTTCAGTGTTGAGCAACATGGCTGAAGACGTCTTTGATCTCTACGATCGAGAAAAATTATTACTGGCCGAAGGCCAAGCCATTCTCGAGACTGGAGACCATGCGCAAATCCAAGGGTTTGCTGAGCGCTTGTTTGACAGGTTTTCCAAGGTGGTGCGTGAAAACGAGGATCTGACCCGCCACTCCGACCGGCAAGAACAGCGCATGGTCAAACTCAACCGCAACCTGAAAACCCAAACCTTAGAGCTTGAACAACAACGCAGTCGCCTAGAGGGTTTGTCCAAGCAACTTGCCAAGTATTTGCCTCCACAAATTCATGATGCGATGTTCGCTGGCAAATACGACACACAAATCACCACCCAGCGAAAAAAACTCACGGTGTTTTTCAGTGACATCAAAGACTTCACCCGAACCGCAGAGTCCTTGCAACCCGAGTCACTCACCGAGTATCTGAACGAGTACTTTTCCGAGATGACTCAAATTGCTTTGTCCTATGGCGCCACCATAGACAAATACATAGGCGACGCGGTGATGCTTTTTTTCGGCGATCCTGAATCCAAGGGCGTGAAAGAAGATGCACGTGCCTGTGTGGAGATGGCTCTGGAGATGCAAGAGCGCATGCTGGTGCTGCAACACCGTTGGCGAGAGCGGGGGTTCGAGCACCCCTTCGTCATTCGCATTGGCATCAACACAGGTTTTTGCAATGTAGGCAACTTCGGCTCAGACCAGCGATTGAGCTACACCATCATTGGCGGGGAAGTCAATGTAGCCCAACGCTTAGAGGCCAATTCAGACCCGGGCGGCATACTCATCAGTCATGAAACCTATGCTTTGGTCGACGACTTGGTGGACGTTGAGGAAAGACAGTCGGTGAGTTTAAAAGGGATTGACCGCAACATTCACACCTATGCCATACGAGGCAGAAAAGCCGAGTCCGACAAACCCTTGCGCTTGAAACACCCGCAGGGGGTTCATATTGATTTGTCGCCTCAATACTTAAACCACGATGACAGACGCTTGATTGCCGCGCAACTCAAAACACTGGCTGAACAACTTGAAAATCTTGATGATCGGGACAGCGTTGCATGACCGAGTTTTCCGCCAGCTTTGAAGTTGATATTGAACACTTGCATGCTTTGGGTGTGGTGGATCCCACTTCGCCTAAAAGTTTGGATATTTTTGCTTCAGGCAAACTCAACAGCAATGAGCGTTTGTATTTCAGCTTATGGGGGTCCAAGCTCTTAAGCAGCGTAAGCTTTGATGCCAAAAAACGCATTTACCAGCAAGGTGAAGAGGTAACGGTTGCCTACTTTATTGTGTCTGGCAGCTTATTGGCGGTCAAAGGCGAGCAGATTGAACGCCTGGGCCCAGGCAGCGTGCTGTGTTTGGCAGAGGGTCTGATTGGGCTACCCGCTCCCAAAACGATCATCACAGTCACACCCGTTCAAGCTCGAATCATTCCCCTGCATAAAGTGGATCATGTGGTGTCGAATTTGCCCCATGCCATTCGGCAAATCATTCGTACCTCGGTGAAGCGAACCTTGGCTTTGAAAGACTTGCCCAAAGGTGTTTTGTGAGCGATTTTCCAACCGTCACATTCGAGCCAGGTCAGCGAATTTTCAATGCAGGGGACGCTGCAGACCATTTGTATTTCATTCAACAAGGCATTGTTCAATTGCTGGATGCGCAGGGCAATGTATTTGCTCAAATCTCCAAAGGCGAATCCTTTGGCGAGCAAGCGTTCCTGAAAGGGGGTATCCGTGGCGCTTCTGCTCAAGCGCTGGATGAGGTGAGTTGCATGCAAATTTCAAGCTCAGATGCCAACCAGCTTTTAGCTGAAGCCTCGCCATTATTGGTGCCTGTGTTTGAAGCGCTGTTGCTTCAGCAAAACATGCACAACAGCTTGCGCTCTCCTAGGGTATGACAGTGGCAATATCGAATACCCATTCCAATCCGCGACTCAATATCGACGACATCCACTGGGCGGATGTCTATTTAGCTACGCTCGATAATTTACGCAGTGTTTGGCCGCATGCTTGGCCTGGTCAGGCTGTTGTGTTGACATCGTGTGTGCATAGACTGTGGCCTGAGCAAGCACCCTCGCCCAGCAGTACGGGCGGCCAAATGATTCAAGCCGCGCTTGCCATGGCGTTGCATATGGAAGACTGTGCAGCACAGTCCCACTATGAACCGCAATACCACCATCGTTTGCACACAGCCGACGCGTTAACGGCGATGTGTCTTTTGATTCAGGCTTTGCAAGCACAAGGCATCGCGGTAGACGATGAGTGGGCTGCGGCCCTGCTGTTGGCGGTCATCTCGCACGATGTGTTGCACCCGGGCGGGGTGAATCGGTTTGCGCAGGAGTTTGAGCGGCGCTCCGCCAAGGAAATGCAAGGCATCGCCCAAGCTTTTCAAATAGGAAAAGAGTGGTTACAGCGAGTGAGTGAGTTGATTTTGCGCACCGACCCCACACTGGTGGCGGGCAACCATGACAAAGTTAAAAACATCCCTTTTGTGATGAACTTGGATTGGGCTTGTGTGCTGCTTAACGAGGCTGATATTTTGGCCAGTGCCACCTCGCGCTATGGCCCTGCGCTCGGCCAAGACTTGGCGCAAGAGTGGGCCTTAAAAAATCACCCGCTTCATAGGGTTGTGGGAACCGCTGAAGGGCGGCTTCAATTTTTGTCTGGCTTGCGGTTTTCAACGCCTGCCAGTGACGCTTTTCGCATGAAAGAAAGCGTTGCAAAACAATTGGCACTTCAAATATCGTCTCGCAACGAATAGGGGAGTGCATGCAAGCCCAAGCTCGCACCCAAGGCTGTGCTTAAACCGCCTGCTGTTTCTTCTAAAGCGCTGTTTTGCAAACACACCAATGCCCAGTGCCCATGCACAGGGTGATGGCAAGCTTGGGCAACAATGCCCGAAGGTTGGCTGGGGTCACTCGCGCTAAAAACCTCTTCACCTGCTAGCAATGCCGCTGAGGAAGAGGCTAGGTAAGCCCGACGCTTCAAGGTGCCGCGAAATTGGCTGCGTGCCACCACCTCTTGGCCTGGGTAGCAGCCCTTTTGAAAATTCACCCCGCCCACCGATTCGTAATTGAGCATTTGCGGCACAAAGGCTTCGAAGGTGGCGGCTTGCACATCGGCCACCCCGCTCAACACCTCGCTCAGCATCCAATCTTGCAGCGGCAAAGCCGGCGCCGACAGCGCTGTACCCACCGGCACGATTTGCAAAGCACGACCATGGCTTTGCGCAGGGTAAAGCCGCACTGTCCAAGCTTGTGCGTCAAGCTGCAAAGCCCAGGGGGCTGCGGCCAAAGACGCAGGCACCGCGTTGCCCAGCACACCACGCACCTCGTACTGCCCCGACACATCGTTTATGAGCACCTTGGCGCGAAGCACAAACATGCGCAAGCGCTTCAAGGTTTGCGCCAGCAGGTCTTGTCGCAACACCAACCACACATCCTCAGGCGAAGTTTTGAAGCCCATAAAGCTGGCTTGCATGCGGCCTTTGGCATTGCAAAAAGCGGCTAAGCGGGCTTGGTCGGAGGGCAACAGTAAAAAATCATTGCTCAGTTGGTTGTGTAAAAAGTTGGCGGCGTCCACGCCTTGGGCATGGATCAGGCCTAAGTGGGGCAGGGCGCAAGCGCCTTGAGCGGTAGACATCATGTCTGGAAGGTCAGCATATGCATTCATACCTCTATTATCATGGCCGCATCTTTGGACTCCGCAGGAGCGGCAATGAAATGGTTTTGGCGCAGCTTCTGGCTGACATCGGGCATGGTTTTGGTCTTCACGGTCGCCGCCGCTTGGTGGGTTTTACGCCCTTTGCCCATGACCACACAGACCGTGGATTTGTCTGTTTCCTCAGGATCTACCCCGCGCATGGTGGCCAACCAAATTGCCGAGTCCGGCATCGATGTGTCGCCCACGCTGATGTATTACCTTTTCAGGTTCAGCGGGCAGTCCAAGCTGATTCGTGCTGGCAGCTATGAAATTGCCAACACCACCAACGCTTGGGATTTGCTGCAAAAACTGGTGCGTGGCGAGGAAAACCTCAAGGCCATCACCTTGGTGGAGGGCTGGACCCTGCGCCAATGGCGACAAGCCTTAGCCAAAGCAGAATTTTTAAAGCACGACACCCAAGGCGACACGGATGAAGAACTGATGCGCCGATTGGGTCGCCCCGAGATGCCCGCCGAAGGCCGCTTCTTCCCAGACACCTATATGGTTGGCAAAGGCAGCAGTGATGTGGCGGTGTTGCGCCGCGCACTGAATGCCATGGACAGTCAACTCGCCAAAGCTTGGGCCCAACGTGACATGGGCCTGCCTTTGCAAAACCCGCAAGAGGCTTTGGTCTTGGCCAGTATTGTGGAGAAAGAAACCGGCAAACCCTCGGACCGCGCCATGATTGCCAGCGTGTTTCACAACCGTTTGCGTATCAATATGCCGTTGCAAACCGACCCTACCGTTATCTACGGCATAGGGGCTGACTTCGACGGCAATTTGCGCCGCGCTGATTTGAAAACCGATCACCCGTGGAACACCTATGTTTATAAAGGCTTGCCCCCCACGCCGATTGCCATGCCCGGCAAAGCCGCATTGATGGCCACTTTGCAGCCCGCCACCAGCAAGTCGCTGTATTTTGTGGCGCGGGGAGACGGCAGCAGCGAGTTCAGCGAAAACTTGGACCAGCACAACAACGCAGTCAATCGTTACCAGCGCAACCCAGCCAAGGCACAATAGTCAGGATGAACCGCGGTATTTTCATCAGCTTTGAAGGCATAGACGGCGCTGGTAAATCCAGCCATGTGCAAGCCGTGGCCGATGCGTTCACCCAAGCCCGCCGCCAAGTGGTGCTGACCCGCGAACCTGGTGGCACGCCTTTGGCAGAAAAATTGCGCGAGATGGTCTTGCACGACAGCATGGATAGCTTGAGCGAAGTGCTCTTGATGTTTGCGGCACGCCGTGACCATTTGCAGCAAGTCATAGAACCGGCTTTGGCCCGTGGCGATGTGGTGGTTTGCGACCGTTTTACTGACGCCACATTTGCCTACCAAGGCGCGGGCAGGGGCTTTGACATCACTGTCCTGTCGCAACTCGAACATTGGGTGCAGGGCTTGCCCTCCGGTGGTCTGCGCCAACCCAATTTGACCTTGTGGTTTTCGCTGGACCCCGCGATTGCAGCCGAGCGCCTGGGCAAGGCCCGTTTGCCCGATAGATTTGAAGCACAGCCAACTGATTTTTTTGCCCGAGTTCACCAAGGCTATGTGGATCGCTTGCAAGCCGACCCTCAACGATTTGCCCGTATCGATGCCTCGGCCACCCCAGAGCAAGTGCGAGCTCAACTCATGCGTGTGCTTAAAGAGCGCCTTCAGTTGGAGAACCCTGCGTGATTGCCTTGGCCCCTTGGTTACAAGCTTCCTTGGAAAACCTGCTCACCCGTCCAGGGCACGCGTGGTTGATCCAAGGCTCCACGGGTCTGGGGCAGTATGACTTGGCCTTGGCTTTGGCTCAAAGCTGGCTGTGCCAAACACCCACACCGCAAGGTGCATGCGGTCAATGCGCCAGTTGTCACGGTATTGACGTGCGTGTTCATGCCGACTTCAGGATGCTGATGCCCGAGACCGAAATGATTGAAAGAGCATGGCCTTTGAGTGAAAAGGCGCAAAAAGAGATTGACGACAAAAAGCGCAAGCCCAGCCGTGAGATTCGGGTGGATTCTCTGCGCGAGATGCTGGAGTTTTGCCATCTGACGCGCTCGGGTGAGCGCGGCAAAGTGGTGATGATTTACCCCGCCGAGCAAATGAATACCATCACAGCCAACACTTTGCTTAAAACCTTGGAAGAGCCACCAGCCGACACCCGCTTCATTCTTGCCACTGCCGCGGCAGATGCGTTGCTGCCCACCATCCGCAGCCGTTGTTTGGTCTACACCTTGCGTTGGCCCGACGCCAGCGCTGCGCTTTCATGGCTGAGTGAGCAAGGCTTGCCCAGCGCAGATGCTGCTGTGTTGTTGCGTGCGGCAGGTGGTCGGGCGCATGACGCCTTGGTCTATTTCAATGAAGGCATGAAAGCCAAAGACTGGACAAGCTTGCCCAAGTTGCTGCTGCGAGGCGAGGCGGGTTTACTCAGTGATGCAGCACCCGCCATGGTGTTGTCAGTGTTGCAAAAGCTTTGTCATGACATGCAAGCCTTGGCCTGCGGCGGTTTGCCTAGGTATTTTGAAGTTGCCGATCTGCCCGCAGCTAAAAACTTCAACACACTCAGCCAATGGTCCAGAGAGTTAATGGACAGCGCACCCAGCATAGACCACACATTCAATCCCGGTTTGCTGCTGCAGGCCTTTGTCAGCCGAGCCCAAAGAGCGATGACCGCTTGAGCCTCATATATGTATACCGACTCTCATTGCCACCTTAATTTTCCTGAACTTCAAGCCAACTTAGGCGATATTCGCCAAGCCATGCAAGAGGCGCAGGTGTCCCGCGCATTGCTCATCAGCACCCGCATGGAAACCTTTGCCAATGTCAACGCCATGGCTGTCGCGCACGACAATTTTTGGTGCACCGCCGGCGTTCACCCCGACGAAGAGGGCGTTCAAGAGCCTAGTTTGGATGATTTGCTGCATATGGGGCGTCAGCCCAAAGTGGTGGGCATTGGTGAAACCGGCCTAGACTATTACCGCTTGGGCGAACGCAGTGTGGACGATATGGCTTGGCAGCGGGAGCGCTTTCGCATTCATATTCGCTGCGCCCAAAGCCTTTCCCTGCCCTTGGTGATTCACACCCGAAGCGCCAGTGCTGACACATTGGCCGTTTTGAAAGAAGAGGGCGAAGACGGAGGAGCCAAGGCGGTGGGCGGCGTGTTTCACTGCTTCACCGAAACCGCCGAGGTAGCGCGTGCCGCACTTGATTTGGGTTTTTACATCTCTTTTTCGGGCATCTTGACTTTTAAAAATGCCCAAGACTTGCGCGATATCGCAGCTTGGATGCCGCTTGAGCGCATGTTAATAGAGACAGACAGCCCGTATTTGGCGCCAGTGCCCCATCGAGGCAAAACCAACAATCCGTCCTATGTGCCATGGGTCGCCAAGCAGATCGCCAGTTTGAGAGGCTTGAGCGAGGAGGAGGTCGGGCGTCAGACTTCAGCCAATTTTGACAGCCTATTTAAAGGGGTTTTAAGTTGAAGTATTACTTTAAGTTATTCGTAATTCTATATGTTTTAATTGGATATTTTCCGGCTAAGGCGGGCTCCTATGAGGATTTTTTCAAAGCCATAGAACTCGACCAAGACAGTGTGGTTATGGCCTTGCTTCAACGCGGCTTTGACCCCAACAGCCCCAGCCCACAAGGCCAACCGGCTTTGATGCTGGCGATGCAAAAGTCATCCAACAAGGTGGCAGAAGTGTTGATGGGTTGGAAAACCACCAACCTGAGCATCAAAAACCCCCAACGCGAGACGCCTTTGATGTTGGCCGCCATCTCCAACCAATTAGATTGGACTAAAAAACTCATCGATAAAGGCGCTGATGTGAACCAGCCTGGCTGGACACCGCTGCATTACGCAGCCACCAAGGGAAGCATAGAGATCATGCGCTTGTTGATTGAAAACCATGCTTATTTAGATGCTGCTTCGCCCAATGGCACGACCCCGTTGATGATGGCAGCGCATTACGGCACGCCTATGGCGACCAAATTGCTTTTGGAAGAGGGCGCAGACCCGCGCATTAAAAACCAACTGGGTTTGACCGCTTTGGAATTTGCCCGTCGAGCCAATAAGCCCGAGAGTGTTCAATATATTGAAGCTTTTGAAACGGCTTGGAGAACCAAATACCCGCCAAAACCGCCTTAAGTTATTTTGTTTGGCGCGTCAAAACCACCGCGCCGCGTAACTGACCCGCTTGGTAGTTGATGGCTTTGTCAGTGGGGTAAAGCTCGCTGAGCTTGGCTTTGACCTCAGGGCTGATTTGTTCTGAATTGCCGTGACAGGCCAAACACATGGCTTGCATCAGAATGGGCTTGGCGTAATGAAATTCCTTGCCACCATCAGGTTTTGCGACAGTTTCAGAAAACTCCATATCTGCGGGTTTGTCCCCACGCGCCAATCCAGCTTCAAACTGGGCCAAAGCCTTGGCTTGCCAAGCATTGGGCACGCCCATGACAGGGTTTCTTGCGCGTGTTCCCACACGGCTTAGATTCACTTGGTTTTCGGTTGATACACGGTTGGCAATTTCAGGCGCTTGCAAATGACATACACCTATAGCGTTGATTGCGCCGCCTTCAGCCATGGCTGATTGCAGCTTGCCACCCAGTTCTTTCAGCATGCTTAGGCTAAGGTTTCGGCTTTGCTTGAGAAGTTCATCGTCTTGGGCTTGTGCAT
>Ga0209442_1001115_pt1 | contig 15438 bp, 12 predicted proteins | sample LauGreSBDMM110DD_2_FD_187565 | JGI IMG/M metagenome (GOLD analysis project Ga0209442, IMG submission 187565) | Freshwater lake microbial communities from Lake Michigan, USA - Sp13.BD.MM110.DD (SPAdes) (version 2) | ecosystem: Environmental > Aquatic > Freshwater > Lake | place: Lake Michigan...
CCATGAGGCAGCCTCTTTTTTATCGATTAAACTGAATAGCTATAGGCATGAATCATGAACGTTAGATTTTTATTTATTTTGTTAATCGCACTGAGTAGTTTTTTGTTGCCCGCTCAAGCACAAGATATTGAAGCAGGCAAAAAGAAAGCGGAAGCATGTGCGGCATGTCATGGCGCGGACGGCAATCCTATCGCACCTATGTTCCCAGCACTGGCAGGTCAAAATGCACGTTATATTTATTTGCAGTTAAAAGACTATAAAGAAGGACGCCGCAAGAATGCACTGATGTCGCCTATGGCAACGAGCTTGTCAAAAGAAGATATGCTGGATATGGCGTCTTTCTTCAACGCGCAGAAACAGGCTAAAAATAATTTTAAAACTGATCCGCAACGCATCAAAGCCGGTGCAGCGAAGGCCGAAGAATCCCTGTGCGCTATGTGTCATATGGGTGGTATGTCAGGGCAAAATGAAATTCCGCGTTTAGCCGGACAACATCCTGATTACATTATTACCCAATTAAAGAATTTTAAAGCCCGTGAACGTAACAATGATGCAGGCAATATGACGAGCTTGGCACAAACCCTATCCGAAGACGATATGGTCAATCTTGCTCATTGGATTAGTAATTTGTATTAATTTATTACCCATGTCGTTTCATAGCCGGCGACAGCCGGCTTTTTTTATTTCTGTTTACTGCTATATTCTCGGCTTGAATTTGCTGAGCAAATTACTGTCACGACTATTTTTTTATGGAGCTAGTCTCATGCTGGAATTATTAAGTAATCCAGAAGCTTGGATGGCATTTCTGACCCTTACTGCGCTTGAATTAGTGCTAGGGATAGACAATATTATTTTCATCTCCATCTTGGTGGATAAATTACCGGCGCATCAAAAAGAGCTCGCTAGAAAATTGGGCTTATTTTTGGCAATGTTTATGCGCATTGCTTTATTACTGACCCTAGCTTGGATAGTGGGATTGACTACGCCTATTATTAGTATTCTAGGCCAAGGCTTTTCAGGACGTGATTTAGTTCTATTATTTGGTGGTCTTTTCTTATTATGGAAAAGTGTAGGAGAGATACATGAAACACTAGAATCGAATCAAAATGAAAATGAAAATACGGTGCGTCCGACTGTGAGTTTCAAAGGTATTATTTTTCAAATCATCTTAATTGATTTGGTGTTTTCTCTTGATTCGATTATCACAGCAGTAGGCATGGTAGAGAGTGTGGCGGTGATGATTGCAGCGGTGGTTACCTCAGTTGGTCTTATGATGGTATTTGCTTCTGCTATAGGGAAATTTGTTTCGGCGCATCCTACAATCAAAATGTTAGCGCTCGCTTTTTTGGTAGCAATCGGTGTGTTGTTGATCGCAGAAAGTTTTGGTCATCACGTACCTAAAGGTTATATTTATAGTGCTATGGCGTTTTCAGTGATTGTAGAAATGCTAAACATACGATTACGCCGTCGCCTCTAGTTTTATACTAAATGTGCAGCAACTAATTCTGTTTTGATATACGCATAGAATACCGGCGCTGCAACAACACCAGGCAATCCAAATAGAGATTCCATGATGAGCATGGCGGAGAGTAATTCCCATGCTCGTGCATTAATTTGTGACCCTATAATTTTTGCATTTAAAAAATATTCTAACTTATGTATGGTGACAAGGAATAACAATGCTATGACTGCTATCGCTAAGGATTGCGATAAGCTCACTACCACGATCACAGTATTTGATATTAAGTTACCGATCACCGGCAATAAACCTGCTAAAAATGTGATAAGTATCAGTGTTTTCACGAATGGAAGATGGACACCTGCCATAGGTAAAGCAACTGCTAAAAAGAGTCCTGTAAACAGCGTATTTATAGCTGCGATCCGAACTTGTGCAAATACGATTTGTCTAAATGCAGTATGTAAATTAATGACGCGTTGATGTAAGGCTTTTGCTAAAGGTTGATAGGCTTCTGTGCGCGTGGTGTTATGTGTTGCTGCTAATCCTCCTATCACCATACCTATAATTAAATGCACAATTAATCTTCCTGCTTGTTGCCCAAAATTCTTGGCTTCTGCCGCATGTTCACGCAACCAATGGGTTAACGCTTCTTGTAGAGCTTCTGCGCTTTCAGGTAAATAGCTCGCCATCCAAGGTGGTATTTGAGCGCGAGCTTGATCTAATAAATCTGCTAATTTCTTGAGTAAGTTTCCTAGACTTCCAGCGTCCGACAAAAAATATTCTATCGCCAACCAAATCATGATCGTCAACAAACCAATAATCGCTATTCCTAATAAGGTCACAGCAATTAAGCGTGATCGTTGTCCATTGACTTGCTGACCTAAACGAGGCGCTATTAAATGCACTAACGCATATACAAGCAGTCCTGCATAGAGCGCGGCTAGCAATCCTCCGAGCATGACTTGTATCAATGCGGCAGCGACTAGAAGATAAGAAGAAATTTCTTGTATGTTTTTATTTGCGTTCATCGTGAATGCTTTTTTTCTGTGAATATATTCTTATTTTAATCAGGCTACTTCTTGCTCGTATTGTCTACAATTTTTATTTCAATTTGATTTTTCTTTAATCTCAACGCATAGTTTTAAATTGCCACTACCAAAAAAGGCTGCCCGCACTAGCGGGCAGCCTTTATATTGACTAACACTATTTTTATTTAAATACGCTCAAGATAAGCGCTGGAATTAGTTTTGCTGTACACCAGCTAATAACCAACCCATATTGCCTGTGACTGGTTTAGATAAAATCCACACTTCGCGGAATGATTCTGCTTGTGCATGTTCTGATTCTTTAATCATGCCAAAGAATCTAACACTAGCCAGATACTCGACATCGGTTTGATCAATGCCAATTAATTCAGCTTCTAAACTGACGACGTCGGTATGATTGGTTTCTGCTCCACGTTCAGTCAATTGCATCTTTAATTCTGCAAACATTTCTGGCGTTGTAAATTCACGAATATCATTGGTATCGGATTTATCCCATGCCGCTTGCATCCGTATAAAGTTACTTTTTGCTTGTCTTAAAAATCCAGTTGTATCGAAATCTGCAGGAACGCTAGATACAGCAGCGGATGCTGTTTGGCCATATGTACTTCCTTGTCCAATACTTGATCCGATTTCAGGTGTCATGCTGCGCTCAGCAACACCGGGATATGCAGGTTGCATAGCTGGTGTTGATTTTTTACTTAACAAGCGGAATAACAGCACCGCACCAAAGGCCAATAAGCCAACCATTAACATGGTGCCCAACATGCCGGACAACTCTGCACCCATACCGAAGTGTGAAAACAGGGCGCCAATTCCTAACCCTAGTAATGCACCACCAATAATGCCGCCCCATGGAGTACGTGAAGGAGCTGCAGGCTGTGGTTTAGCTGCTGCACCAACCGCTTGGCTATTTTGCGCAGGTGCCTGACGACTATAAGACGGTGAAGATTTCCCAATTGATCCGCCGCCACCCAAACGCTTAGCTTCAACACTTGACATACCTAGGGTCAGACCAACAGCGCTGATAACTAGCGCCATTAAAAACTTTTTCATATTGCCTCCTGATTTCACACTGAGAAAAATCTCATTACACGCTACCGTACTTGATAGCCATTCCGCATTCTACTAGTCCTTTACAAATCACGTACCTGATTGGCTTCCCAATTTGGTCTTAATTCAATGAATTTAATAAGGAAAAAGTGTAATTATTCTCCGCTTTCTTCGAACTATTAATTAAGACAAATAGATAGTTTTTGACTATTTAATCAATAATAACTATCAAATATCTTTCCTGATAGCTGATCGCTATGATTCATCCCGTTGTCCTTTTAACTTTACGGAGAAATCACATGTCCCTTATCAACACCACCATCAAGCCATTCAAAGCCCAAGCTTTTCACGCTGGTAAATTTGTTCTTGTAACCGAAGCCAACCTGAAAGGTAAATGGTCGGTCGTGTTCTTTTATCCAGCTGACTTCACTTTTGTTTGCCCTACCGAACTAGGCGACTTAGCAGATCACTATGACACGTTCAAAGCCTTGGGTGTAGAAATCTATTCTGTTTCTACTGACACGCACTTCACTCATAAAGCTTGGCATGACACCTCAGACACCATAGGCAAAATCAGCTATCCCATGATTGCTGATCCTACCGGTGCTATCACACGCAACTTTGAAGTGATGATTGAAGAAGAGGGTTTGGCATTGCGCGGCACCTTCCTAATTAATCCTGAAGGTCAAATCAAGCTGTGTGAAATTCATGACAATGGTATCGGTCGTGATGCATCGGAGCTGCTACGCAAAGTTCAAGCTGCACAATACATCGCTGCGCATCCAGGTGAAGTATGTCCTGCTAAATGGACACCAGGTGCTGCAACATTGGCACCTTCACTTGATTTAGTTGGGAAAATTTAATTGATGAAAACTGGACACAGACAGACTGCACGACTGTCTGTGTCCATCATCACGTTGGCTATTCAGTCAACATGCAGAGCCTATTAGGAGTATTACTATGGACGCAACCATTAAAAATCAATTGCAACAGTACTTGATAAACATTAAACATCCGGTTGAAATTCATGCTGCTCTTGACGATCAAGCATCATCTAAAGAGATGCGTGTATTACTCGAAGAGATAGCATCGTTATCCAATCAACTTATCTTCAAAGAAGATATAAGTAATACTGAACGCACACCTTCATTTGCATTAAAGCCTGTTGGCAAAGAGATGGGTGTGCGCTTTGCTGGTATTCCTATGGGTCATGAGTTCACTTCTTTAGTCCTCGCGCTGTTACAAGTGGGTGGTCACCCGCCTAAAGTCGAAGCAGATTTGATAGAGCGTATACGTGAACTTGATGGCGACTATCATTTCGAAACTTATATTTCTTTAACCTGCCAAAACTGTCCTGAAGTTGTGCAGGCATTAAATTTAATGGCTGTTATTAATCCTCGTATCTCTCATGTCATGATTGATGGCGCCTTATATCAAGAGGAAGTGCAAACTCGCCAAATTATGGCAGTGCCTTCTATCTATTTGAATGGCCAGCCTTTCGGTCAAGGTCGCATGGTGTTAGATGAAATTCTAGCTAAGCTTGATGTCAGTGGTGCACAGCGTGATGCTGACAAACTCAATGACAAACCTGTATTTGATATGATAATTGTAGGTGGTGGTCCAGCTGCTTCCGCTGCTGCGATTTATGCTGCACGTAAAGGCTTACATACAGGGATTGTGGCAGATCGTTTTGGTGGCCAAGTATTAGATACCTTAAGTATAGAAAATTTCATTTCTGTACAAGAGACAGAAGGACCAAAATTAGTACACGCCCTTGAACAACATGTTAAATCTTATGATGTTGATGTCATGAAGTTACAGCGCGCTTCCGCTTTAATCCCAGGTGAGTTGTTTACTGTTCAATTAGAAAGTGGCGCTAGTTTGCAAGCTAAGAGTGTCATCATTGCTACTGGTGCACGTTGGAGAGAGTTGAATGTGCAGGGCGAAAAAGAATACCGTAATCGTGGCGTTGCCTATTGCCCGCATTGCGATGGCCCTTTATTTAAAGGTAAACCGGTTGCCGTAGTTGGTGGTGGTAACTCTGGTGTAGAAGCTGCGATTGATTTGGCAGGTGTGGTGAGTCATGTGACGTTGCTTGAATTCGATGTGAAGTTACGCGCAGATGAAGTGTTGCAACGTAAATTACGCAGCCTGCGTAATGTCACTATCATTACCAGCGCACAAACGACTGAGGTCACGGGTGACGGTAATAAAGTAAACGGCTTACGTTATCGCGACAGATCATCTGGCACAGAAAAATTATTGGCGCTCGATGGCATTTTTGTACAAATCGGTTTGTTACCGAATACAGACTGGCTAAAGAATACCGTCGCCTTGTCAGCACGCGGTGAAATTGAAATCGATACACATGGTCAAACATCTGTTCCTGGTGTATTTGCAGCTGGCGATGTAACAACCGTACCTTATAAACAAATCATCATCGCTTTAGGTGAAGGCTCAAAAGCGGCTTTAGGTGCTTTTGATTATTTAATTCGCTCTTCTGCTCCGACTGCTGAAGCTCAAAAACTTGCAGCTTAATTTAATCTCTAATAAGTTTTATATGAAAAGTAAAACGGCCCGTAAGGGCCGTTTTTATTTTCGAACATTTTTTATCATTAAACGTCAATGTTGCCAGCAGCAAGTGCATTTATTTCTATGAATGCACGTCGTGGTTCCACATCATCGCCCATTAGTGTGGTAAAGATCTGATCGGCAGCAATTGCATCTTCAATTTGCACTTTGAGTAAACGACGCACTTTAGGATCCATGGTGGTTTCCCATAACTGCTCAGGATTCATCTCACCTAATCCTTTATAACGCTGCTTAGATACGCCACGTTCTGCTTCTTCACGCAACCATGACATCGCATGATGGAAATCTATAATGGCTGATTCACGTTTTTTATCTCCGGTGCCACGTCGCACCATTGCACCAGGTCGAATCAATCCTTTGAATGTTGCTGCTGCCTCGGCTAATACACTGTAGTCGGCACCACGCACAAAATCCGCATCGATGACACTCACTTTCATATTGCCATGCAATCTACGCTGAATACGCAACATACGATTGTCAGAAAGCTCGTCCACTCTGAGCACTACTTCTACTGCTGGGTCATTAATTGATTTACTCATTTCCTCTGCAGATTGCTGCGCTAATTCTGCATTCGATAAATCTAAGGTCACACCGGTCATGATGGCAGACAAGGCAGCATGATCGATTGCACGCGACAAGCGGCGTATGATGGCGTTTGCTGTATTGTATTTACGAACCAATTCAGATAATGCATCGCCAGAAATCGGTTCGCTATTTTCTGCAGGAATAAGCTCTGCATCATTTAATGCTATCTGCATCATGTAGCTGGCTTCTTCTATGTCATCTTTTAGATAACGTTCATCGCGTCCGTGTTTAACTTTATACAATGGCGGCTGCGCAATATAGATATGTCCACGCTCCACTAATAAAGGCATTTGGCGATACAGCAAAGTCAACAACAACGTGCGTATATGTGCACCATCGACGTCCGCATCGGTCATGATGATAATGCGGTGATAACGCAATTTATCAATGTTAAACTCATCCGCACCGATAGAAGTACCTAGTGTCGCAATCAAGGTTGTAATCTGCTCAGACGACAACATTTTTTCAAAGCGCGCTTTCTCTACGTTCAAAACTTTACCGCGCAAAGGAAGAATCGCTTGAAACTTACGATCACGACCTTGCTTAGCCGAGCCTCCCGCTGAATCGCCCTCGACGATATACAGTTCGCATAAAGCAGGATCTTTTTCCTGGCAGTCTGCAAGCTTGGCTGATAAACCCAAACCATCCATCACGCCCTTACGACGAGTCAATTCACGTGCTTTACGTGCTGCTTCACGCGCACGTGCAGCCTCTACAATTTTTGAGCAAATGATTTTTGCGTCATGCGGTTTTTCTAGCAAATACTCAGTCAATGTTTTTGCTACCACTTCTTCGACTGGACCACGTACTTCTGATGAAACCAGTTTATCTTTAGTTTGCGAACTAAATTTCGGCTCGGGGACTTTTACTGAGAGTACGCAAGTCAGTCCTTCGCGCATGTCATCGCCAGAAATTTCTACTTTGGCTTTCTTAGCAAATTCATGCTCTTCAATATATTTATTAATCACGCGTGTCATTGCCGCACGCAGACCTGTGAGATGGGTACCGCCATCGCGTTGTGGAATATTATTTGTGAAGCACAAGACTTGCTCGTTATAGGCATCATTCCATTGCATGGACACATCGACGCTAATCATCGTGCCTTGATCTGACAAACGCTCACCAGTAGCTTGGAAAATCGTGGGATGCAATACAGATTTATTTTTATTAATGTATTCAACGAAGCCGCGTGTGCCGCCCTCAAATGCAAAATCTTCTTCTTTGCCTGTGCGTTGATCCGTTAATTTAATGTGCACGCCATTGTTTAAGAATGACAGTTCACGTATACGCTTGGCCAATATATCGTAATGAAATTCTACGTGTGAAAAAATTTCTTCATCTGCCCAAAAGTGGACTGCTGTACCACGCTTATCCGTATCACCAGTTACCTTTATTGGTGATACCTCATATCCCTCTTGCGTAATGATTTCTCTGTTTTGAGGAACGCCACGCACGAACTCCATGTAATGCTGCTTACCGTCTCTGCGTACTGTTAACTGCAATAACTTTGATAAAGCATTCACACAAGAGACGCCCACACCATGCAAACCACCAGAGACTTTATAAGAGTTCTGGTCAAACTTGCCACCAGCATGTAATTCCGTCATGACAATTTCAGCTGCACTACGCTTAGGCTCATGCTTGTCATCCCATTTAATACCTGTTGGAATGCCGCGCCCATTGTCCGTAATAGAAATTGAATTGTCGGAATGAATCGTGACATGAATTTCCGTGCAGTGTCCTGCTAAGGATTCATCAATCGAGTTATCTAAGACTTCAAAAACTAAATGATGCAAACCCGTACCATCTGAGGTATCGCCGATATACATACCCGGCCGTTTTCTTACTGCTTCTAAGCCCTCTAGGATTTGAATAGATGATGCGCCGTATTGATTTGCTTGATTCGTGTTTTCTGATGGACTTGCAGACATGGCTACCTTCGATAAGTCAGATACAAATTACTCTGGAATAAATAAAAATGAAGGAGCCAGCCAAGCTCCTTCGCATTCAAATTCATAATACGTACGATTAAATTCTCATTGGCATGACTACATACTTAAAATCAGCGTCATCCGGTATGGTGATGAGCGCTGAAGAATTTGCATCACCTAGAGCGATATTAATGCTGTCGCATTTCAAGTTGTTGAGTACATCAAGTAAATAGCTAACATTGAATCCGATATCTACGCTATCTCCCGCGTATTCGATTTCTAGTTCTTCAACTGCTTCTTCTTGATCTGCATTGGTTGAACTAATCTTCAAACTTTCAGGCGCAATAATGCAGCGCACGCCTTTAAATTTATCTGAAGTCATGATTGCTGTTCGCTGTAAAGAGCGCAGCAGTAAATCACGATTTAATGTGAAGTTGTTTTTATATCCCTTAGGAATAACGCGGGTGTAATCAGGGAATTTACCTTCTACTAATTTAGAAATCAGTTCTATCTGTGAGAAAGTAAATTTAACTTGATTGGCTGCGATTTGTATTTCGACTACATCATCTGTTTCTTCTAACAAGCGCTGCAATTCCATAATCGTTTTACGAGGAATGATGACTTCTTGTCGTGTGAATTGCTGTTCGGTTGCAATCTGACAAAAAGCTAGTCTATGTCCATCCGTTGCAACCGCAATGATGTTATTACCTTCAACGACTAGCAGCAGTCCATTTAAGTAGTAACGAATATCTTGCTGTGCCATGGAAAAATGCACCATGTTGAATAAATGCTTGAGCGTTTTTTGCGGCAAGCTCACATGCGTGTTGTACGTATCGGCTACTGCGACAGTAGGAAATTCTTCTGCTGCCAAAGTCTGTAATGCAAAACGGGATTTCCCTGATTGCACAGTCAAACGCTTATTTGTCATACTAAGTGACACTTCTTGTGTATCAGGTAGAGCGCGCAAAATATCGAGTAGCTTACGAGCAGCCACCGTCGTTGCCGTCACATCACTACCTGAACCAATTTCTGCATGCGTACTAATTTGCACTTCGATATCGGTTGATAAGAGAGTGACCTTAGATCCGTCTTTGCGGATGAGGATATTGGCCAAAATCGGCAATGTATGCCGACGCTCGACAATACCACTCACAATTTGCAGAGGGCGCAATAATGCGTCTCTGGTTGCTTTTACCAATTGCATTGTGTTTTCCTTTCGCAGAACAATCCAGAGTTTAAAATCTGGTTGTTTATTTTTGTTGCAAGACGCGTATCGCCTACGTCAACCTTTTAGGGTTTGTTCTAATACATGAAGCTCATGATTACACTCTGGACTCTTACTTCTATCTGCAGCTATCTTACGCACTGCATGTAACACCGTGGTGTGATCTCTCCCACCAAATAACTCGCCGATTTCTGGCAAACTTTTTTGTGTCAACTCTTTCGCCAAATACATAGCAATCTGGCGCGGCCTTGCAATATTTGCAGGGCGTTTTTTTGAATACATGTCTGCGATTTTTATATTGAAAAAATCGGCTACGGTTTTTTGTATGTTCTCTACTGAGATTTGTCGGTTCTGCACCGACAATAAATCTTTTAGTGCGTCTTTAACTAAATCTATCGTGATGTCTTTGCCATGAAAGCGTGAGTAAGCCAGAATTTTTCTCAATGCACCCTCTAACTCTCGTACATTAGAGCGCAAATGTTTGGCTACAAAAAACGCTACATCATCAGAAAATGCTGCACCTTCTTGTAATGCTTTTTTCAATAAAATTGCTACACGCATTTCTAACTCTGGCGGCTCAACCGCGACGGTAAGTCCAGAGTCAAAGCGAGAAATCAATCTATCATCCATTCCTGTGATTTCTTTTGGATAGGTATCACTTGTAATAATAATTTGTTTTTTAGCTGCAATAAGGGCTTCAAAAGCATAGAAAAATTCTTCTTGCGTACGATTTTTACCGCCAAAAAACTGTATGTCATCAATCAATAGTAGATCTAGTGAATGATAATAACGTTTGAAATCATCAAAGCCTTTACGTTGATAAGCCGTTACCACATCACGTACATATTGTTCTGCATGGATGTAGCGAATTTTTACAGCAGGATTGTCCGCTAAAATTTGATTGCCTATCGCATGTATCAAATGCGTCTTACCTAATCCCACACCACCATATAAAAACAAAGGGTTGTATGAACTACCTGGGTTACTCGCCACTTGTATTGCTGCTGCACGTGCTAACTGATTTGCCTTGCCGGTCACAAAGCTATCAAACGTTAGCGCAGAATTAATTCTGCTTTGATCGCGTCGCGTATTATTTTCTTCAACCGGCTCAGCGCGCATATGAGGCACTGCTGAATGCGCCTCCGAATTTGTAGCGACTGAATTTACTGCGCTTGCTGAAGCCAAGGCAGCAGGCTTCTTATTGATTCCGCGTGGATCTAAAACAAACTGCACATCCACCGGACTCTGCCAAAAATCAATAGCAATACTAGTGATGCGATCTGCAAATTGTGTTTTTACCCAATCCAATTTAAAACGATTAGGCGCAACAATTCTCAAACGCCCATCCTCGAAATCTAAGGGCGCTAAAGGCTTGATCCAAGCACTGAATTGTTGTGGAGTCAGTTCTTGCTCAAGGCGTGTTGAGCAAGTCTGCCAAAATTCTTCCATATTTTTTCTATTATCGAGCGATTTGTAAAATCACTCTAGTTTGTTTTACAGCGCGCGCAACAGTGGATTGTTGCGCTTCGAATTGAGGGTCTATTTTACTCTTCTCATGCCAAGTTATCCACAGGCAGATTCTGAAAATCGAGCTAATTTTATTTATTAAATAGCAAGGTATTTATGTCATCAACATTTGTACTCGCTAAGCTCTTGATTCCTATGAGACTAAGCAATGAAGCCTTATCACATTAGAAAATCTGCTGTGCTATCGAAAGAAAAATTTATTTTGTGCCACAAAAATGACGACTCTATCCCCATTAACTCATTCCTATTGCCTAAGTATTTAGCAGCTTGAATTGGTTATCGTCATAGGGATAATAAGACCATCTCAGTATGCTTTTTTAAAGTTATTCAATTAGCATCGAGTTAATCTAAAAGTGATTGCTAATCTGCTCTAACTTATTGACAGATATGCAGAAAATGCTGTCTAATTCAAGGTTCCCTGCGCGCTGCGCAGGCTCAGGTCATAACCACCGTAATATGGCTTTAGTTTAGGCCCTTTATTTTTTCCTAGCTGCTCCCGATTAGCGAGACTCAAAATGAAACGTACTTATCAACCCTCAGTTGTTCGTCGCAAGCGTACTCACGGCTTTCGTGCTCGTATGGCGACCCGTGGTGGCCGTGCTGTGCTTAATGCTCGTCGTGCAAAAGGCCGTAAGCGCCTTGCTGCATAAGCGGATTGCATATCCTTGCCTGCTGGCTTGACCGGCGAACGTCCGAGAGACTACGACAGGCGTAGGCGTATCGTAAAAACGGATGATTTTTCATCCGTTTTTCGTTTACGACCAGCGTACAAAAGTAAGCATTTCGTTTTATACGTTCGACCTAACAGTCTTGAACATGCGCGTCTTGGTGTGGTGGTTGCAAAACGACTTGCTCCTCGAGCAGTAACGCGCAATGCTATTAAGCGCATTACCCGAGAATTTTTTAGGCAGGCTGCACTCCCAACAATAGATTGCATAGTTCGGCTAAGTAAGCCATTCGGAACGCGACCACAGAGTGCAAGTTCACGTCAGCAAAAAAGATTAATCTATGATGAAGTTTCACAATTGTTTTATTCGCAGCTAAAAGATCTCAAATCATGAAGCACTTGCTGTTGCTCCTGTTACGCGCTTATAAATATTTCATCAGCCCACTGCTGGGGCAAAACTGCCGTTTTTTCCCTAGTTGCTCAGACTATGCAGCACAGTCGATTGCCAAGCACGGCAGTCTCAAAGGCTCTCTGCTTACAACTACTCGTTTATGCAAATGTCACCCTTGGCATGCGGGTGGCTTGGATCCTGTTCCAGAAAAATTTTCTTTTCACGCGCACTCGCATGCTAAGTGCAAAGCGCCGCATCATTTTTAAATTCTTATTTAAGTAAAGATCATATGGATATCAAACGTACAATTTTGTGGGTGATGTTTTCACTATCGATCTTAATGTTGTGGGACTCTTGGACGCGTTCTAATGGAGGTCCATCTTTATTTTCTGTGACCCCCACTGCTCAACAGGCACCTGCCTCAACCACAAGCGCTAAATCTGATGCTAGTTTGCCGCAGACGACAGTAGCCAATACAAACACTAATCCAGCAATCAGCGATGTACCAGTCGGTGCAGCCACCCCATCTAGTCATGGTGAAAGCATTGTCATTACAACCGATTTAGTCAAAGCAGAAATTAATACAGCTGGTGGAGAGTTGACGCGACTAGAACTGATTAAACATAAAGACGCAAAAGACCCGACTAAAAACTTTGTTCTGTTAGAAAACGCAGGCACCCGTATCTATACAGCGCAAAGTGGTTTGATAGGCGGTTCATTTCCTAACCATAAATCTTTATTTACTGTTCGTCCTGGTGCTCGCAGCTTAGAACAAGCAGATAAGCTACAAGTTGTGCTTGATGCAGAAGTGAACGGCGTAAAACTTACTAAGACCTACACCTTTAAAAAAGGTGAATATGAAATCGATCTCAAGCATGAAGTTCGTAACACGACCGATACTGCAATTACGCCTTCAGTCTATGTGCAGTTTGTACGTGATGATGCCAAGTTAGATGGCGACTCTATGTTTTACAGCACCTTTAGTGGACCCGCTGTTTATACCGAGCTAGAAAAATTTCAAAAAGTGTCTTATGAAGACATAGAAAAAGGAAAAAATCCTCCGGCAAAATTAGTTGAGTACGGTTGGATCGCAATGGTGCAGCATTATTTTGTTTCAGCTTTTTTGCCTGAAGATAAAGTATCAAGTGAATTATTCACGAAAAAAATCGATGCGCATCTTTATGCAGTAGGCGCAATTATGAAGTTGGGTACGATTGCTCCTGCAGCGAGTCTTGCTCAAAGCGGAAAAATTTATGCAGGCCCACAAGAATCAGCACTCTTAGAAAATTTTGCGACTGATTTTGATTTAGTCAAAGATTATGGTTGGTTAACAATTATTGCTAAACCTATCTTTGGTTTAATGGATTATATTTATTTCGTATTGGGTAATTGGGGTTGGACAATTATTGTTCTTACCATTTTAATTAAGCTCGCTTTTTTCCCACTTTCAGCTGCAAGTTATAGAAGCATGGCGAAGATGAAACTCGTCACACCAAAAATGACTGCAATACGTGAGCGACATAAAAATGATCCGCAAAAAATGAATGCGGCAATGATGGATTTATATAAAACAGAAAAAATAAATCCGCTCGGAGGTTGTTTACCTATCGTTGTACAAATCCCTGTGTTCATTGCGCTCTACTGGGTGCTCTTAGCAAGCGTAGAAATGCGTAATGCGCCTTGGTTAGGATGGATACATGACTTATCCGCACCGGATACTTTGTTTGGTGTTATCCCTGGTATCAATATGCCTGTAGGCCTGCTACCTATCTTGATGGCAGTTTCCATGTTTATTCAGACTAAGCTCAATCCAACACCGCCTGATCCGATTCAAGCCAAGGTCATGCTGTTTATGCCTATCGCTTTTTCATTCATGTTTTTCTTCTTCCCATCCGGTTTGGTTTTATATTGGGTCGTGAATAATGTTTTATCAATTGGACAGCAGTGGGCAATTACAAAAAAATCTACACTGGAAAAATCCTAATTGATTGCCGTGCTTTTTGTTAAATACCAATCCGCGCTGAATGCTCAGCGCGGATTTTTTTTTAATCAGGCTAAAATTGGGGAATGAAACTTGATTCCTCTCCTATAGTGGCTATTGCTACTGCCCCTGGTCGTGGCGGCATAGGCATAGTCCGTATCTCTGGCAAAAGCCTGATGCTCATAGCGCAGGCTATTTGCAAACAGCCACAGGCATCCACGCAAGCTTTGCAATTAACACCACGACATGCCACTTATACCGACTTTATACGCGCTGATGGCAGCGTGATTGATAGTGGACTAGCTCTGTATTTCGTCGCACCGCATTCTTATACCGGTGAAGAAGTATTGGAACTACAAGGCCATGGCGGACCGGTAGTCATGCAAATGCTATTAGACCGATGCTTAGAAGCGGGAGCAGAGCACGAGCTGCGCTTAGCCTTACCAGGTGAATTTACTTACCGCGCCTTCTTAAACGATAAGCTCGATCTGGCTCAGGCAGAAGCGGTATCCGATCTCATCGAAGCATCGAGTGAAGCCGCTGCTAAACTTGCGCAGCAATCTTTATCCGGTGCGTTTTCTGATCAAATCATCGCCTTAGTTGAGCAAGTGGTCGCATTACGTTTATTAGTTGAAGCTACGCTCGATTTTCCAGAAGAAGAAATTGAATTTTTAGAAAAATCAAATGCTAGGGGGCAGTTACAAATTATTCGCGAGACCTTAGCCAAAGTTTTTTCACAAGCGGCACAAGGTTCTGTTTTGCGTGATGGTCTCAAGGTAGTGCTTGCTGGTCAACCGAATGTAGGTAAAAGCTCGTTATTAAATGCACTAGCTGGCTCTGATGTAGCGATCGTGACTTCTGTCGCTGGTACCACACGCGATAAAATTATTGAAACCATACTGGTCGATGGCATTCCTATCAATATTATTGATACAGCAGGTATACGTGATGATGATGAAGCACCGGATGAAGTAGAACGGATTG
>Ga0209442_1001118_pt1 | contig 15399 bp, 13 predicted proteins | sample LauGreSBDMM110DD_2_FD_187565 | JGI IMG/M metagenome (GOLD analysis project Ga0209442, IMG submission 187565) | Freshwater lake microbial communities from Lake Michigan, USA - Sp13.BD.MM110.DD (SPAdes) (version 2) | ecosystem: Environmental > Aquatic > Freshwater > Lake | place: Lake Michigan...
TACATAATTGGTTAATACCTATATATGATTCTTTTTCTAGTGTTATACCATCAACCAAAGTAAAAGAATTTATTCAACAAGGTAAAATAGAAATTGCACCATTAGGTTTTATACGTGGTAGAACATTTCATAATAGTTGTATTTTTGTAGATGAGGCGCAAAATATTGATTGTATTCAGATGAAAACACTTTTAACACGTATAGGATATAAATCAAAGATGATTATAGTAGGTGATCCTGAACAGTGTGATTTAAAACAGCAATCAAATGGAATGGTTGATTTCATAAACCGTCTTTCAGTTTATCCTGATGATAATTATAGTATTCAACATATTGAACTTACTGAAGAAGATATTATGAGAAGTGATGTAGTTAAAAAAGTATTGGATATATATAATTATAAATCAAATAAGTTAGAATAAAGTATATATATTTAGTATCTATTCGGACGGAATAAATCAATTGTATCTGAAGCTGCTATCATTGATGCTCCTAATTTAGACTTTTGAGCAATATACCATGAGGCAATAACAAATATACTTATAATTAGACCAATACTTATCATAATAATACCAAATGTTTTATTAGTCGGAGCAGTTGTAATATCCATAGGATTAGACAGATTGTAGCGTATGTTAATAGATTGATTAGCGGAGTAAATTTTACCACTAGTATTTAATTTATTTAGGTATTCTTTACCATCAGCAGTATATTTAATATCTAAAATACAGTTATGATAAGTATTTTGTCTACCATTTTCAGTTGAATAAGTTGTTTTGCAGTCAGGTGTAACAATAATAGCATTAGTATTTACTTGGTAATAATCAGGCATTCTTAATCTTTTAATTCCAAATATAAGCAAAATGATTGCAATTAAAATACCAAAAATCATTACAATAGTTGTTCTAATACGACCATAAGCAGCTGCTCCATCATAAATATCTTGTCCAACTCCATTTCCGTATTGAGTATTCATTATATATATTAATAATATATATAATTTATCTTGGGGTCATATATTAATGGCTAGTGCTGCAAAAGAACTATGTTTTCTTATACAAAATTATAAATTAATAATTAAAGAAAAGTTACCCAATATTATTGCATCTAGTACAACATCTAATGAAATTATAGATAAAATACTTGATGTTCTCGGATTATCTCAAAATCAAAAACAACAATTAAAAAATGATAATATAATAGAACAATCAACTATTTGTAGTAATAGTTCAGATGTATCTCAGATTAACATTTTTGATAATAGTGAATGTGCAAAAATATTTGGATGTATAAGAAGAAGTAATTATAATAATAATCGTACAAATTTTTATAATCAAATGAAAACTATGGGATATACTGATAAACAAGCTTTGGATGAATTTGCTTATTTAGATAGTGTTTGTACATTTGAGGGAACTCAAACTAATAATGCTAATATATTTCAATCATGTATTATTAATGAGACTGCTAATATGTTAAAACTTGATACATTTAATCCCATAGTAATGGCTATTTATGAATCTTTATTAGAAAAAGATAATAATATACCAATAAACTGCAATTTACTTCCTATAGATCTAACTAGTGAAGCCTATGTAAAAATTATAGATTCATGTATAAATCATGTTGGGTTGGCACAAAAAAATGTAGCAATATGTACATCAAATTTTAGTCAAAGTAATACTGCAAACATTTTTCAGCAGTGCAAGATAAATATAACTCCTAAAGACGAACCAAATATAATACCAAAAGAACCTATATCTGATGAACCAAAACCACAAGAACCAATTATAGATCCTATACAACCTCCAATTAAACCAATACAAAATTCAGAAGAAAATTATATACTATATTTTGGTATTGGTTTTATAGTTGTATTGTTGTTAATTATATATTTGATAAAATAATCTTATTATAGAGTAATAAATATGTCAGGTGCAGATGTTTGTCGAGAAATGGCTGAATTAAGAAGTAAACCAACACCTTCTTGTGATGGTTTATCTTGTGTATTAGGCAATGTTGCATCTGGAATAGGTAAGGCAATATCTGGTGGATTAGCTGGTATTTTAGGTGCCTCGAATGACACTAAATCAACGTCTATAACTATATTAGAAAATAGTATGTCAGATATATCTAGACAAATCTATAATAAAACCTGTGATAATGATACCAATTATAATCAAGAAAATTTAATAGATAATTTAAAATGTGTTGAAGCTCTTGGTTGTGGTGCACCTATTCCTGATTATAGTAGTATGACTCCACCAGTTGCTGAATTAACTGCGCGAGCATACCAACAAACTAAAGATTTATGTAGAACACTTATAAATGGTGATAAGATTATACAAGCAAATACATTATCATCGCAACAAAACTGCGCTATAGATGGTGCTATTGAAATCTTATCAAAGGAAAAACTTGATTCTAATCTATTAGTTGTTTATGAAAAAATGTTAGAATCAAAAGGATTACTATCAAGTAATCAAAATGATAGTGCTAGTTGTAATAATGTTAGTAATAAAATTGACCGTCAAACATATATTGATTCCATTCAAAAATGTTATAATAAATTAAATTTAAACCAAAAGAATGTTGCTAACTGTGCTCGTAATGTAGATCAAAGTAATATTTCAAATATGATTCAAGCATGTATGTTACAAGAAAAAATACTTATGGATACTGTTAAGGAAATTGAAACTGATGTAACAATAGAAGATAAATTAACTATGAAAGCATCTGGATTATCATTAGGTATAATTGCATTAATTATTGGTTTAATAATATTTGTTGTTGTTATTGGCTTTTTGATGAAAAAGAAAAAATAAGTACATATATATATGGGAAATTTCTTGTCAGTTATAACTAGTTTTGGAGGTAAAATTAAAGATACAACAACATTAGTAGGTACTGATATTTATACTTATATTATACCTGCCATGTTATCTATATTATTTGGTCTCAAGGATATGATTGATATTAGAATATATGAGGTGTTATTAAATATGATAAGTGCAATAGCTTATACTTGGTTATCATATCGTTTATGTCAACTTATAACTAAAAAAAATAATCAAGAAATAAACAAGAAAGATGCTATTATACATAGTGTTATTAAAGGTGTTATTGTAGTATTATGCACAATGATACTTTACTTTATAGCAACATTTATACCATTCATCAATTTATTAGAACATGTAGATGTTATAGGTCCAGGTATTTTATATTTTTTGATAATATCATTTGTGTACCTAACAGTTACCTTTCTCTATCCAATTAAATGTTAAACTATTATTATATTACATAATTATAGTTTATTAATTATACCCATTGAGTACAGTTCCAGTTACATATATATGGTCGTCCACCACAGCTATTATATCCGGTTTTACAACAGTTAGTTTTTGTACAAGTGTTTGTTTGCTGATATCCATCAGCATATGGACATGCATTTCCACCAACTTCTGCATATTGAGTAATTTTATAGGTATTATAAATGGTAGCATAATTACCACAACTAGCAGTACAAGCACTCCATCCTTGAAAACTACCTACACAATTGACACAATCACGAATTTTACACGGTTGACTTTCTGTTAAGTTTATAGGACAAGCAGTACCTCCATTTTTTGCAGGTATAGTAATAAATCGATTTCGTGTTTGTGCTCCTGTATTACAGTTTTTATCACATGGTCCCCAACCAGACCAATCACTTACAACACAATTTACCGGACATGTTGATGAATCTACATATCCATTAATATATGGGCATGTATCACCACCATTTAAAGCATCTCTACTAACTAAATATGTTCTTGTTTTTGTTCCATTATTACACGGGGTCCAATCAGCCCAATTTCCAGTACATGCTACTGGACATGCTTGTGATTGAATATCGCCATTATTATAATCACATGTTTTTCCGCCATCAGCTGCATTTTTTATTACTGAATATTGTCTATATTGTAATCCATTTGTATTACATATTCCCCAATTTCCCCAATCACCTACACAATCTACTGGACAATTTTGAGTATTACATGATTGTGACTGTATTGTATTATCTATAATAGGACAAACTGCTCCACCATTTTGACTAGCAGTTGTTATTTTATATTTTCGTGTCTGTGTCCCTCCTCCGCAAGTTTTAGTACAAGTACTCCATGGCTCCCAATTACCTACACAATCTACTGGACACCCTTGAGTATTACATGTTTGAGATTGAGTCTGATTGTCATTGGCACTACAGTCCTTACCTCCATATGCTGCAGCACGGTTCACTTTAAACATTCGTGTTTGTGTTCCTCCACCACATGTTTTTGAACACGTTCCATATGATGACCATTCACCTAAACAATCTATGGGACATTCTTGAGTGTTACATGATTGGTTTTCTATTAAATTTGGACATATTTGGCCTCCATTTCTAGCTTCCTCTGTAATAGTTCTTGTCCTAGTTTGGTTACCAGTACCACAATCTTTATCACATTCAGACCAATTAGACCAATCAGATACTGAACAATCTATAGGACACTCTTGAGTATTACATGTTTGATTTTCTATTAAATTTGGACATACTTGACCTCCATTTCTAGCTTCATCTGTAACAGTTCTTGTCCTAGTTTGGTTACCAGTACCACAATCTTTATCACATTTAGACCAATCAGACCAATCAGATACTGAACAATCTATAGGACATTCTTGAGTGTTACATGTTTGGCTTTCCTCTAATATGGAACATACTTGACCTTCATTTTGTGCTTCCTCTGTAATAGTTCTTGTCCTAGTTTGGTTACCAGTACCACAATCTTTATCACATTTAGACCAATCAGACCAGTTTGATACCGAACAATCTATAGGACACTCCTGAGTGTTACATGATTGATTTTCTTCCAAGTTGGGACAGAATATACCTCCATAACTAGCTTCTTCAGTAACAATCCGTGTCCTAGTTTGGTTGCCAGTACCGCAATCTTTATCACATTCAGACCAATTAGACCAGTTAGATACTTTACAATCTACTGGTGTATATGGTATAATAGGAGTTATTATATCAGGTTTGGTTATTATATCAGGTATTATTACTTCATTATCTGATATATCTGGTTGTGTTTTATAATAATAACCATAAGCAATAATTGCACCAATAATTAGCAATATAAGAATGAATATCATGTATTCTTATATTACAAACATATAAAAAACTATATTTTAGGTTAGGCATATTATTATTTTACATAATTATAGTTTATTACGAAGTAATTTTACCTCTCCAATTATTTGATGAATAAAATTGACTTATAGCTGCCCCACCAGTTCAACCTGCTGTATAATAGTATCTTATTAATAATATCATCCAAATATGATAAGATAACAGTTTTATATTGTTGAACCTATAGACATAAATCTTTTGCTGTTGCAATTATACCTAAACTATTGATAATTATTATATAATGTTCGTTGTAACTATAATTAACTTTTAGAAACAGAAGGTCTTGAAGTAGTGCTACAAGCTCTACCACCACAAGAAATACAAATTGTTCCTCTTGGGGCGGCGCCTCCTGAACACCCCACATAACATGTCCCATTTATTTCTTCTGTTCCAGATGGACATACACAATCCCTATTTTTACATCCTTCTGATATTACCTGACCATTAGAATATTGACACCCTGTACCTCCCACTTCCGCGTATTGTGTAATCTTATATGTGTTTGTTCTTGTACCATTTCCACAAGAAGCTGAACATCCTGTCCATCCTTGGAAACTACCTATACAATTTTGACACGCTTGTGTATTACATGCTATAGTTTCTGATAATGCTGGACACACAGTACCTCCGTATTGGGGATTGGTTAATATATTTCGTGTACGGGTCTTGGTACCACCACCACAATTCTTGGTACAAGAACTCCATACACTCCATTCCCCAACAAGACAATTAATAGGGCATTCTTTTAGTTTACAACTCTTGGAATCAACACGACCATTAGTATAATCACATGATTGACCACCATTTAATGCGTATCTTGTTACAAGATATGATCTTGTTTGTATACCGTCACCACAAGATGTACTGCATGGTGTCCAATCCGCCCAATTTCCAGAACAATCTACTGGACATGCTTGTGATTGAATATCGCCATTATTATAATCACATGTTTTTCCGCCATCAGCTGCATTTTTTATTACTGAATATTGTCTATATTGTAATCCATTTGTATTACATATTCCCCAATTTCCCCAATCACCTACACAATCTACTGGACAATTTTGAGTATTACATGATTGTGACTGTATTGTATTATCTATAACTGGACAAGCCGCTCCACCGTTTTGACTAGCAGTTGTTATTTTATATTTTCGTGTCTGTGTCCCTCCTCCGCAAGTTTTAGTACAAGCACTCCATGGCTCCCAATTACCTACACAATCTACTGGACACCCTTGAGTATTACATGTTTGAGATTGAGTCTGATTGTCATTGGCACTACAGTCCTTACCTCCATATGCTGCAGCACGGTTCACCTTAAACATTCGTGTTTGTGTTCCTCCACCACAAGTTTTAGAACAAATACCATATGATGACCATTCACCTAAACAATCTATAGGACATTCTTGAGTGTTACATGTTTGAGTTTCTGTCAAGTTAGGACATATTTGACCTCCATTTTTTGCTTCTTCTATAATAGTTCTTGTCCTAGTTTGGTTACCAGTACCACAATCTTTATCACATTCAGACCAATTAGACCAATCAGATACCTTACAATTTATAGGACACTCTTGAGTATTACATGTTTGGCTTTCCTCTAATGTTGGACATAATTGACCTCCATTTCTAGCTTCATCTGTAACAGTTCTAGTACGAGTTTGATTACCAGTGCCACAATCTTTATCACATTCAGACCAATTAGACCAATCAGATACCTTACAATCTACAGGACACTCCTGAGTATTACATGTTTGATTTTCTATTAAATTTGGACATATTTGACCTTCATTTTGTGCTTCCTCTGTAATAGTTCTTGTCCTAGTTTGGTTACCAGTACCACAATCTTTATCACATTTAGACCAATCAGACCAGTTTGATACCGAACAATCTATAGGACACTCCTGAGTGTTACATGATTGATTTTCTTCCAAGTTGGGACAGAATATACCTCCATAACTAGCTTCTTCAGTAACAATCCGTGTCCTAGTTTGGTTGCCAGTACCGCAATCTTTATCACATTCAGACCAATTAGACCAGTTAGATACTTTACAATCTACTGGTGTATATGGTATAATAGGAGTTATAATATCAGGTTTGATTATTATATCAGGTTTGATTATTATATTAGATGTGTCAATAATATCAGGTATTATTACTTTATTATCTGATATATCTGATATATCTGGTTGTGTTTTATAATAATAACCATAAGCAATAATTGCACCAATAATTAGCAATATAAGAATGAATATCATGTATTCTTATATATGTAAAGAAAATATTATTTAAGCATAAATATATATATAAAGTATGATTACTAAAACAATTATACCACCATATATAATATAAGATTTATAAATATTTAAAGGTGATATAATCGGAGTTTTATCAGTGGTAATATTTACAATATTATTTGATACATCTACTGGATTATTATTTGATACATCTACTGGATTATTATTTGATACATCTATTTGATTATTACAAATTCCAATACATTGTCTTGTTTCTATGTAACCATCTTTATATTCACATATTTTACCACCATATTCAGGTTGACCTTTAACAGTATATTTTCTAGTTTGTTGTTGACATGGATTTGAACAGGTTGACCATTCAGACCATTCTCCAATACAATCTTTAAAACATGCTTGGGTAATGTTTAGGTTGCCAATTTTTGATCCATCTGTCAAGTTAATTTTATTTGCTTGTATACATACTGAGGGACAATCCATACTTGTTTGTTTACCCATTAAATATGTTTTTTTAGTTACACCGATACAGTCGGGATATAAACACTCTGATCTTATTAGCTGTTGTTGATCTGGAAAAAATATATCCTTAAATTTATTAATTTTTTCTTGGTTTAAGCAATTACATATTTCCAAATTTTTAATATCATTATCATTATTACATAGATTAAACATATCAGTATCAAACTTGCCAAAAACTTCTCTATTAGAGAGAATATCTTGACAAAAAGCATTATCTTTTATACCTTTATTTTTAATACATAAATCATGTATACCTTCTATACATAATAATGGATTTGTTTTACAATAAGTACGACATTCAAGATTATTTTTAATACGTTCACTGTTATTACACAAGTTTTGAAACATAGTATTCTTTTGATTATCTCTTAATGATATTTGACAATTATATGGTAATCGATAATTCTCTTCCAAATATTTTTTACACATATAATAAGTAAAATCACGATCATCATTACCTCCATCATTTTGATCAATACTAATTTTATCATAACATGGTTCTAATAGAGATTGATTATTACGACAAATAGATTGAAAGACAGTATCTTTAGATTCAGTATATTGAATACTTGTGGAGCAACTACTAGCATCATAAATACTATAATTACAATTTTTTAGAACGGTAGGTATACAAAATGTATTTCTAGTAATATCGACACCTTTACAATCCAAATTACATGTACTATTAGAGGAGCAATCATCATAGCCTGTCAAAAAGACAGGACATGGAATACCTCCATATTTTGCATCTGCTATAATATTTATATCATAAGGTTGTCTACCATATCCACAAGTAGTATTACAATTTCCAGATACTTTATTATAAACACAATCTGATTTACAAGTTGTTAAAGCTTCACATTCTGTAGTTTGGTCAAATGGACATATTTTACCATTATTTTGAGGTTGTTTAGTTATTATAAATTTTCTGGTCTTAAACCCCTTACCACAAGAGTTTGAACAAGGAGTCCAATCCTCATAATAGCCTTCACAATCAATATTACAACCAGTATAATCTTGACAAGATCTAACTTCTGGAGATTTCGGACATGTTAAACCAGAGCCATAAGGAAATTGTGATATTAGAAAATGTCTTTGTTGGGTGCCTCCTCCACATACATTTGAGCATTTATTCCATTCTTCCCATGTACCCATACAGTTTAAACTCATTTATATTAAAGATATTGATTTTTTTTACAGTCTATTATATATGAATAAAAAACAATTAATCATCATATTTATATTTTTAGGAATGATAGTGGCTACATTATTTTTAGTAGATAAAAAAGTTAATGTACCATACTCTATTATATCAGATTGTATAGTTTATCCATGGAGTGATTTATCAAAATGTTCAAGTTCTTGTGGTCCTGGTTTTGCTACTCGTGAAAGAAAAATAGAGAAAAATAATATATATGCAGATTGTTCAAAATATCCTACTAAGGAAGATATTCCTTGTACATCATCATGTGGATCATTAAATGTTATTGATGAAAAAATAAAAGAAACAGTAAATAAAATTAATAGTAACTTTTATAATATTATTAAAAATACTTTTGCATCAAAATGTGCTAATGATATTGTTAGTATGCAAATCAGTAACATTCGAATTAAAAATGCTAATATTGATACATTATCAATAGATAATATAGCAGTTTTGAATTCAGTATGTATTCAAAAGAATTTGACTACAACAGATTTAAATACATCTATGACCCAAGCTATTAGTCAATATTTAGAAACTCAAAGTGATTCTAATATTAATAATTATTTAGCTAAAAAAAGTGATGAGTATGAAGGAATACCTATAGCAGTAAATTCAACATATAATAATAAGGTTCTCAATTACATTAATAATGTAGTAAAAAACGAAGTTATAAATAATATTTCATCAGAGTGTCTATCAAATGTATCTGTTTATCAAAATCTTGATTTAGAATTTGATGATGTAAGTATAAATACTATTAACATATCGAATGGGGCTAAAGCAGTCATTGAATGTGTAATTAATAATGAAAATGTTACCAAAATAATTAAGACTATTATGACTGACTTTTATCAAAGTCAAAAAGATAATATTAATTTAACTGTTACAAATGACTCTACAAAACCCATATGGGCACCTTATATCAAGTATGTGATATATTTGATAATATTAATTATGATCGTAATAGGATTTATATTATTTAACAAGAGTCAGGGCAAATAACATTCCCATAATAAGTAAACCAATTATTAAATATTTATTATTAGATACACTAGCAGTACCACATTTACTATAATCGGTACATGCTCTTGTTTCTTCTAATACCGGACATGATTTACCTGCATTTGTTGCAGGTGATATTACCGTGCGCTTTCTCTTTTGGGTACCTTCACCGCAATTATTTGAACATGCTTCCCAATCACTCCAACTTGATACAATACAATCATCGTTACATTGTTCTTTACTTTCACATGTTTGATAATCATCTAAGTTTGGACAAATTTGACCACCAAACATAGGTACTTGTATTACTTTACGTTCACGTTTTTTGAAACCAGAACCACATTTAGCATTACATTCATTCCACTCACCAAAGTTGGTTACTTGACAATTAATAGGACATTCTGTAGTATCTTCACAATCTCTTTGATCTACTAAAGTTGGACATAATTTACCTTCTCCAACTGGTGGTAAAACTATTGTTCTATATCTTATTTGAGTACCCTTTCCACATTTATTAGAACAAGATTCCCAAATACCCCAATCACCTACTACACAATCTCTCTTTGGATAACATACTTTTTCTTTATCATCATAAAAACCACCTTGAGCTTTACACTGTGCGTAAGTACGTTCTAATGCTCCTGCTTGTTGATTACAATTATTTACTTGTTGAATTTTACAATCTGAGCCTTCACCACAGTTAGCAAAATTTTGAGAGTTACATATTTGACAAGTAAAGTCAAAATTAGGGATCTTTATTTTATCAATTGTATTAATGGCATTATTTATGATGGTCTGTTGTTGACTCAAGGCAGAATTCTCTGCATTAATTCTATTATCTGATTTTTTACAAATAGCTATATTTCTATTTCCCTCCACACCCTTGGAATAGTAAGTTATATCTGCAGTACCCAGATAAGACCAATTTTTTTCAGATTGTAATGTTTGTATACATCCATTTTTAACAGATGAATCACAAACACTACCATCAAATGATGCACCTTCAGTTGTATATTCAGGTCCACATGCTACTACCCATCTTTTATTATGTCTGGTATAATATCCGTTATCATTAGCAACATTACCGCCATAATTTCTATAGTTCCATGGCCAACAACCACCACCACCAATACCTCCATCAGTACAACCAGTAAATGCTGACCTTACTTCAGCATTATCACCATATCCTAATCCTTTTAATCTTGATTGTTCATCTTGAGCTACATTTCTCTCAGTTTTGTATGGTGTAATATTTTCTTGATATGTATCAATTGCCTTATTAGCCACTATAGAAAATTCTTTACATACATTTAATATACTTTCTAATTCTGGATTTGTAGTACCTATACGAGCACTATAGTCAACAGGTGCTGACATAATATATTAAAAACATATTATTATATTTTCTTTAGTATATGTTGGAACTTGTTGAATACAAAGCTATCCCTAGAAAGGGACTAAAATGTGAACGACTTAATAAAGAGATATTATTAGAACAAGCTAGAACACCTCAAATTAAAGCAAAGTGTGAAAACCTATTAAAAAGTAAAGGTATTAATTACGGTTTTATTAATCCTACTGTCGAACCTCGTATTTCAAAAGAATGTACTGGCCTTTTTGAATATGATATAGTTTGTAAATACATTAATAAAAATGGTAGATATATTGAAAAATTTGATCAAGATGAACCTATAAAATGTAATAAATTAATATGGTGTGTTATTTTAGCAATAATATTATATTGTATATTTAATTCAATCAAATAAATAATATATTTGTACAATATATAAATGAATTTTAATAAGGCTCGTGACTTATTAAAACAAACAATTAAAACATTATTTAATGTAAAACCAATTGAAAACTTTACTTTACCTCCCTATGAAGAACCTGATGCTAATACATTACAAATGTTCCAAAAATATCAAATTATTCCACGTGAAATATATGATGTATTACTTAAATTTGAAGTATCTGTAACCAATCTATCTTCATCTGAACTTGCACTTAGAAAAAAATACATTCAAATTATAAAGACTATCATTGATGATAACTATAATGCTATTAAAACTACACTTGAATCTAATCCCGATATTCAAATAATAAATAATAATATAGAATCAACAAAACAACTATTAATATATATGATTGATCTTATGATAAATGATATTGAACGTATTAACAATCCTCAAATAGATTGTCCAAAATCTATTTGTCCTAAAAATCGTACAATAATATTCCTAATTATTATTACAATTTTAGTTGCTGGAATAGTAACTCTTTTAATTATGCGCAAATAAAATTAAAAACCACCATCATTACATATATAATCACAATCAAGTCCAAAAGTTAATAATCCAATATCTTGTTCATTTAATGTTTCTTTATCTAATAATGCCTCTGCTATACGATGTAAATAAAACTCGTATTTTATAATATAATTTTTAGCTTTAATATATAATTTTTCTACCAAAAATATTACTTCTTCATCTATAGCAGCAAGTGTACTTTGTGAAATTTCATTTAATTGTACTGGACCAAAAGTTTCATTAAATCCATATTGTGTTATCATTTCTCGAGCCATACGATTTACTACTTCAAGATCACTACTTGAACCAGTTGTAATTTTCATAGTACCAAATATAATTTCTTCAGCGATTCTACCTCCTAATGCCACCATAATTCTATTTTCCAAATACTCTCTAGTTACTATATTAATATCTAATCTTTCTTCAGATGGTTCAAAATAGGTTATACCCCCAGCTCTCCCACGTGGAACTATAGATACCTTTCTAATGATATCATAATCATTAACAAGAATACCCATCAAAGCATGTCCAGCCTCATGAAATGCTATTATTTTCTTTTTATTTTCTGATATTAAAACTGTATTTTTTTCATCTCCAATAGTTATCTTTTCAAGTGCTCTTTCTAACATTAAATTATTAATAAAATTTATATTTTCTCTGACTGATAATATCGCAGCCTCATTAATAAGATTTGCTAAATCTGCTCCAGAAAATCCAACTGTAATTTTAGCAATCTTATCTAAATTAATATTATTACTTAATACTTTATTTTTTGTATGAACCTTCAATATAGCTAATCTATCTTTTAAATCAGGTAAGTCTATAAATACCTTCCTATCAAATCTTCCAGGTCTTAATAATGCTTCATCTAATACATCTACTCTATTAGTTGCACCTAATACTATAATACCATTATTATTATTGAATCCATCTAATTCTGTTAATAATTGATTTAAAGTTTGATCTTGTTCATTATTACCACCTATTGTATTCATAGTACGTTTCTTACCGATGGCATCTAATTCATCAATAAATATAATACAAGGAGTATTTGCATTAGCTTTTTTAAACAGTTCTCTTATTCTAGATGCACCCATACCTACAAATAATTCAATGAATTCTGATGCAGAACAAGAGAAAAAGGGTACACCTGATTCCCCAGCAACTGCTTTAGCCAATAATGTTTTACCTACACCAGATGGACCCACCAATAATATACCTTTAGGAATAGTTGCACCAATAGTCATATATTTTTCAGGTTCTTTTAAAAATGATACTAATTCTTGCAAGTCATTTTTTGCATTATCAATACCTGCAACATCATCAAATGTTATATTAGATTTATCCTGATTCGGCTCATATTTAGATATTATATTTGATATATTTACACGACCTAAAAGACTACCTAAAAGTAAAAAAAAGAAGGTAATTTGTAATCCTAACATAATATTACTAACCATATCATCATTTTCTATTATAGCAACATTAACATTATTTTGTATAAGATAATCGATGATACTACTATTTGAAGGTAAAATAATACGTTCATTAATATCATCAATTAATTCACTTAAATCCTGTCTTACTACTACTTTATCAATTTGATGTTGTTTTACTTTATCTAAAAAACGCGAATAAGGTACAGTTATTAGTTTTTGTTCAATTGTAGGTGGATCAAAATGAATAATATGATCTATAAAAGGTGGTAATACTTTAGTTTGTAACTTTTGTAATCTTAGTAACCTATTGATAGTAACATTTCTAAGTAACATTTATAATAAAACATTTTATTATAAATAAATTAAAAAAGACACATCGATACTATATACAGTTATAATTTATATATACTTAAAATAATTACTTCCATGTCTTGATAATATCCATAATTTGAGTATCCTCAATTTCAATTCCAAGATCTATATATTGTGTTTCAAAGCATTTTGAAATAATGTTTCTTTCTTCAGAGGTTAGATTTCTTTTTAAGAAAACTTCTACCTTCTTCCATAGTATTAACTTTTCAGCAATACCACTATTCCATACAAGACAATCTGCTATATAACCATCAATATGACGTTTAGCCATATCAATTACTTCAATAGCTTCTTCATTATTTATAGTACGTCCGAGATATGTCTTCAAATAACCAAGATCAAGATCAGACAAATCATAGACATATTTTTCCATTTTTTATAATCTATAAACATACAAGTTAGACTATAAAACTTTTCAATTTATTAGAAAGCGATTAATCGCTTTCTAATAAATTAGGTGAGTCGTTAGACGAGATCAATTTATAATATATTGAGTTTACTCAATATATTATAAAGAGGGCATATTTCCAAAGGAAATGTGTTCAATTTTAAATTAGGTGATACGTAAGACGAGTTCATTTTTTTAAATATATGCTAGTAATACATCATTTGGTATATGACCATCTAAATATGTAAAATTATACTCTGAATTAATTTCAATTATCTTTTCTTTGATTACTTTAAAAAAATCTATATTTCCATATATTGTTTCACCCCATGGAAATGGTTGTGTAATAATTCTCAAATCGTCAACCATAATAATATTATCATTTCTAGGTAATTGTTTTATAGCTTCTAGTTCATCAAATAAAGGACATCGTTTTTGATAGTTATGAATATTTGAGTTATCAACATGAGCATCTAAAAAGAACATACCACGTTGATTAAAATCAGGATTATTAATAATATGATTTTTTAAATTAACACTATCATCATGGATAATTTTTAAACGGTTAGTTTTAATATCTTCATTGAATACTTGATTGCCTAATGCAACCCAATCATCTCGTAGCTCAATACAATAGACTTTATCAAATGAACATCTTAAAGCTTTTCTTAAACTTACTTCCCCTCTTGGATCCCACATACC
>Ga0209442_1001129_pt1 | contig 15282 bp, 28 predicted proteins | sample LauGreSBDMM110DD_2_FD_187565 | JGI IMG/M metagenome (GOLD analysis project Ga0209442, IMG submission 187565) | Freshwater lake microbial communities from Lake Michigan, USA - Sp13.BD.MM110.DD (SPAdes) (version 2) | ecosystem: Environmental > Aquatic > Freshwater > Lake | place: Lake Michigan...
CGGTTCCTTTTTCGACATCTGAGTCATAATATAATTTTTTATAATTAGATCCCCCTTTGTCTAATGCATTTGAGGTAGAACCCATCATACATTTACCAACAATCTTGCTACCTAATCTTAAACAAGTTTTAGTAACGCGCCAGTTGTTAAGGATATTATCAGGTTTCAACCATTTAGCAGCCTCATCCTGAACTAATATTTTTAATTTTTCACCATCATAACTATTGTCTCCGGTATTTTTCCAGTCAATAGTTGTATCTAATCCTGCTAATTCATCCGCAGACTCACTGTTATCTAACTTCCTTCTTGTAAACTTTGAAGCAGGTACTCGATATGCAAGCTCTGTTTTAGGTCTATCCATACCATCTTGGATAGGTTTAAAAAAGAAAGGATAGTTAAGTGATATAGGTACAACTTTATCTGTAAACATTGTCTTAGCATCAGATCCAGTCTTTGATAATATACCAAACCTAGAATCACTAGACATCGTAGCTATGTTAACTAACTCAGCAGATGACATAAATGAAAATCCAGAACGTCTATTCTTTAAATAACACATTCCATAACATCTAGTATCCGCTTTACAAGCTTCCCAGAATATAAAGAACAATCTATTAGACTCTCTAAAATCTGGTGCACCTACGTCAATCTTACTCCACTGTAGGTACATATAATGTGTACCAGTTATGTATGTTGGAGTACCGTTACTATAAAATGAAAAACCCTCGTCTCTATATTTGAACTGGTTGTCTATATAGTCGTAATACTTCTCTTTAAATGCATCGGGATATTTATTCCAATCAAATACATTCTTTATTTTTTCTAACTCTTTAGGAACCTCTAATTGCTTCCAGTATTGTTGTTCTTTTTTATCAGATGTTTTATACGAATTTTCTAATAATGGTAATGCTATTTTTAGATTTTGGATTTCAATAATCTCACCAATCTTTCCAGTTTTACTAATAACAACCACATCATGGTCTTTATTATACCCATATTTCCAATTATTATAACGATTTGTTTTCTTTATGACACCGGGTTTTATATGATCTGGTAATACTCTGTAAAGTGTTTGCTCGTACATTATCTAGATCTCCCTTCTGCAAATCCTTTGAATACTTTAGTATTAGGATCCTTTTCGCTCTCTTCCAACATTCTTTCCTCTTCTTCTATTCTATTTAGAATTTCAAAAGCATCAAAGATTGCTAGCTTTTTAGTAGCAGCGGCATTCTTTAATTTGTCTGCACTCAAATCATCTTCCCCATTATTTAATATTGCTTCTTCAGCAACTTTAATTAATTCAAGAACCGCTTTGTGCCCAGCTTGGACTATATTCCTCTTCGTCTCCTTTATATCCATACTTAATAACAATATCATTAGATTTCATACAATATAATCTCTGGCCGTCTATAATGAATTCATATTCTCCAAAAGGAGTATAACCCACTAAGTCTCCAGGATTGATTTCTAGCTCTTTTAAAGAGTCATTACCATATTTTAATATACCAATAAGTCTACGTTCTTTATCGAGCTTTAAATGGTCTATATTTTTTAATGGCTTAACAAAACATCTATCGCCAAATGATTTCCATTGCGTGTCTGTTTTGTATAAGTAGATTTGATCTGCGCTACAGAAGTATAAGTCTTCTTTAAAGTATGCTCTACTATTTTTTTGTTTACCTTTTATATCATAAAATCTTCTAAAAACATTATGATGTATAATTACGGTATCACCTACTTTTATATCTGTTTTATATGCTAATGGGATTGAAACTACCTCAGCCATATTATTAACAGATTTGAAAGTTTCTATCTTAGTATTAAGAATTAATTCTTTACCTTCAACCTCAATACTATTTTCATATCTAGACCCCACAGGTTTAACTATGAAATCAAAGACACTTCTCACCTTAATATTCTAAATCGTATTCAACCGCAATGCTCATATTAGAATTAAATTTCTTCCACGGCATTACCTCGTTATCCTTTTTAATATATATATTATATGAGTTGTCTTCTTCTTCTAATAGTATATGTGAAATCTCGTGTCCGCCATAAACATTTTGACCTACAGAATAATGCATTGCCTCATTCTTATAGTCTGTTCCGATGCTTATCTTGCGAATAACCGAACTCATTATTCTACTACTGGTTTTTCAATTTCAGTGTATGAACCGTCCTCTAAATTAATATTGATTGCTCCGTATTCTGCTTCTAGTTCTGCTTTAAATTCTTCAATTGATTTATTTAAATCTGCTAGTTGATGCAAGAATCCGTGTTTTTGAGATTCTAATACCCCAATGTTTGTTAAGATTGTTGACAAATCTTTTTGCCCTGCTACGATTTTCTCTAATTGTTCCGCTGTAATCTGTTTTGTAATTTCCATTTTTATTTAATTTAATTGTTAATTGTTATTATTATTCAAAATCTATGTATTCCATTTTTTTTAATTCCTTACTGTATTGTGTTTTTAAAATTTGCTTTTTGTTTTCTGCATTATAAGATACATAAATATATTGTGGATTATTTTTACTACCGCAAAACCAAACCAAAGCATCAAATTCAAGATTGTCTTTTATATAATTAAATATCTCTCCGCTTTTACTTGAGGATATTTTTAAGGCATCTCCGTTTTCAAAATTTAATCCTATTAAAATTTTATTATTTAATTCAGAATTTAAAAAACCATTCTCAATAGTGATAACTTCTCCAAATTGAGTAATTAACTTTTCAAAAATATTTTCAGCAATCAATTTACCATTAGTGATTTGCTCTTCTGTTGGTATATTTTCAACTTTAAAGAACTCTTTACCTTTGTAATTTGTCCAATTTTCAAATGTAATATTTTTACTTATATTTTCCATAATCAACAGAGTGGTGTATAATTAATAACGAAAGTAAAGCCATTATTTATCCTCATAAAATATGGGTAAAAACACTCGTCTTGTGCATTTGTAAAAGAATATGTATTAGCAATATAAGGATTATTACTATATCCACCAATTATCCATGCATTAGAAATAAAATCTGCTTCAGGAATTTGCAATTCTTCTTGATATAATCGGACTTCAGAACCACCTTCTACATATAAATAATAATCATTCAATGTACCATTTCTAGTTATCGAAATAACACCACTATAAAATTCGCCGAAGGAATAGTATTCGTAATAAATATCTTGGTAGAATCCCCAAGTAAATGCATACTCTGAATTAGACGAACCAAATTCAGAAATATTTGTTTTTAATACATAATCAAAATAAATAATATTATCGGAACCGGTAACATAAACAGTTGAATATAAATCTAATTGGTTATCAAAACATTCACTAGTATTAACCCCCGTTGGATATATATCTATAACATCTTGTTCGGGACTGGTTGTAATACTATTTACTTTGCCAAATTGAGAGAATCCTTGAAACTCATATCTTAATCTATCACCTACAACATAAGTGCCAGTTGGAAAATCAGGAGTTGTGCAATCAAATGTTACTCCTGTACAAGACGCCAAAAGGTACCTTTCAGTCGGCACATGTTCTGCTGACGCACTCGCGTTAGGCCAACCTATACCAATACCAATTCCAAATCCCATTAGTAAAGCGCTACTATATCAGCACAGGTTGTTGAGACATCCCCTTCAAATCCAGCCCATACATTACTAACAATAACCGGAAAAAATGTCCCGTCAGGTATATTTTTAAAAATTGTAGTATTATAACTTTCACTATTGCCCCCTATTACTGTTACTCTTAAGTCTCCACCAGTTCCAATATATAGAGCGGCTGAACCTAAATTTTCACCTGCTAATTCTTGATTTGGATCCGGATCTCCTGTTGGCACTATATTAATCGCTCTTGTTCCAAAATCTGGTTGATTACCGTATTGTCCCATAATTTATTTTTTAAATATTCTATTGTATATTTTGTTTTTATTTTTTTCCCGCTAATTTTAATCTATAATTTTGAGCAGTTACATTTGCTTTTCTAGCGTCTTCTGTTGATGCTTTGTCAGACTCGTATTTTTTCTTTAATGCCTCTACTTCTTTATTACCGTGAGGATTAAATTTTGCAGAAGCAATTGTTTTACCACCACCAGTAGTAATGAAAACATCCCCACTTGGCTGAGTAACAAATTTTTTCTCGTATCCTTTTGCTTTAGTCATTCCAGATTGAATATCAGTTTCTGTTCCTTCTATTAAACCTGTACCTGGCGCTTTGCTTGCAAATTTTTCAGCAGCTTTTACCTCTTCAAACGTTGCTCCAGACTTCTCTTTTTTAGCAACTTGCTCTTGCATTTTTTTTGTTTTAGGCTCTTCTTGTTTAAGAGGAGAAGGAATTCCATGACCTGTTTTTGCGTAGTTACCTCTACCTGGAGATTGTTTAAATGCCATTTTGTTTTATTTTTTTTGTTAGTTATTTTATTTTTGTATATACTATTGTACCATTTATAGGTCCTTTAACAATACATTGTAATGTATCTTTGCCGATAAATGTATATGAACTTTCTACTTCCCAGTTATTCTCATCTCTAATTGTTTTAACAACTAAAGTATCATTTACAATCTTCATAGAGATAAGCCTTAAAACACCTCCGTCTACTGTACTAAATTGTACTAGTTGTAATCTATTTTGTGTATCTTTCCAAAATACAGTTTGCGATGCATGACGATTTGGTTCCCAATATCCAATTAAATTATCTATACTAATTTTAGATTGGGCTGAAATTGTTAAGCTTAACAAAACAAGCATTATAATAAAAAGTAATTTTTTCATAATTAAATAATATTAGATTTATATAATATTATTATTACGTATGTTTATTGTTTTTTATACGCTTCCATTTCCCAAGGTAATTTTTTACTACCTTCTTTCATAGTTGCTCTTGAATATTTTTTACCTTTCCAGGTAACGTGTGTATCTGTATAATCTAAATCGCCTCGCTTCATTTGGTCTATATGAACCTTCTCGTGAGATATAGTTTTACTTTTACGTAATTCTAATGGAGAAATATCTTTATTGATTAGGATAGTCCCATTTGATTGTGCCATACCTAATACATTGTTATCCATATCTGTACTATAGATTGGAGTGTTATCAATGTTATAAGAGGAACCTGCCATTTTAAATGCCATTTAGCACTTTTTCATTTTAGCAGGGGTAGCTGTTTTACCTTTAACAGTTATTACCGCAGCTTTAATAGCTGGTTTAACTCCTGATTTTGTAGCAATAGCTTTGACAGTCCCTGCCATTTTTAATGGAGATTTAACTTTTCCGTATTCTTTTTTCATTTCAGCTTTTGATTCACCTTTTTCGTGTTTCATCATTGCTGCTTTAGAAGTATATTTTTCTCCTGTTTTCTTTTCTGTAATTTTTTTAGTTGCCATATCTTTTTTTATTATTGTTTTGCTTTTACTCTTTGTATAATAGATCCTCCAGCGCAACTTGGCTCATCAAACCTAAGTTTAATACCATCTTTACCAGAACTAGATCCTTTACCTTTAGGCAATCCAGTTGAATCAAAAGGACCGTCCCATATTGCAGTCGCTCCAACGCCACTCATAGCGGCTTCTTTATCGTGTTGATAAGATGGATGTTTTTTTGCGTTTATATTCATCGTTTATTGTTTATATATTTATAGATTATTTTGTGGCCAATTTGAATCAATATTAGGATCTGTGATTGGTACAGGACCACCAACAGATCTATCATATGAATTTGCAACAGGGTTTCCAAAAGCACTAGTAATTGCGCTTTGTGCTCTAGGAGAAAATGAAACTGGTGCGCCAGATGGTTTAATTCCTGGATCAACAGTATTAATCATAGTACCCGTGTTTGCTGAAACCATTGGATCAACAGGCACAGCAGGAGCAGTTGCAACACCCGCAACAGGCGTATTTGTATTCTGCTTATTAACTTTTGCTTCGATTGATTTTCTAAGCATACCTTGCATTCCAAAGTCACCGCTAGTTTGTTGCCATTTATTAAGTATATTGCTAGTAGCTTTACTCTGTGGCTGATTAGCGCTTGCTCCTCTACTAATGGATCTAGTATTGTTTATCATCTTGTTTTATCTTTATTAACGTGATTAATTGCAACTTGTAATACTTTATCGGTATATGTTTTACCTCGCATTATAGTGTTCCTATGATTACTTGTTGGCACGTCTTCCGTTCCAAGCATTATACGATACATTCTACTTATTAGTTGTTTACACTTAAATGAAACTTTATATATGTTATACTTTTGGGTTGTATGGTTTCTATTCCGCCACACTACTATCCACCCTTCTTTTAACAAATTGTTCCAGCGTTTATTGTCCCAACTATATGCGTATGTACCAATCTTATAATCTTGCTTTGTGAAAAATTCCATGCAATCAAAGTATATTAATAACTCTAGATCTGCATCGGTTAAACCATTGTTTCTACAAGCCCATCTACGTATTAAACGATAATGTTTTAATAGCCCAAGATCTTTTACATCCTTTGCCTCTAGCTTTCTCATAAAACAATTACAACATCTTGCAATTTTATAACCTTGTAATCATTACCTTCAAAATCTATTCCATGACCAGCGCTCTTATCGTAATAAATAATATCGCCAACATTTAATGATTTTATATCTTCACTTATAGAAACTATAATAGCCTCTTTATATCTTATATTCTCTTTATCTTTTTCCGCTAGAATTAAACCGCCATCTGTTTTGCTAAGACCTGTTTTCTTTACAGATATTATAATGTTGTTACCTATTGCTTTCATGATACGCGTAAGTTATTAATTACACAATCAGTTGATAATATTGTAACAGCTACAGACGATGCATTCATTAATGCAGATTTTGTAACCAATAGTGGGTCAATAATCCCAGCTTCAATCATATTAACATACTCACCTGTAATTACATTTAAACTATGTCCGTCAGCCCGGGGCTCGAATGTATAACTAATACCAGCATTGTTTAATATTGTTTTATATGGAGCTTGAATAGCTTTCAGTAATACATCTCCTCCTATACTTGATATTTCAAAGTTTTTTGACGCGTCCAGCAAAGCTATTCCTCCCCCTGGCACAATACCTTCTTTAATAGCAGCTTTAGTTGCGCAAATTGCATCTTCAACTCTATCTGCTTTTTCTTTTAACTCTATATCTGAATTAGCCCCTACTTTTACAATAGCTACCTTTGCAGATAACCTAGCTAATCTTTTTTCTAATCTAATAACTTCGCCCGGACTAAGCTTGCCTTCTAGTTGCTCCTTAATTGAATCAATTAATGTTTGAACCTCTTCAGTAACTCCACCGACTTGGATTATAGTTTCAAAATCATCTGTAATACTTTTTAAGCAAGTGCCTAAGTGCTCTGGCTGGATTAAATCCATATCATCACCTAAGTCTTCATTTATAATTGTTGCACCAGTTAATAAAGCAAGATCTGCTAACGTATCTTTTTTATTAATACCATAAGTTGGCGCATTAATTACATTTACTTTTATATTACCTTTAACTTTGTTCATTGCTAAAGCAGATAAAACATTTGTTTCTACATCCGCAATAATCAATAAGGAACGGTTTGTTTTAATTACGTATTCTAATACTGATTGTATTTGTCTAATGCCTTCAACTGGCGACTCAATAATTAAAACTACAGGATTATCTAATTCTGATGTTCTTTTACTAGGGTTAGTTATAAAATTTGAATTAACTAAGCCTTTATCATATTGAACACCTTCAATAACCTCTATCTCTGTTTCTGCACTTGAGGATGTTTCCATCATAACAATACCGGTTTCTCCAACGGATCTAAAAGCATCGGCAATAATCTTACCAAGTACTGGATCATTGTTTGTGGATATAGTTGCAATATTGTCAATCATATCTCCTGTAACCGGAACCGCGATAGATTCTAAATAAGTTATAACCGCCTCAGTCATTAATTCAATCCCATTCTTTAGCTCTCTAGCATTGGTTTTAGATTGCACTTTATAAGCCTCCTCTAAAATTGCGTGAGCTAATACTGTTGCAGTTGTAGTTCCGTCTCCGGCTTCTTTAACTGTTTTGCGAGCAGCCTCTTTTAAAAGCCTTGCCCCCATATTTTCTACTGGATCTAACAAGATAATACTATCTGCTACTGTTACTCCATCTTTTGTAATAATTGGTCTACCTTGACTATCTTCTAACATTACGCATTTACCGCCAGCACCTAAGGTTGAACTTACTGCTTTTGTTAATTTTGTAATACCTTCAAAAACTTTGTTTTGAGCCTCTAACCCAAAACTAAGATTCTTTACTATTGCATCTGACATATTTGATTTTATTTAATTTGATATAGTATATATATTACTTATATTTTTTATTTTTTACCTTCCTTGCCCGCCATACCCTTTTTTATATAGCTTAGAGGTTTTAAGTTTTGAACTTTTAGTTTTAGAGTGAACGCCGGGTCTTGATACATTCTTTTCAATCTTTAATACAGAAGTTGTTTGTTTTGCCATTTTATTTATTTTTTAAAATTAACCAATATACGTTTTATACGCTTTCCTAACAAACAGAGCAACAGCAGCCAAAAATAATAATAGTAATGAATATACAATGATATTTGTTGCAATACTTTCCTTTTTATCAATAACTTTTGTTTTGCCATCTACCACTTCTTTTTTTACCACCTTAGTTGTTGCTACGGAGTCCATACGCTTAATATCTGACTCCTTTTTATTATTTATATATAAACTATTAGCTTTAATCTTTTTAATCTTTAAAACAACGTTTTTATAACTCTTACCATCAACTACAATTGTTTTGCTTGAATCAATAGGAGTTATAGTAATTTCACTGCTGTCAATGCTTGTAACTATGTTTGTAGAATCTGTTTTTATTTTGTTTTCTATAGTTGTAACTATAACTTTTGTTTCTGCAATACTATCTTTTTTAATATCTATTTTTGCAATATCTGTTTTACGAGCACCACAAGATACCAATAAAAGTATTGATATAATTAATATAATTCTCTTCATTATGATATAATAGTTAATGTTATATTTTTAGCGGCTTGCATTTTTTTAAATAACTTGTCAAAAGCTTTTCTAGATTGGCCTATATAGTTTTTATTTCTAGTTTGCCCAACTAAGATGCATCCTTCAGTATCATGATTAGAATTTCCACTATGTATACGAACTCCTTCAAAGTTAGGGACATCGATCAATAAAGGCAGTAATCTTTTAAACCTATTTGATTGGTTTATAATTACTCTATACGTTCCTTTAGGTATTGCCGTTTCCCCTTTAATCTTAACAGGTCTTTCTTTGTCTTCTAAAGTGAAGCATTCAAATACACCGTCTATTAGTAATTCACCTATTGTAGAATTCTCAGTCTTGTAAAGTCTCTTTACTGTTATTACCATCTTTTTTATTTAATCTAATTAATATCCAATCATATATTTTCATACTGGTATATACTATTGATATTAATAGTAATAGTATTTTTAATGTAGTCTCCAATTTTGTAAAGCTTAAGTAAATAGTTAAAGCGTTTAATATGTATAATCGTACTGATCCCTGGTCCATTATCTTTTTAGCTTATTAACAATGTCCGTAAATCCTTGAATGCCTATGTATGCGGTTGAGATAATGACCCAATCATAGGAAGTCAAATAACCTGAAAATAACCCAAAGCAGGCTACTACAAATACCATTAGTTTTCTACTAACCCATTTGTTTAAATATAAATCTATTTTTTCTTTTGTACTCATTACTATTTAGCTTTTAAAATTTCAATCTCTGCTTTTAATTCTTTTACCGCATTAATAAGCGCAAATGTTAAATCACTTGAGTTAAAGTCATACAGTTCCGTTTTCTCTTCATCATCTTCATTTAATTTTGCTTTATAAGTTTTAACCGTATCGGGAAATATCTCTTTTATCTCTTGAGCTATAATACCGGTATATTTTGCTCCTTTTGTAGTACCTGCTAATCCATTGTATTCATAGGTAACTGTATTGATAAGCAATATATCCGCTAATCCTTTTGTATAAGGAATAATATTTTCTTTTATTCTTGAATCGCTAAAAACACTCCAAGAGCCGCCTCCAGGTTTTGCAGCTGATTGCGCGGCAACTAAGGAATAAGAACTATTACTAGAAAAATAACCCCCAAAACCACTAGTAGAATATCCATAAACACCATAAGTATACTCTGACTGACCAAAAATCCCCCAGCCATAATCACTAGCCCCATAAACTCCAGTATCCACACCTGCTATTCCTGAAACGGCAGGACCTGAGTTTCCAGCACTAGCAACATCTATTAATATTGCATTTTCTGAATAGTTACCTGCGTCAACTACTTGTTGTAATGTTGGGGCAGTTGACGTAGAACCATCTGCCTTTAAGAACTGAGCAGCTGTACCGCCTGTTTTAACGAAAGATGGTGCTGTAATATTACCATTAGTATCAACTTTAGTAGTTATAACACTATTTTTAAAGCATCGTAATAAATCTCCCGTAGAAGAAGCTGAGGCAGCAAGCGTCATTAATATTCCTGTTGAATTATTACCTCCATAAAAACCATAACCTGAAAGGCTATTAGTTATTGCTATTGCTGTCCCGTTGTCATTATTATTATTGACTCTAAGTCCTTCCGGGTCTGTAGCGGTGTCATACAATGTTATGCCAATGCTTTGCCCCATATCATATCGATTGTGCATGGCAATTGCAGCTTGTTCAGCATCAAAAATTAGACCACCATTAAACGTTTTACTTGCTGTAATTGTTTGAACAGTATTGGTAGTAACTAGATTTGTTAAATCACTCGTCAAAGCAAACGTACCTGACTTATCGGGTAATGTGTAAGTTCTTGAAACAGTAAGTGGATTAATTATTGTGGCATTAGCAGTTCCGTTATTTATTGTAAAACTATATCCGTTGTCAACAAAAAACATACCTGTCCCGCTAGTTGCTCTAATTACTGAAAAAAGATCATCTTGTATACTTATTTTAGCGTAATTAACATTTGGACCATCATATAAATATAATTCGCCTATCTTAGCGTCTAATAAAGATGTATTCCCATTAGTTAAAACTTGGTTTAAGTTGTTACTAGAGTTAGTTATAACATATGTTGATAATTTTGCTATTGATAAACTTTTAGTTTGGTTTTTAGTTTTACCTCCAACTAAAGTAGTACTTGTACATACTAGTGTATCCGTTGAAAGTACATTATTATTTGGTGGGTAACTATATATTATTGCCATATTTTTTAGTATACTTTAGTTAACGTGAAATTTTTTGAAACAATTGAGTTGCCCGTAGAGGCCGGATCCCATTGGGCAGTGATTACAAGCGTGTTGTTTATAGTGGTATTAAATGTAGTATTGTTTACTGTACTTAACACATAACCTTCAAATTGGGTTCCTCCATTTCTAATATAAGAAAACAATCCGCCTGATGAAATAGATGCTACTGTAACCCCGCCTAATACTCTAACTGTAAAGTATAAGTTCATAACCCAAGGCTTATCTGTCGCGGCGGCCATGTCAATTATACCCGTATCGGCAAGAATTACTCCGGTTAGCGTTTTAATCCGTATGTGTAAAGTTGCTGAACTTCCTGAAGACAGTATGCCATCTAGTGCGCAAGTAAAAGAATCTCCAATAGAAAAACTATTTGCAGGAACTGTTAATGTACCTACTCCAGTTCCTACTATCGTTGTTTCTACAGCTGTATTTGCCACTGGTATGCTATTAGCAGTTTGCGCAAATAATCCATAAGTACCACTAACTCCAGGTATTCCCTGTATTCCTTGTTCGCCTTGTTCGCCTTGTTCGCCAGGAGGCCCTTGTGGTCCAGCCGGTATTTGTTCTTCAACTAAATCAACTATTCCCTGCAAAGGAAATAACTTTGTTGGCATTGCGCTATCTTCAGTTCTAACACCTAATATATAATCAGGTATTTCTGGTTGAGCTACTGGGTAACTAGTTATTATTGCCATTATTTTTTTGTTTTAGCTTTTATTTTCTTTGCCTCTAAAAGCATTGCTTTAGTAGGTTTTTTACCACTACCTTTATTTTCTCTAATGTTATCCCAAAGTCCTCTGGGAGACTTAGATCCATCTTTTCTTTTTAACAGTTCCATTTGTCTAGTGCTAGTTTTTTTCTTGTTGGTTCACCATTTGGTTTCTTCATCGGCCCTGGCATACCAGACATTCTTGCGCAGAAAGATTTTCTACGTTTTGCGTCTTTGCTACCTGGTTTTAATTCCGATGGTTTTTTAGTTACCGCTGTTTGTAATTTACTACCCGGATTAGCTGCTCTGTAACTTGCCACACCTTTAGCATTCAATCCACCAGTTTCAGACTTACCTTCTTTGCGAGTCCACGCCGCAGTCTTCTTTAATGGACTACAACCACAGTTGCCATTGCAACCACATCCTTTGGCTTCTCCAATAGTGTATCCGTTATTTTCACGTGTGCCCAATCCTTGAGGGCCGATGCCTTTCATCTTCATTATTTAGCTTCTAGTATTTTAATTTTTTCATTCAACTCTTTAACAGCATTGATAAGCGCAAAAGTTAAAGCGGTACCGTTAAATGTAAGTAAATCCGTTTTCTCTTCGTCTTCTTCGTTTAATTTAGCAAGATAAGTTGAAACAGTCTCAGGAAGTATTTCTTTAATCTCTTGCGCTATTACTCCTATGTGCCCTGTTGATTTTTTAATACCACCAAGTCCATTGTAATCATAGGTAACTGGGTTTATTAATAAAATCTCTGACAGTCCTTTTGTGTAAAGATTTACGTTTTCTTTTACTCTTGAATCGCTATAAGCTTCCCAAACGCCTCCGCCATCTTTTGCAGCAGTATTAGCATAAATCCCATACCCAGAATCACTGTACGTATAAACTCCAAGGCCAAGCTCGCTTACAAAAAAACCCCCTGTACCAAATACAGAAGTTCCTTGAATCCCAATACCACTGTCGGCACTACCATATACGCCAACATTATCAGACGTCCCTGTAATTGCTGTAGAAACCCCGTCTATTGTAGATACCGATATTCCTGTATTTGAAACGTTACCTGCTTCTGTTACTTGTTGTAATGTTGGAGTGCTTATGACACCAACTGAGTCAACCACGTCTTGCATCGTGTACCATTGTTGCATCGCCTTTAAAGACGCGCTACCTGAATATATTGTGTTAGTACTGTTACTAACCATGAAGACTTTCTCTTCTGCTGGAATAATTGCCATATCTTTTTATTTATTAGTTATTTTGTTTTATAATTTTTACCACTTTCACTCTTTGTTCCATTACCATCATTACCCCTATTCTGTTTCACAGATTCAAACCTACCATCCTCATGATCGTAATCCATACCCTTGTTACCAGGATTTTTACGATGCATTCTTTGCGAGTGTGCTTTCTTAGCCCTTCTATCATCTGTCTTAGCAAATGCCAAATCTCTCTCCGCTTTAGCCTTAGCCGCCTTAGGAGATAACTTCTGTTTTAATAAGGGGGATTTCTTTTTGCGAGCCAGCATATCTTTAGCAGTCTCTGTGCCTATACCACTAGTCCCATACTTTTCAACATTAGATACTACATTCTTTTTATTAGATACACTACCTATAACATTGTTGACAATATCTTTACCCATTTCTTGAAGACCATTCAAGATACCATTATCACTATTAAAAGAAGCAACCTCGTGAGCCAGCCCTAAAGCGTTTGCTCCTATGCCCCCAATAACATTACCAGTAACTCCGCCTCCTAACTTTTTAGATATAGCCTGACGCGTATACATACTAGCAGCCGCGTGTCTAACCTTATCAGCCTTCATATCATCTCCTTTATTTCTTGCTGTATATTTATCAGCAATAGCCTGAGCTCTAGTCTCCGGATATCCTAAAGCCTTATCAACGCGCTCCTCAAGCCCATATACTTTTTTGTATACTTTATCAGATGCCTTATCATATAAAGTAGGTTTATTTTTATCTTGGCGGAAAGGGGATTGACTTCGTAATTCAAATGCCATAGTCTAATAGTTTAATATAGTATAACAATTACGCATAGTCAATCAATCTTACAGTGTGACATTAGCCTACTATTTTTATATATAACTACCTAACGTCACTCTTTTCCGTATAGTTATTATAATCAGACGTCGTATGTTTATTATAATTTAATGTATCATATATTGCACGTTATGACACCTATTGAGTATTATATAACACATTATAAAAAAAATATTATAAAAAATTTTTAAGAGGGGTTGCATTTAAAAAAATGTTATTACGAATATATAAGTATGGGGTTACATACTACGTTTGGCATTGATATTTGTAAAGGAGAACGATTTTGTTTTACCCCACCCCCCCAGTGTTTTTTGATTTTATCCGAAATGATTTGCCTTTTCTGGTACGTGTACGATACGATCTGGCTATCCTATGTACGATATGTATGCTGGTGTGATACGTTGCGTTTGGTGTGACGATACGCGTGCTGTGGTGTGTGTATGATATGCTGGTTGATGCGTTGCAATCTGATCTGATGCGTATGATATGCTGGCTAACAGTATTACCTCATCGCGCTGCATCATGTCTGGTACTGTATGATACTGTATGATACTCTAACGATACGCGGAGCGGAGCGACACGCGAAGCGTATAGCAAATGTATAGCATTTGCGTATAGCATTCCCTACAGTCTGAGTACGGATAGTATTTGATAATATATATGTAAGTAACGAATAAGAATATAAGTTCTTACAATAACAATACGAAGAGTAATTGATAATATAAATGTAACTAAGTAATAACAATCTAAATTAAATAATATGAAAACTAAAGTAAAAGAAATCGAAGTAGTAGAAGTTGAAGTAGTAACTACAAAAACCAACAAAGAATTATTAGTAGAAGCGATATCTAAATTAAGTCCTGAAGACTTAGCCTTGATCTATCCGCCAATTGAACGAGCTAACTTTGTAGTAAGAAAAAGTTGGTTTGGTAGAAATCAAGTAATAACCTTTGTTAATAATAAAAATCAAAAGATAACTTACAACCATGATGAAGTATTAAAAGTAATGCTACCAAAATTATCTATAATGCCATGTTGGATCAAAAGAGAATACTGGTCACAATCTACTGATATGCCAAGTAATGTCAGAAATCTGGCTATTGTTGAAGTTCTAGAATCTACTGAAAAGTAGGTTTTAGAATAAAACAAAAATGCTATACACCCTACGGTCAGGATACGATCGATCTGTGATAATATAAATGTAATTAAACTAAATACTATGAAAGA
>Ga0209442_1001133_pt1 | contig 15274 bp, 11 predicted proteins | sample LauGreSBDMM110DD_2_FD_187565 | JGI IMG/M metagenome (GOLD analysis project Ga0209442, IMG submission 187565) | Freshwater lake microbial communities from Lake Michigan, USA - Sp13.BD.MM110.DD (SPAdes) (version 2) | ecosystem: Environmental > Aquatic > Freshwater > Lake | place: Lake Michigan...
TGGAATGTGTCCGGCATATAGGGTGCTTGAGAACTAACAAATATTTGGGGGCAAAAATGAGGGCAACAATAATTATTGAGCGTGACTCCACGCATAACAATGTCGTCTCCGGCTTATAGGGCGACCTTAACAGTGAGGATTTAAGCAGCAACTTTTACACCTAAATTAGTGGCGGAGCAAAAGTCAGTTGATTTACGCATATGAAGCAGGAGATTTATATCAAAGCGTTATATTCGGATCTGATCACTCCTGCAAATCACTCCCGGAAGGGGTTGATGCTGCAGGGGTGCCTAGAGTAGCCTCCCTGCAGAGGAATGTGGATCAAGTGCGCTCGTCGTACCTTGGTTCATCTATTTTTCATTTTATATTCACTCATTAATCACAAAGGAGATACCTTGAACCTAAAGACTTTCGCTCGACGTTCCACAATTGTGGCAACTGTTGCGGGCTTAGTATTGGCAGACATGCTGATGTTCACGGCGCAAGCTGCGCCAAGAACCGTTGTACTTACACAACCATCGCCACTCTCAGGCCTAAATAGTTCTGTAACAGAAATGAACTTGGCGACGAACTCCGAAGTTATGTATCCAACCGGGTTCGGTTTCTACTACGCAAATGATGCGAAAAAACTTATTCCAAACACAAAGTTTGGTACTTGGAAATCCAAGAAAGACTCAACAGGATTCCGAGTTAGTTACACAGTCAAGCCAAACCAAACTTGGAATGATGGAACCCCAATTGATGCCGTTGACTTACTACTTACACACGTAGTTTCAAGTGAGAAGTGGTCAATCGATGCTGGATTAGGCGATCCTTCTGCTGGAGTTACTGCATTTGACTCTCTTGGCTATGGTGGCACTTACACCAAGCGCATAAAGTCAACAGTCCTCAGCGATAACAACATGACCCTTACTCTTGTTTACGACAAGGCGTTTGCGGATTGGGATCAGTACGCTCCAGGCCCAGTCCCTGTACACGCTCTTTCGTTACTTGCTGATGGAAAGACCGCACTTGGCACAGCTGCTCAAAATAAAGCAGCAAAGGCTAAGTTCTTGGATGACTATCTAACCAAGGACACCGCTCGCTTCAAGCTCATGGGAAAGATCTGGTCAACGAGCTACAACATTACGACTATTAACGCCAGCACAAATCCACTTCTGCTTGTAAGCAATGGTGGATTCAAGCTGCAATCTTGTATCGATCAAATTAGCTGTACTCTCGTAATTGATCCTGTTACAAATGGTATGTCAGGTCCAGAGACCACCGGAATCGATAAGATCGTTTATCGCTTCGATATCGCTGATACTTCAGCACCACAAGCCCTCGCAAATAAGGAAATTGACCTTTACCAAGGTCAAGTAACCGCCGATGGGCTCACTCAGCTGAAGGCGATCAAGACAATTACCGTTGACTCTGGTCCACAATCCACATACGAGCAGCTTTCACTTCGAACTGCTGGTCCTAACGATGTGGGAGATTACAAGGGTCCGTTTGCTGGAGAGACCAAGCGTGCACGAGAACTTCGTCGCGCCTTCCTTCTGGCTGTACCACGTGAAGACATGATTCAAAAAATCATTCTTCCAACTGACCCAGGTGCTGTTGTCTTGAATTCACGAAACGTGATGCCTTCAGATGGAGCGGCTTATAAGTCATACATCCTTGCAAACGGTGTGAAGCAATATTTTGGTGCTTCTTACACAGCTCGTATGGCTGAAGCAACTTCGTTAATGAACAAGCTTGTTCCAGACTGGAAGACAAAGCCTGTTGTAATTAACTTATTGCACCGCAACAATGCCCGACGCACAGCTCAGTGCCAGTTGTATGCAGCATCTTGGGCCAAGGTTGGCTTTAAGGTTGCATGCGGAGGTCGCGCAGACTGGTCAAGCCAGACTTCGAACCTCGAATACGATGCAGGACTCTTTGCTTGGGGTGCTAGTTTGCCAGTACAAGTAGGCGACTGCCCACAGACCGAGCCAGAGTCTCCTAACTCAACCTGGGGTTGGGTAAACCTTGCCATCGAAAAGAACTGCTCTGTCCTCAAGGGAGAACCACTTCGAGAAGCTTCAAGAAATCGATACTGGCAATCCATTGAAAAAGAACAGGCAAAGAATGCCTACACGCTTCCATTGTTCCAGTGGCCAGGTGCGACCGCCATTGCATCAACTCTTAAGGGAGTAAAGCCATCACCAATCACTCCAAACCTTGTTTGGAATTATTGGGAGTGGAGCAACTAATAGAGTTGTTTTAACGCAATATGCGTTAAATACCTTATTAGAGAGATAAATGAGAGGGTGCCCCCAATGGGGCACCCTCTCATTTAATCCACAGTATTATTCGGCGAACTCTTCGGCTGGATATAAAAAACCATTAATTGTAAGGAGAACTTCGGGCTGTGTTGGCATTTATCGGCAGGCGTATCGGCACGCTCTTTGTTATCTTGTTTGGATCAAGCTTTATCCTCTACAACTTAACAGCTATATCCGGAGACCCGCGCGAACAATATAAATTCGCGACAGATGAAAAGTCGCAGTCCGCCTTGCGGGCGCTGGTTCGACAATTGGATCTAGAAACGCCTCCACCTCTTCGCTACTTCAAGTGGCTTGAAGGAGTGTCAGGCGTATTTTACGGGAAACTCAATTTTGGAGTAACCCGAGATAACGAAGATGTCATCTCAAGACTTTCAGCGGCGATTCCTACCACACTGAAGCTGGTTACCGCCGCCACTCTTACTGCAATATTTTTGGGAATTGCACTTGGCATAGTCACAGCCCTAAGGCAATACAGTCGATTTGATTATGTTGTAACTTTTTTCTCTTTCTTGATGTTTTCGCTTCCGATTTTTTGGGTCGCAGTATTACTTAAACAATTTCTTGCAATCGAATTTAACGACTTCCTTGAAGTGGGTTACATCGATGTAGGGTGGCGAGTTGTATTAGGGGTCCTTGCTGCAGTTTTTTGGGCCGGTGTTATCGGCGGATCAAAGACAAGAGTCGCAAAAGTGGCCATATCTGCCTTTGTTCTGACTTTCGGAATACTCACCGCAATCGTCGTCTTAAAGTGGTTCTATGACCCTGGCCTAGGACCAATAATTGTATTCCTGCTCTCTGTCGGAATTGCATTTGCAGTAACCGCTATTTCTATGGGCCTTGATAATCGCCCCGCGCTGAAATCTTCTCTTTCGATTGCGCTGATTACTCTTATCTTGTACTACCCACTTCAGTACGTATTCGATAAATACTCAAGTTGGTTGCTGATTCTCGCTCTTGCAGTGTTAACCATTTCTACCGCCACATTGATTAGCGTTTTGTTTGCGAAAATTGATCGAGGAGCGGTGATTCGCACTTCAGTAATCACATCTATTGGATGTGGACTAGTTGTGATCCTTGATCGCTTACTCAACACGTGGAGTGAGTATCTCACCATAGACGGTGTCAATGGACGTCCAATTCCTACCATAGGCCAAGTGAATCCATTATTGACGACTGATGATTTTTGGATTGTCCAATTGGACACAGTGGTGCACCTAATCTTGCCTACTGTCGCTCTGACGTTAATTTCATTTGCTGGATACATTCGTTTTTCACGCGGAACGATGTTGGAAGTACTTAATCAGGACTATATACGCACTGCCAGAGCCAAAGGGCTAAGCGAAAGAGTTGTTGTGGTGCGACATGCTTTTCGAAATACAATGATTCCTATAACGACAATTATCGTTGTAGACATTTCAGGCGTCATCGGCGGAGCAATCATTACCGAACGAGTCTTTGGTTGGTCCGGAATGGGAACGCTCTTTAACAAAGCTATCAGCGGCTACGATTTGAACTTGCTCATGGGTGTTTTTGCGGTTACTGCAACACTTGCGGTGTTAGCAAATCTGGTAGCTGACCTCTTGTATGCGGCGCTAGATCCGAGAATTAGAGTGGGTAATAGGCTATGAGTATTTTTAAGAAAAAAACTAGTACTTTAGAGAGCGCTGAAATCGATGCCGCAGAAAATGCCATCGCTAACAGAGAAGTACAGGGCTTAACTCAACGCCAGATTGTCATTCGACGATTCCTAAATCACAGAGCAGCAGTCACTTCGCTGATTATCCTGACAACCCTGGTTTTATTTGTCTTCACTGGCTCTGGTTTTCACGTTGGGCCTTGGCAAGTTCCTGGTTGGTGGAAGCACGATATTGACACTTTAAGTGATCTCAACGTTTGCTCAGAAGGACGACTTGGTTGCCCAACTCTTTCAGTAGTTCCTAAATGGCTTGGCGGGGATGGCATTGCCTTAGGAGATCATCCATTAGGTCAAGATGACATCGGACACGACTATCTTGCGATGGTTTTGCGTGGCGCTCAACGCTCGTTGATGGTTACCTTCATCATCGGTACCGTCGCGGGAATTATCGGAACTGTAGTAGGAGCAATTGCTGGATTCTTTGCCGGTCGTATCGATAACGTATTGATGAGATTCGTAGATTTCCTAATCACAATCCCTTCAATCATCATTGGTTCTGTTATTGGATACCACTTTGGAAATCTAGGCGCTCTCTTTTTAGCATTTTATCTTGGTCTCTTTGCTTGGACCGGATTATCTCGACTGGTTCGCGGTGAGTTCCTCTCATTACGTGAGCGAGAATTTGTAGATGCTGCCAGAGTAGCCGGGGCGAGCAACAACAGAATAATTTTCAAACATATTCTGCCCAATGCAGTTGGAGTTATTGTTGTATCAGTAACCCTGTTGATGTCTGGAGCAATTCTTTTAGAAACCGCTCTCTCATATCTGGGCTTTGGCGTGATTCCACCAGATGTATCCCTTGGTCTTCTTATCAGCACGTATCAAGATTCGTTTACTACCAGACCATATCTTTTCTGGTGGCCGGGAATAACAATCATTACTATTGCGCTGAGTATTAACTTCATCGGAGATGGCTTGCGCGATGCTTTTGATCCTCGACAGAGAAGAAAAGTAACCCTCAAAGAGCGAAGAATTAGACTATTCAATCGCCTGATGAGAAAGTCAGAAAATGTTTGATTTAACGCAGCGCGATAAGAGCGATGATTGCAACAATGGCTATTACAGCAGAACTCCATTCGCGTTTGAATTTTGCAGAAGTGCCCTGATCAAGCGAAGCGGGACGGGCTTTAAAGTTTTCAAATCTGGCAGAAGTGAGCAGGTAAGCCGCTCCGGAATCAGATTTAGGGGACTCTCCGGCCTTGATGTTTCCAGTCATACCCAACTTCAGTCCGCGCAAGTCACTCGAATGAAGTCTGCGGGAGTGATAACGCCCAGGAGCGGGCGCCGCCCAGGCATGGATTCGTTGTCCGTCATTAGTCACAACGGACAAGCTAAAGCGAGTGTCAATAGATCGTATGTCACTCCAAGGAAAGGTGTGTCTGGAAATCGGGTTAACGACTTCCAATCCCTCGTCAAAGATTTCGATTTTCGGTTTATGCATCAGTGCATAGAAAGTAGTAATAGCGAAAGTGGCCCAAGCGATAGTAAATGCAATTTGTTTGGGTCCGCTGGAGGCTATAGATTGAAATACCATACCAACAAATATAAAACTCAAGAAGAAAAATCCAGCACTGCTGGCGCGACTTCGGAAAAGTTCAATATTGGAACGGACCTCTTCTTCACTTTTCACAAGAGAAGGTTCTCACAAGTAGGGAGAGTTTGTCTTGTCTGAATCAATTCTTGAAGTTAGAGATTTTTCTGTCGAATTTTGGGTAGAGGGTGTTTGGTATCCGGCTGCTTCAAATATGAATTTTGACTTGAAGCCTGGAAAAGTTCTCGCAATTGTTGGTGAATCAGGTAGTGGCAAGTCAACTACTGCAATGGGACTTATGAGTTTACTCGCACCCAATTCGAGAATGAGTGGGAGCGTAAAAGTTAAAGGTCAAGAGATGCAAGGCGCTTCTCAGAAAGTTCTTAGGAAATTTCGCGGCAAAGAAGTCGCATACATTTTCCAAGAGCCAATGACAGCTTTGAATCCAGTTTATACAATTGGTTTTCAGATTTCTGAGACGCTTCGAGCGCACTTTGATTTAGGTCCTACTGAAGCAAAAAATCGGGCTATCGAGTTGCTCACGATGGTAGAAATTCCAGAACCACACATTGCCATTGACAAGTATCCACATCAGCTTTCAGGTGGACAGCGCCAAAGAGCAATGATTGCTCAAGCATTGGCGTGCGATCCCTCACTGCTGATAGCCGATGAGCCAACAACAGCACTTGATGTGACTGTACAGGCTGAGATTCTGGAGTTGATGCGAGGACTCAAAGATAAACTTAACTCTGCGATTTTGCTTATTACACATGCGATGGGAGTAGTTGCTGATTTAGCAGACGATATCCTTGTAATGAAAAATGGAGTTATTGTTGAGTCAGGAACTTCAGAGCAGATTTTCTATAACCCAACACATCCTTATACAAAAGAACTTCTTGCAGCAGTTCCCGTGTTGGGAAAGGGTAAGAAGAGAAATTTTGTAGTTGATACCGCACAAAGATCTGAACCGGTATTAAAGATGGAAAATGTAACTATTGAATACCCAAAGAGAGGGCGAGTTCCCGCATTCACCGCAGTTAAGGACTTTGATTTAGAGATTTATCGCGGTGAGATTGTGGGCTTGGTCGGAGAATCTGGATCAGGCAAGACGACCGTCGGGCGTGGTGCTATTGGTTTGCTTCCGATCAAATCGGGAAAAATCGAAATTGTAGGAACTGATATCTCCAATGCAAACTCGAACCTTCTGAAATCGATCAGACGCCACACAGGAATTGTTTTTCAAGATCCTGCATCTTCCCTAAATCCCAGAATGCCGATTGGTGAATCCATAGGTGAACCAATTTTTCTCGCGAAAAAAGCAGAAGGTGAAGCCCTTAACAAGCAAGTTGAAGATCTCCTTGAGTCAGTTGAGTTGCCTCGTCATTACAGAAATCGCTTCCCCCACGAGCTATCTGGTGGACAAAGACAACGAGTAGGTATTGCTCGTGCACTGGCTCTTACTCCTGACTTGCTTATTGCTGATGAGCCGACTTCAGCTCTTGATGTTTCGGTACAAGCCAGATTTTTGGAATTGTTTCTAGATTTGCAGTCAAAGTTGCAATTTGCTTGCCTATTCATTTCACACGATTTGGCTGTTATCGACATCCTCTGTCATCGCGTCGCAGTCATGCAGGACGGACTGCTCGTTGAGCAGGGAGAAAGAGATAGCATTCTTAAGAATCCTCAGCAGGCTTACACTCGCCGACTAATTGATGCGGTGCCAGTGCCTGACCCGCGAATCCAAGCTGAACGTCGCGCAAAAAGACTTGGCCTAAAGTAAGAACTGACACTCTCTTATTTAAATTAGGGCTGAAGCAACATCTCTTTCATCACAGCTATTTCTAACTGCTGCGCATTAATTATGGAAGCGCTCAGGCCAGCGACATCTTCATTTTTTGAATCTGCAACCTCTTGAGCCATTTCAATAGCTCCCTCGTGGTGCTTAATCATTCCTTGCAGAAAGAGCTGATCAAATTCTAGATCTTTCACTTTACGAAGATCATTCAATTCACCTGCGCTCAACATTCCATCCATCATATGGCCGGCGTGAACTGATACTTTCACCCCTTCCCAGCCCTTCATTAACTCAATTTCAGGGGCTTGCGCATCCTTAATTTCCTGAGCAAGTTTTAAGACTTCAGGGTTTGTAGTGTTGAGTAAAGCTATCTCAGACATCTCTATAGCTTGTTCGTGATGTGGGATCATCATTTCGGCAAAGTTGATGTCATCTGCGCTGTATTCAGAGCCTGATTGCGACGACGTTGCACAGCCTGTTAGTAATAGCGCGCAAACTATTGCAATAGTTAGTTTTTTCACTTTTCGATTCTCTTTTTGCTAGCAGACCGAAGCGGCAATTTCTCTTGACTGCTCGGTAGTTTAACTCCCTGGGCTCACCGTTGACATGTTGAAATCTTTAATGACTAGTGGAGGCATAGCCAAATTAGACATATCGCCAGCCCATTCACGTGGTTGAGTCCACTCAGTCGCACCAGCGTGCGCGATGCGAGAAAGGGCAGAAACCGGTGAGTCATTCCAGCGGAAATTATTTGTTGCACCAACAACTTCACCACCCTTGACGTGATAAACGCCATCGCGGGTTAAGCCAGTGAGAAGTAATGAGTTTGGATCAACCAACCGGATATACCAAAGGGTGGTTAGAAGCAGTCCGTTATCAACTTTTTTCACTAGATCTTCAAGTGAGCCACTTGCTCCATCTACGCTCATAATGAGGTTTTCTCCGAGTGGGGTGAAATCTAAATTGGTTAGCTTTGCTGATGCACGGGTCTGAATCAGGGATTGCAGCACGCCGTCTTTAAGCCAATTAACACGCTTAATCGATTGACCATTATCAAAAACTGATGAATATGGTGAACTTACAGCTGTTGCAACAAAGTTAGCTGCTGGAAGTTCTTTGAAATCTGGATCACTAAAGAACTGCAGTGAAACATTTGCGAGCTTTTCGCCAATGCGAGTTCCGCCGCCCTTTTTAGAAAATACAGATTGACCTTCATGCGCATCGCGGGCAGTTGATACCCACGTCATGTATGTGAAAATATCTGCAACGGAGCCCGAAGGAAAGATTGTGTCATAGCGTCCAGCGGGCAGATCCACTTTGGTGCCTTGCCAAGTTAAACGTTGACGAATCTGCGCATCGAGATCTGCAACCGATACATCAGCAAAGTCACGAGTTTCAACACCAGCCCAAGTCGAACGAGAGCGATCGTGGGATTTTCCGTTCATTTCTACTCGACCAACTGGTGAATCTTTACGTAAACGCAGGCCGCCCTTTGAGCCAACCCAAGTTGTCTCATTTGTGTGCTCGGAGTATCCAAAGAGTTCAATTTTGTCAGATACAGCGCGTGAGAACATATCGCCCAGCGCGGGTGCAAACTTTGCAAATACTTCGGGACCAGTTGGGACGTGATCTGCAGACCAGTTACCAATTGAAACGTTAGTTGCTAGAGGGGCATAATCATCTGCGGGGCCTGCCGCTTTTGCTGCAGCGATCGCTTCTTCTAGTAGTGCTGGAATATCAGCGATTGAGACATCGGTGCGGGTTACACCGCCAGATGCCATGCCACCGTTGACAGAAAGAAAAGCGATAACGGTAACGCTGCGCTCTTGAATGACGCCATTCGTTGTAAGCGTGGTGCCAGCCCAGCGAAGGTTTGCTTGAGTTTTATCACGGACTACAACAATGCAGTCATCAGATGTGGCCGCGGAAGTAATCTTTTCAATCAGATCTTGAGCAGAAATCATTTTCCAGCCTCCGCAACAGTATTTAGAATGTTGACTTTGTCGAAGATCGCCGATGGGCAACCGTGACTTACTGCTGCAACCTGACCCGGTTGGGCTTTACCGCAGTTAAAGGCACCACCAAGAACATATGTTGAAGGGCCGCCAACCACCTTCATGGAACCCCAGAAATCTGTTGTTGTTGCTTGATATGCAACATCTTTTAATTGACCGACAATCTTGCCATTTTTAACTCGGTGGAATTGTTGACCAGTAAATTGGAAGTTGTATCGCTGCATATCAATAGACCAAGAATTATCACCCTTGATAATGATTCCATCTTCCATTGATGAAACCATCTCGTCATAAGTTGGACCAGTTGGATTTGGTTGCAATGAGACATTGGGCATGCGCTGAATCGGCACGTGCGCGGGCGAATCAGCGAAGGCGCATCCATTGCTGCGATCACCCTTAACTCGTGCTGCAATGCGGCGGTCTAATTGATACCCGACGAGTATTCCATCTTTAATAATGTCCCAACGCTGGGCTGCAACGCCCTCATCATCAAATCCGACCGTGCTTAGGCCGTGAGAAGTGATGCGATCTCCGGTCACATTCATTAACTTCGAACCGTATTGGAGTTTATTTAACTTATCTGGCGTAGCGAAAGATGTTCCAGCGTAATTAGCTTCATACCCAATCGCACGGTCTAATTCGGTTGCGTGGCCAATCGACTCATGAATAGTTAGCCACAAATTTGACGGATGGATTAATACGTCGTATCTACCCGGTTCAACTGATGGCGCTGTAACTTTCTCGGCCAATAAAGCAGGCAATTGAGCAATTTCTGTATCCCAATCCCAATGTTTATTGCCCATCCACTCCCAGCCATAGCCAGCAGGTTGTGCCAGCGTGCGCATGGATTCAAAACTATTTTCACCAACTGAAATCGCTTCAATTTGAGTTTGTATGCGAACGCGCTGTTGTGTATTACTGGTGCCATAAGAATCCGCATAATGCTTCTGTTCTTTAACAAACATAGTTTGTGCAGATGTGTGATTTACCCCAGCGCTCTTGAGTAGGCGATTGCTCAAGTCGGCTAGTCGGTCTTTCTTTTCGCCGTCTGAAACTGTAAATGGATCTATTTCATAATCAGAAACCCAAGTTTGATTTGCATAGACCGGTTCAGTTACAAGCGAAACTAATTCTGTCGATAGTGGCTTAGAAGTTTTGGCCATCGCTACTGCAGTAAATGCCAGTTTTTTCGCTGCATCAACCGATATTTTAGGAGATGATGCAAAGCCCCAAGCACCGTTAACAATGACTCGCACTCCAACTCCGGCGATTGATTCATCACTCTGGGTCTCTGGGTGGGCATCACGCAAAGAGAGCAATCCAGTGCGCGTGCGCTCAATTCTCACATCCACGTGGGATGCTCCAGCATCTTTTGCTGTGCTGATTGCGGCATCACTAACAGCGGCAAGAGGAAGGGCTAGAAAATCTGCATCTACATTTTTATTCACCTGACAACCTTATTTCAAATCTCGCTTTTGGGAAAGTCTTGATCAATCAAAAGTGCGGGTGATTTTTGCTTATTTACCCTGTGCTCTCGGAGCGAGAATTTTTCTCAATATTAATTAAGAAACTTATTGAGAGAATTGCGATTAGGGTAGCGATAACCCCACCCACGTACATAGGCAGTCGCAGACTAAAAGTGGCTAAGACTCCGCCCAAAAGTGAGCCAATAGGCATTGTTCCCCATACTAATGTTCTGCGAGTTCCATGGATGCGGCCATATAGTTCATTTGGAATTACTGTTTGATAAGTCGCCATTAATAAAATATTCCATTGTGATAACACAAATCCACCAAAAGTTCCCAAGGCAACAAAAATGAAGATATTTGGTGAGAATCCTTGCAAGAGTAAGACTGCCGAACTCGCAACTATCGCAAAGGTCATAACTTTACTTCGGCCAAACTTGCTAGACAATCGAGAGGCAACCAGCGCTCCCATAAGAGCGCCTAATCCTTCAATAGCCAAGATGACTCCAAAGTATCGCTCAGGTAATCCCAATTCTTTGATAATAAATAAAACCACGGTTGCTGAGCCCATTGAGTAACAGAAGCCAATAGTTGCAGTTGTAATAACTAATCGTCGCAGTGTCTTTTGATTAAAGAGGTAAGTAATACCAAATTTCATATCAGCGATGAAATGTCTTTCGATTTTCTCAACATCTTCTTTACGAACATCCTGCAAATATTTAATAGGAATTGAAAGGGCAAAAAGGGCAGATATAGCAAAACCTAAACTATTAATAAAGAATGGTAAGTAGATCGCTAAGGCATAGATAAAGCCGCTTATTGGAGCGCCAATGAAGCCTTGGATGATGGTCTCTGAAATCTGCAGCCTGGAGTTACCTTTTTCAAAATCTTTCTCTTCCAAAATTTGAGGGATCAGAGATTGCGCGGTTGTGTCAGCAGCGACTTCGCAGACTCCGATGATAAAGGCAGCTGCTAATAGCCAGAATATGGTGACAAGATCAGTTGCAATTAGCAGGGCTAAAACGCCCACAACAAAACTGCGAGTCGCATTAGCTCCAGCCAAAATAAATCGCCGGTCCACACGATCGACCATCACGCCAATAGGTATTGCAAAAAGTAGCCAAGGGAGCATGACCATCGCGCCAATTGCTGCGATTAAAACTGGGCTATCAGTTAAGGAGATCGCCAGCAGAGGTACCGCTGCGATCATTACTCCATCAGCGAGATTAGAAACAATGCTGGAAGCCCAAATTCGATTAAATGCTGGACCCATAACTCGAACTTTACTGAGTAGAGTTGGCCTATGGCAAACACGGATTCAAAATTCTTGAGCGAAAAAAGAGTTTTGATTACTGGAGCTGGCAACGGCATTGGAAAAGCTTGCGTAATTGCATTTATAGAGGCCGGCGCCGATGTATTAGCCGTTGATTCAAATGCTCAATCTCTTTCAGAACTCGAATCGCAATTTAAAATCAAGACAATGGTTGCTGATTTAAGTACCCCTGATAAGTATTTCCCGGGTAACTTAGAAATTGATATTTTAATCAACAACGCTGGAGTTCAGCACGTTGCTCCGATTGAAGAATTTCCAATAGAGCAGGCAGACCTGATGTTTTCACTAATGCTTCGCACACCATTCTATTTGACCCAGAAAGTCCTCCCGCATATGTATTCAAAGCAGTGGGGGAGAATAATTGGAATTTCTAGTATTCATGGACATATCGCTTCCCCATATAAATCCGTGTACACAACTATCAAGCACGGCCTGGAGGGCTTAACTAAAGTTACCGCTTTAGAAGGTGGCCCACACGGAGTTACAGCAAATACCATCGCACCGGCGTATGCACGTACTGCTCTTGTTGAGAAACAAATCAAATCCCTTGCGGAAATTAATAATCTTTCTGAAACCCAAGTCGTTGAGGAAGTTATGCTGCAACCAGCTGCCATTAAGCGGCTAATTGAACCTGAAGAGATCGCGCAACTTGCACTTTATTTATGTGGGCCATATTCAAATTCAATAACTGGTTCTTCATTTGGAATTGATAATGGATGGACCGCGCGATAAAAAGTTATCAAAATGAGACCTACTCATAGGTAATCACCTTTGCGGTAAGCCCAAATAGCGGATTGACTTCTTTTTCAAGGAGAATTCCAGGAAATCGTGTCGGACTTTTAGGGCTAAGGCGGACATCATTGACATGCGATCACTTAACGTCTTGACTTGGGTAACCCCAGGACTCAGGTAAACCTTGCCTGTGTCTTTTGATTCAACAACCCTCGAGGAGCCTAAATGAACTTAAGCAAGTTCTCAAGCGATAAGAAATTCCTAGCAGCAGTTGTTGCTGTTGGAATGATTTTCACACTCACTACAGCTGCCGCACCTGCGCAAGCTGCTAAGACAACTTTAGTTGTTGGTTCCACACAAGGAATTCCACAACTTAACCCAATTACACGTACTTTCGCATATGACCAAACATTGTACGGAGTTCTATGGTCAGCGCTAACTAAATGGAAGCCAGATGGAAGTATTGGACCAGATCTTGCAAAGTCATGGAAGATGAATGCCGCTGGAACACAGTGGATATTTGATTTGCGAACTGGCGCAAAGTTCTCAGATGGATCAGCTATGGATGCCAAAGCTGTAAAAGCTGTTATTGAATACACTATTGATCCGAAGACGGTTACTCAAGAGAGCAACAACCTCAAGATGATCTCCAAGGTCACCGCCTCAGGCAGTAAACTCACCATTGATCTTTCAGCTCCAAATTCGCTACTTCACGTAGCACTTTCTGGAGTCAAGATTCTCAAGGTAAACGAAGTTCCAACATTTAACGTTAAGCCAAGTTCATCTGGACCATTTATGGTCAAGGACTTTAGCCCGAACGTCTCACTTACCATCGTTAGGAATCCAAAGTACTTTGGAGTTGCTTCGAAGCTAACTGAGATTAAGTTCGTAAAGCTATCTGATCCAACAGCTGCAGTAACTGCACTACGTTCAGGAAACATTGACGTTATGTACCAATTGCCACTTGGCGATGCTGCACCACTTAAGAGGGATAAGAAGTTGCAGATTTTGGCTTCAAAATCTTCAACAATGTCTGTTACTTGGGAATACGATTTAACATCTGCCCCATTTAATAACCTCAAGGCACGTCAAGCGGTTGCTTATGCAACAAATCGTGCTGCTATCTTGAAAGCTGCTTACAAGGGATTTGGCGCTGTAACTTCATACAACACCATCGTTCCTGATAACAGCATCTGGCAGTGCGGTTCTGCTGCCGGTCTAACCAAGTACACATTTGATTTACAAAAAGCTAAGGCGCTCTTCGCTGAAGCCGGCCTAAAGTCGTTCACATGGTGGGGTGTTTCTGGCGCACTTCCAGAGTTCGATGCAATGGGTCAAGTACTTCAGGCAGACCTTAAGTCAATTGGTATCGATATGAAGATTGAAAATAATGAAGTTGGAACGTGGGCTGCTAAGTTTTATCCAGCTGGCTTAACATACCCAAATATTCTGCTTCCTAACTATCAATCAGTACCTGCTGAACCAGGATTCTCAATGAACTTCCTACTTTCAGGTCGCGCAGAGAGCAACTGGAACAGCAAGGCTTACGATGCAGCATTTGCAAAGGCCCTTGGAACTATGGACGAAAAGAAGCGTAAAGCTGCTTGGTGTGATGCAATGTTGATGGAAAACAAAGAACTTCCATTAATCACTCCACTCGTGTTCTCAGTTCTTCACGCAGCACAAGCAAACGTGAGAGGTGCTTGGGTTGAGGGAACTGGCACACTTCACCTAGAAGGCATTTCAATTAAATAATCTGATTGATTAGCCATCTATAGTTAAAAGAAAAGGAGTTACGTGGGTCGGTATTTGCTTCGGCGAGCACTATCTAGTTCGATCGTTTTAGCGACGAGCTTGATCTTGGTCTTCTTGTCGATTCGAATCCTTCCTGGCGACCCAGTGCTTGCACGATTGGGCGCAGCTACAAAAGTAACTCCTGAAGCACTTGAGGCGTTGCGCGAGGAAGCGGGCTTAGACCGCCCGCTCCTCGCGCAACTCTTTTCTTGGCTTTCCGACGCGCTCCGTGGAGATTTAGGCGTTTCTTATATTTCGCAATTTCCGGTTACTCAACTCATCGGTGAAAGACTGCCCGTAACCTTTGAGTTAACTTTTTTTATTATTGTGCTTTCTTGCATTTTCGCACTGATCCTTGCACCGTTATCGATTCTCAAGCCCGGCGGCATCCTCGATCGATTCATTAGCACTATGACTTCTATTGGCCTTTCCATACCTGGTTTTGTTGTCGGAATTATATTTATCTTGATATTTTCTTTAACTCTACAGTGGTTGCCCTCGCTTGGATTTGTGCCAATTAAAGAAAATATAGGTCAGAATTTACAGTTAATGATTATGCCTTCGATAACGGGAGCACTTACCGCGACCCCGTACCTAGTGAGA
>Ga0209442_1001134_pt1 | contig 15265 bp, 16 predicted proteins | sample LauGreSBDMM110DD_2_FD_187565 | JGI IMG/M metagenome (GOLD analysis project Ga0209442, IMG submission 187565) | Freshwater lake microbial communities from Lake Michigan, USA - Sp13.BD.MM110.DD (SPAdes) (version 2) | ecosystem: Environmental > Aquatic > Freshwater > Lake | place: Lake Michigan...
ACAGACTTTGCAGGCACAACCAAAGTTGGCACATACTTTTCTGGTGCTGGTGGTTTTGTAGCTGGCAACAACATTAACTTCAGTGGTTCGGAAGACCTCGATGGCGGAATGAAAGCAAGTTTCACACTTGGCGCAGGCTATGATGCAGGTAATGGCTCATCGGGCAATGGCGGAAGTGCTGGCATGTTCACTCAGCAAGCCAACGTTGGCTTAGCAGGTGATTTTGGCTCAATTAAACTCGGTCAACAACTTTCACCATTCATCGCATCTATCGCTGGTACAGGCATGCTTGGAAATGGTCACTTCTTTGTAAACCGCTTGTTAAGCATCGGCGGTGGCTCTGAAGTTAATCCTACCAATGCAGGTAGTGCTGGTCCCGGCGCTGGCAGTGGTGGTTTCTTTGTACCTAACGCAGTTAGTTACTCTACCCCTTCAATGGGTGGATTCACTGGTACAGTATTAATGACACCTAAATCTGGTTCAGCTGGTTCCGTTACAGGAACTCCTGCTAACGACAATGCTTACACTGCATATAGCTTAACTGGTGCAATGGGCGATGTTGGTGTTTCTGCCACTTACCACAAACGCACAGATGTATATACAGCTTGGGCACCTAGCGCTAATTACAAAATGGGTCCACTAACCATCGCTGGTAACTACATGTCTTCAACTTATGAAAACGCCGGTATTTCAGCTCAAGTTGGAACAGTGAAGAGCTGGGGACTTGGTGCAGGATATGACGTTTCTGAGAAAGCAACCGTTGGTATTCAGTATGCAAAAAATGATATCACTGGCGGCAATCAAGCTTTGACAGGTGTTCATGCTAAGTACTCGTTGTCAAAACGTACATTCACATACGTTTCATATACAAATGCTACAAACGGCGCAGCTTCAGCTTATGAAGGTCGTGCGTATGCATCAAATGTTCTGGGTGGTGGTAACAATAACCCAACAACCAGTAACCGTACTGTTGCAGTTGGTGTAGCTCACTCATTCTAATTTTAAGTCGGTTTAATACCGATTTGATTTAGAAGTGCTGTAATTAAAAGCCACTCTTCGGAGTGGCTTTTTTTATTACTTATTCAAAGCACACATATCACCGTATCAAGCCCATTCCAAATCTCTGACTCAAATATTTCAAACGTAAAAAAACCTGCCATCCGAGCAGGTTGTGAGTGTCGCTTAATTCTTTCACTCCTTTGCTCCACACTACATTTCGCCATTCCCAAATGACCAGTTTTTTGCGACTTCTACTGAGCTAATAAAAACATCTTCTTTACGCACCTTCGACTCTGCATATAAATCATTAGCAATGCGTTGATAGAATTTTTTTTTAAGCTCAACAGTACGTCCTGCGTTTAAAGTGATTTGTATGAATACAATCCCTTGCGTGTATTCAATGCCTAAATAGCTTTTAGGAGTGTTGATTTCATTCGCTTGATGTTTTTAAAATATAATATCAGTTGACAATACTATCGATATACAATAGTATTACTTATGACTATAGCCTCTTTCAATTGTCGCGATACTGAATTACTCTTTGAAGGAAAAAGGGTAGCGCGATTCAGAAATATTGAATCAGTCGCTTTAAGAAAACTTGCCATACTGAACCGTGTTATTCGCGTTGAAGAGCTAAGAATCCCTCCTAACAATCGACTCGAAGCCTTAAAGGGAAATCGCAAGGGACAATGGAGTATTCGGATTAATGATCAATGGCGGTTATGCTTTCGGTTTAGCAGTGGTAGAGCCCTTGATGTAGAAATTGTTGATTATCACTAATAAGGATTACGTTATGCGAAAAGTCCCTTATCCCAAACCTGGCGAGATTCTGCTTGAAGAGTTTTTGCAACCTATGGGTATTTCTGCTTACCGATTGTCTAAAGAGATAGCCGTGCCACAAATGCGTATCAGTGAAATCATTGCTGGTAAACGCTCTATCACTGTTGATACTGGTTTGCGCCTTTCACGTTATTTCGGCCTCAATGATGGCTTCTGGACAGGTCTGCAATTAGATCATGATGCAGCCGTGACAAAAGATGCTTTAGCTGATGTGTTGGCTGCGATTCAACCACTAGAAGCGGGAACTACCATCTGATTTTTAAGCCAGCAACCTTTGGTCGCCGGCGATCTTGGTAATTATTTTACAAAATCTATAATCAAACTAAATCGCTAAAAAAATTTTTACAAGGGTTTTCAATCCTTAGGCTCATACTGCATTTCGCCATTTCCAAATGACCAGTTTTCTTTAGCTACTTCAACTAAGCTAATAAACACATCTTCTTTACGCACCTTCAACTCTGCATGTAAATCATTGGCAATACGTTGATAGAATTTTTTCTTAAGCTCGACTGTACGGCCTGCGTTTAAAGTGATTTGTATGAACACGATGCCTTGTGTGTATTCAATGCCCAAATAGCTTTTAGGAATGTTGATTTCATTAGCTTGATGGGTCGTGATGATTTGAAATTTATCATCAGCAGGTACGAAAATTTCTTCCATCATGGCACGATAAATAATCTCTCCAACTGCACGACCGAATCCTTTTGGTTGTCCATGGGCGTGATCAATTCTGACGAATAGAGTACTTTTCTCGTCTATCACCCTAAATTAATGACTCTTGACTTTGCGGGCATTTTGTAGCTACAATCTAGCAACACATGGAGACTACTATGCTAACCGTTGACGTACGTTGCCGAATTGATCCTAAAACCAAAGAAGATGCTGCCGAAGTTATCGAAGCAATGGGCTTAACTGTTTCTGATGCCATTCGCCTCTTCCTTAAGCGTGTCGCTTCAGAGGGCGCTATTCCGTTCGAATTGCGTGTACCTAACGCTAAAACAATAGCGGCTATTGATGAACTTGAAGCGCCTAAATCTCGATCGAAAGTCAAACGTTACAAAACACTGGAAGATATGCATGCCGCTTTGAAACGCAAATAATGCTCACTCCGGCTCCAAGTAAACAGTACGGTAAAGATTTTCGTCGTATCGTTCAAAGTCCGAAGTTTAATCAAACAGAGTATCTAACAGTTTTAACCTTGCTTGTTTCAGGCAAGCCGCTACCAGCTCGATATAGCAATCATCCACTCAAGGGTGATTATGTCGGTTATTGGGATTGTCATATCACCAATGATTGCGTTTTAATTTACAAAATTGATGGTAATGATCTACGACTTGCACGCATTGGTACGCATACGGAATTATTCAAGCAATAAAACCAATCAAGAAGAAATACCCCAAATAAGTCCAGTATCAAACTATGGTTAGTAGATTGGGGTTTATTTCTAAATAGTTTTTAATTTTTCAATCTATTGAGCATTTTCAATCCTTAGGCGCATACTGCATCTCGCCATTTCCAAAGGACCAGTTTTCTTTAGCGACTTCCACCAAACTAATAAACACATCTTCTTTACGAACCTTCAACTCTGCATGTAAATCATTGGCTATACGTTGATAGAATTTTTTCTTAAGCTCGACTGTACGGCCTGCGTTTAAAGTGATTTGTATGAACACGATGCCTTGCGTGTATTCAATACCTAAATAGCTTTTAGGAATGTTGATTTCATTAGCTTGATGGGTCGTGATGATTTGAAATTTATCATCCGCAGGGACGGATATTTCTTCCATCATGGCACGATAAATAATCTCTCCAACTGCGCGACCAAATCCTTCTGGTTGTCCTTGGCTGTGATCTATTCTGACGAGTGGCATGTTATTCCTTTAAGGTTGTTTGTTTTATTGAGGATAAACGAATTGAAGAATGCATGAATTGAAAAAAATAAATGGGTAGGATGTAAAAAAATGATTATAGTAGGTACGATTAGAGTAGCGTAATCGTACGAAAAAACTTTGGATTACTTTGTGTCGCGTATGATTTAAGTATTACAGAACAATAAGTATCCCATGCGGCGCAATGCATTGCGCCCTACCCACTACTACTCCTTCGAACGTACGATTACGCTACGCTAATCGCACCTACAACACCTACCGCAACTCCGCTCCAACATGCCAACTTAGAGTCCAGCTTATTAATAAATTTCAAATCACTGCCTCTAGGCTTTATCCTCTACAATCAAGTAATCCCCACTCCATTAAGTCAGGAGACTGTGATGAAAATTTCTACTTTGGTTTGCAGTTGTGTTTTGCTCGTGCTGTCTAGCGCTAGCTTGGCTGAGTCTAATGATGTTAAAAAACCAGATAACCCACCACCCATCACGCAATCACCTAAAGCACCAGAGATGTCGGAAATTCCGACTATGAAAGAACAAGGCAAGCGTATGGCGTCGCTGATGGAAAAGATCCATGAAATCACTGATCCAGCTGAGCGCAAGCGGATTATGGCTGAGGCGATGTGTCCGCAATAAAGCTATAGAGGTACATTTTATTAAGCAAGGTCAGCGAAACATTTGACAAAACGTACGTTTTTACGTACTGTCTCTTTCTGGAGGCAAATCATGTCTATATTAACCGCTAGTGAAGCAAGGGCTGGCCTTTATCGCTTGATGGATGAAGCAGCAGAGTCACATAAACCGATCTTGATCTCGGGAAAGAGGTCTAACGCCGTCTTAATCTCAGAAGAGGATTGGAGTGCAATTCAGGAAACGCTATATCTCCTCTCCGCTCCTGGTATGCGCGAATCCATTTTGGATGCTAGGTCTGAACCACTTGAAAAAAGTAAACGGGTCTTAAAATGGTAATTTGGAATTTGGTTTATTCCAAATATGCTCTGAAGGATGCAAAAAAAATCGCTGCAGCTGGGCTGAAAGAAAAAACTCAGACTTTGCTAAATATTCTTGCGAAAGATCCACTTCAAAATCCACCTCCGTATGAAAAATTAGTCGGCGATTTAAAAGGCGTTTATTCACGTAGGATTAGTATTCAACATCGTTTAGTTTATGAAATTTTTAAAAAAGAAAAAACGGTTCGAATAATCAGAATGTGGACCCACTACGAGTGAATTATTTAGTACGCCATCGTACTTTGCGCATAAAGTTTTCAAATTGATAAATTAGCTTGAGTTATTTGTATGAAATCACGCAGCTTATGAGCTAGGGCTGTCTATAATCTGTCTATCTCCTCCTTCCACAAAATAAATGAACGCAAAAGTAAGTTGCAAGCTCCTTGCAGGGCTGTTGGTTTGTGTGTCTCAGGCTGCTTGGTCACAAGCGCCTATTCAAATTCGCATTAGCGCTGCGCAAATTGACAAAGCTGGAATTCGCTTTAGTGAGGTGCAAAGTGCTCAATCTACGAATGAAGGTTTGCGTTTAGCAGGCAGTGCGGTCACTCCTCCAAATCGCATGGAGGTGGTGAGTACTCCGGCTGCAGGTGTGGTGCAGGCTTTGTTGGTGAATAGTTTAGATACTGTTAAAGCGGGGCAAACGATTGCACGCATTCATAGTCCCGAGTTGTTGCAATGGCAGCGCGAGTATGTGCAGCAGTTCACTCAGCTGGATATGATCACGAAAAAAGCAGAGCGTGATGAAAGCTTGTTGAATGATGGGATTATTTCTGCAGGTCGAGCGCAAGAAACCCGCAATCTCTTGCAGCAAGCGCGCGTAGCAGTTCAAGAGCGTGCACAAATGTTAAAGCTCGCTGGCTTGTCTGAAGCTGCTATCGCACGTTTACATAGTCCCTCTGGTTTAACTCCTGTGATTGATATCAGATCAACTGCAGGTGGCAGTGTGTTGGAATGGATGGTGACACCAGGTCAACGGGTTGAAGCAGGGGCGCCACTTGCAAAAGTTGCGCGTGCAGGTGAACTGTGGTTAGAGTTACAAGCAAGCCGCGCACAAGGTGACACATTGCTGTAGGTGATGTCGTTAAAACCAAAGCCTGTACGCAAAGTGGCAAGGTGATTGCAATCGCAACACAACTCTCTACATCGAATCAATTAGTGATGGTGCGCGCTTCACTGCCAGGTGCAGATAAATGTTTGAAACCTGGTCAGTATCTCGAAGCGACGATTAGTAGTAAAACGCCACCCGTTTCAGGTTGGTCTCTTCCTTCAACAGCGTTAGTTAGAAACGGTTCGAATGAATTTGTTTTTGTACGTAATGCGGATGGTGTACAAGCCGTGCCTGTGACTGTTGAGAGTCGCGCGATTGATCAAGTGATTGTGCAAGGCGCATTAACTGCAAAACAATCAATCGCTATACAAGGCTTAGCGAGCTTGAAAGGCTTATGGTTAGGACTGGGCACTACAGGCGCTGAAGCAAAGTAATGCTAGATCGACTGATTGCCCTCTCTCTTACGCAACGTCTGCTGGTTCTGCTAGCAGCACTGGCTATTGCTGTGGGTGGTTTTCTTACCTTTCAAATTTTACCGATTGATGCTTTTCCTGATGTTTCATCAACACAGGTAAAAATTATTATGAAAGCACCGGGCATGACGCCCGAAGAAGTCGAGACGCGCGTCACGGCTCCTATTGAACGGGAAATGCTAGGGATTCCAAATCAACGTGTAGTGCGCTCTTCATCGAAATATGCAATTACCGATATCACGCTCGATTTTGAAGAGGGCACGGATATTTATTGGGCACGTCAACAAGTCAATGAACGTTTGTCAGGTGTACTGCCCAGCATGCCTAGCAGTGTTGTGGGTGGCCTTGCACCGATTACCACACCACTCGGTGAAGTTTTTATGTTCACTATTGAAGGTGATATTTCTCTTACTGAGAAACGTACGCTACTCGACTGGACGATTCGTCCCGTATTACGCAGCATTAAAGGTGTGGCGGATGTGAATGCATTAGGCGGCATGGTAAAAAGTTTTGAAGTGATCCCCGACATGGCGGCTCTCGCTGGACGTTCAATATCACTCGCTGAATTACAACATGCGCTTGAAATGAATAACCGCAATGATGGTGCTGGACGCATCTCTGAAAATGAAGAAGCGCTGTTAGTTCGCACTGAAGGCAACATACGTACCTTAGATGATGTACGTGCTATTTCACTCGGCATACGAGGCGGTTTACCAGTACGCGTGGGTGATGTGGCAATAGTGAAAATCGGTAGCCTCACACGTTATGGCAGTGTCACCAAGGATGGCAAGGACGAAGCAGTCCAAGGTTTAGTGCTCAGCTTACGTGGAGCGAATGCACGTGAATTAGTGGATCAAGTCAGCGAAAAAATTAAGGAAATCAATCTAGATCTACCAAAAGGTGTGGTCATTCAGCCCTTCTATAACCGCGGTGATTTAGTTGAACGAGCAATCGGTACAGTAACTAAAGCATTAGGTGAAGCGATTATTCTAGTACTGATTTTATTATTTCTCTTTCTCGGAAATTTACGTGCTGCTTTAGTAGTAGCAGTCATCTTACCTCTTTCTGCTTTAAGTACCTTCGCTCTCATGCAGTACTTTGGATTGACTGCGAATCTCATGTCACTCGGGGGATTAGCAATCGCGATCGGATTACTGGTGGATGCAGCTGTAGTGGTGGTTGAAAATATTGAAGCACGCATTGCAGAACACAAGCACCTAGAATTATCTTTATCAAACTTAATCTTGCAAGCTGCTTCTGAAGTTGCAGCACCAGTAACAGCAGGCATTGCTATCATCGTTATCGTGTTCTTACCACTACTCAGCCTACAAGGATTAGAAGGTAAGTTATTTACTCCCGTCGCACTGACCATCATCTTTGCGCTAGTTTCTTCTTTAATTTTATCCTTGACTGTTATTCCAGTTCTGTCTTCCTTTGTTTTGAAACAAGTTGTGCATGAACCTCCTTGGTTAGTACGCCATCTCGATAAAATTTATTCAATATTACTAGACTGGTCTTTACGAAATCAGCGTGCAGTCTTAACCAGCGCAGTCATTGCTTTGCTGCTCGCGGTTATCGCTTTTCCTTTTATAGGAAAATCCTTCATGCCTACATTGGATGAAGGTGATGTGCTGATGCAGTTAGAAAAACTTCCCTCTATTAATCTCAAAAAATCAAATGAGATTGATATGGCTTTGCAACGCAGAATTTTGCAAGAAGTGCCCGAAGTACAAAGCGTTATTGCGCGCGTAGGCTCAGATGAAATCGGCTTAGATCCTATGGGGTTAAATGAAACAGATACCTTCATGGTGTTAAAACCTCAGCGTGAATGGCGCCATCCTGATAAGGAAAAACTGATCGATCAGATACGAAAAATCGGTAATGACTATCCAGGTTTGAATGTCAGCTTTACACAGCCAATAGAAATGCGCACTTCAGAAATGTTATCTGGTGTGCTTGGCGATGTCGCCGTTAAAATCTATGGCCCTGATCTACTAGTCTTAAATGATCTTGCGCAAAAAATGGTGACGCTGCTTAAAAACATCCCTGGTAGTGAGGATGTGATTACTAATAAAAATTCTGGTATGCAGTACATGCAAGTGGAATTAGATCGACAAGCGATTGGACGTTTTGGATTAAGTGTAGAAGAAGTTCAAAATGATTTGCGCGCTCTAATTGAAGGTCGCACAGTCGGCGTGGTAATAGAAGAAGGACGTCGCCTACCTTTACTCGTGCGAGGCAGTGCTGCGTTACACATGTCACCAGCTTTATTTGAATCCTTACGACTACCGATTACAGATGGTCGCGCTCTACCTTTAGCGCAATTAGCGCGTTTAGTACCTATGGATGGACCTGTCAAAATCGAACGAGAAAATTCATCACGTATGGCAGTAATACGCACCAATGTGCGTGATCGTGATTTAGTGAGTTTTGTGGACGAAGCAAAAGCGACTGCGATGAAACAACTCGGTTTACCAACTGGTTATCGTATTACATGGGGCGGTCAATTTGAAAATCAACAACGTGCAACAAAACGTTTAGCTATTGTTGTTCCTATCGCTTTATTGCTGATTTTTGTTTTGCTTTACATGGCTTTTAATTCAGTCAGACAAGCCTTGCTAGTGCTATTGAATATTCCCTTTGCACTCATAGGTGGTGTATTTGCTTTACTCATCACACAAGAATATTTATCGGTACCTGCTTCAGTTGGTTTCATTGCGCTCATGGGTATTGCTGTTTTAAATGGCTTAGTCATGGTCACGCATTTTAATTATTTAAAAGAGCAAGGTCTCTCCGCGTTACAAGTCGTGACAGAAGGTGCAAAACGCAGACTACGTCCTGTGATGATGACAGCTAGCATTGCTGCCTTTGGTTTATTACCTTTGCTCTTACAAACAGGTCCAGGCTCAGAGATACAGCGTCCACTTGCTATCGTCGTAATCGGTGGATTAGTCAGCTCAACTTTATTAACTTTAGTCTTATTACCCAGTTTATTTCAGCGCTTTGGTATGGAGGCTGAATAATGAAACTGATTTATCAATTCAGCTTACTCTGCTTTTTAACCATAACAACAATGTCTGCCCAAGCGCAAACACAAGCACAAGCTGAAATCCAGCCACATGTTTATCCGAGTTGGTTACCTCCTGCACCACAAGTCAATAAAACACTAGAAAATTTGCCACAGTTAAGAGCTAGTCGCGCTAATTTAACTGCTGAGAAAGCCAATGCTGAAAGATTACGCGTAGGGCCGTATGAATGGGTTGTGCGTGCAACTGGACAGCAACGCCGAGAAAGCATAGGTAATAATTATTTTGAAAAAGAGATAGCGATAGAACGTGCTGTGCGCTATGCAAGCAAGGCCGATAAAGATGTTGCGATAGGAAAAAACAGTATTGAAGTTGCTGATGCTGCGTTAGCTGACAGTTGGCATGAGGCAGCGCGTAGCTTAATGGCTTTATGGTTTAACTGGTTACGTGAAGAACGTCAGACACGCCGTTTACAAGAATATGCGCAGATACTGAATCGTGAATTAAGTATTGCTGTAAAACGTGTCAATGCAGGGGATGCACCACGTATGGAAATTATGTTGGCAGAAACCGAACTCGCTAAAGCACAAGCTGCACAACTTCAAGCATACCGTCGCACTGAATTATTAGCTGCAGAGCTTGAGAAAAGATTTCCTGGTATTGGGCTGAATGCCTCCACCTCTTTAGCTGAACCACCTCAAGTACTGGGTAGTGTGACTGAGTGGCGTGAGAAAATTCTCACTGATAATCATGAATTAGAATTAGCTGAACGCACAGCGAAAAATGAAAAACTGATTGCTCACCGAATTCTATTAGAAAAAACACCCGATCCCACAATCGGTGTGCGCATGATGCAAGAGCGTGGTGGTAGTGAAAAAAATTTAGGATTAACCTTGTCCATGCCTATTCCGGGTGAGTATCGTCGTCGTCAAGCTGAGGTAGCTTTAGCGCGCGCAGATGTTGCACAAGAACGCGCACAAGAAACCAGAGCCAAAGTAGAAGCAATGGCTAGTCAAGTGAGTCTCACTGCACTGTCTGCAAAAGCGTTCTGGCAAACAAGAGCAAATATTTCTACACAAACTGAAACTAACGCACAACTTTCCTCGCGTGCTTATGCTTTGGGTGAAGCCTCATTAGCAGAAACTTTATTAGCGCGTCGCAACGCGATTGAAGCATTGAATCTTGCAGAACAAGCGCAGCTGGATGCTTTAGAAGCCTATTCAAGACTGCTACTCGATACCCATGCCATCTGGAGTTTGCATGAGGGTCATGAACATTATTAATTCCACAACCTTCACTGAGCATAACCATCCCTCAGTTATACTCACTTTTTATTTTTATCTGACTCTAACGGTAAGCCATGAATAGCGTGCCTTTGTGGGTGCAACTCGCAGCACTAGTTGTACTGATCTTAACTTCTGCATTTTTTTCTATTTCAGAAACAGCACTGATGGCGTTAAATCGTCATCGTGTCAAACATATGGCACGTCGTGGTTCTCGTGCTGCCATCATTACACTTTGGCTGTTGGATCATACCGACCGCGTTCTGTCTCTGATTCTGATTGCAAATACACTACTCAATGCCATGACAACGGCATTGGTAACTGCGCTTGCTATTACTGCTTTTGGAAATGAAGAATCCGTCATCACGATTGCAACAGGTGTAGTTGCGTTCTTACTCATCGTCTTTGCTGAAATCACACCGAAGGTAGTAGGTGCCACTTATCCAGAACGCATCGCTCTACCTGCCGCTTACGTCATTAAGCCTTTAATGGCGTTGTCTACGCCAGTCGTTTGGTTTGTGAATTTATTTGTTCGTGCCTTATTAAAACTCATGGGCATTAAAACAGGTAGTGACGCACGCGATCAACGTATCTCTCCGGAAGAATTACGCTCTATGGTGTTAGAGGGTGGCAATTTCATACCCAATAAACACAAAAGTATTTTATTGAATTTATTTGATTTAGAAACTGTGACGGTGGAAGATGTCATGACACCGCGTGCACAAATCGAAACTTTGAATCTTTCGTTACCTATAGAAGAAATCAAGCATCAACTAGCGACTTGCTATCACAATAAATTGCTAGCGCACGAAGGTGAAATTAATCAAATCACTGGTATTTTGCATGTACGCAAAGTGATGATGCTGCTCACTCAAGACAGTGAAATTACGGCTGAAGATTTTCGTGAATTACTCACTACACCGTATTTCATTCCCTCTGATACAGATTTATTCACACAGCTACAATATTTTCAAGAGAATCAAGAACGCTTAGCCATCATTGTGGATGAATATGGTGAAGTACAAGGCTTAGTTACCTTGGATGACATTATTGAAGAAATGGTGGGTGAATTCACTACGTCCACACCAGGAGCTACGCGTGCTGATCAATTTGATTGGGATGAATCTGACACTTGTTTATTAGAAGGCGGCATCTCTCTACGTGATGTCAACAAACGCCTACATTTACATTTACCAATTGATGGCCCAAAAACATTAAATGGTCTGTTGCTAGAAATATTGCAAGATATTCCAGAAGCGAGTGTCAGTTTAAAAATCAATGATTGTGTTATTGAAATCGTGCAAGTACAAAACCAAGCTATAAAAATGGTGAAGCTGTATCGTCAATAAATAACTTGATTGTTGCAAGCTCACATCAAGCCTCTTCAAGACCACTCTCACTTACCTTGCACTTGCATGCTAGAGCATGCGCATATTGAATAGATTGCATGATTGCCAGTAAGGTAGGCAACTATGTCGCTATCCATTACTCCTCATCACGCTTTTTCTGGTCTACCTCAAGCTCTGTTGCAGGCTAATTTATTTGATATGCAGCAGCTTGAGTCCATTAAGCGCCAAAGCCAATCACAAAAAATTTCTTTCATTGAAGCGCTACTAAAAAATAATCTCATTCCTTCAACCACTCTTGCTCAATTTTGCGCTAAAACTTTTTCTTGTCCATTAATTGATCTCACTGCGATTAACTTATCTTCCTTGCCCGATAAGTTGATTGACAGTCGAACTATGCATAATCAGCAAGTCGTCGTGTTATCGAAACGCGAGAATAAACTCGCAGTCGCGATTGCAGATCCCACACAAACTCAGGCTTTAGATCAAATTAAATTTCAAACTGGTCTGGCAGTTGAGCCTATTGTGGTCTGTCATAAGCAATTAATGGAGCTAATTAATCGACTAGGACAAAGTGCCGAACAAAATTTGCATGATTTAATCGGTAAAGATCTTGATCAAGCTGAACTAGTTAATGACATAGAAATCATTAATGAAAAAAATGAAAGTAATGCTGAAATTGATGATGCACCTGTCGTTCGTTTTTTACAAAAAATATTAACTGATGCGATCAACATGGGTGCTTCAGATTTGCACTTTGAACCGTTTGAAAAATTTTATCGTATTCGTTTTCGTGTTGATGGCGTATTAAGAGATATTGCACAACCTCCTTTAGCTATTAAAGACAAAATTGCTTCGCGTATTAAAGTTATTTCACGCCTAGACATCTCAGAAAAACGTGTGCCGCAAGATGGCCGCATGAAATTAAATATTTCTACCTCACGCAGCATTGATTTTCGTGTCTCTACCTTGCCGACTTTGTTTGGCGAAAAAATCGTGATGCGTATTCTCGATGGCAGCCAAGCCACCCTAGGGATCGATGCACTCGGTTATGAACCCGAACAAAAAGCATTGCTACTAGAAGCCATACATAGACCCTATGGCATGGTACTTGTGACTGGTCCTACCGGCTCAGGAAAAACCGTTTCGCTTTACACCTGCTTAAATATTTTGAATCAACCGGGCATTAACATCGCCACCGCAGAAGACCCAGCTGAAATTAATCTTCCCGGTGTGAATCAAGTCAATATTAATGAGCGTGCTGGACTGACTTTTCCTGTCGCTCTTAAAGCTTTTTTGCGACAAGATCCTGACATCATCATGGTCGGTGAAATACGTGATTTAGAAACTGCAGACATTGCCATTAAAGCTGCACAAACTGGTCATATGGTGTTTTCTACTCTACACACCAATGATGCGCCCGCTACCTTAACGCGCTTATTAAATATGGGCGTTGCACCCTTCAATATTGCCTCCGCAGTGAATTTAATTACGGCACAAAGACTCGCTCGACGTCTTTGCTCCTGCAAGAAAGCCAGTACGCATTCTGAAGAATTATTCATCAAAGCTGGTTTTGAAGCCGCTGATTGTGATGGAAGTTGGACTGCTTATCACCCCACTGGCTGTGAGCGCTGCAATCAAACTGGCTATAAAGGTCGCGTTGGTATTTATCAAGTCATGCCTATCACGCCAGCGATGGAAAAAATCATTCTCACGAACGGCACTGCGATGGAAATTGAAGCACAAGCACAACGCGATGGCATTAAAACTTTACGTCAAGCAGGCTTGGTCAAAGTGAAGCAAGGCATGACTAGTTTAGAAGAAATTCTCAGCTGTACCAATCAATAATCTCTCTTAATCAGAGTGAATCAGAATTAAACAGGAGCAAAGAATGGCAATTACCAATCCGGCACGCAACCATGCTAAGCAGACTGAAACGCTCTTCACTTGGGAAGGGAAAGATAAAAATGGTAAAGCAGTACAAGGTGAATTACGTGCATTCAGTCCTAGTAGTATTGCTGCCACTTTAAGACGACAAGGTATCTCAGCAGTACAAATCAAGAAGAAAAAATTCACACGCGGTAAAAAAATTTCAGACAAAGATATTTGTTTTTTTACACGTCAGCTATCCACTATGCTGAAAGCAGGTGTACCACTTTTACAATCATTTGATATTATTTCTCAAGGCAATGCCAATCCTGCTTTCTCAAAACTCTTACAAGAAATTCGTGCTGACATTGAAACCGGAAGCAGTTTACATTCTGCTTTCAAACGTCATCCTGATTATTTTGATGCGCTCTATTGCAATCTCATTGCGGCAGGTGAGCAAGCCGGTATTTTGGAAGAAATCTTAACTAGGCTAGCGCTATATAAAGAAAAAACCTTAGCTGTAAAAAGAAAAATTCGTTCAGCGATGATTTATCCACTCGCGATTTTAGGTGTGGCTGTTATTGTGACCACTGTCATCATGATTTGGGTAATTCCTGCTTTTAAGGATGTATTTGCCAGCTTTGGCGCTGAGTTACCTCTACCTACACAAATAGTGATTTGGTTATCTGATATGTTTGTGCGTTATTGGTATTGGGTAGCAGCAGCTCTGATTATCAGCTCCTTGCTATTTATTCGCGCTTGGAAGCGCTCTCCTTCTATGCAAATCAGTACCGATAAATTGTTATTAAAATTACCTCTATTTGGACCTGTCATACGTAAAGCCATCATTGCACGATGGACGCGTACTTTATCAACCATGTTTGCAGCTGGTGTACCCTTGGTAGAATCCTTAGATTCTGTCGGAGGCGCTTCTGGTAATGCCGTCTATATAGAAGCTACCCGTAAAATTAGTGCTGCAGTGAGTAGTGGTTCTAGTCTAGTATCCGCTATGCAAACAACAAAAGCATTCCCTGCCATGGTGACGCAAATGGTAGCAATCGGTGAAGAATCAGGCGCACTCGATCAAATGTTAACGAAAGTCGCCGAGTTTCATGAAGAAGAAGTTGATAATGCAGTTGCATCACTCTCTTCATTAATGGAACCTGTCATCATGGTGATTTTAGGTGTGGTGATAGGCGGTTTAGTGATTGCGATGTATCTACCTATTTTTCAGTTGGGATCCGTAGTCTAATGAATAACACATTACTACCATTTTTATTAGCACCTGCTGGCACTTTGTCAGCTGCTTTGCTATGGCTGATCATAGGTTTATGCGTGGGTAGTTTTCTCAACGTTTTGATTCATCGCATTCCCATCATGATGCAAAGAGAATCCGAGAATTATTTAGCGTTAGAACAAGACCAACCTCCAGTGCATTCAGATAGATATAACTTAATTCTTCCGCGCTCAGCCTGCCCTGCTT
>Ga0209442_1001142_pt1 | contig 15192 bp, 7 predicted proteins | sample LauGreSBDMM110DD_2_FD_187565 | JGI IMG/M metagenome (GOLD analysis project Ga0209442, IMG submission 187565) | Freshwater lake microbial communities from Lake Michigan, USA - Sp13.BD.MM110.DD (SPAdes) (version 2) | ecosystem: Environmental > Aquatic > Freshwater > Lake | place: Lake Michigan, USA...
CGAAGCCAGTGCGCCAACCGTAAGGGGGCAGCTGTCGAAGGTAGGGTCGGTGATTGGGACTAAGTCGTAACAAGGTAGCCCTACCGGAAGGTGGGGCTGGATCACCTCCTTTCTAGGGAGTTTCTGTCTGAACCAGCGGTGGTTCGGACATAAAAGGAATCCCAGGTTAAACACGTCGTTGTTCTCGCTCCCTACCGAGTGGAGCGGGCAGTCTCGCAAGAGGCTGAGGCGAACGTGACTCGGCAAGCAAACCGAACCCGCAGTGGTTTACGGTTGTTCGTGTTCCTGCCACTCTTTAGCTGTCCGGTGCCGATACTCGCTCGTGCGAGTCGCGGTTCCACGGGGGCGTTTAGCTCAGTTGGTTAGAGCACTGCCCTGATAAGGCAGAGGTCTCTGGTTCGAGTCCAGAAACGCCCACCACCATCACTGGGGGACGTAGCTCAGTTGGTAGAGCACCTCCTTTGCAAGGAGGGGGTCAGGAGTTCGAGTCTCCTCGTCTCCACCAGTCCCCGCCGCAACAGCACATCACTGATCACTGGCCTTCCAAAAGGTCAGCGACCAGCGATCAGCTGGGCGACTCCGGTCGCAGTGCCGCAAGGCACACCCTTAACAGCCGAATACATGACTGAACATCGAATGTAATAGTTTCGTCGGATGAAACAAGTGAAATTGTCAAGGTGTATCCCGAGACGGTCCACGGGCGGCGATGAGTCGTCGCTGGTGGGTCAAGCTACTAAGAGCACTAGGTGGATGCCTTGGCGCCAAGAGCCGATGAAGGACGTGGCAGGCTGCGAAAAGCTTCGGGGAGTCGCGAGCAGACAGTGATCCGAAGATGTCCGAATGGGGAAACCCGGCTGGGGTAATGCCCAGTCATCGGTGGCTGAATACATAGGCCACCGGAAGGTAAGCCAGCGAACTGAAACATCTAAGTAGCTGGAAGAGAAGATATCAATTCCCTGAGTAGTGGCGAGCGAAAAGGGAACAGTCCAAACCGCGACAGCGTGATAGGCGGGAGCCGTTGCTGTCTCGGGGTTGTAGGAGTCAACTTTCGAATCCTCCCGGATTCGAGCGAAGTCACAAATCTGATCGTTAGGTGAACCTGCTTGGAAAGGCAGGCCATAGAGGGTGAGAGCCCCGTAACCGAAAGCGATCAGACTTCGTGGTTGATCACCTGAGTAACGCGTGGAAGGTCTCTCATGCGTGAACCTAGGGGGACCACCCTCTAAGACTAAATACTCTTGGCGACCGATAGTGAACAAGTACCGTGAGGGAAAGGCGAAAAGAACCCCGTAAGGGGAGTGAAATAGAACCTGAAACCGAGTGCTTACAAACAGTCAGAGCACTATGTTGGAAACAACAGTGTGATGGCGTGCCTTTTGAAGAATGAGCCGACGAGTTACTGCTGTGTGGCAAGGTTAAGTCCGAGAAGGACGGAGCCGTAGCGAAAGCGAGTCTCAATAGGGCGTTGAGTCGCATGGCGTAGACCCGAAACCGGGTGACCTATCCATGGCCAGGTTGAAGCGGGGGTAATACCCCGTGGAGGACCGAACTGGTGAATGTTGAAAAATTCTCGGATGAGCTGTGGATAGCGGAGAAATTCCAATCGAACCCGGAGATAGCTGGTTCTCCCCGAAATAGCTTTAGGGCTAGCCTCGGGCGTTCAATCATGGGGGTAGAGCACTGGATGGACTAGGGGGCTTCCCGCTTACCAAATCCAACCAAACTTCGAATCCCATGATTCAAGAGCCCGGGAGTCAGACTACGAGGGCTAAGCTTCGTGGTCCCAAGGAAAACAGTCCAGATCGCCAACTAAGGTCCCTAAATCAACGCTAAGTGGTGAACGATGTGGGATTGCATAAACAACCAGGATGTTGGCTCAGAAGCAGCCATCATTGAAAGAGTGCGTAACAGCTCACTGGTCAAGTGATCCCGCGCGGAAAATTTAACGGGGCTCAAGCGTTGTACCGAAGTTGCGAAATCGTCGCCCAGCTTGCTGGCCGACGATTGGTAGGGGAGCGTTCCGCTTGCAGTGAAGGCAGACCGGAAGGACTGCTGGAGCGAGCGGAAGTGCGAATGTCGGCATGAGTAGCGAAATGTGAGTGGGAATCTCACACACCGTATGGCCAAGGTTTCCTGAGCAAGGCTCGTCCTCTCAGGGTTAGTCGGTCCTAAGCCGAGGGCGAACGCCGTAGGCGATGGACATCTGGTTGATATTCCAGAACCACCAAAGACCGTTTGCACCGCAAGGTGTCGCCGGGCGAAGGCGGAGGGTGGCTCTCTGACGCAAGTCAGGGGGTACTCCGAGTTGACGTCAGGTGGGAGCAAGGGCATGACGGGGTCTGGTAGTTCGAGCGTGCTATGGAATGCACGTCCAAGCTCGTAGGGGGTGGGACTAGGTAAATCCGGTCCCGCATTCAACTCTGAAAAGCGATGGGAAGGGGTGTATGCCCTGACTCGAGCAAGCCAAGCCTCCAAGAAAAGTGTCTAGCGAGGTCCTAGGTGACCGTACCGCAAACCGACACAGGTGGCCGGGTAGAGAATACCAAGGTGATCGGGAGAACCCTCGTTAAGGAACTCGGCAAAATAACCCCGTAACTTCGGGAGAAGGGGTGCTCACAGGTGCAGCTTGCTGTGCTTGTGAGCCGCAGTGAAATGGCCCAGGCGACTGTTTAACAAAAACACAGGTCTCCGCTAAAGCGCAAGCTGATGTATGGGGGCTGACGCCTGCCCAGTGCTGGAAGGTTAAGAGGAGGGGTGCAAGCTCTGAATCGAAGCCCCAGTGAACGGCGGCTGTAACTATAACAGTCCTAAGGTAGCGAAATTCCTTGTCGGGTAAGTTCCGACCCGCACGAATGGCGTAACGATCTGGGCACTGTCTCAACGAGGGATCCGGCGAAATTGAAATACCAGTGAAGATGCTGGTTACCCGCGCTGGGGCAAAAAGACCCCGTGGAGCTTTACTACACCCTGATATTGGATTGAGGCTCGACCTGTGTAGGATAGGTGGGAGGCTTTGAAGCTGGGGCGTTAGCCTCGGTGGAGCCGTCGTTGAAATACCACCCTTGTTGTGTTTCGTTTCTAACCCCGTGCCGTTATCCGGCCGGGGAACAGTGTCAGGCGGGTAGTTTGACTGGGGCGGTCGCCTCCTAAAGAGTAACGGAGGCGCCCAAAGGTCCTCTCAGGCTGGATGGAAATCAGCCATAGAGTGCAAAGGCATAAGAGGGCTTGACTGCGAGACTTACAAGTCGAGCAGGTGCGAAAGCAGGGCTTAGTGATCTGATAACACCGAGTGGAAGGGTTATCACTCAACGGATAAAAGCTACCCCGGGGATAACAGGCTGATGGTGCCCAAGAGTTCATATCGACGGCACCGTTTGGCACCTCGATGTCGGCTCGTCGCATCCTGGGGCGGAAGTACGTCCCAAGGGTTTGGCTGTTCGCCAATTAAAGCGGTACGTGAGCTGGGTTCAGAACGTCGTGAGACAGTTCGGTCTCTATCCAGCGTGGGCGAAGGGAACTTGAAAGGAGCTGCTCCTAGTACGAGAGGACCGGAGTGGACGAGCCTATGGTGTGCCTGTTGTCCTTCCAAGGGCATTGCAGGGTAGCTAAGCTCGGCAGGGATAAGCGCTGAAAGCATATAAGCGCGAAGCTCGCCTTAAGATGAGGTTCCCCACCGGGTTAACCGGGTAAGACCGCAGGGAGACTACCTGCTTGATAGGGCGCATGTGGAAGGCCAGTGATGGCTGCAGCAAAGCGCTACTAATGGTCGAGGGCTTGACCTCCACGACGCCTCATCGGCGCCTGTGGGCGGTCTCGAGATACACCCCGATGAAACTAACCACATTTGATGTTCAGCCATGAATTCGGACTTCGCCAAGCGGAGCCCGGTGACTGTAGCGGAGAGGCCATACCCGTTCCCATCTCGAACACGGAAGTCAAGCTCTCCAGCGCCGAAAATACTGAGGGGGCAGCTCCTCGGCAAGATAGGTCGTCGCCGGGCTCTTTGGCGTCTTGGGGCATTTTTCCCCACCTCGTTTAATCCGCGCCTGTTCCGCTATCCTCCAGCGATGGAAGCGCAGCAGTCCAAGCCGTGCCCGTGGCTCCTCGACGACGCAGGCGCAATTGAACCTGGTCGCCCACGCGTCCCGAGCCGCTGCGGCGCCGACGCTGCGCGCGGAGAACTCTCCAACCAGATCCGCGAGCGACGCTGCCTGGTCGGCGCCGAGTGCGAGATTCGTGATGCGCGTGAAGCGGCGCTCGGCCCACTCGCCGCCACTCTTGCGCCAGGTCAACCTGTTGGCGATGCCGCACTTCTCTATGGTGGCGAACCTGCGCAGCCGCGCGCCGGTCGCCCCTGGGGACGCCTCCTCCTTGTCGCCGCACTCGCAGCACTCCTCGTTATTGGTGGCGGGCCACTCGCTGGCGCAGTGGGACCAGCCATTGATTCGCTGATTGGCGCCGCTGACGCATCGGCTGAACCGAGCGTTGAGCCATCGGATTCGGCGCTCCCTACGGCCACCCCCGTCCCGAGCGCCACCCCCGTCCCGAGCGCCACCCCCACAGCCACCCCATCGTCGAGCCCCACTCCAAGCCCAACCCCCACAGCGACCCCCGCCCCAAGTAGCGACTCGGGGACGACCTATGTGGTGAAGAGGAATGACACCCTAAGTGGGATCTGCCTGAAGATTGGGGGCGGGGAAGGTTGCGTCAAGGCGATCATGGATTTGAATTCGATTGAGGACGCCCGCACGATTCAGCCTGGCCAGGTGCTGAAGCTCCCCTGAGGCTGGCTCGCGGAGCCTGTGTTAGGCTCCCTCAACGCGATCGCGTGGTCACCCCACATGCTCTGCACCGTGGTGTCACCGCTTGAGCGCGAATACATGTTGAAGGAGAACCAATACACGTGATTGAAGACCAGGAGAACGCGTCCCTTAATGGAGTAGCTCCCGCCGAAGGTGGTGAGGCTCCCGTACGAAAGGCGAAAGCCCCAGCGAAGCCAAAGAGCGTCAAGGTGAAGGCCCCAGAGGTCGCCGGTGACGCCGCAGCATCTGCCGACAGCGCTACATCCAGCGCAGCGGTCGATGCCCCTACATACACTGCGCCAGTAGCAGCCGCCCCAGTGGCAACTGCGCCTGCAGCCCCAGTGTGGAGTGGCCCTGAGCCAACCACCATGGAGGAGCTGCTCGCGATCGCGGGTGCGCCAATCAAGAACCTCAAGTCGGGAGATGTGTTGGACGGCGTTGTCGTTCGCGTTGACCCAGACGAAGTGCTCGTTGATATTGGTGGCAAGAGCGAAGGTGTTGTCTCAAGCCGCGAGCTGCACGGCCGAAACGGCGAAGAGGGTCCAACCCTCAACGTTGGCGACACGGTGCTTGTCTATGTGATGCAGCCGGAGTCGGAAGACGGACACGTTGTCCTCTCCATCCGCCGTGCCGGCCTGGAGCGCAAGTGGCGCACCATGCAGGAGCAGCTGGACTCGGGCACCATCATTGAGGCCGCCGTCATTGATCACAACAAGGGCGGGCTCATCGTTGATTGTGGCATTCGCGGCTTCGTGCCGATCAGCCAGATCGTTGACTTCCCACGCCGTCCGCCTGGAGATGCACCGCGCGACGCGATCCAGGAGATCGCCGAGAAGCTGCAGCCGTACGTTGGCCGCAAGCTGCGCATGAAGATCCTTGAGGTGAACCGCAAGGGGAATCGCCTGATCCTCTCGGAGAAGGTTGCGCACTATGAGGAGCGACGCGAGAAGCGTGACGAGCTCTTCAGCACCCTCTCGGTCGGCCAGAAGGTGAGTGGCAGCGTGCGCTCGATTGCGCCGTTCGGCCTCTTCATCGACCTTGGCGGAATCGACGGCCTCATCCATAAGAGCGAGATCAGCTGGTCGAAGGTTGCGAACCCTGAGGCCGATTACAAGGTGGGCGACATGATCGATGCCGAAGTGATCGACATCAATACGGAGCGCGGCCGCATCAGTCTCTCCGTCCGCAAGCTGCAGCCAGACCCATGGCATGCCGCCATTTCGGACATCAAGATCGGCGACTTTGTGGAGGGCACCATCACGAAGTTGGTGAACTTCGGCGCCTTCGTGCGCGTGCGCGACGGCCTCGAGGGGCTCATCCATATCAGTGAACTCTCCAACAATCGCGTCCTCCACCCGGGCGACGTGGTGAAGGACGAGCAGACGCTCAAGTTGAAGGTGATCAGCCTCGACTCTGAGCGACACCGACTCGGCCTCAGCCTGAAGCAGGCAGAGGAGACGCCGGTTCGCGAAACCCCAGCGGAGCAGCCGAAGAAGGAGACGCGACGTGCGCGTCCTGAGCGCGGCTTCTCCATGGAGGGGTCGGTCCAGGAGCCAGAGGGTGGGCTTGATCTCACGCTCGCGGCGGCCTTTGCCGGCATTCGCGACAAGATGGTGGAGTCGGGTGACGCTGATGACGGCGATGAGGAGTCGGCTGGTGGCGATGGTGAGTCCAAGCGGAAGCGCGCACCGAAGAAGGAGGCTGAAGAGTCTCCAGCTGCGGTGATTGATGCTGCGCTTGAGGAGAGCCTGGCCCCCGAGACGGCTCCTGCACCGACCGCCGAGCCGGTTACCGAACTGGGCGGAGAGGCCTAAGGGTCGCTCCGTGCTGGCGCTTCGGCGCCGCACCGCGCCAGGTCGCGAACGGGGGCAGTGGTAGACTGATACTCCGCGGAGTACCGTTGCGACCGCAGCGTCGGCGCGGAGATCGGAGGAGCGCATGGCCACTGCTGACCGCTTCGATCGCTTTACGGACCGTGCCAGGAAGGTGCTGACGCTCGCTCAGGACGAGGCACAGCGCTTCAACCACAACTACATCGGCACGGAGCACCTCCTCCTCGGACTCGTCCGTGAGGGTGAAGGTGTCGCCGCCAAGGTCCTTGAGAACCTCAACGTTGAGCTCGTCAAGGTGCGCCAGGCGGTGGAGTTCATCATCGGGCGTGGTGAGCGACCAGTGCTCGGCGAGATCGGCCTCACCCCGCGCGCCAAGAAGGTGATCGAGCTCGCCATTGATGAGGCGCGTCGACTCGGACACAACTACATCGGCACGGAGCACCTCCTCCTCGGACTCGTCCGTGAGGAGGGTGGGATCGCCTCTGGCGTCCTTGAGTCGCTCGGCGTCAGCCTAGATAAGGTGCGACACGAGGTGGTGCGTGTCCTCAGCCAGTCGTCCGCGCCGGCAACAGCCCAGACGGAGCGTCGTGGCTCAGCAACAAAGACGCCAACGCTTGACGCGCTCGGCATTGACCTCACCGAGGCGGCTCGCGCCGGACGCCTTGATCCGGTGATCGGCCGCGAGCGCGAGATTGAGCGCGTGATCCAAATTCTCGCGCGTCGCACGAAGAACAACCCGGCGCTGATCGGAGAGCCCGGCGTTGGGAAGACCGCGATTGCCGAAGGCCTCGCCCAGCGCATCGTGAAGGGCGATGTCCCGGCACCACTCCTTGATAAGCGCGTCGTCACGCTGGACATGGGTTCGCTCGTCGCTGGAACAAAGTATCGCGGCGAGTTTGAAGAGCGACTGAAGAAGGTGCTTGAAGAGCTGCGCGCCTCGCGCGACGCCATTCTCTTTGTTGATGAGTTGCACACGTTGGTTGGCGCTGGCGCCGCTGAGGGTGCAATTGACGCGGCGAACATCTTGAAGCCGCCGCTTGCGCGCGGCGAGATCCAGTGCATCGGCGCCACCACGCTCGATGAGTATCGGAAGCACATCGAGAAGGACCCGGCACTTGAGCGGCGCTTTGCGCAGGTCATCATTGCCGAGCCATCCCAAGAGGAGACGATTGAGATCCTGAAGGGGCTCCGCCCACGCTACGAGGCGCATCACAAGGTGCGCATCACCGATGAGGCGCTGCGCGCCGCGGTCGATCTCTCCGTGCGATACATCAGCGATCGTCAGCTCCCTGATAAGGCGATTGACGTTATTGATGAGGCGTCGAGTCGCGTCATGTTGCGCCACGCTTCGCCGCCGCCAGAGTTGCGCGCTGCGCGCCGCGAGGCGGATGCACTTGAGCGCGATCAGCAAGATGCCGCCGCTGCGGGCGCGTTTGATCGCGCCGGTTCACTGCGCAGCCAACTTGATGGGCTCAAGGGGAGGATCACGGAGCTTGATCGCGCCTGGCGCGCGAGCCTGACTGGTGCCACTGCGCCAAGCGCTGAACTAACCACCCCAACTCCCGCGATGGCGGCTGCGAGCGGAGCTTCTGCCGCGAGCCCTGACGCTACGGTGGGCCCTGACGCTACGGTGAGTGGTGACACTACGGCGGCTGCTCTTCCAGCGCCGATCATTGATGCCGCATCGCGGACACTTGGGGGCTCCGCTAACGCAACGCGCAGTACTCCAACTTCCGCGCCAGCGGTGAGCAGCGCCGTTGCCGCTGAAAGTCCAAATCTGCAGCCAGCGAATCGCGCCGATGATCGTCCCGCCGTCACCGATGAAGAGGTCGCCGCAGTCGTTGCGATGTGGACCGGCATCCCGGTGATGCGTCTCGCCGAGGCTGAGACGGCGCGCCTCCTGAAGATGGAGGAGTCGCTCGGCGGCCGCGTGGTCGGCCAGGAGCAGGCGATCGGCACGCTCAGCCGTGCGGTGCGTCGCGCTCGCGCCGGCCTCAAGGATCCGAAGCGTCCGATCGGCAGCTTCCTCTTCCTCGGCCCAACTGGTGTGGGGAAGACGGAGCTCGCCAAGGCGCTCGCCGAGTTCATGTTCGGCACTGAGGACGCGCTGATCAAGATCGACATGAGCGAGTTCATGGAGCGCCACAACACGAGTCGACTCGTTGGCGCACCTCCCGGCTACGTTGGATTTGATGACGGCGGCCAGCTGACCGAGGCGATTCGACGCCGACCGTATGCCGTAGTGCTGCTCGACGAAATCGAGAAGGCGCACAGCGAGGTCTTCAACATCCTGCTGCAGATCCTTGAAGATGGCCAGCTCACGGACGCCAAGGGTCGACGCGTGGACTTCCGCAACGTGATCCTGATCATGACCTCCAACCTTGGGGCGCGACAGATCCAGACGCCTTCGTCGCTCGGCTTCCGCGCGCGCGGCGATGGGCTTGATTCGCGCGCAGAAGAGGAGTACGGCCTGATCAGCGCGAAGGTTGACGAAGAGCTGAAGAAGGTCTTCCGTCCAGAGTTCTTGAATCGCGTGGACGCGAGCATCGTCTTCCGACCGCTCAGCCAGGAGGAGATGCGACGCATCGTTGACCTCTTGGTGAAGCGCATCATTTCGCAGCTGCGCGACCAGGGGCATGCGCTCACGATTACGGACGCGGCGAAGGATCACCTCATCAAGGTGGGCTATGACTCCGCGTATGGTGCGCGACCACTGCGACGTGCAATCCAGACGCTCGTTGAGGATCCGCTCGCTGAGCGACTCTTGCGCGGCGAAGATACGGTTGATGCTGCATATGTCGTTGACGTCGTTGGCGATGCACTCGCCGTCATGCTGCACGAAGAGGGGGGCGCCTTCTCCTCCGCCGTGCCGGCTGAGCCGGTCGGCGCCGCAGACTGAGTCGGGGCGGCGCCCCGATGGCGAAGAGTAAGAGCGTCTGGCTCTGTCAACGCTGCGCCTTTGAGGCGCCGGCATTTGAGAACCCCTGCCGCAACTGCAACGAGTGGAACTCACTCGTTGAGACAATCAAAGAGCGACCGAGCGCAAGTGCGCGCGTGCGCGCCGCAAGCAGCACCTCAACCTCGGGGCCAGCGCGACCGCAGGCGCTGAAGCTCGCCGGCGCCGATCGCGCGCCACGTCTTCCACTCGGCGTTCCAGAACTTGACCGCGTTCTCGGCGGCGGCGCCGTTCCTGGGTCAGTCGTCTTGCTCGGTGGAGAGCCCGGCATTGGCAAGAGCACGCTGCTTCTTCAAGCGGCGGCGGGGATCGCTGCGGCGGGTGGTCGCGTCCTCTATGCATCTGGTGAAGAGTCGGCGGCGCAGATCGCGGATCGCGCCGAGCGGCTCGGCCTGATGGAAGGCCCAGCGGCGGAGGGGGTTGAACTCCTTGCGGAGAGCGAAGTTGGCGCGATCAGCGAGGCGCTGATGCTCGCACGGCCGACGCTCTTGATCGTTGACTCCATTCAGACGGCAACGCTCGGCGGACTTGAGGGTCCTGCGGGCAGTGTTGGTCAGGTGCGCGGCGCCGCCGACTGGCTCGCCGGCACCGCTCGCGCCACCAACTGCGCGGTGATCCTTGTGGGCCACGTAACCAAGGAGGGGAGCATCGCGGGGCCGAAGACGTTGGAGCACCTTGTGGATGCGGTGGTGATGTTGGACGGCGATCGCCACGGCACACTGCGCACGCTGCGCGCCGCAAAGAATCGCTTCGGCTCAACGGATGAGCTCGGCCTCCTTGAGATGGGGGAGCACGGCCTCACCGGCATTGACGATCCTGGACGCGCCTTCATTGATGATCGCGAGGCGCGTGCACCAGGAGCGGTGGTCGCTCCACTTCTTGAAGGGAGTCGTCCGATGCTGGTTGAGGTGCAGGCGCTCGTCGCTGGCGCCGCCTTCGGCGCACCGCGTCGCACCGGACGCGGACTCGATTCGGCGCGCCTCGCCCTCCTCGCCGCCGTGCTCGGTCGCCGTGCTGGCATTGCGATCAGCGACCGCGACATCTACGCAAATCTCGTTGGCGGCATCGTCCTGGACGAGCCGGCGCTCGATCTCCCACTGGCGCTCGCTCTCGCTTCGTCGCAGAGCGATCGTCCGATCAGTCGCGAGACGGTGGCGGTCGGCGAGGTTGGACTCCTTGGCGAGCTGCGACCGGTGGCGGGGCTCGGCCGTCGTCTCCGCGAAGCGGCGCGACACGGCTTCACGCGCGCCATCGTTCCCGCACCACGTCGTGGCGTAACGCCAGAACCCGCACCAGACGGGTTGAAGGTGATCGCCGTTGCCACACTGCGCGAAGCGATCAGTGAGGCACTTGATGCACGCTGACATCGTGGTTGTAGCCGCAGGCTCTGGCCTGCGCATGGGCCGTGTCGATAAGAGCCTGATCACCGTTGCTGGCCAACCGCTCCTGCGCTGGTCACTTGAAGCGCTCGAAGCGCATCCGTCTGTTCGTCGCGTCGTGCTCGTCACCGCGCCTGAGCGCGTGGCGGCCTACGGTGCGCTCGACTGGATGCCAGCGAAGGTGACGCAGATCGTTCCAGGTGGTGCGACGCGCGCCGCCTCGGTCGCCGCAGGGCTCGCCGCAGTTGCGGCGGCGCCTGGCGCCGCTGCCGACGTGATCGGCGTTCACGACGCGGCGCGACCCGGCCTCTCCGCCGACGTGATTGATCGACTCCTTGCCGCCTGCGGCAGCGACGCGGCGGCTCCAGTGATGCCGCTGAGCGACAGCATCACGCAGGTGGCGGGTGACGGCGCGTCGCGCGTTGCCGCTGGTGTCGTGCGCCGCGAGAGCCTTGCCGCAGCGCAGACGCCGCAAGTTTTTGCAGGCGCGCATCTCACCGCCATGATCGACGCGCTGCGCGGTAGCGCCGCGGACTCCGGTGCAAACTCATCTGCGCCAACCGATGAGGTTGGCTACCTGCAGCAGCTCGGCATCACTGTTCATCTTGTAGACGGCGACGCACGGCTCCGCAAGCTGACCGAGCCTGCTGACGTTGCGCTGATTGAAACACTCCTTCTCTCTGACGCTGCACGGCGACTCGGTTCGCTCGGAGCGGTTACCGAAGCGCTCCGCTCCATCCCTGCACTCGGCGCGCTCCGGATCGGCTGGGGTGATGACGCGCACCCAGTCGGGACGAGCGGTGAACTGCTTCTTGGCGGGCTCGCCTTCCCTGGGAGCCCTGCACTGAGCGGGCACTCAGATGGTGATGTGGTGCTGCACGCCGTTGCCGACGCCCTCTTAGGTGCGGCAAACCTTGGCGATCTCGGCCGCATCTTCCCCGCGAACGAACAGACGCCGCGTGGCGCAGATAGCGGTGACCTGCTCCGCGAGGTGGTGGCGCGCGCTGCCGCCGCGGGCCTCGCGCCGCGCTGGGTTGACCTGACGATCACGGCGCGGAGCCCACGCCTCGCCGATCGACTCCCTGAGATGGCGAGCAAGATCGCCGGGCTACTCAGCATCTCAGCCAGTGCGGTGAGCGTGAAGGCATCCACAGGTAATCTGGTTGGCGATGAGGGAGAAGGACGTGCGGTGCGTTGCACCGTGCTCCTCCTCGCCGAGCAGAAAGGGGGCTGACGTGACGAACCAGATTGTGAGCGGCCTTCAACTGCGCGACACACTCTCTGGTGAGACACGACCCTTTACTCCGCTTAACCCGAAGGAGATCGGGATCTACTCCTGCGGTCCCACCATCTACGGCCCCGCGCATATCGGCAACTTCCGCAGCTTCCTCTTCGCCGACCTCCTCGTGCGCTGGCTGCGTGCGAGTGGCCACACCGTCCGTTGGGTCGTCAACCTCACCGACATCGACGACAAGATCATTCGTGCCGCCGCAAAAGAGGGGGAGGAGATTCGTGCCCTTACCGATCGCTGGGAAGCGGTCTTCCGTTCGGATATGGAGGCGTTGCGCATGACGCAGCCGGATGTGATGCCACGTGCCACGGAGCACATCCCAGAGCAGATTACGCTCGTGGAGCAACTCCTTGAGAAGGGGCACGCCTATAAGACAGAGGACGGCTCTATCTTCTTCCGCATCGCATCGTGGCCGAACTACGGCACCCTGGCGCGCCTCGATCCTGAGGCGATGCGCGTGGGGGAGCGCGTGGAGGCGGACGAATACAGCAAGGATGACGTCCGCGACTTCGTCCTCTGGAAGGCGGCGAAGCCTGGAGAACCATCTTGGGAGGCCTCAATCGGTGCGGGACGACCAGGGTGGCACCTGGAGTGCTCGGCGATGAGCATGCGCTATCTCGGCGAAAGCTTTGACCTGCACACGGGCGGCATTGATCTTGTCTTCCCGCATCACGAAGATGAGATCGCGCAGTCCGAGGCGGCCACAGGGAAGCGCTTCGTTGGTACCTGGCTGCACTGCGCACACCTGCATGTGAGCGGCGACAAGATGTCAAAGTCGCTCGGCAATATCGCCCGTGTCAGTGACCTGCTCGCCGAAGGAGTTGAGCCGCGTGCGTTGCGACTCGCCCTCATCTCTGCGCACTACCGCACGTCGCTGAACTACACCTCCGACTCGCTCCCCGCCGCCCTCGCAGCGATTGAGCGTGTTGACGCATTTGACGCCGCACTCACCGCACGAACGGCTCGCGTTGACGAAGCACCTGGCGGCGTGAGCGCGGAGGGGGCAACACTTGCTGCGACCACACGTGAGCGTTTCGCCCTCGCAATGAACGGCGACCTTGCAGTTCCTGAGGCGCTTGGCGCACTCTTCGATTTTGTTCGCGAAGGGAATCGACTCCTTGACGCGAACTGCAGCGCCGCAACAGCGGCGGCGCTTCAGGAGGCGCTAAAAGATCTTGACTTGACGCTCGGCATCCTCCCCGCTGCAACCACACTTCCGGCTGGCGCTGAGGAGCTTCTCGCCGCGCGAGTGGCGGCACGTGCAGCGCGCGACTTTGCCGCATCGGATCGGCTACGAGATGAGCTCGCCGCACTCGGTGTGCTGGTCGAAGATTCGCGCGATGGCCAGCGTTGGCGCATTGGCGGTTCGCACTGATGGACGAACAGCGTCGACCACCACGACAGGCTCCGCGCCCAGCCCCTCGCCAGGCGCCACGACCGGGCGTCCGTCCGGGCCCGGCAGGAGCGCGCGGTTGGACGCCGCGACCTGATGGTCCGCGGCACTGGGCATCGAAGCGCACCATCCCGGCGCAGGCGCTCGCACTTGTTGGCCCAGATCAGGAGTTGATCGCTGGGCGCCATCCCGTTGAAGAGGCGTTCGCCGCGCGACGCGAGGCGATCAAGCTCCTCGTAGTGCCGCAGCGTCGCGCCGCACTGCAACAGGTGGTGCTGCACGCCACCACGCTGCGCATCCCCATCATCGAAGTTGAGGGGGCGCTGATCGGCCAACTCGCCGGGTTTGACGGTCATCAGGGGATTGCCCTGGTGGTTCGACGCCGTCCAGAGGTTGCCCCAGAGGAGATCCTCGCCCGTGCGGTGAGTCGCGGCGAGGCCCCCTTCATCCTGGCGCTCGATGGCGTGGAGGACCCGCAGAACTTCGGCAGCCTGATCCGCAGCGCTGAGGCGGTTGGGGTGCACGGCATCCTGATGGCGACGCGTGGCTCGGCGCCCCTATCGCCCGCCGCGATCAAGGCGAGCGCTGGCGCCGTGGAGCACCTCCTCGTCGCCCGCGTGGAGAACCTCGCCGATGAGCTCACGGCGCTCCGCCTCCGAGGGATTCGAGTGGTGGGGGCTGAGGCTGAGGCGGCACAAGACCACCGCAGTGCCGACCTTCGCGGGCCGATCTGCCTCGTGATCGGGAGTGAGGGGAAGGGCCTCTCCCCAGCCATCCGCCGCAGGATCGACCTCTACGTCCGCATCCCCATGGTCGGGAAGGTGGCGAGCCTCAACGCCTCGGTGGCCGGCTCGATCCTCCTCTTTGAGGTGCTCGGCCAACGCCCCGCCGCTGCGGCACAACCCGTGCCAGCCACGACCCCTGCCCCAGAGGGGTCCGAGGCGACGGAGTAGCTTCTCTGGTCGGCCCGTCCAGGCACGGACGAGGTTGACCCCGCACCAGACGGGGTCTATGCTGGCTTCTCACCGAAGGACCGCAAGGTATCCCGACGTGGGCGCCGACATAGCTCAATTGGTAGAGCAGCGGTTTTGTAAACCGCAGGTTCCGGGTTCGAGTCCCGTTGTCGGCTCCAGCAATGGGCAGGTTGAGCAGGTGGTGAGCTCCGCTGACTGTAGATCAGCCGTCTTTGACTGTGGGGGTTCGATTCCCTTTCTGCCCACCACAACACACGGGAGCGCAAAGGAAAAGAATAGAAGCGATCGAGTCATTGAACTGGCCCACGTAGCTCAGTTGGCAGAGCACGTCCTTGGTAAGGACGAGGTCACCGGTTCGAGTCCGGTCGTGGGCTCCACCACTTGGTGGAAAGCGAGAGCCGTCGGCGCTAATAGCGACGGTAGTAGAGACGGAGAATATTCGAGATGGCAAAGGCAAAGTTCGAGCGGTCCAAGCCGCACGTCAATATCGGAACGATCGGGCACATCGACCACGGCAAGACGAGCCTGACCGCCGCGATCTCGAAGTACCTCGCCCTGAAGGGGA